>Ga0315278_10006558_pt1 | contig 10578 bp, 10 predicted proteins | sample YL17G06_0_MG_FD_203880 | JGI IMG/M metagenome (GOLD analysis project Ga0315278, IMG submission 203880) | Sediment microbial communities from Yellowstone Lake, YNP, Wyoming, USA - YL17G06_0 | ecosystem: Environmental > Aquatic > Freshwater > Lake > Sediment | place: USA: Wyoming | collected... | reverse complement strand
GCCGGTGGCGAGCCAGTGTTTGCGGGCGAAGAGGCCATCGGCGTCACTTCCTCGGGCGGCTATGGCTACGCCACGGGCAAGAGTCTGGCGTTCGCATACGTGGACAGCGGCTTCGAAGCGCCGGGAACCAAGCTCGAGGTCGCCTTGCTCGGTGACCGCCGCGCGGCGACGGTGCTGCCGTGCGCCGCCTACGACCCCGAGAACCTCCGGCTTCGGGCATAGGAAGCGAGCGCTTCAGGGCTGGGACTCGAACCCAGAACGCGCTGGCGCCACGACCTAGGCGCCGACTATGCTGGTTCGGCTAGGTGATCCCAACCGGGGTCCTTGAAACGGAGGGTTGAGATGGGCTGTCTGCTCGTGCTGTTAGCTGCGTTCGCGCCGCGACTTGTCGTTATCTTCGCGTGGATCGGGCGCCCCGCGTACTTCAACTCGGTATTCGACTCGTTCATCTTCCCGCTACTCGGGTTGATCTTCCTCCCGTTCACGACCCTGATGTGGCTGTTCCTCGGGGCCCCGCCCCTCGGAGTCCACGGATTCGACTGGGCCTGGATCGTCCTCGCGGTATTCCTCGACCTCGGTCACTACGCCAACACATACGCGCAGCGAGACGCGGTCACCATGTCCTCCGGGCCGTCGCACGGACCGTCGGACCCCAGGATGCCACCCGCCTGAACACCCTGTTCTTCACAGAAAGGGAGGCCCGCCTTCAGGAGGGCCTCCCTTTCCCGATCGCAGCAGTCGCTACTTGACCGCCTTGGCGCCGGCCTCTGCCACTGCGTGGTCGTCTTCGACCGATGAACCCGAAACACCGATGGCACCGATCACGGTCTTGCCCGAGGTGATGGGAACGCCGCCGGGGAACGTGATCAGTCCGCCGTTGGAAACCTCGATGTTGTACAGCGGGCCGCCTGGCTGAGAGAGGCTGCCGACGACTCCCGTGTTCATGTCGAAGTAGCGTGCCGTGCGGGCCTTCTTCTGGGCGATATCGATCGAGCCCAGCCATGCACCGTCCATGCGCGCGAACGCCTTGAGATTGCCTCCGGCATCCACGACGGCGATGTCCATCTTAGTCCCGATCGACTCGGCCTTCTTCATCGCCGCTGCGACGGCCTTCTGCGCCTGGTCCAGCGAGATGTCCTTCGTGTTCAAAGCTGGCATACGCCTTCCTTCCTCTCTGTGCTCGAATCCCTCCCGACACGATCCCATCCAGCCGACCGCGCCGGGCCGCGCCTACAGCGACTTCATCACCTGGACGTCTCTGTCAACGTACCCAAGGGCCGAGTAGAAACCGCGCGCCACCGGGTCGGGGGCGAAGACCTCGATCATGACCGAATCGCATCCGGCCTCGAGGAAGAACGCCTCGAACGCCTCCAGCAGTCTCCGTGCGGCTCCCGCCCGCCTGGACCCCGGCTCGACGTAGAGTTCTATGAGTCGCCCGATCGTGTGAGGTTCGAATTGCCGCAGATCGGCATCCGAGAGGGTCTCGATGACGCCCGCCGCGAACCCGATCACCTCGGGCGCGGCTGCTACGAGCGCTGAACCGGATCCTTCCCGGACTCTCGAAAGCATCGCGTCGGTGAAGAACTCCCCGTAGTCGGGAGCGCGGATCAGCTTCTTCAACGGATCGACCTCGACGTAGTGCTGGCCGAAATCGTTCATCAGCGAAACGATCGCCGCCCGGTCGGACTCCGCGTAGGGTCGCAGCTGGATGTCCATCGGGGGAAGGCTACCCCACGGTCTCGGGTCGCGCATACACAGCCATATGCCAGACCACCCGGCGACGCTGTCTCTGGATGGGACGGAAGCCCGCCGCCTGAACCCGGGAGTCGATCTGATCCACGTCGTGGACGAAGACCCGAAACCCCTGGAACTTCTTCGCGCGCACCCGGTACCAGAGGTTCTCGAACCACGTCTGCAACTTGACGAATACACCGGACAGGCCTCTCGACCACGGCGTCGTGAACGCATAGATGGTACCGGCCGCCGATAGTGAATTCTCCAGCAAGCCGTCTACGTTCGGGTAACAGCAGAAGACCCGGTTCAAGACGACGACATCTGCCTTCGGCAGCGATGCCTTCGCGCCATCGCCGACTTGGAAGGTCGTGCGATCGCCCACCCCGCGCTCCGCAGCCAGGTGCCGTGCTTCCTCGATGGCCTTCTCCGACAGGTCGACGCCGAACGCTTGGCTTGCCCCGCGAGATGCGGCCTCTGTAGCCAGATCGCCGATCCCACAGCCGATGTCGAGGATGTTCTTGCCGACTATCCCCGCTGACTCCAACGCAGAGAGCAACGGGGCCGTAACCCCGGCGACCGTGCTCTTCTTCTTGGCTTGTTTCGACCAGTTGTCGACCCAGCCGTCGAAGCAGCATCCATCCTTCTTGTCTTCCACGGGTCAAGTCTGGCAGAGGCTACATGCTGCCGACCATGCCTCCAGCGATAGGTATCGTGATGCCAGTGACGTAGTCGGCGTCCCCGGAGACCAGGAAGGCGAGGACACCCGCGACTTCCTCCGCTGAGCCGGCTCTCCCCATAGGGATGTCTGCGATGAGAGATGCTCGCGCGTCCTCGGGGATACCCTCCGGGTCGCTCGGCCCCTTCATCTTCGTCATCCGCGTATCGATGAACCCTGGTGCAACAGCGTTGACGTTGATGGCGAACGGGGCGAGCTCGCGGGCCAGCGTCCTGGTCGAGGCGATGAGCGCGCCCTTGGCCGCAACGTAGTTGTACTGACCGGGGTTGCCCGTCAATGCCGACGCGCTGGCCGAGAACGTGATCTTGCGGTGGTACCTCGCCGTCCCATGCTCCTCGATCTCATGTTTCGCGGCCTCGCGCATGTGCGGCACAGCGGCGAGGGTCGTGTGGAATGCGGTCTTGAGATTGGCGGCCATCACGGAATCGAAGAGCTCATCGTCCATGCGGTGGAACATCTTGTCGCGGGCCATGCCGGCGTTGTTCACCACGATATCCACCTTCCCGAACGACGCGATCGCCTCGGACACCAGCTGCGTGGCGGCGGTCATCTCGCTGGTGTCGGCGACCACCGAGAGTGCCCGCCCGCCCGCCCGCTCGATGAGCTCGACGGTTTGACCCGCGACCTCGCCGTCGATGTCGTTAACCACGATGGAGGCCCCTTCGGCCGCCAGGCGCATCGCGGTGGCCCGGCCGATGCCGCGCCCGGCGCCGGTCACGATGGCGACCCTGTCTTCCAACCTGCTCATGGACACCTCCGAGGTTGTGCTGCTCTACCCATCCTGACAGGCTATCCCTCGTGCGACTGACACCTCAAGAAGAGGCCGTGCTAGCCGGTGCGGCCGGCCCGCTCATACAGAAGGTCATGCGCACGGTCGTCCGGCAAGGCGAAGCACTGGGTGCCGAACGCCTGGTAGATCTCACCGGAGACGGTCACCTGGTGATCGCCTACGCCGTCCCCGGCATAGGCCCATCCCTCGAGATGCTCGAAGAGCTCGCGGCGGCCGGTCTGCGCACGAAGTTCCCCTTCACGGTGGATCCGCGACCGCCCCTCGACTACGAGAACTGGGCGCTCGACGACCGACAGATCGCGATTCTGGTTGACACCTACCGCGACCAGCCGCGCTACGAGGAACTGCTGCTGCAACTGGGCCTGCGCGACCCCGACGCCTACACGTGCCGCCCCTGCCTAGACGAGGTCGGCAATGTCCCGCGACGGGGCGACGTCCTCGCCTGGTCGGAGTCCGCAGCCGTCGTCTACGCCAACTCCGTCCTCGGCGCGCGCACCAACCGCAACGGCGCCATCATGGACCTCCTGTGCAACCTCGCCGGCAAGGCGCCGCTGTCGGGACTGCTCGTTGCCGAAGCTCGCCGCGCCACCTGGCGGATCGACGTTCGGACCCGAGAGCTGCCGCTGCCACAACTCCTGGGAGCGGCCATCGGCCGGCGAGTGCTGGCCGACGTCCCACTCGTCACCGGTCTCGATCGATTCTTGGCCTCCGACCTCGACGTTGCGGCACGCGACTACCTGAACGAACTCGGAGCCGCCTGCGCTACCACGGGGGCAGTAGGACTCTTCCACGTGGAGGGCGTGACGCCCGAGGCCGTCGAGGAAGGCGAGCAGATCCTGGCGCCGGACCACCGAACGTACGTGGTAGACGACGAGCTGCTCGAGGCTCTCGGCGCCTCATACCCCGTCCTATGGCGCGACCCGGATGCGCGCCCGGAGAAGTGCTTCATCGGCTGTCCCCACCTGAGTCTCGATCAGGTCGAGTGGTGGGCGACCCGCATCGGCGCAGAGCTGCGGGAGCGCGGCCGGGAGCGGGTCGCAGTGCCGACGACGATGTGCGTCGCGCCGCAGACGCTGGCGCTCTTGCGCGACACGGGCACCGCAGCGAAGGACCTGGAAACGGCCGGCGTGATGTTCAGCGCCGGCTGTCCGATGCAGCTGTTCGATGGTGATCTCGCCACCGGCAGGGCCATCATCACGAATTCCACGAAGCTCTGCAGCTACACCAACGCGCGGTCGTTCACCGACCGTCGTGTAGTCGAGATCGTGGCGACCGGGGAGATCTAGCGATGGGTTCGAAGCGACTCTCGTTCAGAGGACGTCCCGTCGTCGCCGGGAACGTCTCGGGCCTCGCCGCCGTGAGCCGCGGGGGTTTCAACACGTACGCGAGCTACTTCAACAGCATCCATGAGCCGTCCACCCAGGCGATCTGCGCTGACGCGGGCAACACGGACCTCTACGGCGTGGACCTAGCGAGCAAGGTGATCTGCGTTCCGGCGACGGTCGGTTCCACTTCGGGTGGCGCCGTGTGGCAGCGTCTGGTCGCGATGGGCAACCCGCCGAAGGCGGTTGTGTTCGCCGGCCGCATCGATCCCGTGGCCGCCGGTGGCCTGATCATCACCGACGTTTGGACGGGGGGGCACATCGTGGTCGTTGACACCTTGGGCGACGCGTTCCTGGGATCGGTCGCCCAAGGCGACGAGATCACCATCCACAACGACGGGGAGATCGTGATCACCAGGCGGGGCTAGGACGCGCCTTCCTTCTCCGGCGGCGCGAGGGTCTTGCGGATGTCCTCGATAGGCATGACCAGGTGCGACGGATCACTCGGTGAAGGCACGAAGCCGTTTCGCTCGTAGAAGCCGCGCTCCTCGACGGTGGGGGCGTCCACCAGCACCGCCCGAGCGAACATCGTGTCGGCCGCCTGCACGCAACGCGCCAGCGCCCGGACGAGCATCGCCTCGGCGAGGCCCTGACCCTGCTCGGAAGCGTCGACGGCCAGCCGTGTCACCAGTACCGCGCGGACATCGAGAGGGGCCTGTCCCGGCCGACGCTCGACCGTCGCCGGGGGGCCGACGGTGGCAGCTCTCAGACTGAAGTAGCCGATCACGCGGTCACCGCGCACCGCGACGCGGGTCTTGCCGGAATCCTGTTCCGCAAGAGCACGCTCGGCGAGGTACCCGTCGAGAGCTGCGTCTCCGCAACCGAAGCCGGCGACCTGATGCGTCGCATCGAGGACCTCGAGCCGGATCGGTGGTCGCGCCGCGTCGAACGGGCTCGTCTTCGCGGCGGCATCGCTCAGCGCGGGGACGGTGCGCGACTCGCGAGAGATCCGGCCGATGAAGGCGGTCCAGCTGCCGTCCGGAAGCAGGAAGTGGGTCTGGTCGGCCGACACCTCCTCGGTCTGGTCGTGCCGGCGGGCCGCCGCACGTGCCACGGCAGCCGCTGTCTCACCGATCGGCTTCTTCTCGCGTCCCACCGGGCAGGCGAGCTCGCAAGCCCGACAGTACTTCGTGACGTTGCTGGGCTCGTCGATACCCGTGATCGACGCGTCGAGCACCTCGAAGTCGACGTCGCGTTGGTCCTGCTCCTGCTTGCAGCGCACCCGCTCGTACATCCCGCCCCGGAAGGCATCCTTCGGGCAGGCACGGTGACAGGGCTTGCCGCAGGCAGCGCACGGGTCGAAGTCCGACAGCGGGCCGGTCGGCTCGAGGTCCGCCTCGATGAACATGCCCCGGAGACGGATCCGCGGACCGAACTCACGCGTGATCAGAAGGTTGTTCTCGCCGATGATCCCCAGCCCGGCGAGGACGGCAGCGTCCTTCAGGAACGTGCCCCCGTACTCGATCTGATACGGCAACGAAAGGGCCCCGATCCCCAGCTCCTCGTTCATCCAGATCCGGAGCCGCTTCGACTGGGCCGCCAACTCGCTGTTGCCCGGGGTGAATCCCTTCACCTTCAGGCTCCACCAGTCGAGGACGGGCTCAGACGCGGGGTGGGCCAGTCCCCAGACCAAGACCGACCTGTGCTCCTCCTTCCACTCGACACCCTTGTACTCGGGGTAGAAGGGGTTCAGGTCGTAGGCCGCGTAGGAAGGGGCCTCCTTCAGGGCCGCCACGGTGGCGATCCCGGCCGACGACGCGCCGAGTTCCCTGGCCTTGCCGATGATCTTCTGTTCGACGGTCGTCATGCGTCTTCGTCCCCCACTCCGGCGGCCGTGGCGTCCCCGGCGGCCTTGTGGATCCGAACGAGCGCGTCGGCGGCGACCGCGCCCCGCCCCTGCGCCAGGACCAGCAGCGGGTTGACGTCGAGTTCGGCGATCGACGCGGGATCGCGCTCCACCATCCCCGCGATCGCGAGGACCACGTCGGCGACTGCGTCCACGTCCGCTGGCGCGGCGCCGCGGAACCCGTGCAACAGCGGGGCGCATCGCAACCGGTCCAACGCGCGGAGCACGTCGTCGCGTGCGGTCGGCAGGAGGAGCGACGCGCTGTCCTTCGTCAGCTCGACGAGGATCCCGCCGCCGCCGACCACGAGGTAGGGACCGAACTGCTCGTCGCGCGCGACTCCGACGATGAGCTCGGCGACGGCACCCTCGACCATCCGTTCCACCAGGAACGCGTCCGAAAGATCCGACATCTCCGCCACCGCTGCCGACACCTCGACCGCGCCGCGCAGGTTGAGACGGAGGCCGCCGACCTCCGTCTTGTGCGCGATCCCCAGCGCCTTCACGGCCACCGGGAAGCCGAGCACCCGTGCCGCGGCCGCGGCGTCGTCGGCGCCCACGACCACGCGCGAATCCGGGACCGGCACGCCGGCGCGGGCGAGCAGTCGCTTGGAGGCCGCCTCGTCCAACACGGCGACGGGGTCCGACGATGCATCGCGCGGAAGGAGCAACGGCGGACCGGGCGCACGCCCCCAGGCGGCGCCGACATCCACCGCGGCCTGCACACCGGCGACTCCTGCGTCGATACCGGCGAGCATCGCGACGCCGTCTTCCATCAAACGCACAGCGACGCTCTCTGACACGGTGTCCGCGAACGTCGCCAGCACCGCGCCCTTGGTGCCCGTCTGCTTCACCGCCCGGACGAAGCCTCGTTCGGCTCCGCCCCATGTGGACTGGTCGCACAGGTCCTCTCGCGGGTAGTCGAGCAGGCAGAGCGCCACATCGAAGCCTTCCGAGAGGAGCGCGGTGAAGTTCGCCGCGTTCGCCTCTTCGTCGTCCCAGGTGAACATCTGGTAGTCGAGCGGATTGGCCGCCACCACTCGTTCGTGCACGGTCTCGGTCAACCGTCTCGCCGCGTGCTCGGACAATCGCGGCAAACTGAGATCCGGACCCATCGCGTCGGCCAGCAACGTGAGATCTCCGCCGGAGGTGCTCATCGCGCCGACCCGGCCGCCGCCGAGTGGGCCCAGGACGTGCAACACCTTCAGCGCCTCGATCAGCGCCTCGAGCGAACCGACGCGCGCGACGCCCGCGCGTTCGAAGAGAGCGCTCACCAGCTCGTCGGAGCCGGCGAGAGACGCCGTGTGCGAGACGACCATCTTCTGCGCGACGTCCGAGCGCCCGGTCTTGAGCGCGACGACGGGCTTGCTCATCTCGCGTGCGACGTCCACCGCGGCCTGGAACGCTCGGGGGTCGGGCATGGTCTCCAGGTACAGGCCCAGCGCCGTGACGCGCTCCTCCCCCGCGAGAGCTCGGATCGCGTCGTGAAGGTCGAACTTCAGCCGGTTCCCGAGGGAGACCATGAAGGCGATCGGCAGGCCGCGGCGCTGCATCGTGAGGTTGAAGCCGACGTTCGAGGACATCGTGATGATGCCGACACCGCGGTCGACGAGGCGTCCGCCCTGCTGGTCGGGCCACAGCGCCGCACCGGTAAGGTAGTTGAGGTACCCGTAGGTATTCGGTCCGAGCAACGGCATCTCGCCGGAGGCATCCAGAAGTTCGCGCGCGAGCTCGGCGCCCTGGTCCCCCTCCTCTGCGAACCCCGTTGCGAAGCAGACCGCTCCGCCCGCACCGCGGTCGGCCAGGCCGCGGACGACACCTACGGTGAGGGTACGGTTGACCCCGACGTAGGCCGCGTCCGGGCTCCCGGGAAGCTCCTGCACGGAGCGGTAGACAGGGCGGCCGAGGATCTCATCCTTGGACGGATGGACCGGCCAGATCTCCCCGTCGAAGCCCATCCTGTCACACTCCACGATCGCCTGCCCCGCTTGCGCGCCGCCGAAGACGGCGATCGTACGCGGGTTCAGGAAGCGGGCGATGGGGTCGTTCATGTCTCGGTCGGCAGGCCTCTGGGGATCCGGCGCTCGGCGTCGTAGAAGGGCAGGGCGACCAGCTGTGCCGTAACGCCGCTGTCCCCGAGAGTGACCCCGAGCCCTTCGACCGCGCCCGGTTCATCCATGCGCGCGTAGCCGATGCCCAGGTCCAGGTGCGGGGACCACGCCCCGACCGTCACGACCCCCACGCGGGCGCCGTCGAGGAGTATCTTCGTCCCCGGTACCGGGGCGGCGGACGGACAGGACAGCCCGAACAACCGCAACCTGCGGTCGGCGTCCACCAAAGCGTCGCGCCCGATGAAGTCCGCTCTGTCCAGGTTCACGAAGCGACCCAGCCCCGCCGCGAACGGGGTCATGGAAGGTCCCATGTCCGTACCGTTGTCCAGGATCCCCGCCTCGATGCGGCGGATGTCCAGTGAGGCGAGGCTCTGCACGCCGAGCCCGTGGGCCGCTCCGGCCTGCAGGATGTGATCCCAAAGAGCCCCGCCGTCGATGCCCGGCTCGGTGTAGACCTCGAAGCCGAGCTCGCCCGACCAGCCGGTGCGCGTGACCAGTACCTCCTGGCCGCCCATGCGCGCGCGCGCGACCGCGAAGTAGGCGAAGGGATCCGGCGCACCGTCGTCGCAGGCGTCGGCGAGCACGTCCAGGGAGGTCGGACCCTGGATCGCCGCCACCCACGATCTGGGGTCGGCGATGCGCACGTCCATCCCGAGGGCGTGCGCGCGGATCCAGCCCAGGAAGTCGCCGTCGGCCATCACGTACCAGAAGCGCTCCGGCGTGTGGCGGATCAGGATGCCGTCCATGAGGATGCCGCCGCGCTCGTCGCAGGCGATGCCGTAGCGGGCCCGGCCGGGGGCGAGCGCCGCAACGTCGCAGACGAGCACCCGGTCCAGGAGGCGCTCCGCGTCGGGACCCTCCACGAGCAGGGGGTGCTCAGGAACATCGAACATGGCCGACGCCGTGCGCAGCTGTCGGTAGTCCTCGGTGGCGTCCGCGCCGAGGGACAGCGGGAAGAGCCGCCTGCTGTATATCCCGAAGACCGCATCGTCGTTCGCGTAGCGCTCGAGGAACGGGGAGTGACGGAACCGGGCAGTATGCACCCGCAGGATCGGGTGCGACTCGGAGTAGTTGGGGGAGGTCAGCGGAGCGCCTCCAGCAAGGTCGCGTTGGCCTGGCCGCCGGCCTCGCACATCACCTGCATGCCGAAGCGCCCGCCGGTGCGTCGAAGGCCGTGCACCAGCGTGGTCATGAGTCGAGCGCCGCTCGCCCCCAAGGGATGTCCGAGCGCTATCGCGCCACCCGATGGGTTCACGTGCCCGTCGAACCAGGCATCGTCCAGTTCGAATTCGCGTTTCCAGGCGAGCACCACAGATGCGAAAGCCTCGTTGATCTCGACGATATCCATGTCGCCCAGCGCTACACCGGTCACGTCCGCGAGCTTGCGTGTGGCAGGCATCGGTCCGGTGAGCATCATCACGGGATCGTCGCCCACCGCGATCGACGCGACGACGCGAGCCAACGGCCGGATGCCGAGCCGCTCCACGGCGCTGCCCGAGGCGAGTAGCAACGCCGCGGCTCCGTCGGAGATCTGCGAAGCGTTGCCAGCAGTCACCGTCCACTCCCGGATCCGCTCCTGGAACAAGGTCTCGTACTTCTCGTCGCCGAACGGAGGCTGCAGGGTTCGCATGCGCTCGCGATCGGGTTCCATGCGAACGCACTCGTCCACTTCGAAGACACCTTCGGATGTCTCCACGGGCACGATCTCCTCGTCGAAGGAGCCGGCGCGGATCGCCGCCGAGGCCCGCGAGTGCGACCGATAGGCGAAGTCGTCTTGCTCGTCCCTGGATACTCCCCACTTGGACGCGACCAGCTCGGCGGAGACGCCTTGATGCACGAGGCGGCCGCCATAGGCGTCGATCATGCGATCGCTGAACGCATGCTTCCCCGCGGTGTTGGAGTACATCGGGACCATAGTCATGTGCTCTATGCCCGAGGCCACCACCAGGTCGTACACGCCGGCCTGGATGCCCTGGGCGGCA
>Ga0315278_10006555_pt1 | contig 10580 bp, 7 predicted proteins | sample YL17G06_0_MG_FD_203880 | JGI IMG/M metagenome (GOLD analysis project Ga0315278, IMG submission 203880) | Sediment microbial communities from Yellowstone Lake, YNP, Wyoming, USA - YL17G06_0 | ecosystem: Environmental > Aquatic > Freshwater > Lake > Sediment | place: USA: Wyoming | collected... | reverse complement strand
GTCGACATCCGCCCAGCTGCTGCACACATTCTCGGCGCCATCGCTCGTGATCGGACCAAACACCCGCGTAAACGTGTCGCCGCCGTCGTTGCGGAACATCGCATTGTTGTTGTTGGCGCTGAAGCCAGTGACCACGAACAGGTCGAGATCGCCATCGTGATCGAAATCGACCCACGCGGCTCCGGTCGCAAACGTGACGTGCGCCGCGATGTCGGGCGAGGCCACCGGAACGAAGTCCTGCGCCGCGGCGCGGCCGGCGCCGCACGCGATCGCGAGGGCGCAGCTCACGCCGAACGCCCGTCGGGCCGCGACCAGGAGCAACGCGAGCCTGAGGCCAGACGTGCGGGCCCTGGAATCGAAGTGTGCGCGAGCGGCATGAGTCGCGTTGGGCATGGCTCAAGTGTCGCACGTCGGGCGGTGCTCCGCATGCAGTTCGTTCCGGCCGACTGCGCAGGGTTCCGGGTGCGGGTGATGGGTTGCCGACGCGGTCCCCGCAGGAACTCCCTGAAAAAACGAGCGCCCCCGCCGGACAAAGCCGGAACGGGGGCGACGCATGTCGTGCGAAGCATCACGCGCGACGATCGTGGCGAGCTACGCCGGGTGCCTGGGCGCGCTCGCAATGGGTTCTAGAGTTTGGGCAGCTCGAACTTGAAATCGGGGTTCAACTGGCGAATCTCTCCGACCACACGCTCGAGGTTCTGCTCGGCCTCCCGGGTCGGCTCCGACTTCCACGCGCTGTACAACTCGAGCAACTCGTCCTGCTTCACCCGCAACAGCTCCTGCTGCTGGTGCTCGTCGATCGAGCGCTCGAGGTGATAGACCTCGCCGCTCGACAGCCGCTTCATCAGATCCAGGTATTCGCCGCGCATGTGGGAGAGAATCTTAATGTATTTCTCGAAGCCCACCGACAACTTTTCGAGCACTTCGGAGACACCCACGTTCTTGCGGTGCATCTGCTGACTGTAGGAGTAGGCAAAGTGGTAGTAGGTCTTGCCGCGGCCGATGTAGGCCTCTTCGCTCGGCTGATGCTTCGGACGATGTGACTCTGCCGCGTTCGCGTTGTCGAAGATCCCGATTGAAACCAGCAGGAAGTCGGCGTTCGTCTTGTAGATCAGATATTTGAGTCGCGCGTCGTCGGAGTTCGACAGGCGGCGGAACACGTCGGTGTCGTACTTCGACAGGAACTTTTTCGATTGCTCGACATAGTCGGGATTGATGAACGAGTGGAGCAGGTGCGCCAGATAGACGTTCACGTCCTCGTCGTAGAAGTCCTGATTCGAGACGAGTCCGGTTTCCATCCTGCTGTAGAGCAGGCAGTTGATCATGAAGTAATACGTGGGCTGCAGCTCGCGACTCGTGTCCTTCAGATCTACGTAATGACGTGGATTCAAGAGGCACCTCTTCAACGTCGCCGTTCCAGCCACGGTGTGCGTGGCCAGGCTGTCCACCCAATGTTCAGAGCATCGTGCGTGCCATAGGTCGTGATTCCCCCCAAACTCGCTCCATGGCGCGTGGTGGCACGTCGCTCGGTGAAATACGGCCCGTCCGGGAACCTCCGCGTTGATGGGCACTTGGTGTCGCCTGACTCAGCGCCCGGGGCGGCTCACCCGAATTCCCAGGGGCCGCGGCAGGGCGGCCGGCACACCCTGTGGACGGTCGCCACGGCCTGCGGACGCCACGAACTCGCAACGAGTTTGTGTGGGAGTCTCGTCAGCCGGTGGCGGGATCGCTGTGCAGCGTCAATGCTCGCAACCGCATAGCTGCTGAATGGCGAAACGCGATCTGCGTTGCGGACTGCATGCCCGGCGTGTTCCTCTTACCCTCGATGCCGTCCACCGGCGAACCCGCGTGGGCTCCACCTTTGGGGCATGTGTCTTGCGGAACCACCAACTGTGAAGCCATTCCTTGAAGCACCCATCTCGTCCCTGGGCTCATGACCGACTCGTCGGGTTCCAGCCCCACTCCCGTCGAATCGGAGTCCCGTCGTCGCGGCGGATTGCGCCCGCGGTTGTGGATCGGTGCGCTCGGGGGATCCGTGGTCGCCGTGGGCGGGCTCGTGTGGGTTCTCGTGAGTCCTGCCCGGGATCGCCTTCCCATCGATGCCGCTCTCGAACTGCAACTGGGGCTCGTCGCCCTGGCAAGCATGGTCGCGGGGGTATGGCTCGGAGGGTGGATGGATCGCGGCATCGTCGCACGCGTGCGACGGATGGCCGCCAGCGTTCGCGCGAACGACGCGACAGCGCTCGACGACCCACATGCAGGCGCAGGCTGGGGCGAACTTGCCGATCTCAGGAACCAGGTGAGCGCGTTGATCACCCGTCTACGCCAGGCGGCACGAGCTGCGGACCAGCTCCAGATCACCGAGCGCCAGCTCGGCTCGACCCGCCAGGCAATCCTGCAATGGATCGAGACCGAGCGCTGGGCGGCATTGCCGCCGGGTAGTGGCGCGCTGCATGGACTGTCGGTGGCGCTCAATCGCGGTTTCCAGCGCCAGAGCGAAGTCCACGAGCAGAATCAGGACGCCGCGCGCCAGGTGCAGGGTGAGCTCGCCCTGGCGGCGACGGATGCGCGCGAAACGGCCGAGCAGGCCGAACGGGGTTTCGTCGAGGCGACCTCACTGCTCACCACCGTGCGCGAGTTGGAGCGGCTCGGTGGAGAACTCCACCACACGCTCGCATCACGTGCCGCGAACGAGCACGAAGCCGTGGCGGCCCGCGAGTGGGTCCAGCCGTTGTCCGATGCGATCCGTGAGCTGGTCGAGGCTGCCTCGGGCAGCGTCGATGATCTCGCGACGAGCCTCGAGCGCGTCCAGGAGATTTCGGATCAGGTGCAGGTGTTGGGTAATCGCGCCACGATGATCGCATTGAACGCCGTGCTCGCCGCGCGGCTCACCGAGGACGATCCCGCACCGGCTGAGGATCTGAAGCCGCTCGCCCGTGAGGCGCGTGCCGCGACCGATCGCGCCCAGGTGCTCGCCCGCGAGGTGCAGGCGCGCGTTGCCGGCGCACACGAGCGCATGAAGGGTGTGCGGGAGCGGGTCGCCGAGCGGCTCGCCGGCATCGATCCACCGCGCGCCCCGGACGCCCCGCTCGGGCCCGACACCTTGCGCGCACTCGATCGCGTCCGCGAGATGGTCACCGACGCCGCGCGCAAAGCCGAACGGCTGTCCGCGGCCGGGGAGCGGTCGTCGCGCGCAGCCGACCGTTTGGTGCGGCGGCTCGAAGACGAAGTGCGCGACTTGGAAGGTCTGGTGGTCCGCCTCTCGCCGCCGTCGGGCGGCGAGTTGCGATCTGGCAGCCGCGGGGAGAGTTCCCCGCCGCCGCGCCTGGGCGTGATCGACCTCGACACCACGGTGCGCAACGCCGAGCTTGGTGAACGCGATCCGCGTCGCGATACGAACGAGGAGCGCTCGTGAGCGAGAACCCGTCGGCCAACGAAATCGTACGCACGCTCACGATCGCGGTTCAGCATGCGCTCGAGCCCTCGCAGGCGCAGGACCTGCCCGCGGCACGCGACGTCGCGCAGATCCTTGGATTGGACGGGCTCGACCGCGCGCTCAGCGTATGGCGCCCGGGAGACTCCGGCACCGAGCCGATCGCGCGCCAGTTGCGTATCCTGTGCGAGCGCAGCGAAGTCCTCGCCAGCATCGAACCGTTCATCGCCGCCGACGCCGAGCTCGGCCGACTCGCGGTCGAGTGCGGCTCGGTGGTCGAAGGTGAGCCGGGACTGCCATCCGAAGGCACGCTCGGCGCCATCGATGCGCTCGGTGAACTCACGCTGGACGATGACGCCTCGCGCGCTGCCGCAAGCCGCGTGCGACTGTCGCCGCAAGTTTCTGCCGCGCTGCGCGCGACGATCGACTGGCTGTGCGAAGCAGACACCCGCGGGCACGGCGCGCGGTTGCGTACCGAGGATTCCGCGCTGGAACTGACGTGCCCCCGCGTGAATCCGGCCGGGCTCGCCGCGGCGGCAAAGGTGCTGGCCGCGGTCGGCGGCAACCTCGGTCCGGCCGCTACGCCGCGCGGCACCTCGGCCCCGTGGGTGATTCGGGTCCCGATCGTGACCTCGCGCGAAACGTTTCTCATGGTATCGCAAGGCGATCTCGATCTCGCGCTGCCGTGGCACTCGGTGCTGCGCGTCTCCATGACCTCGCGCGCGGCGTTCGATGCCAGCGTCGGTGCGCTCGGTCATGCGGTGCTGCCGCCACTGGTTGCGCTGTCGGGTGCGGAAATCGAATACCCGATCATTCTCGTCGCTCACGGGCTGCGGCGCGCATACATCGTGGCGGATCGCCTGGTGTGGCGGCTCCCGGCGGAGACCGTCGAGATCGGTCCCGATCCGAGGGCGCCCGGTCATCCACGCTGTGTTCGCACCACCGACGGAGCGATCTACCGGGTCGCGGATCCCGCCCGGCTGCTGGAAGGTGTTCCTCCGATCGCGATCCCCGAGTTCGAGCCGGCATTCGAATCCCCGAGCCCGGTCGCGCCGCTCGAAGCGCGAAGCGAAGACCTGACCCCGGTCGCACCGGACGCATCGACTTCAGTTCCGCTCACCGGCACCAGGGCGGTCGCGCTGCCGATGCTGGATGCCGCGCGCGTGATGCCGCTCCCGCTGCGGGCGCTGGTGGCCGAAGATTCGATCTCGGCCCGGCTGTCGCTCGCGCAGATGCTCGAAGGACACGGCATGGAGGTGCACACGGTCGGCACCGCAGTGGAGTTGTTCCACGCGCTCGACGAAGGTTCGTGGGCGCTGGTGTGCATCGATGCCGAGTTACCCGACGGCCGAGGGGTTGAATGGCTGAGTGCGGTGTCCACGCGTGCCCGCGAGCTGGATGAAGGTGTCGAGGTGGTTGCGCTGGTGCGCGACGGGGCCGAAGCGGCCATCGCGATCGAAGCGCGCGTGGTGCATTCGCTCCGCAAACCCTGGAGCCGCGCCGCGGTGGCGCAGCTGATGACCGAGCTCGGTCTTGAATCGGAGAACTCATGACGCTGCCTATTGCCCGTGCCGAAGCCGAACCGCTGATTCTGGTCGTGGACGACGACCGGCGCGTGCGCGAGTTGCTCGAGATCGCGTTCACCGCGCACGGCTACCGCGTCATCACCGCCAGCGACGGCGAGGAGGCGGTGCGCCGCGCGCTGGCCGAGCGGCCCGACCTGGTGGTGCTCGACGTGCGGCTGCCCAAACGGAGCGGGCTCGAGGTCTGCGAATCGTTGCGCGCCGACGCAATCGGCGCCCAGATCCCGATCGTGCTCGTTTCGGCCGCGGCTGAGAACGAGACGCGCCTGCAGGGTTTCAATCGTGGCGCTGACGACTATCTCGTGAAGCCGTTTTCGCCGCGCGAGCTGCTGGCGCGCGTGAAGCGCCTGCTCGCCCGTACCAGGGATCTGCGCACCGCGCGTGAGCGTCTGAACGAAGTCGAGTCCGCGCTGGTGCGGGCGAATGAAGATTCGCGCCGCGCCCAACTCGAAGCCGAGCGCGCCCGCGAGTTACGCGATCTGGCGATACGCCTCGGTTCCGATCTCCATTGCACGCGCGATCTCGACGCGCTCGCGGAGCGGCTGCTGCGCGCGGTGCAGGCCCAGATCGCCTCACCGGCCATGGCCCTGTTGATGCGCGACGGCGATGGCCTCGTGCCGTATGCAGTACGCGGCGACCAGTTCGACCGCGCCGCCGGACTTGGCGTCGCGGCCGGCGGCGAGCTCGCACGCATGCTCGCCGCGCTCGCGCGGCCCGCCTACCGGCATCAGTTGGAGCGACTCAGCGAGCTCGAACCCGAACTGCGCGCGTTCGCAGCAGCCCGCTTCGATCTGCTGATTCCGGTGCGCGGCGAGCACGGCCTCGAGGCGCTGGTGGCGCTCGAAGATCTGGGCGCACACGGGCCGCCCACGCGCGCGGCACTTGAATCGCTCGAAGCGCTGTGCGGCATCGCGGCGATCGCCGTGGCGCACGCGGTGCGCGACCGTGCGACGGCGGTACTCTCGGTTCAGTTCGCTGCGGGTCCGGCTGCGCCGGCCGCACACGAAGCCGCCGACATTCTCGCGCGTGCGGTTCGGTTCGTTCCGCTGCCGCCACGCTTCGAAAGCATGGTCCGCGTCGCCGTGAGGATGGGCCGCCGCGAGCCCGCTGCCGCTGCTGCGCTGTTCGAGCAGATCAGTGCACTCGATGCGACCGGATTCGTCCGCGACCTGGCAGCACTGGCATGTCGCGCGACCGCTCCGCCGCTCGAGGCCGCGGGGGAAGGTGTCTCGGAGTTCGAGCATGCCGCAGCGCTGATCGCCATCGGCTGGCGCATCGCCGAGTCGCGCGCCCAGGGTGTTTCGCTTGAACAAGCGGCGTCGCGTGCGCGCAGCGAGAGTGCCTCACTCACGCTCGCCCTCGGGCGCGCGATCGATGAGGCGATTGCGCGCGCTCCCGAAGACACTGTGGTCGACACGCTGCGCGCGTTCACCGAACGCGCCTGAGGTTCACGAGAACAGCCGGACGCGGAAGCGCCCGGCCGTCCCCAACCTCGTGCTGCTGCGTGATACTTCGTGCTACTTCGGCTGTCGCAGGCCTCCGAAGTCCACCTTGGGCGCCGTCTTCGCCTGCTCCGGCACCGGATAGTAGATCGCCGGCGGGAAGTTGAAGATCTGGGCGTAGAGGCTGGTCGGGAAGCGCTTCACCAGCACGTTGTACACCTGCACTTCCTCGTTGTAGCGCATGCGCTCGGTCGCGAGCCGGTTCTCGGTGCCCGCCACCTCGTCCATGAGCTGCATGAACGCCTCGTTGCTGCGCAGTTGGGGATAGTTCTCGACCACGACCAGCAGGCGACCGAGTGCGGAATCCATCGCTTTGCCGGCCTCGATGCCCTGGGCCGGTGAACTCGCACCGGCCATCATCGAGCGCGCCCGGGCGATCGCACCGAACACTTCCTGCTCCTGAATGGCAGTGCCCTTTACCGTCTCCACCAGGCTCGCGATCAGGTCGGCGCGCCGCTGGAGCTGGTTGTCCACTTGTGCCCAGCGCTGGTTGACCGTCTCCTTCGACGTGACGAGTTTGTTGTAGTTGCCCACCAGGCAACCGCCGACGCCGACCAACAGCACCGCGACCACCGCGAGGGTGACGAGTAAACCACGCTTCATCGAGCTTCTCCTTTCGCGTTACGAACCCCGCCCGACTCCCGGGAACGGGACGTTACCAGCTTCCCCCGCCGCCGCCGCCGCCACTCGATCCGCCGCCGAATCCGCCGAACGATCCCCTGCTGCCACCGCCTCCGCCGAATCCACCGCCCCCGAATCCCCCGCCGCCGAATCCGCCGCCCAGCCCGCCACCCGGATTCATGTACCACCCGCCACCACGGCGCCATCCCCCGCCGCGGCCACCCCCCGCGGTGGACATCACGATCAGGATGAGGATCACCGCGAACACGATTACGGCGGCGGTCACGGGCATCGACCGGCCACGGGACGAGTAGCGCAGCTCCTCGCCGTTCCACTCGAGTGTGACGCCCTTTTCGGCGGCAATGCGCGTCGCGCACGCGAGCGTGCCGGCGACGATCCCGCCGTCGAAGTCGCGGCTGCGGAACTTCGGCGCCATTTCGTTACGGAAGATGCGCGACTCGAGGCCGTCCGGCAGCGTGCCCTCGAGCCCGTAGCCGGTCTCGAAGCGCAGCTTGCGCTCCTCCAGCGCGAACAGCATCAGGAGCCCGTTATCCTCCTTGTCCTTGCCAATCCCCCATGCCTTGAAGACTCGCACCTTGTACTGGTCGGGTTCCTCCGGGGCCGTGGTGCGGACCAGGAGGATCGCGAACTCGGCGCCGGTCTTCTTCTCGAGCTGGTCGAGGAACGCTTCGAGTTTCGCTTGGGTGTCAGGGGCGAGCACACCGGCCAGGTCGTTCACGTAGCCCGAGAACGACGGAATCGGTTGAAGACCGCGGGATTCTGCGGGCGCGGGACGAGTCGTGGAATCGGACCCGGCTTGTGCAAGCGCCTGCGGTGCGTGAAACGTTGACACCGCAAGCAGGAGCACAAGGCCGAGGCGCAACGCGCCTCGTCGCATCACGGCACTCGAAGCTGGTCGATGGCGGCGGTGAGCCGTTCGATCTCGGCAAGGAATACCCGATACTGGCCGAGCGCCTCTTCGCTCGAGCGCTTGCGTCCGGCGTAACGAGCGAGATGTGCGGCAAGCAGCCCTTGCGCGTCCAAACCGAATACGTCCGCGACGCGCTCGATGACCTGCCCCGCGGTCGAGGGCACGATTTCGCCGCGCAGCCGCAGCAGCGTGCGAAACAAGGCCGCGAATCCGCTCGCCGCCGCCGCAAGTGCCTGATCGAGATCGGCCGGCTTGGCGTGGTGCAGGATGTAGGTCTGGCGGAGCTGGATGAACTTGCCGCGCAGTTCCCGTTCGCACTGAAGCCGCAGATCCGTGTGCGATATTTGGAGCCGGTCGACGACGTCCTCGCCTTCGAGCAGCAAGCGGCGTTCCTGGATCTCGAGCCACTCGATCGGAAACGAGTCGAGCGACTTCTCGATGTTGGACTGCGACATGAACAGCGGCTCGAAACGCGGGCCGCTCTTCACAGAAGCTGGAATCGCCTTCGCGAGGGCCTCGAACTGGGTACTGCCGAGCGAGCGCGACACGACCAGCACATTGATGCGCGATTGGTGGATGTCGAATCCCTGGTTGAGCACGCTGCCGGTGAGGTAGGCGGCGATAAAATCCGGCTCGAGCGCAGGCCGGACTCGGTCCAGCCAGGTTCGCGCCGCGGACAGGATCTCCGCCGCGGGTTCGATGCGCAGTTCACCCCGGTTCAGCACCATGACGGAGACGCTAGAACGCGGGCCGCCCTGGGGTCAAGCGGCTGCGGCGCTGCCCGATTCCGCGGTGCAGCGTCCGGTGCCGATCCGCGCGATTCTGCGTGTTGCAGATCATCGGGCGTGCTTGACCCTTCACGGTTTCGGCCCGTACCGTCCTGCTGCACGCATGCGGTTCGCGCGCCCACGCGGCGCCTTCGTCATCGGGCCACGGCTTGCGCCCTGCGACTCCATACTCTGAGGATTCTCGTGAATCCGGTGATCAACGATTTCAGCATCCATGTCGCGACCGTGAATGGCTCGGGGAGCCAGACCGCGAATGCCGTGCTGCTGCGCGCCATCTTTCAGATGGGCATTCCGGTGAGCGGCAAGAACCTGTTCCCCTCGAACATCGCCGGGCTGCCGACGTGGTTCACGATCCGCGCGAGCAAGGATGGCTACCTCGCGCGCCGTCGCCACAACGACGTGCTCGTGGTGATGAATCCCGAGACCGCGCCCGACGACGTCGCGGCGATGGGGCCGGGCAGCGTGATCGTACTGAACCAGGCGATTGTCCCACCGGCGGTGCCCGACGACCGCTACGTCTACGCCGTGCCGATGCAGCAGCTGATCGTGCCGATCACGCAGGACGTGAAACTGCGCCGCCTGGTCGTGAACATGATCTACGTCGGCGTGCTCGCCGAACTGCTCGGCATTGCCGAGGAAGAGATCGAGCGCGCACTCGACGCGCAGCTCGGCAGGAAGCCCAAGGCGCTCGCTCTCAACCATCAGGCGGTGCGGGCCGGATGGGAGTGGGCGCGCGCAAATCTCATCAAGCGCGACCCGTTCCGGCTCGAGCGCATGGACAAGACCGCGGGCAAGATTCTGATCGACGGCAACACCGCCGGCGCGCTCGGCGCGATGTTCGGCGGCGTCACCGTGGTGACGTGGTATCCGATCACGCCGTCTTCGAGCCTGGTCGAGGCGCTGATCGGCTTTCTCGGCCAGCACCGGCGTGATCCCGAGACCGGCAAGGCGACGTATGCCGTCGTTCAGGCGGAGGACGAGATTGCGGCGATCGGCATGGTGCTCGGCGCGAGCTGGGCGGGCGCGCGCGCGATGACCTCCACCTCGGGCCCCGGGCTCTCGCTCATGACGGAGTTCGTGGGCTACGGCTACTACGCCGAGATCCCGGCCGTGATCTGGGACATCCAGCGCGTCGGCCCCTCGACCGGACTGCCGACACGCACGTCGCAGGGGGAGATCTCGTTCGTGTGGAACATGTCGCACGGCGACACGCGGCACCCGATCCTGCTGCCGAGTTCGGTGCGCGACTGCTATGAGTTCGGCATGATGGCGTTCGATCTCGCCGAGCGCCTGCAGACGCCGGTATTCGTGCTGAGCGACCTCGATCTCGGCATGAACAACTGGATGAGCGACCCGTTTCCGTATCCCGAACAACCGTGGGATCGCGGCAAGGTGCTCGACGAAGCGCAACTCGCGAAGCTCGCGCGCTTCGAGCGCTATCGGGACGTGGACGGCGACGGCATCCCGTATCGCACATTGCCCGGCACCGAAGATCCCAAGGGCGCCTACTTCACGCGCGGCTCAGGTCACGACGAGGCCGCGCGCTACACCGAGGATCCCGAAACCTACCGCCGCGTGATGGACCGTCTTGCGAAGAAGTTCGAGACCGCGCGCACGCTCGTGCCGCCGCCGGTGATCGAGGCGGATGCGAACGCCGAGGTCGGACTGATCGCGTTCGGCTCCACGCACTGGGCGATGGTGGAAGCGCGCGACGAGCTGCGT
>Ga0315278_10006554_pt1 | contig 10581 bp, 12 predicted proteins | sample YL17G06_0_MG_FD_203880 | JGI IMG/M metagenome (GOLD analysis project Ga0315278, IMG submission 203880) | Sediment microbial communities from Yellowstone Lake, YNP, Wyoming, USA - YL17G06_0 | ecosystem: Environmental > Aquatic > Freshwater > Lake > Sediment | place: USA: Wyoming | collected... | reverse complement strand
TTCTCCCAAAACAAATTGATTGATTCGACTCTAAATTCAAAAAACTATGACCTAATGGCACGCTTGACGCAAACAGTTACTGCTTGAGCCAAATTCGTCGCAAACACAATGAGGCGGTTCATATGCTCCAAGAAAACATTTGTATGCTGTAGATGCACTACAGGTCACCATCCCGTCGGGCGTACAATTCCCGCTCACCCCGATACAAACTTGGTCATTCCCGCCGCTGGGGCATTTAACACCACACATGCCTCCGCAATAAGGTAATCGCGTTGCACAATCTCCTGGGTGAGTATCCCACCCGCCGCATGTACTATACGGATAGCACGGACCAACCCAAGCCAGTAATATATTCCGTGGAGTCAACAACACAGTCGCTATGAAGCAACAAATTATTACCCCGAGTATCTTGGTTATAGCCCAACCAAAATGACGAACAAGATATTTTTTCCGTTCTCCAAACATATCGCATCCTCCTTTGTAGCCTAATGTTATTTCTCGCACTTATTTTGTAACTGCCTGTGAACCTGCCCCGCAAGTTTGCAGTCGGGAAACCGAATAAGTAGTTCCTGATATACGTCGCACATTTTTTCCTTCGCTTCGGTTTTGGGTATTTCTCCGGAAGATGCGAGTTTATCGTAACAATCGGCAAGCATAAACATTGAAATATAGTTGTTTTTAAATCCCGGGTAATCAACAATTACTTTTTTATAATGGTTTATAGCCGCATTGTAATTGCCAATGCGATAGAAACAGTCTGCCATTGCATAATAAGCTTGCTGCGGAGTGTATACGGCCGAGGAAGGTAACTGTGTAATAATTTTCTCCCACACAGACAACACCCTTCTATAATATTCCTTTGCCTGCTCATTTTGCCCTTCTTTTTCAAGAGCAAAGGCCCTGTCATAATATTTCTCTCCAATCCGGTATACCGATTCAGTAAGGCGTGGATTATTTCTAAAATCGGATATAAATTTATTAACAAGGGTTTCTGCCGCGTTTACATCGCCTGCATTAACCAAAGCGCCAATATTCAGAATTGCCAATTCAATAGCCGCATCAGGACTGTTGGTGTTCTGGGTTACTATTTGATAATATTGTTTGGCAAGATCATATTCTCCGCTCTCCCTGAAATCATCTGCGATTCTTGAGACAGCTATTGAAACATTTGAATCAGCACCAAATTCGCTGAAAAGCGCACGGGACTTTTTTTCTATATTTTCAATTTGCTCTACACCCAATTTTTGATCGCATTTGGAGCTGTTAAACTTCGCAATTTCATATTCTGTAGAAATTTCACCGTAAGACATTGCGCGGGTATACAAATTCTTGGACTCTATATAGTCATATTTATAATATAGGCTGTCTCCCAACTCCTGAAAGGTTTTCTGCAATAATGCCTTATCTGAATAATCACTAGTGAGGCGTTCCATTCCTTTGTGAGCTTCATCATATTGATTGAGCCAGTAATCTGCGCCGATAGACCATACTCTGGCCAAAAAATACTGACTACTTTTGGGGCAATGAACGATAATTTCTTCGTACACCTTTTTTGCATCGTCGTATTTAGCTCGAGACCAGCAACTATTTCCGATATCGTATAGCCATTGACCTAATTGAGGATTATTATTGAAGTCCGTAATAAATGTATCTAACAATTCGAATGCTTGCTTTTCGTTTTCAAGATGAAAATCGCATCCTATTTTCCACATCCTTGCCGGGATGTAATATTCAGATTGTGGAAGGAAGTCAATTATGTGCTGATAAAGTTCTCTGGATATCTTGTAATTTCCCATAAACCAGAATTCATTCGATACCTCATAAAGAGCTTTAGGCAGGTTGGGTTCATCGGAATGAATTTTAATGTAATCAACAAGTTTCTGCTCTTCATTAGGGTCTGACCCGTATGTAGTGAGACCTCTGATTTGCTCTTCCTGCTCCTCTATAGTGGTGACCGCAACCGTTTGGCTCAGGCATACTAACGGTAGAACAAGGGCAAGAGCGACAGATGCAAAAGCAAGACACATTGGATATGACGAGATTGATATTATTTGTTTAGCCATAGAATTGCCCTCCGTTTAAGGTCTGTCCCCTGCGCTGGGTATGTGGGTGTATTCATAGATTCTATGCTCCTGTTAAAATCTATAACTACAATCGACTATATACGGCTTATCCGCAATGTCAAGAAGTATTTTGCGATTATTTTTAAACAATTTTGGCCGAATGCACATAAGTCATTGCATGGGGGGGGGCTTACGACAAAAAAATATTTGCGAAATTAGCAACAGTTGCTTTGAGCTTGCCTAAGTCAATCGTCTTAATGTTTACGTGATTGGCGAGGTTTGCCCTTGCCCTTGGGTTTTCTGACGGGTTCCGGCGTCGGTTCAGTTTCCCTGTGTGCGCGGACAAACAGCCGAATAGGCACTTCGGCTATGGGCAATAAATCGCTTAGTTGGCTAACGACGAATCGGCGATAGTTCTCGTCGAAAAGTTCCGGCTTGTTGACGAACATAAGAATCGTTACGGGATTAATTGCGACCTGCGTGGCGTAATAGATTTTCGGGCTGCCTATTTTTGAGGAGCCGGCCTGCGTTTCCTTTATGGCCTCGAACGCCCTGTTGAGTTTTCCCGTCGATATCCACGTTGTCGCCTGTTTGAAAAGCTCGGCAGCCAGGTCGAGAACGCTTTTGACGTTTTTGCCCTCGCTGGCGGTCGTGAAGGCAATCGGGGCGTGTCTCAATCCCGGCAGCAGCTTCGTCAGGTAATCTTCGTATTGACCGGTGTCCGCGGAATCCTTCGCCAGGTCCCATTTATTGACGACTATTATGCAGGCCTTGCTTTCTTCGGCGATTAATTGCGCAAGCTTCTTATCGGGCTGCGATACGGGCGTGGTCGCGTCAATCATCAGCAGCACCACGTCCGCCCTGCGCACCGAACTTGTCGCGCGGACGAAGCTGTAGAACTCGATATTGTCGGCGAGCTTGCTTTTTTTCTTTACGCCGGGCGTGTCGATGACGACGATGGTTTGGCCGTCTTTTTCGAACCGGATGTCAATCGCGTCGCGCGTGGTGCCGGGCGTTTCGCTGACAATCACCCTGGTATCGCCCACGATGGCGTTGACAATTGAGCTTTTGCCCGCGTTCCGCTTGCCGACGATTGCTATTCTCATCACGGGTTCAGCCGGCCTGGCCGATTCGACAATTTTCAGCCGGTCGATTATTGTGTCCAAAAGCACGTCTTTGTTGATGTTGTTTTGGGCGGAGACGCACAGGAAATCGCCGAAACCCAGTCTGCCGAACTCGCCCGCCTCGGGGAATTTGCTCTGTGCGTCGGCCTTGTTCGCCACGCCGAGGACCTTGAGATTGTGTTTGCGAAGAAGCCGCGTTATCGTCTGGTCCAAGGACATTATCCCATCGCGGATATCGACCACGAACAGGACGAGATTGGCCGAGTCGATTGCCCGCTGAATTTGCTGGTGGACGTCTTTTTCGAGATGGTCCGCGTCAACGATGCCGTAACCGCCCGTATCGACAAGCTCAAAATAGCAGTTGCTTCTCTCGATGATTACGCTGACCCTGTCGCGCGTAACGCCGGGCGTCGGCTCGACAACGCTTATCATCCTCCTTGCCAGGGCGTTGAACAAACTGCTCTTGCCCACGTTGGGCCTTCCGATTATCGCGACGACAGGTATTGCCATAGCCCGCCATTATAACAGCGAACGCGGAGATTGAGCAGGACTTTTTCATCCTCCGCAGCAGCTCTACTGCGAAGGATGGACTGGCTCGTATTGGAATACCGATTCGAGCGGGACGCCAAATGCGCGTGCGATGCGGAATGCCAAAGGCAGCGATGGCGCGTATTTGCCCTGCTCCATTGCGATGATTGTCTGGCGTGTTACCCCCGCGAGGTCTGCCAACTGCTGCTGGGTCATCTCGCCTTTTTCAAATCGCAATCGGCGAATCTGATTGCTGAGTTGAGCGCTACTCATTGTAACGCTCCTTTGCTAGTTGAATGAAAATCGCCGCCGACTGAACAAATAGCATCAGTAATAGACCGGAGATGAACAGTGTCGGCAGGAGATAGGCGGGGACAGGATTTTTTGCTCCGACGATGTAAAACACAGCAAATGAAGCGCAATACATGAAGAGAATAAAAACACAACTCGACAATGCGCGAGCTTTTGCGACAATCTTCTGTTCTCGCTCGTCGAATTTGGCCCAGCTCTTTATGGCCCGCCGGTATGATATCAACCCGGCAATCAGCGCGCCTATCAGCCCGCCTACCCCGCCCATCAAAAACGATATGCTGGTTGTGTTCATATGAACCAGTAGCGGTATGCCCGGGCCTGCTATGATAATACAAATTAGCGCTCCGCCAAGGTTGTCCCATGCCTTTTTTTCTAACCGAGTCATAAGTTTTCCTTTCTATTTCTCCAGCCATATTGAACCAGAATCGCGGCAAAATAGATCATCGTAACTATAATAAAGGCGCCGAAATTGATGAGCGGCAGTGACCAGGCGGGAATGCAGCCATCGACGCCGAGAACCAGTCGCGGGATTCCGCTGATGGCGAGAAACACGATCAGGGCCGATATAAAAGCAGCCATAGCCGCTCTATTGTCAATCAGTTTGTCGCGTTCGTCTTCCTTTACTTCCCTGGGGCTTTGTCGCTTAAAAATCCAAACAAGTAGTGTTCCTCCCACCAGAATCAAAACTGCCAGTGGCAGGAGCCGAACGGCGAAACCACTCTTTAAGACGAAAACTAAAAAAAACATGCAGGCAACCATTGTGAGAGTTGATAAGAAAAATATCAGAGCACCCAGCGCGGTTTTTTGAGTTCTATTCATTGTCTTTTCCTTTCCAGCCGTATTGAACCAGAATAGCAACTGAAGATACGGTTTTGAGGAACAGAGCTCCTCCAAGAGCCATCAGCGGCAATGTTATCGTCGGTATCGAATTCTCCGGCCCGACGATAAACCACAACAGAAAACACGATAGAATAAAGGCAAACCAGAATGTTGTAGAGGCAAAAGACACGGCTCTGTCCCGGATAAAATGGTCGCGCTCATCGCATACAACCTTGCCCTGGCCTTGTGGTTTCTTAAATAAAAACGGAGTGACCTTCAAAAGCGCCAGAATTGCTACAAAGCACGGTCCGATTGTTGAATAACCACGCATGTGAATTTCTATTGCGATTGCTGTTGAGGTAATAAGAATTGTTGCGGTTATGACGGCTAAATTAAACCATGCTATTTTTTGAAATCTATTCATTGTCTTTCCCTTTCCAGCCGTATTCGTTGAGCGTAACTATCGATTGCAGGAGCATCACAACGCACATCCCGCCAAATACCATCCACGGAAGATAGTTTGTCGTGATAGTGCCATTCGGCCCGATGATAAACCACGGAATCATCGCTGCCGCGACGAATAAAACCCAGAAGATGGCGTATGCGAAGCCGACGGCTTTGCGTTGAATCTTCGTGTCGCGTTCATCGTACTGCACCTTGCTTTTATCCTTCCTGAATAAAACAGGGCTCAAACCAGCAAAACCCATAATCCCTATGAACCCGAACCCAGCTGCTGCCTGACGAGCTGGCGCCCCAAAGATGAAGTAACCAATACAAAATGCAACCACACTCAGCCCCAGGGCGAGCGAAACCACGATTAGATTGAACCACGCTATTTTCTGCATTCTGTTCATACCTGATTCTCCTAACTAATGTATGTTGTATCGAACATAATGTAATATAAACATTACTCTATGTCAAGACAACTTTACAATTTTTTGCAAAATTTTTTGGTTACTGGGTTGCAGATGGTCCGCAAGAATCAATCGCATGACAAAAAACCGCATTATCAGTATCGAAAAAGGGGTGGCACAAGTGGCACGAGGACTTTCTAATTTCGTTGATAATTGTGAAAGTAATAAATAGAGAAGAAGTTGGAATTTGCCTGTGCCACCTGTGCCATCAGCCCCAAATGTGTCTGTTACCAATAAAGTCGATTCTTGCTTGTGTGGTGTGTTTTTGGGGTATTGGCCGATATATCAGGATATGCAGCTTACAACATCACAGACAAAGGTATGCCCGTTTTGTGCCGAGACGATACTTTCGGCGGCGGTTAAATGCCGGTATTGCGGCGAGTATCTCAATACCGCGCGGGCAAAAGCGATGTTGACCCGGCCTGGCCAACGAGATTTGTCTGGCGGCGAACCATCAGCCGACAACGAGGATGACTCACAGGAACAGGCCAATGCGATTGCGTATTCGGGCAGGCCGAGTTTGTGGGCGATTGCCTGGGATTTTGTCAAAGGCGCGGCAATACTCGCTGCGGCGATTCTGATAATCGCCTGGCATATCGAGCGCATTTCCTGGCTGCATCTTTCCTTTCAGAGCATGGCAGTCGTCGGCAAATACCGGGTCCTGCTCGGGCTGGGCATTGTTATTGTCGTCGGCTTGATTCTCTTTTATAAGGCGTGGAAAATCAGGATGACTCATTACGAGGTCAGCGCCGACCGGATTGAATATGGCGAAGGGATATTCGACCGCAGGGTTGATAACCTCGATATGTTCCGCGTGGTTGATATCAAGCTTCGCAGGAATATCCTCGATTGTATGGTTGGCGTGGGGACAGTGATATTGACGACATCCGACAAGAACCAGCCGGAGTTCGAGTTCAAAAAAATAAAAAATTCCCGCGAGCTTTACGACACCATCAAAAAGGCGAGTCTTTCCGCTGACCGCAGAACAAACGTCATTCATATGGAATAACCGAGAGGGAGCGCTGCTTATGAGAAATGTATTTGCTGCCTGCGTAACCATTCTGTTTTCATTGACCTGTTTTGCTGTTGAGCCATCAATACAAGTAATGTCTAAAGAGCAGGCCAATGCTTGGTATAGTGAGGCGGGCTGGCCTGTCGGGTGCAACTTTATTCCCAGCACGGCAATCAATCAGCTTGAGATGTGGCAAAAAGACACCTACGACCCGAATACAATCGACCGCGAGCTTGGCTGGGCACAGCAAATCGGCTTCAACACCGTCAGGGTGTATCTGCATTATCTTGTCTGGCAGGAAGACCCGAACGGCTTTAAGGGCAGAATGGACGATTTCCTCGGCATCTGCGCGAAGCACAAAATCAGGGTGATGTTTGTTTTGTTCGATGACTGCTGGAACGGCAACGCAAAATTAGGCAAACAGCCGGCACCGAGGCCGGGGGTTCATAATTCGGGCTGGCTGCAATGTCCCCGTTATGCCGAAGTAAACGATGTAACGAAATATCTGATTTTCGAACAATATGTCGAAGATATTTTGCGGTCTTTCGGCAAGGACAAAAGAGTGTTGATTTGGGATTTATATAATGAGCCGGGCAACAGCCATAAGCCAGAGCAGAATATGCCGTTTTTGAAAAAGGTTGTGGAGTGGGCGCGCAAGGCCAATCCGTCACAGCCGATTACGATGGGTGTGTGGAAGGGCGGGCCGGATTATGTTGAGCTGAATGATTTCCAGATTGCCAACAGCGATGTGATTACGTTTCACAACTACTCAGGGCTTGAGAATATGAAGCAGGATATCGCCAAGTACAAATCCTACGGCAGGCCCGTGATTTGCACCGAATACATAGCGAGAGGAATGGGCAGCAAATTTGAGACGCATCTGCCTTTGATGAAAGCCGAAAACGTCGGCGCGATAAACTGGGGCTTTGTCTATGGCAAGACGCAGACGGTTTTTCCCTGGGGTTCCAAGCCGAACGCGCCTGAGCCGAACGTCTGGCATCATGACATCTTCCGCAAAGACGGCACGCCTTTCGGCGAACAGGAAATCGAAGTTATAAAGAAATTGACGAAAAAAGATTGATTACCGCGAAAGAATAGTGGGGGCAGCGGGGCTGTTGAAAAAGCCGAGATTGCTTCGTCGCTTTGCTCCTCGCAATGACGAAAAGCGCGTTCCTGTGTCATTGCGAGCGAAGCGAAGCAATCTTGACCGTGGCACGGGCTTTTCCCTCGACTTTGCTCGGGACGGTGAGCTTGTCGAACCGCAGCCCGTGAAGACACGGCCAATCCACAGGACGCCTTATGGCGGATGGCCGTGCTACAAATCTGCCCATAGACAAAGTCACATTTTTTGTTTATAATCATTGTCCTGGTTTCGAGCAGCGTAGAAAACAATAAATGGACAATAACGAAGGAGGCAAAAAGCGTGAACGTGAATTTGATGAGCCGTATCAGGATTAGCGGTTTTGTATGTCTTGCTATAATGCTGGGGCTGGCCGGGGTAAGCTATGCGGATTTACCTAAGGTGATAGGCAACTGGGAAGACAGCAATGATGACTGGACGTTGCATTCCGAGGCCGCTGAGGGCACGACCGCGAAGGCCGTCAAGGAAAACGCGACGTTAGGCAATTATAGTTACAAGGTTTTTGTGCCTACCGGCTGGCAGAAGGCCGTAACGCGGGATTTGTCGGGCGAAGCGAAACTGCTGGAAGCCCTCGGAAAAGCCGCACAGTTAAAGGTGGATATAACGTTGAAAGCCAAGGAGTGGAGCATCGGTACCGGCTGGGTCAAGGCGATTGAATGTATCGTTATACAGGACAATATGGGCGATTGGCAGCAGATAGACCCGACCGGAAACCCGGAAGATACTTCGTGGAACGGCCAGAGCGATAAAACGGTTACGGTTACTTTTGACGTTCCTGCTCAAACCCCGCCGGATTTAACGCGGGGAAGTGTTACTATCATTACAAACTACGGAGACGTGAATACTCCCGGCAATTTCTATTTCGACAATGTGCGGCTGCTTGGTGCGGCTGAGCCGAATCAGCCTAAAGAAGCTGTTAAACCCATCGAACCAAATAAACCTAAAGAGCCGAATAAACCGGCTAAATCCAAATGATTAGCCGGAAATAAATGGCTGCACGGAAGTTGCTTAGATTAATTCCTGGTAGCTAATTCACAATTGGAAATGAGGCTCAGCGGCGTAGCTGAGCAAGAGTATAAAATGTTATGTGGAAAATCCCAGATAATAGAAGAACAAGGTAAACAGAATAGCGTTAGCCAAAGGTAAATAATAGTTGTGTATTTATAACCTGAGCTAAAAATGAGTTTCTTATGGGGAGTTATCGATGAGCAGCGAATTTAACAGAAGGAATTTTTTGCGAACAATCGGAGTAGCGGGATTGGGTTCGGTTTTGGCCTCGCAGGCAAAAGCAGATTCAAATGAGCCAAATGCCGCAAGCGGAGAACAGCAGAGCCAAACCCCGCAGCTTCCCACGCGAAAATTCGGCAAGACAGGCGTTGATGTTTCAGTTTTATCGCTGGGGGCGATAGGGCTTTCGGAACAGGTCATCCTGACAAGCTCTTTGAAATGGGGCATAACATACTGGGACACGGCGTATGCTTACACCAACGGCAACAGCGAGCTTTGCATCGGTAAGTTCCTCGCGGCCAGACCAGAGATGAGGAAGAAGCTGTTTATTGTAAGCAAGGCCTCGTATGCCGGAAACGTTAAAGAGGCCGAGGCAAAGCTTCAGGAGTCGCTCAAAAGAATGAATACCGACTATGTGGACCTCTACTATGGCATACATGGTCTTGATTTTATGACGCAACTGACGGACGAATACAAACCCTGGGCGGAAAATATGAAGAAGCAGGGGAAATTTCGCTTCTTCGGTTACAGCACGCACAAGAATATGGCGGCCAGTTTGCTCGCCACTGCGAAACTCGGCTGGGTCGATGCCATCCTGACAACATACAACTTTCGCCTGATGAAAGATGCCGAGATGCAAAAGGCCGTCGATGCCTGCTATAAAGCGGGAATTGCACTTACAGCCATGAAAACCCAGAAAGGTGTTAGGGTTGAAACCGACGAGGACAAGAAATTGATGGAGCATTTCTCAGCGAAGGGCTTTACCGAGGGCCAGGCGAAGATAAAGGCCGTTATGGAAGACGAGAGAATAGCCGCCGTTACCGTGGGTATGAACAGCGTCTCGGTTATAAACCAGAATGTCGCTGCGGTTCTTGACAGAACCACACTTGCGCAGGATGACAAAGACGCACTCGCCGAATACGCGAGCGCAACGTGCAGCGGTTATTGTGCCGGCTGTGCCCATATCTGTGATGCTGCTGCCGGTGTGTCAAACGTCAGTGACGTTATGCGGTCGCTTATGTACCACAACAGCTACGGCGACACGCAACTGGCAAAACAGGCGTTCGCTGCTATACCCGCTGATGTAAGGGCGAGGTTGTTGACGGTTGATTATCAGCTCGCGGAGCAGCATTGTCCGCAGCATATGCCGGTTGCAAATCTTATCCGGGAAGCAGTCGAAAAACTTGCCTGATGTGACTATTTGCGCGAGGAGAATTGAATAGGCGAAGCGAACAAAGAAGCGCGAGACAAAAGGCGTTATAGTTGTTTTGGCTGAAACTTTTCGAATGGAGATTTTCATGATGAGATATTTGATTATCGGATTCGGTATAGCCATACTTGGTGCGAGTTGTCAGTCAACCTGTGCTGCGGATATATCACAGGGCCAATCTGCAACTTCGCCGGCACCGCGTGATTCGAACGAAGCGGCGCCGGCTGTGAA
>Ga0315278_10006553_pt1 | contig 10583 bp, 9 predicted proteins | sample YL17G06_0_MG_FD_203880 | JGI IMG/M metagenome (GOLD analysis project Ga0315278, IMG submission 203880) | Sediment microbial communities from Yellowstone Lake, YNP, Wyoming, USA - YL17G06_0 | ecosystem: Environmental > Aquatic > Freshwater > Lake > Sediment | place: USA: Wyoming | collected... | reverse complement strand
CTGGCCAGGACCCGGTAGTCCTCGCCGAGATACCGCTCGATCGTGCGCGCCTTGGCCGGTGACTCGACGATCACCAGGTTCTTCGTCATCGGCCGGGAGTGTAGCACCGGCCTCTTGGCCCGCCCTTCACGCTCGATCGCCCGCCGCTCCGTCGGGGCCGCTCGAGGGCGGTCAGGCCTCCCGGACCCGCCGCAGGAGATCCTCGTCGAGTTCAAGCTCGGGCTCTTCGTCCCCGTCGAGCTCGTAAGCGGCCGAGAGGCCGAGGGCCTGGTCGCCGAGCGCCTCGAGGGGGATCTCGACGAAGCGGATGTGCACGTACGGGATGACGAAGTTCGAGTCGATCGCGTCGATGAAGGTCGGGCGTTTGCCGCTCGTGGTGCGCATGTTGGTGCAGACCAGGGCCACGTCGGACGCGGAGGGCAAGACCTCGAGGTCGACGAGGAGCGGCTGCTCACCGGTCATGTGCACGACCGCGCCACGGATCATCGCCTTGCGCTCTGACCTGATCGTTGACTACGGATGGTAGAAATCAGTGACCAGGCGGACGGCGCCGCCGTACTTCCAGACGCCGATGCCGACCGTCGAGAAGCGGCTGTCCTTGATGTTCTGCCAGTGGCCGCCGCCCGTGCCCTTCTCGCTCTGGAAGAAGCGGTGCGAGGCGAGGACCGCGTCGTACGGGTTGCCCGAGCGGCAGCCGATGTTCTCGGCCCAGCGATAGCTCGTGTATCCGGCGCGGCGCAGGCGATCACCCGGATCGCCACCCATGAAATGACTGCAGTCGTTCCCGACCGCGAGCTTCTTGGCATAGGGTCGAGAGACCCTGGATGAGATGCCGCTGCTCAGCGTGAGCGGCTTGACGTAGGTGGAGTAGGCACCGCTGCCGTATCCCTTGCAGGACCCATCGGCCTGCACCCAACCGCCGGTGCGGGTGCAATTGAGAAGCCGCAGGTAGTACTTCTCGACCGACAACCACGGAGCGCTGCTGGTGCCCGAACCGCCGGTCGGCGGCTTGGTCACCTTCGTGCCCGAGCCGCCCCGCTTGGCCGGCGCAGCCTGCTTCCTGACGACCGGCTTGGGCGCGACCGTGAAGGTCGCCTCGTAGGCCGTCGCGTCGGGGTCGTCGCCCAGCGTCACGCCGGCCGCGGACCGGGCCGAACCAAGGACTGCGATGGTGATCGTTCCGGCGTATGCGAAGTCCTTGGTCGGATCCAGGACCAGGACGCGTCCGCTCTCGAGCCAGCTGACCTTCGCGTCCTTGAGCGGGTCGAGGCCGCTGACGCGCAGCGCGGCGCGCGTGAGGCGCTTGTCCATGGGCGTCGAGAAGCGCACGCTGATGCTCTGGTCACGAGCGATCTTCTTGTCGGCGTCGGCGGGTCGGCTGCGCACGACCTTCGGCCGCGCGACGATCTTGACCTCAAGGCGGACGGGCGAGGCGATGGCCACGCCGTCACCGTCGGCGACCGATGCCGCCAGGCGGAAGACGTACGTTCGCCCGGGCTCGAGCGGGGCGCTCGGCGTCCAGGTGAAGCGCGCGGCGCCACTCTCGCCAGGCTCGGCCGAGGCCGTCATCGTCCCATCCACGGGCGGTTCGACGCTGAATGCCTTGGCCACGGCCGCGGTCTCGACCGGTTCGCTGAAGCGGATGGCGATGCCGGTCTCGGGATGCGCTGCCTTGCCCGAGCCGCGGGTCACGGTCAGCTGTGCGGCTGGGCGCTCGCGTGTGAAGAAGATGACACGCAAGGGCGCCGGCAGGGCGGCGCCTGCCGTGTCCACGGCCGTGTCGGCGATGGTGATCGCGTAGAACTGGCCTGGCTCCCAGGCACCGCGCGGATCGATGCGCAGCGTCCTGCCGCCGTTCGTCCAGGACGCCCTCGTGAGCGCTGCGGGCTGGATCGTCGTGGCGGCCGCCACCGCGGTCGGATCCATGGGGGTGCTGAAGTCGATGACGACCGGATCGTCGGGGCCGAAGTCCGCCTGGACGGTAGCCGCCATGCGCGCGGCCGCATGCGGATCGACCGGCGTCGTCTTGAATGCGGTGATGGGCGTCGTGGTGACGTTGAGGGCGGCGATCGTCATGAGGGCGACGACGGCGGCCAGAGCGGTCATCCTGAGGGCGGGGCGGCGCCGTTCTGAGGGCGCAAGCCGGCCCGCCACGGCGGCGGGCAACCCGAGGACGACGGCGATCGCGTTACGCAATAGCAGAGGTCTCCTCGTTCGGGCCGGGAACCCGCCGCTGGGGCGACGTCTCCTCCTCTGACCCGTTCGGTGTCCGTGGCAGGTTACCAGAGCCTTCCAGAAGGTGGCAAACGCGGTGGCCCCGAACGAGCGCTGGCCCCACCTGCGTCCAGGAGCACGCCCGCCGGAAGCACGGACGCTCCGTGCAGCCGCACGAGGCCACGCAGGTGGAGCAGGCTGACCGCCCCTGCCAACGTACCGGGCGCCAGGCCTGTGCTGACGACGAGGTCGTCGAGCGTACCGGGCTGGGTTGCGATCGTCGTCGCCACGATCCGCTCCACGGGCCCCAGCTCGGCGAGCACGAGATCGACCGTCGGGCCCGACGCGCCGCGAGCTGGGCCTGCGTCAGGCGGGGTCTCCGCCCGAGCGGCGAAGATCCGCACCAGGTCCTCGACCAGCTCGCTATCCCCGACCAGGGGACGCGCGGGCGTCTCGCGGATGAGCCGCAGGCAGCCGGCCACGCTCGGGTCGCCGGGTCGCCCTGGCGCGACGAAGAGCGGCCGGCCCTGCTCCAGAGCGTGATGTGCCGTGTTGAGAGCGCCGCTGCGAGCCGGCGCCTCGACCACGATGGTGGCGTCGGCCAGCGCCGCGATGAGGCGATTCCGACGGGGGAAGCTTCCCTTCTCTGGCGTCACCGGTGGCGGCACCTCGCTGATGACCGCGCCGCCCGACTGCACGATCGAAGCCACGAGCCCGCGGTGCGCGCGAGGCCCGGGCTCGGCGTGGCCGCCGGCGATGACGGCGACCGTCTGACCCCCGGCCTCGACCGTCGCCGAGTGCGCGGCTCCATCGATGCCGAAAGCGAGACCCGAGATGACCGTCGCCTGAAGGTCGACGAGCCGGCGCGCCAGCCGCGCCGCCAGCAGCCGTCCGGCGGGGGTCGGCCGACGCGTGCCGACGACGGCCACCGCACGCGCCCGATCGAGCGCCGCCCGCTCGCCCCAGCCGTAGATCACGGGTGGTGGCGCGGGCAGGACGTCGAAGCGGGCCGGGTACTCGCGGTCGAGAGGCGTCAGGACCCAGACCCCGTGCGCCTCGATGATCACACGCGACGATCCCGGCCGGGCGGCCACGGCCTCGATCGCCGCCAGGACCTCGGATCGAAGGCGGCGGCCCGAGGCGTCCATCGGCGGTGTGCGCCGGAGCGATCCGTCGCGCGAGGCCTCGAGGACCCGGGTCGCGCTGCCACGCGCCTCGACGAGACGCTGGAAGGTGTGCTCGCCGACCCCGGGCACCGAGGCCAGAGCCAGCCATGCTTCTCGCTCGCCGTCGAGCGACTCGCTCATGCCGCCATCGTGCGCTCTCGGGGATCGCGCAGGCCGGCCGCGGCCAGCACGGTCGCGGGCGCTGCGGTCGGCTCATCGGCCAGGTCGGCGATCGTCCGCGCGACCCGCAGCACGCGATGGACGCCGCGCGCCGACCAGCCGCTGGCCTCGGCGAGGTCGGCCAGCACGCGCCGGGCGGCGGGCGCGAGTGCGGCCGCCTCGGTCACCTCGCGACCGGACAGCTCCCGGTTCAGACGCCCGCCATTCCTGGCTCGGGCCCGCGCCCGAGCGGCGGCGATGCGCCGCGCCACGGCGTCCGAGGCCTCGGGTGGCACGTCGGAGACGAGGTCGATCGCACGGACGCGATGCATCTCGACGCGCAGGTCGAGCCGATCCATGAGCGGGCCGCTGACGCGTCTGACGTACCGCTCTGCCTCGCCCGGAAGGCAGGTGCAGCGTCGCTCCGGGTCGCCATGGTAGCCACAGCGGCACGGATTCATGGCTGCCACCACCTGGACACGGGCGGGATAGCGGACGTGGCCGCCCGCCCTGACGATGGCGACCTCGCCTTCCTCCAGCGGCTGACGCAGCGCCTCGAGCACGTCGCGGTCGAACTCAGCCAGCTCGTCGAGAAACAAGGTGCCCCGGTGCGCGAGGGTCACTTCGCCGGGTGCCAGGCGCGGCCCGCCTCCGACGAGCGCGGCATAGCTCGCGGTGTGGTGCGGGGCGCGGAACGGGCGCCGCCGGTCCAGGTCCCCCCCGGAGGTGAGCAGTCCGGCCACGCTGGCGATCACGGCCACCTCGAGCGCCTCATCGTCCTCGAGGGGTGGCAGCAGGCCCGGGATCGCCTGCGCCAGCAAGGTCTTGCCGGCGCCCGGCGGGCCGATCATGAGCAGGTCGTGGCCGCCAGCCAGGGCGACCTCGAGGGCCCAGCGCGCGAAGGCCTGGCCACGCACCTCGGCCAGATCGACACGCGGCGATGCGGTCACGAGCACGCCCGGATCCGCGGCTGGGCCGCCCGGCCCATCGGCGGCCGTCGGCTGTGCGGCACCGACCTCCGATCGGCTGACGACGAGCGGACGCCGGCGTGTGGCCGCCAGTGCGCGACGCCCCTTCGGACCGGCCACGAGTCGCGCGGCATCGTCGAGGCCATCGAGGGCGACGACCTCCACGCCCACCACGAGTGACGCCTCGGCGGCATTGGCGCGCGGCACGGCGACACGCCGGTGTCCCGCCCGGACGAGCGTGGCGACCATCGGCAGGACCCCGGGGACGGACTGCAGGGATCCGTCGAGCGAGAGCTCGCCGATCAGGGCCACCGATCCACCGCTCGGTCGGAGCTGTTCCGAGGCGACGAGGATACCGATGGCGATGGCCAGGTCGTAGGCGGCGCCGTGCTTGCGCCGGTCGGCCGGCGCCAGGTTGACCGTGATCCGGCTCGCCGGATAGACGTAACCCGCGTTGCGGATAGCCGACCGCACCCGCTCGCGAGCCTCCGACAGGGCGGCATCGGGCAGGCCCACGATGTGGCAGACGGGCAGACCCGGGCTGACGTCCACCTCGACGCGAACAAGGGCGCCGCGGAGGCCGCTGACCACGGCGGTGACGAGGGTGGCAAGCACGTGACGCACGCTAGCCGGGCAGGCTCGCCTGCCGCTCACCCCCGGCTCATCGGCGCCTGCTTACCGACATCGTGGCGGGCCGTGCAGAAGGGTCGTGACCGGGGGCGAAGGGCCTCACGCGGCCGCGTGCGGTCGTCAGCTCGTGGCGGCCGACAGCTGCGGCAGCGCCTGGCCGGCCCCCGACTGGCTGTCGATGCCGCGAGCCATGTCGACCACGGCCCGCCCGATGATCGATTCCGGCTTCGTGAACATGAACGGCGAGCCGCTGTTGAGGGCGCTGATAGCGGCCCGGTACTCGTTCACGACCTGGAACTCGATCTTGCGCTTGAGGACGTTCTCGGCGTCTTTGACGGCGATGCCCGTGAAGGCGTTGGAGCGGTTGAGGATGAGCTGGACCTTCTCGCGGGGGACACCCAGCTGGGTCATCGTCTCGAGCACGAGGCGCACGTTCTTGAGGCACGAGAGGTCGGCGGTCATGACCACGAAGAGCGTATCGGCGGCGGTGATGGTGTCGAGGTTGGTCTCGTCGAAGCGCTTGTCGATGTCCACCAGCGTGTAGTCGTAGAGGGTCCTCAGCTGCTCGAGGATTCGCGCCACGTGGTGCTGGTCCACGCTCACCAGCTCGGCCGACTCGGGCGAGGGTGGGGCGAGCAGGAGGTCGATGCCGGAGTCGTGCTTGACCATCGAGCCACGCACCAGGTCCTGGTCGATGGTCATCGACTGGACGACATCGACGATCGACTTGCGATCAAGACCCAGGTCGAGGAAGACGCGATGGTCGCCGAACTGGAGGTTGCCGTCCATGAGGGCGACCTTGCGGTTCAGCTCACGGTGGAGCGCCACGGCCGTGTTGATGGCCAGCGTCGTGGTGCCCACCCCGCCCTTGGCTCCGTAGAAGGCGAGGACGCGGCCCAGCGGTGGACGACCGACGACGAGGTTCTTGGGCGCGAAGCGGGCCAGCAGGCTCTTGATGCGGGCCACCAGCTCGGCCGGGAAGAAGGGCTTGACCTGGTAGTCGTCAGCTCCGGCGCGCAGGCCCTTGACCTTGGCCTCCACGTCCGCATCCGCCGTCAGCATGATGATCGGCATGTGCGTTTCGCCGGCTTCCGCCTCGCGGATCTTGGTCGCGACCTGGTAGCCGTCCATCTTGGGCAGGCCGACGTCGAGCAGCATCAGGTCGGGGCTCTCCTCGGCCCATCTCTTCATCGCCTCGGCGCCGTCGCCGGCGAGGGAGACCTCGTAGCCCTCCTGCTGCAGGGTGAACGAGAGCGACCGTTGCACGTTTGGGTCGTCGTCGACGACGAGGATCCTGACGGACATCCATCTCCTCGCTGGGATCAGACGCTCGGGCGGGCGGCGTCAAGCCGATGATAGCGTGGCCCGACCGGGCGTCCGGGACCCTTTCGTACCACTCGGTCAGCCGGCTGCAGGTCCATCGTCGTTGGCGCTCCTGGCAAGGTAGCCGACCAAGGGCTGGAGCAGCTGGGTGAACTCGAAGGGGATGACGTACTTCGTCGATGCGCTGCTGCCGATGGCCTTGAGGGCCTCCAGGTACTGGAGGGCCATCGTCTTCTCGTCCACGCCGCTGGCAGCGCTGAAGATGCGCTGGAGCGCCTCGCTGAAGCCCTCAGCCCGCAGGATGGCCGACTGGCGGTCGCCCTCGGCGCGCAGGATGGCCGCCTGCTTCTCGCCCTCGGCGACGTTGATGGCCGACTGGCGGGCACCCTCCGACTCGGTGATCACGGCGCGCCGCGTCCGCTCGGCCGAGAGCTGCCGGTTCATGGCGTCCTGGACGTCGCGCGGCGGGGTGATCTCGCGGATCTCGACTGTCGTCACCTTGCCGCCCCAGCGCTCCGTCGACTCGTCGAGCCGCGTACGCAGGACCTCGTTGATCTGCTCGCGCTTGCTGAGCACGTCGTCGAGCACGATGTCGCCGATGACCGCGCGCAGCGTGGTCGTGGCGATGCCCTGCAGGGCGCCGGCGAAGTAGACGACGTTGACCAGGCTCTTGAGGGGGTCGACGATCTTCCAGTAGATCAGGAAGTCGATGTTGATGGGCGCGTTGTCCTTGGTGATGGTCGTCTGCGAGGGCACCTCGATGAACGACTCGCGCAGGTCCACCTTCACGGGTCGGTCGATGATCGGCCAGATGAGGTTGATGCCTGGGCCGCGCACCAGGCTCTCGTTCGTCTTGCCCAGCCGGAAGACGACCATCTTCTCGTACTGCTGGACGACCCGGATGGTGAGGTAGAAGAAGATGGCGAGGAAGCCGATGCCGACGGCGACCAGGATGACGGTTGCAAGGAGTGGCTCCATGAGGGCTCCCTTCTCTAGGCGCCGACGGCGCCGTCGAATGGTTCTACGATAAGGGTCAGACCGTCCTGGCGGACGATGCGCACGGGGGTGCCGCGTTGCAGGACCTGCTCGTCGGCCGTCCGAGCGCTCCATTCCTCCCCGTCCGCGTAGACCGTGCCGAGCGGGGCCAGAGGGGTTCGCACCTCGCCGGCCACGCCGCTCGCGACGGCCACGCCGACGGTGCCAGGCGAGCCCCGCATCCGACGCGAGCGGACGGCCACGACCACGATCAGGAGCATGAACAGGCCTGTCGACGCGACGACGGCCACGATGGTCGGCAGCCCGACCTCGACGACAGGCGCGGTCGGGCTGCCTGAATCGGTGTACAGGGCGCCGGCGCCGAGCGCGAGCGCGACGAGGCCGCCGATGGTCAGCAGGCCGTGGCTGGTGACGGTCAGTTCGAGGATGAAGAGGATGCCGGCCAGGCCGATGAGCAGGAGGCCGCCGACGTTGAGCGGCAGGCTGCCGAAGCCGATGAAGGCCAGGATGATCGCCAGAGCACCCAGGATGCCGGTCGCGAAGTTCGGATTCTGGAGCTCGAAGATGAGCCCGTAGAAGCCGACCATGAAGAGGATGAAGGCGATGTTCGGGTCCGCCAGCAGGTGCAGGAAGCCCTCGAGCGGCCCCATCGACGCTTCCTCGACGACCGCGTCGCTCGTCTCGATGGTCACGGGCGCCCCGCCGACCTGGACGACCTGGCCATCCATCGCCGCCAGGACGGCCGGCAGGTCCGCTGCGATGCCGTCGACGAGGCCGAGCTCGACGGCCTCCGATGCGGTGTAGGAAGCAGCCTCGAGGACCGCCTTGACGGCCGGCTCGGTCGGCCGGCCGCGGGCGTCGGCGATGCTGGTGATGAAGGCGACGGTGTCGTTCTTGACCTTCTCGCCGAGCGTCCCCTCGATATCCTCGCCCTGGCCGCCGACCGGCGAGGCGGCGCCGATGTTCGTGCCCGCCGCCATGTAGGCGAGGTTGGCGGCCAAGGTGATGAAGGTGCCGGCGCTGGCGGCCTGAGCGCCCGACGGAGCGACCCAGACGACGACGGGCAACGGCGCTTCGAGGAGCGTGCCGACGATGTCGCGGGTGGCGTCGAGCGAGCCGCCCGGCGTGTCGAGCTCGACGATGACGGCCGCTGCGCCGGCCTCTGCCGCATCGCGGATCCGGTCTTCGAGGTAGCCGGCCATGACCTGGTCGACGATGCCCGTGGTCTGCAGCACGACCACGCTCGGCTGGGCAGCACGAACGTGGCTCGCGCCAGCGAGCAGAAGGCCGATGAGGGCGAGCAGGACCGCCAAACGACGGACGAGGCTGGCGAGTCGGTCGGTCACGGGTGCTGCTCCCTGCCGCCGATTATCCCACGACGGGGTCGCGATCCCGGATGGCATCGAGGGCGAAAGCGCTCCAGGATTCCAGCTCATCGTGGTGCGCCGCGGCCTCCTCGAGCGTGGCGAAGGCGCCACGCAGCTTGTGCGTCTCGCGGATGGCCACGGCCTGGCCCGCCGCGTCAGCCTCGTAGACGAGCCCAAGGTGAACCGCGCCGACCGGCGTCGCGTCGTCGTTGAGCAGGCCGATGAGCCGCCACTGGGGTATGAAGTCAGCCTCGATCTCCTCCTCCCACTCGCGACGCAGGCCACCGAGGTGGTCGCCGTCGCCCTGTTCGACGTGGCCACCGATGCCGATCGACCAGCGATCGTGCAGGCGAGCGTCGACCCCGGCCCGGGTGCGCTGCATGAGGAAGACGCGCGGTCCGTCGCGCAGCACGAGGTAGGGCACGATCTGCTTCCAGGCGGGATCGACCTCGAGCGCCGATCGCGGTCGGAACGTAGCCGCGGCGGCGATCGTCGCCAGGTGGGCCTCGATGCCCTGGGCGCGCACGCCGCGCCAGCCGAGGTCGGGGAAACGGTCGCGGGCGACGGCCATGATCAGCTCGTCCGGCTCAGCCACCGCCGCTCCCCTCCCGACCGACCAGCGCCGCCACTCGATCGAGCTCCGCGAGCAGGGCATCGATCTCGGGACCGTCGCTGTTCGCTGCCGCCAGGGCGTCGAGCCGGACCTGCCAGGCGTCGAGGACGGCGCGCTGCTGCCGCAGCGCCTCGGCCACGTTGGCGGCGTTGAGCGCCAGCATCCCGGCCCCGAGCGCCGGGTCGCCTCGTGCGACGCGCGTCGTGTCGCGCCAGCCCTGGGCAGCGAGGGTTCGGGCAAGCGGCCATCCGGGAGCCTCCGAGACGGCCTCGACGAGGGCGCTGGCGACGACCAGCGGCAGGTGGCTGATGAGCGCCACGGCGGCGTCGTGAGCAGCCGGCTCGAGGCGGATCGGACGGGCACCACAATCGTCGGCCAGTCGCTCGACCAGGTCGACGTCGTCGGGCGTGGCCAGGGACCCCGGCAGGATGACCCACGGTCGGTCGAGGAAGAGGTCCGCATCGGACGCTCCATAGCCAGCCTGTTCGCGACCGCCCATCGGGTGGCCGCCAACCATCCGCAGCCCGGCCACGGACGCCGCTGCCACGGCCATCGGGGACTGGACGGAGGTCACGTCGGTCAGCACGCCACCCGCCGCTGCGACCGTCGGCCCGACGCGTCCGACGAGGGCGACGTTGGCCCTCGGGCTGGCGGCCAAGAGGATCAGGTCGGCCTCCGTGGCGGCGACCAGCGGGTCTGCCGCGACCGAGTCGATCAGGCCGGCCTCGAGGGCGGCGTCCGGGCCTTCTGAGCCCCTACTCCAAGCCGTGACGGTCCATGCGCCCGGGCGCCGAGCGGCCAGCGCCTTAGCGATCGAACCGCCGACGAGACCGAAGCCGAGGATGGCCAGGCGAGTCACCAGCGCCAGACCTTGCCGACCGATGGACGGCGCACGCGAGAGATCAGGCGTCCGGGCGCCGGCGCGGTCCCCCGCGACGGTCCCCCTGGCGCCGCTCGACGCCGTCCGGCGGACCAGGATCGTCGGGTGGGTTCTGCCGCCGGTTGTATTCCCGACGATTGCCGCCACGACGCTCCGAGTTGAGCAAGGCGCCACAACGGGGACAGCGGCGCTCGTCGGGGAAGAGCGCGTCGAGCGAGACGGTGGTGAAGATGCGCCGGCCGCAGGACCAACTGGCGAGGGATGGCA
>Ga0315278_10006551_pt1 | contig 10584 bp, 6 predicted proteins | sample YL17G06_0_MG_FD_203880 | JGI IMG/M metagenome (GOLD analysis project Ga0315278, IMG submission 203880) | Sediment microbial communities from Yellowstone Lake, YNP, Wyoming, USA - YL17G06_0 | ecosystem: Environmental > Aquatic > Freshwater > Lake > Sediment | place: USA: Wyoming | collected... | reverse complement strand
CTTGACTGGTCGACCTTGCAGATCGATGAGATGAGCCACGCGTCGAAGTGCCATGTGGACTTCGACCCATACGGCGGTGTATTGACTTTCAACTACGACAGTATCATGCTTCCTCCAAATCAGACTGCTCCGGAAGGCGAGGGGTTCGTCAGCTACCGGATATCACCCAAAGCAGGACTCCCACAAGGCACACTGTTGGTGAATTCTGCCTGGATTCGCTTTGATTACAACGCCTGGCTTATGGCTCCTGAGGGAGGCGTCGTTCTTAGAACGATCTACGACGGTTGCTGTGTGGATAGAGTCGGCGACGCCAACGGGCAGGGGGAATATCCGGACGAGGTGACGCTGGGTGACATCATGTTGCTGGTCGACGCCAAGTTCATATCCGGTGACTGCAGCAAGCTTCCGTGCATAGAGGAGGCAGACGTAACTCAGGATGGCGGCGCCAATCCGAACTGTGATGATCACGTGACGTTGGGTGACATTATGACGTTGGTTGACTTTTTGTTCATTACCGGCCCGGAGAACGCGACTTTGCCGGAGTGTTTGTAGCAGTAGCCGTAGTTCCACCGCACAGAACGGAACCGGTTGGTTCCGTCATCCCGGCGGAAGCCGGGAACCAGTTATGATGGTTGTTCATCGAGAAAGATGCATAAACCAGCATTGCGATCGAACTTGAAGGCATGAGACTTGTGTTCGGCGAGCACAACTGGTCCCTCCGCCGCGGCGGACACCGGGGTGACAGCCTGAGGGCCGTCGCGTTTTGTCGAAGCCGCCCGAAGCGGGCTGGCTTCGACCTGCAGAACCTTTTCAAACGCGACTATGGCGGGTTCGAGGACGGACCCGTTCTTGTGCGGGACTCAAGCTTGACATAACGGCCATCCTACCGTAGTCTTCTGTAGTGTTCTTACCTGCCGCAAGGAGCCTTTCATGATAAGAGCGGCGTGCTCGGTTGCTCTTTCTTGCTTTCTTTCACTGTCAGGCGCGGTCCCGGCCTTCGCCCGGGATGACAAGTTGTTTGCCGGGGGAGCGACCCCTGCGACCGACTGGTGCGGCACCCAGATCAAGTTTGATCAGAAGTTGCGGGCCAGGGGGCACGACCCGATGGCCGCGGCTTTCGCCTGCCCGGAGGATGGGCCGTGCGATAACCCGTTGACACGGGACGGCTGGATACCCGACCCTGGCTCGCCCATCACGCACATCAGACTGGCGATTCATGTGCTGGCCTACTCGGACGGCAGCTATCCGTTTTCCACTCCCGAGGGGGTTCAGAATGCGGTCGACAAGGTGAATCAGCTCTACCTGAGCAGCCGTATTCAGTTCGACTATGTCTTCGATCAGGTCAATGCCACCGATTGGCGCGTGCTGAGCGAATCGGAGGTCGATCCGATGAAGACCGCGACCGCCTTTGACCCGACCGTCTGGCTCAATATCTGGGCCACCAATGTACTTTACGGCTATTCCTTCGGGACTTTTCCGTTCGACTCCGACGCCCTTGAGCCGACCGGCGGTGTCGTCATGGGGCATTTTCACTGGAGCGGCAACTTCAGCGCTCTGGCGCATGAGATCGGACACTGCCTGGGGCTCTGGCACAATTTTCACGGCGTGAACGAGGTTGCCCGATGCGGCCCCTGCTACGAGGCCGTGGACGCCGCCCAGCGCGACCTGCTCGGTGATCTGTGCTCCGACACACCGCCAACGCCACTCTGGTATGACTGCAGCAATGCCGCCGACATCGATTCTTGTACGGGTCTGCCCTGGGGCAATACCCAGCCCGAGAATTGTATGGGCTACACTCCTGTCAGTTGCCGCAATCTGTTCACGCCTCAGCAGCAGGGACGGATGCGGTGCTGGATCGATGACGTTCTATCCGGCTGGATCGTCCCATCTCAAGAGCCTTGCTGTCACGGCCGAGTGGGTGATGCCGACAATAACGGTGATGACGAACCGACGTTGGTTGATGTAATGACTATCGTTGACATGCTCTTCATCTCCGGGAACCAGGTGACCTGCCTGGCGGAGGCGGATATCGACCAGTCGGGGGGGCCCGAGCCGATCGCGGATGATATCACTCTGGGTGATGTCATGATTCTGGTTGACTACTTGTTTATCACGGGCGAGTCGGCAGGGTTGTTAGAGTGTTTGTGAAAACAGCCGGGCGGTGATCGCAAAAAAACCTTACATAATCGGCGGTGGAGCGCGTATTATACCGATTAGAACACGGCTCATTACATACCTGCCTGCCGGTTCGGGCTGAGACTAATGGTCTACTACATGAAACAAGCGTTCAAGGTCGGCGTGGTCATTCTGTGCGGGCTTACCGTGGCCGGGGTATCGCGTGCGCATGCGACCGACGAGGTCACCCAGGAATGGGTTAGACCAAAACTCGATTCTGCGCCGCTGGCGTTCACGAAAAACGTAGGCCAGTGGGATGAACAGGCGCTGTTTCGAGCCGACGCCGGTCTCGCCACCGCGTGGATCACAACCGAGGGCGCCTACTACCAGTTCGCCCGACGTATCCCGAGTGACAGCAACCCACTCGGAAACCCACCGCAAGCGGTGGGCCACCCAGTCGGATTTCCACCACAAGCGGTGGGCTACCCGGACCGACGTATTGATTCCGTAGGTCGAAACCAGCCCGCTTCGGGCGGTTTCGACAATGCCCCTGACAGTATCGAAACTATAGTCATCAAAGCGGTTTTCGTGGGTGCCAATCCCGATCCAGCGGTGTCCGGCGAGAACCTGATGGACTACAAGTGCAACTACTTTCTCGGCGACGACCCGTTCGCCTGGCGCACTGATGTCCCCAACTACAAGGCGGTAGTCATGGAAGCGGTTTACCCGGGGATCGATCTGGTTTACTACGGCAACGGCCGCCAGATGGAGTATGATTTCCGCGTGTCAGCCGGGGCGGACCATTCACGGATACGGATCAAGTATGAGGGGATCAAAGGACTGGCCGTAGGCGATGACGGCGCGCTGGTAGTAACAACTGCATGGGGAGAACTCCGGGAGTTGGCGCCGGTAGTGTACCAGGAAATTGGTGGTGGTCGACGGCCGATCAGCGCCGAGTATAGGGTTCAAGCCGACCACTCTTTTGGGTTTCTTCTCGGGCCGGAGTTTGATTCATCGCTGCCGGTGGTGATCGACCCGGTGCTGATCTACAGCGCTTATCTGGGTGGAAATAACAACGACGCCAGTCGCGACATTGCGGTGGATGCGTCGGGGGCGGTGTATGTGACGGGAGAGACGTTTTCCGCCAATCTCCCGACGCTCAACGCTTACCAGCCCTCCCTGGTAGGCTATTTCAATGCCTTTGTCACCAAGCTCTCGGGTTCCGGAAGCTCTTTGATCTACAGTACTTATTTTGGTGGGAGCGCGACTGACGCCGGCGGCGCCATCGCAGTGAACTCGAACGGGGAAGTGTATGTGGCGGGGTTTGCGTCTTCCAACGATTTTCCAACGCTCCGTGCGTACCAAACGGATTTTGGTGGAGGGACCTCCGATGGCTTCGTCGTGAAGCTCTCGAGCGGAGGAAACAGTCTGCTCTACAGCACTTTTCTGGGTGGCAACAATTGGGACAATGCCGACGGCATCGCCGTGGATGCGTCGGGGGCGGCCTATGTGACGGGGTATACGTCTTCTACTGATTTTCCAACATTCAAAGCGTACCAGGGAACCAATAGGGGAGGCTATGACGTCTTTGTCACAAAATTATCCAACCTCGGCAACAGCCTGATCTACAGCACCTATCTGGGCGGGAACGGCGCCGACGATGGGACCAGCATCGCTGTGGATGCTTCAGGCGCGGCGTATGTAACGGGGAGAACTCAATCCTCTGATTTCCCCACGCTCAATCCGTATCAGACGGGTCGGGCAGGTAGTGATGCCTTTGTCACCAAGCTCTCCGGTGCCGGCAACAGCCTGGTCTACAGCACCTATCTAGGTGGGAGCAACGATGATTATAGCTACGACATTGCCGTGGTTGCGTCCGGGGAGGCGTATGTAACGGGGAAGACGAAATCCACCGATTTTCCAACGCTGAATGCGTACCAGAGTGCCAATCATGGGGCCTATGATGCTTTTGTCACCAGGTTGTCCGGTGCCGGCAGCAGCTTAGTCTTCAGCACCTACCTGGGTGGAACGGCCGATGACTTTAGCTACGGCATTGCCGTGGATGCTTCAGGCGCCGCTTACGCAACCGGGCGCGCCTTTTCCTTCGATTTCCCCACGCTCAGTGCATACCAGGGAACATTTCAGGGGGGATCTTCGGATTCGTTCGTGAGCAAGTTTTCCGGTACCGGCAACAGCCTGGTCTACAGCACCTACTTGGGCGGCGCCATGTATGATGGGGGCTATGGCATCGCGGTGGATGCCTCCGGGGCTGTTTATGTGACGGGGTTCACTGATTCCGACGACTTCCCTATTCTCAGTACCTGCCAGGGGTCATTGCCGCGGGGTGGAGCTGACGCCTTTGTCGCCAAGTTGGCCGAGCAACTCGCGCCCGATCAGGACGGTGATGGCGTGGCGAATGCCGCCGACAACTGCCCGGAAGTCTCGAATCCGTGCCAGGAAGACAACAACGGCGACGGAACCGGCAATGCCTGCTGCTGCGTCGGCCGAGTCGGCGATTCCAACGGTGAGGGCAACTATCCTGACGAGATCACGCTGGGTGACATCATGCTGCTGGTCGACGTCAAGTTCGTTTCCGGCGACTGCATCAAGTTGGCGTGTGTGGCAGAAGCGGACGTGAGCCAGGACGGCGGCGCCGCTCCGACATGTGATGACAACGTCACGTTGGGTGACATTATGAGACTAGTTGACTTTCTGTTCATCACCGGCCCGGTGAACGCGACGCTGCCGACGTGTTTGTAGGTGTAGGGCGGGACCGTCTTCGTCCACTACGACGCTTGGCGCACCGGGAGGTACGCCAAGCACAGAACAACCCGATCTACTTTCTGGGGTGCGGATTGCCTTAGAACGTCTGGGTCACCCGCGCGATCGTCAGCCGACCGAGTTCCGGCGCGCCGACAAACTCGATGTGGCGATTATCGAGAACGTTTTGCACCGTCAGATTGAACCGGGTGTTTGAAGCGATATCTACCCCCGCATTCAGATCGACCAATATGTATGAATCCACCCGGCGGCCGAAGAACGGGCTGTCCATATCAAAGGCGTCCACATAGCGGATCCGCGACTGCGCCCCGAGCTTGCGCCATGGATGGTTGTATTGCACAAACGCGCCGAACTTGTTGCAGGGCGCGTTCATGTTGATATCGTGCACCTGGTCTTCGCCTTTGGGGAAGAAGTTCCTGCTGACATACGAATACGAACCGCCGAACTCCCAGTGACGATTCAAGTGATAAGCAAACTCCAGATCGATTCCGTAGTAGGTAATATCGCCGAAATTGCGATAGGTGACGAGCAAATCAGTCGGGTCGGGTGATTCCTCCGGAGTCACCGTGCCGAAGGGAATTCGCGCCGCACCAGAGGTGAACATGGTCGTGAGTTCGTCAACTGGATCGCCGTCGTTGTTGCCGCCAAAGGTGGGAGAGTCGAGCTGGTTTAGCATACCTTGCGTGACAGGATCCGCCGCGCGGTAGGCGGTGTCGATCTCCGCATTGAGATAGCCATATAGTGTTGCTTGATCAAGAAAGACGTTGGGTGATTCGACCGTCAATGGCCCGATAAAATTGTGTTTTCGGCAGCGGTAGCCATCGATCGAAAACCGGAACCGCTCGCGCAGCACACCCTTGTAACCGATCTCGAAGGTCTCGGTGTATTGCGGTTCCAGAGGTTCGATATCAGCAATATCGCTTAGCGTTGTCGGCTCGAACGTGCGGGCGTCGGGGTTGAACGTCATTAGCGTGTTGTTAACCCCCGCAACGGTTCCCGGAGTCACGCTACGCACAGCGTTCATTATGGAGTCCACAGTTGCCGGATAAGGTATGGCAGCCGTCAAGCTCTGCTGTAATCCAGACAAGACTGCGCCACGTCCGGTAGCCCACATGACATTCGTGAAAATCGGATCATCGAAATCGATATAGTCGCTCGTGGTCAGCTCGCGCGGATCAAGCGGTGCAAAGGGCGAGCGGAACGCCGGACCGCCGTCATCGATCCGCCAGTGAAATCCGGTCTGGGGAACACCGTACACACGCACGTTCATATCGGGACGGAAACCGATATCCGGCTGCTCGAAAGAAGCTCCGATTCCAAAGGGATCGTGCGCCTGCATGATATCGAGACACATGCTGTTGTTGTCAGGCGTCGCATAGGCCTGATTGAACGTGAAGCGCAGGCTGTTGTGATCATCGGGCTGATAAACCAGCGCGGCGCGGGGCGAGAAGATGATACCATCGAGGAGGCTGTGATCGTCCAGACGGGCCGCCCCAAGCAGTTTGACGTGGTCCGACAGTTTATGCTCCGCCTGCATATAGGCGCCAAGCTCGTTGACGTTATCGTTGTCTTCGTTGCGGCCGTTGATCGTGAAATCGGTGTTGGGGCGGGTGAAGATAGCGTCCGCACCGTAAGTGAACGACCAACGGTCGGTAGGTTGGTAACTGTGCTGGACCTGTCCGACCCACACCCGCGAGCGATCGATAATCAGCTGCCCTGTCTGCAGAAGATACGTATCACCGGCATCGCTGGCGTTCAGATATCCCTGAACGAAGAGGTCTTTGTAGCGCAGTCGCGCTTGAACGTAGGAGTACCCCCAGTTGATCGCCTGCCCCGCACTCAGACCGGTCAGTTCGATCCCGGAACCGCGATTGTATCCGCCGTTGACGATCACTGAGGTGTTCTCGCTGACCAGAAAATCAAAGCGCGCATCGGTCGCCAGTTTTTTGATCCGGTAGTCACGGGTATTATTAACCGGATAGCCGACATAGACCGGACCGTCCGGCGAGGGACGGAATTTGGTAACCGTATCCGGTTCCGAAGGCTCGGTGTGTTTCCAGTCGAGCCCTTCATAGTACTGCCCGCTGACCTTGTACCCGAACCGATGGTTCACGCTGCCCGCGTGGCGGAACGAACCCAGCATCAATTCACGCTCACCTCCGCCGAGGCTCACGGTCGTGCCCTCGGATTCAAACGGCGATTTGGTCACGATGTGCATGACGCCCGCCGCGGCGTTCGGCCCGTAGAGAGCCGATCCGGGACCGCTGACTATTTCGATTCGGTCGATATCCAGATCGCTGGTGGGAATAAAGTTGTAGGCGTTGAAACTGAGCGACGGCACCCCGGACAGACGGTTGTCCGTCAGGACCAGAAGCGCGCTCGAGAAGATGTTGTTAAAACCACGAGTGACCATGTTGGTCTGGTTCAGTCCTGTGCGGGCCATGTCCACACCCGGCAGACCGGAGACATGATCGGTCGGTGTGAGAGCGGTGCGTTCTTCGATCGCTTCAGAACTCGTCACACTTACCGCAGCCGGGGCGTCGTTGATTTTCTCCGGCCGCCGCGAGGAGGTAACGGAGATAGTATGAAGATCGACGGCCCGGGGGGTCAGATGAGCGTCCTGACGCGCCGCATCATCATCGGCGGCGATTCTGAGATTGAAAACCTCCGCCGTGTAGCCAACGAATGAAACCGTGACAAAGTAGTCACCGGGCGGCAGATTCGTGATTTCATAGCTGCCGTCTTCGTTGCCAGCGGTGGCGAAGGTCCGGCCGGAAGGGGTGTGAAGCCGGACCGTCACGGTTGCGCCAGGCAGCGACTGGCCGTCGGTGCGATCAGTGACGGTTCCGCTCAGAGTGGCGGACAAGACCGCAAGAGGCAGCGCAGAGCAGAGTATGGCCGCAAAAGCGACCACGGCGCGCCATGGGTTACGCTTCATCATAAGAGACACTCCTTTGTCCGTGTGACAACATGCAGAAACAGCGGTCCGGTTTGCCGACCCGGTCTGGGTATTGGGACATAAGCGTACCGTTTAAGTCGATCTTTGGTGCGCCAAATATCTGACGGTTACCTGAAAAAAGCAAGTCCCCTGTTGGGCAGACCTGTCTTAAGACCTGATGATTCACCTGCCGTTTGGAAACGATGGCGTCGAGGAAGGTCCTGGCCCCGCTTGCCCGCCCTGGCGGGCGAGCGGGGGCGTGACCTGACGCCCGTGACACCTAATGCCAGGCGCCGACGATGATGCCCATGATGATGAACCCCACGATGTAGTACAGCACGTTGATCGCCGTCAATTGGCATGGACGCCGTTCGAATGTGTCGTTGATACCCAAAGTCGTCAGAGCAAAACAGACTCCAGCCATTAACCCGATAACGATTCCATCCCACACCGTCCCGCGCTGCGCCCAGACGCAAATCCGCGCGATACCATAGGCGGCCAGGAACGAAAACACCAGCGCCCACACAAACGACAGCGGGGACATCCCGGTCCTGAGCTGCTCTTTGGTTTTCCCGATACCCTTCATCCACGCGTTGCCGAAAAGCGGCGGCGAGTACCAGATTGCCCCGAGCGCAAAGTAAACGAGCGCCGCCACGATAATCGCCCACCAGTTCATAGTGATGGTTTGCATACCTCTTAACCTCCTTGTGTTAGCGTGCCCGGCAGATGCCTGCCCCCGACCTGATCGGGGACCCTTATCTGCCCTCCTATAACCGTGCCCGGCAGATGCCCTCATCTGCCGGCTTACAGCCGCGACCGGCCCGTCACTGCGTGATCATGGATAAATGGCGCGAACAAGTCAAGGTTTTTGTGGTGGGCCGATACGAGCACGGCCCCAAAGGCCATCACACCCGCCTCTTCCTGTCACACCCGCGAAGGGGCCTGTTGAAAAAGTCCCTTGTTGAGTCATTGCGAGCGGAGATGAGCGCCGTCAGGCAGATCATCGTAGCGCGGCAATCTCTAAGTCGTTGCGGCAGAGCCAACCGAGATCGCCACGTCTCGCCCGCGAAGCGCGGTCGAGACTCGCGATGACAGTTGTGAGGGTTTTTCAACAGGCCCGAAGGCGGGTGCCCAGTCAAGGTGGCCGGTCGGTGGCATGGATTGTCTTAACGAATCTCGTAGCGCGCGGCATTCGGAACAGAATGCAATTCGGCTCAGCGAGCATGACTGGTTACCCGCCGCCGCGGGTATGACGGGACCGAGGTCCCGTCTTCTTTCGTGCCCGACCCGCCGACCGTAACCGTGCCCGGCAGATGCCTGCCCTCGACTTGATCGGGGGCCCTCATCTGCCGGCGATTCTCCGTCATCCCACGGTTTGACCGGGGGACCCATGAGTGTTGATCCCGGCCTCACCCACCGTTGCGGCAGGTCCTGCCCCGCCAAAGGCGGCGTGTGACCTGACGCCCTCAGATTCCCGTTGCCAAACCGCTCCCCGTTTCATAGATTGGCCGCGAGTATTCATACGCGAAGATTGGAGGGGCAACCATGCCCGAACCGAGACAAGCTCTTCTCAAGCAAGTGACATTACTGGCAACGTGCGCGGAAGCTGTCACGCCCGCCACAGGGGCCGACAAGGCTCCGTTCCCTTTTGAGGATCGGATCAAGCTGATTGACGAGGTCGATGCCATGAAGGCCGTGGATCTCTACGAACAATTGAGACTCGACTTGAAGCGGTCGGAGAGGGCGGAGGGTGATATCCCATCATCCCTTCGCAGAAATATCGGCCTCAATTACTACCGGCTGCGTCGGTATGAAGAGGCGCTGGTGGAGTTGCTGGAATTCCTGAAAGTCTCACCTCGAGATGAAGATGTGCTGTTCGCTGTGGCTTACTCCCACGGTGAATTGCGGCAATACGAGGAGGCGGTCAAATTCTGGGAGCGGGTTACGACGGTCAATCCGACCAATGCCACGGCCTTCTTCAACTGGGGGGTTGCTCTGGACAGCCTGTATCAGGCCACGCATGACACCAAATGGCTCGAGTTAGCTTTTCAGAAATTCGAGCGGGCGGTCACCATCAAGCCGGACATGCCCGAGGTCTTCAGCAAATGGGGAGTGTCGCTCGCGAAAATGTTCGAGGCCACTAGAGACGTGAAGTGGATCCATCTATCCTTGCCGAAGTACGAGAGGGCGGTGGCGCTGAAGCCGGACTTCCACAAGGCGTATGACAACTGGTCAGGCGACCTCACGCGATTGTATCGTGCGACCGGTGACCGGTCGGCGCTGGAGAGGGCGGTGGCAAAGTCGAGGTGCGCACTTGAGATCGCCCCGGACCGCAAAGATCACTGTTACAACCTCGCGTGTGCGCTGTCGCTGCTCGGAAGGAAGGATGACATGCTGGCCGCCCTCAAAGAAGCCATCGATCACGAACCTGAGCACAACAAGAGCATGGCCCGGGAGGATGAGGATTTCAGAGCCTACTGGGATGACCCGGATTTCATTGCGCTGACCAAAGAGGACGGTGGGGAGCAGACGGGGTAGAAGCAGGTGTCGGGTTGCTCGCCGCGCGCTTCGCGCGCGCCTCGTGAACCCGACCTACAAAGCCTGACAACCCTTGGGTCCCCCGCTTTCGGGCCTGTTGAAGAACCCTGTTTTTGTCTCAGTTGTCAGGTGGGTTGAGTGACAACGCGAAAATATCTCTTGGTTGGCCACCAGTGTCTCAGAATGTCCTCTATGAGGTCGTAGTGATCCCG
>Ga0315278_10006550_pt1 | contig 10584 bp, 9 predicted proteins | sample YL17G06_0_MG_FD_203880 | JGI IMG/M metagenome (GOLD analysis project Ga0315278, IMG submission 203880) | Sediment microbial communities from Yellowstone Lake, YNP, Wyoming, USA - YL17G06_0 | ecosystem: Environmental > Aquatic > Freshwater > Lake > Sediment | place: USA: Wyoming | collected... | reverse complement strand
CGGCGCGATCGGCAGCCCGCCCACTGCGCGGGGCTCCGGGTCGGCCGGATCGATCCGGTAAATCGTGCCGTTTTTCCAGTCGCACACGTAGAGCAGGCCGGCAAACGTGGCGATGCCTTCGATCGTCGAAGCGCTGTCGCCGACGGTCGCCAGGATGGACAGCGCCACCGGAGGCATCGGCGGCGTCTCGGGCTGCGACTTGGCGCACCCGGCCACGAGGGCAACGGCCAGGAGCGCGGTAGTGTTGCTCCGCATCGGGTGGATCCCCTTTACACGAGGTGAATGGCGGTGGCCTTGACGGTCACCACCACGGTCGCGCCGACGTGCAGGCCGAGCTCCTCAGCCGAGGCGCTGGTGACGGCGGCCGTCAGCGGCCGCCCGGCATCGAGATGGATGTAGCTGACCGGCCCGGTGCGCTCGACGCGGCTCACCACGGCGGCAAAGCGGTTGCGAGCGGATCCCGGCGTCGGCTCCCTGCTCAGGTGCAGGTCCTCGGGTCGAAGCACGGCGTGCGCCGGTCCCTCCCGTTCTGCCACCACTTCGAGCCTGAGAGGGCCGCTCTCGAACCAGGCGGCGAAGGGGGTGTCGCTTTCGGCCGGCTCGCGCCGTGTCACCTCGCCGCGGAGCACTGTGCCGGTGCCAATGAATCCGGCGACGAATGCGGAATTGGGATATCGAAACACCTCGTCCGGGCGTCCGAGCTGGGCAATCCGTCCCTCCGACAGCACCGCGACGACATCGCCGAGGCGGAGGGCCTCGTCGAAGTCGTGGGTCACCTGGAGGGTGGTGACCTTTTCATGCGTGTGGATGGCGCGCAGTTCGCGGCGGAGCAGGTGGCGCGTTGCGGGGTCCACCGCCGAAAAGGGCTCGTCGAGCAGGAGGATCGTGGGCCGAGGCGCGAGCGCGCGCGCGAGGGCCACGCGCTGGGTCTCGCCGCCGCTGAGGCCGTGGATCGATCGGCCCAGCAGCGCCTCGATGCCCAGGAGCGCGGCCAGCTCCCGGACCCGTTCCCGCTGGGACGAAGGACCCAGCGCGCCGCGCTCGAGTCCGTAGCGGATGTTTTCTTGGACGTCGAGGTGCGGAAAGAGGTGGTAGTTCTGGTACACGAACCCCACACCGCGCCGTTCCGGCGCCAGGGACGAGACGTCCTCCCCGTGCAGGTGGACTCGGCCGGAGACCGGCGCCACGTGCCCCGCGACCGCCTCAAGGAGAGTGGTCTTGCCGGAGCCGGAGGGTCCGATGACGAGGCCGTAGCCGCCGCTCGGCACCTCGAAGGAGATGTCTTCCAGCAGGAAATCTCCCATCTGCACGGTCAGTCCGTCGAGGCGGATCATCGGCGCTCCGCCGGCTGGAGCATGCGGACCACCGTGAACACCGCGAGCGCCACGGCGAGGAGCAACAGCGCGGCGGGCACCGCGGCGGGAAGGCCCAGTGTGGTGAACCGGTCGTAGATCAGGACGCTGGCCACCTGCGGGTTGTAGGTCAGGATGACGATGGCGCCGAACTCGCTCACGCTGCGGGCCCACGCCAGGACGCTGGCCGCGAGGATACCGCGCCCGGCCAGCGGCAGGGTGACCCGCCGGAAGGCAACGGCAGGCGAATCGCCGAGGGTGCGAGCCACCCGCTCGAGTCGGGGGTCCACGCCGCGAAACGCCTCCCGGGCTCCGCTCACCAGGATCGGGACTGACACGAAGAGCATTCCGGCCACGATGCCTGGCACGTGGCTGACGAACTCCACGCCGATCCGGGCGAAGGCCCCGCCGACCGCGGAATGGCGCCCGAGGAAGAGCAACAGGGCAATGCCGGCCACCGGATGCGGAATCACCACCGGAAGTTCGACGACGGCCTCGACAAGTCGGCGGCCGCGAAAGCTGCGCCGGGCGAGGAGGTAGGCGAGGGGCACGCCCATCAGCGCGCCGAGGAGGGTGGCGGCGGTCGCCGTGGCGAGCGTGAGGGCAATCGACGCCTGGAGTTCCTGGTCCTGGAGCGCCTGCCCCAGGCTCTCGGGCGTGGCCAGCAGCAGCAGCCGGAGCAGGGGCCCGACGATGAACAGCACCAGCAGCGCGCCGAGCGCGGCCGGCGCCACGCGGGCCCAGGAGGTCGGCGTGCGACGGCGTGACGGGGCCCCGTGGGGCAGGCTATCTTTGGCGCTCATGGCTCGCGCGTAGCGTACGCGGGCCCCCGGCTGGCGTCAACGTGTGGCCCGCGGCGCGGGAAGCCATCAAGGAGGAGTTCCATGCAGATCGGCAAGGCTATTCAGGGCGCGATGAACGACCAGATCCACAAGGAGCTGGAGTCCGCGTATCTCTACCTCGGCATGTCCGCCTACTTCAACGGCATCAACCAGCCGGGCGCCGCCTCGTGGATGCGGGTGCAGGCCCGCGAAGAGGTGGGGCATGGCATGAAGTTCACTGGTTTCGTCGAGGACCGGGGCGGGACGGTCGTGCTGAAGGCGCTCGCCGCGCCGCCCAAGACATTCGCCTCGTCGCTCGCCGCATTCGAGGCCGCCGCGGAGCACGAGGCGGTGGTGTCGGCCAGCATCCATGCGCTCTACGAGCTGGCGGCCAAGGAGAAGGACTACGCCGCGCAGGCGCTCCTCCAGTGGTTCATCACCGAACAGGTGGAGGAGGAGAAGGCCAGCCGGCAGATCGTGGACACGCTCCGGCTGATCGGCAGCAACACCTCCGGGCTCTTCATGTTTGACCGGGAACTCGGCCGCCGCGGCCAGACAGGCTGACCATGCGCATTGCGTTCCTCGGCCTGGGCGCCATCGGCACGCCGATGGCCGTGCATGTCGCAAAGCAGCACCAGCTCGCCGTCTGGAACCGCACCGGCTCCAAGGCTGCGGCCTTTGGCGCCGCGCACCCCTGCACGGTGGCTGCCACCCCGCGCGAGGCGGCCGCCGGCGCCGAGGTGGTCATCACCTGCCTCCCCACCTCCAGCGACGTTGACGGGCTGCTCGACGGCCCCGATGGACTGTTGGCAGGGATGGCGCGCGGCACCCTCTTTCTCGACTGCACCTCCGGCGATCCGGAGACCACGCGGAAGATCGGGGCGCGGCTGGCGCCGTTGGGAATCGACTTTGCCGATGCGCCGGTCAGCGGCGGCACTAACGGGGCCGAAGCCGGCACCCTCACCGTCATGGTGGGCGGCACCGACGCCCAGTTTCAGCGGGCCCGCCCGGTGCTCGAGTGCTTCGGCCGGCGCGTGGAGCACATGGGCCCGCTGGGGGCGGGGCATGCCATGAAGGCCGTGAACAACGCCTTGCTGGCCGCGAACATGCTCGCCCTCGGCGAAGGGCTCGTGGCGCTGGTCAAGAGCGGGATTCCGGCCCGGAAGGCGGTCGAGGTGCTGAACGCCTCCAGCGGGCGCAGCTTCGTGAGTGAAACCCTCGTGCCCGAGCGGGTGCTCACGCGGCTCTGGCCGCTCACCTTCCGGCTTGCGCTGCTCGACAAGGACGCGCGGATCGCGGCAGGGTTTCTGGCGGGGCAGGGCGTCTCGGGTCCCGTGCTGCACCTGACCTCGGAATTGCTGCGGCAGGCGCACGCCATGCTCGGAGAGGAGGCCGACTATCTGGAGCCGATCCGGCTGATTGAGCAAGAGGCCGGGGTGGAGTTGCACGAGTGAGTGGGCAGGCTGGCTCCGGGGCGGCCGGGGGCGCGCCCATTCTCGTCCTCGTGGCCCCGCAGGACATCGTCAACATTGCGAGCGCGGTCCGGCTGGCCAGGAATTTCGGCCTCACCGCCATCCGCCTCGTCAATCCGGAGGTGTTCGACCCCTGGCGCATCGAAGGGATCGCGCACAACACCGCCGACCTGGTGGCGCGCATCGAAATCTGTACGTCCCTCGCGGAGGCGCTGAAGGACACGGTGTTCAGCGTGGCACTCACGGCCCGTGGGCGGGCGGCGAAGCGCACCGTGCTGGAGCCCCGCGAGGCGGCCACGCAGCTCGTGGCGCACGCCGAGGCGGGGCCGGTGGCGATGGTGTTCGGCCGGGAGGACAAGGGCCTGTCCAACGACGAGCTGGATTTTTGCCGGGCGCTGGTGTCCATCCCGACCAGTGCGGAATACACCTCGATGAACCTGGCCCAGGCGGTCGGGATCATGAGCTATGAAACGTGGCGGGTCCGGATCGGGGCGGACATTCCAAACAAGCCTCCGCGGCGGCGAGCGGAACCCGCCGCGGCCGACCAGATCGAGTGGCTGTTCACGGATTGGACGCGGGCGCTCTGGGCCATCGACTTCTTCAAGACCCGCCAGCACGATCACGTGATGCGGTCGTTCCGGGAAATCGTCTTCCGGGCCGGCCTGGACGGCCGGGAGGCGTCGCTGCTTCGCGCCATGGGGATTGAAGTGCGCCGCTTTCTGGAGCGCAACGGGGTGGCGCCAGCGGCCCAGCCGCCCGCGCCGCAGGCCGGCGAACCGTGATACGGGGCCGCCGTACCACGGTTCTGGCTCGCTGATCCGGACACGACCGTCCACAGTCGCAATGTTCGCGGCCCCGCCGGGGCGAGTTGCCCTTGGAGACGACCGTCTCGCGGGGACTTCACACACGCCGGCGCTTCCCCCAGTCCCCGGGTCCCCCGTAGATTCCCCCACCTCTTCCTTCCACCGCCTGGAGCCACCCCTTGGGGCGATCGAGTTCGTACTGGCAGGGCAATCGATACCCGCACCCTTCGTCTGAGCCGGAGCCGAAAGCGCCGCTGAAGGACCTGCCGGCCGCGGCCGCGGCGCGGTTCCGCCTGGTGCGCGACGGCCTCCGGGCCATCGAGGGGGTCGTCGAGCATGTGAAGTTTCTGGGCCCCCAGTGGCATTGGGCCTGGGAATACACGCTGGGCACCCGGAAGCTGTGCTGGATGCATGTCATGCAGGACGGGGTCAGCGCGACGTTCACCATTTCGGACGCGGAAGCGCGCCGGGCGCGCGAGGCGCGACTGCCGGTCGCGGTGGCGCAGGCCATCGAGCAGGCCCAGCGCACGGGGCCGGTGCGGTGGTGCTGGCTGGACTTCAGCGACCAGCGGCTGGCGGCGGCATTTCTGGGCTTCGCGAAGAAGAAAGCGGAGTGGATGCGCGCGGAAGCGCCTCCCGGCTCGCTCCGGCGGGCCGCGGGGTGATCCTGGTAATTCCGAGAAAAACAGTCGGGTATGATTCGCCGGTGTGAATCAGGGTTGTGATTCCCCCTGTCCGGCATATAATACGTCCCGCAAAGCGCGGTGTGGTTCGCTGCGCATCACTTGCGAATTCGTGAATTTTTTCACCACGGTGACGGCCCATGCGCAAGCTCGCCTCGGTCTTCGGCGGAACCCTGCTCCTGACTCTGGCCGTGGCATTCCTTGCCCGCGACGCCACGGCCAGCCGGCAAGCCGCGCCCGCGGTCAATGACTCGTTGCTCGCGCCGGCGCTGACGGTCTCCGACAGCGGCGCACTCCGGGGCCCCCGCCAGCCGATCTTCTTCCGGCACGACATCCACGCCGGCCAATTCAAGATCAACTGCCAGTATTGTCACTACACGGCGTCCGTCTCGTCGGAGCCGGGCATTCCGAGCATGGCCACCTGCATGAACTGCCACCTGGTCATCAGCGGTACCGACTCCACGGCCCAGCGGGAAATCACGAAGGTGCGCGAGTCCTTCAACACCCAGAAGCCGGTCGAGTGGAATCGCGTCCATTTCCTGGCTCGGCACGCGCATTTTCCGCACATGCGCCACATCAGCGCGATGGGCCCCAACGCCTGTGCCACCTGCCACGGCGACGTCGCGCGGATGCCCCAGGTGTTCAAGGTGAACAACGTGAACAACATGGGTTTCTGCATCAATTGCCACCTGGAGCGGAACGTGTCGCGCGACTGTTCCGTCTGCCACTACTAGCGACTGCCAGCCCTCGAGGCGCAGCAATGGACGAGACGCAAGATTCGGGGATGGACCGACGGCGGTTCCTGACCGTCCTCGGCGTGACCGGGGCGGGCACGGCGGCGCTGGGCGGCTGTTCCACGGACCGGGTGCAGAAGCTGATTCCCTACCTGGTGCAGTCTGAGGATCAGGTGCCCGGCATCCCCACGTTCTATGCGAGCACCTGCACCGAGTGCGCGGCCGGTTGCGGGCTGCACGTCAAGACGCGCGAGGCCCGCGCCATCAAGCTCGAGGGCAATCCTGCCCACCCGGTCAATGCCGGGAAGCTCTGCGCGCGCGGCCAGGCGGGCCTGCAGGCACTCTACAACCCGAACCGTGTTCGCGGCCCGATGAAGCGGGCGGCCGACGGCAGCATGGGCGCCATCCCCTGGACCGACGCCATCGCCGAGCTGGCCAGCAAGGCGACCGCCGCGGGTGGCAAGCTGGCGGTCATTTCCGGCGCCGGACGCGGCACCTTTTCCGACCTCCTCGCCGCATGGACGGCCGCGCTCGGCGGCCGGGTGGTGCGGTATCAGCCGTTCGACCACGAGCCGCTGCGCGCGGCCAACCGGCAGGTCTTCGGCGTCGACGGCTTGCCCGCCTACGATTTTGCCAGCGCCAGGTTCATCGTCTCCTTCGGCGCGGATTTCCTGGAAACCTGGCTTGCCCCGGTCGAAAACCAGCGCGGATTTGCCGCCTCGCACGGCTATCAGGGCGGCGCCATGGCCCGGCACGTGTCGCTGGCTCCTCGGATGTCGCTGACCGGCATGAACGCCGACGAGTGGTTTGCCATTGTACCGGGGGCCGAGGCCTCGATCGCGCTGGCCATGGCGCAGGTCATCCTGGCCGAGCGCACCAGCGCGCCGGCGGATGCCGGCGCGCTGCGGGGCATGCTGGCGGCTTACGCCCCGGAGGAAGTCGCCCAGCAGTCGGGGCTCACGGCCGACCAGATCAGGATCCTTGCGCGCGAGTTCGTGTCTGCCGAACCCAGCCTGGCGGTGGCCGGCGGCATCGGGAGCCAGCACGCGGGCGCCGCGCAGGTGTGCGCCGCGGTCAACATCCTCAACTATGTGGCGGGCAACGTCGGCCGCACGGTACGGTTCGGGGCCGACCTCGAGTCGGGCGACGGCTACGCCGCGCTCGCCGCCCTGCAGCAGGACATGGAGGCTGGCCGCGTCGCCGTGCTCCTGGTGCACGATGCCAACCCGGTCTACGCCCTGCCGAAGTCGTCGGGCTTTGCGGCGGCGCTGGCCAAGGTGCCGTACAAGGTGTCCACCGCGCTCGTGCTCGACGAGACGGCGGCCCTCTGCGACCTCCTCCTGCCGCAGTCGCACGGCCTCGAGCGCTGGGATGACCTTCGCCCTCGCGCCGGCGTGCGGTCGCTCCTGCAGCCGGTCATGGAGCCGGTGTTCGACACCCGGCCGACCGGCGACGTGCTGTTGCAGGTCGCGAAGGCGGCGGGCGGCGCGCTCACGAAGCTCCAGGCCGCCTCCTGGGACGAGTACCTCAAGACGGAGTGGCAGGCCTTCGGCAAGAGCCGCGGCGCGGCCGATTTCAGCGCCTTCTGGGTGGAGTCACTGGCCCGGGGCGGGGTCTTCGATGCGGCGCCCAATCCCACCGTGGTGAAGCTCGCGGCCGGGGCCGCTCAGGTGGTCGGCACCAGCCCGGCATTTGTCGGCGAGGGGGAGTTCCTCTTCACACCGTATCCGACCGCGCTGCTGTTCGACGGCCGCGGGACGGACAAGCCCTGGCTGCTGGAAAACCCCGACCCGGTCACCAAGATCACCTGGCAATCGTGGGTCGAGCTCCATCCCGACACGGCCGCCGCGCTGGACATCCGCGAGGGCGAAATCGTCCGGCTGGTGTCGGCCTCGGGCAGCATCGAGGCGCCGGCGTATCTCTACCCCGGGGTGCGGCGCGACGTGGTCGCGGCCCCGCTCGGGTACGGCCACACCAACTTCGGCCAGTACGCCACGGGCCGCGGCGCCAACGCGCTGGACCTGCTGGCGGCGCCGGGCGACGCGGCCTTCGTGCCGTATGTCTCCACCCGGGTTTCCCTGGAAAAGACCCGCCGCTACCAGAAGGTGGCCAAGACCGAGGGCAGCAACCGGCAGCTGGGCCGCGGCATCGCCGAAGCGATCCCGCTGGCGGCCGCACGGAGGGGATTGACACCCGAAGAGGCGCACCACGAGGCGGCGGGCACCACGCCGCACCAGGTGAACACGCCGCGGGAACTCGACGGTATCGCGGGGTTTGCCGCCGCCCAGAAGGTGGCGGCCACGAAGGGCAACTACACCGGCGAGCACCCGCAGTGGGGCATGACCATCGACCTGGCCAGGTGCACCGGCTGCTCCGCCTGCGTCACGGCCTGCTACGCCGAAAACAACATTCCCACCGTCGGCGAGTCGGAGGTGCTGCGTGGCCGCGAAATGAGCTGGATGCGGATCGAGCGGTATTACGAGGGCGGGAACGAGGGCGAGCCGCTGGAGACGCGCTTCGTGCCGATGCTCTGCCAGCACTGCGCCAACGCCCCGTGCGAGCCGGTCTGCCCGGTGTACGCGGCCTACCACACCCCCGACGGCCTGAACGGCCAGGTGTACAACCGCTGCGTCGGCACGCGCTACTGCAGCAACAACTGCCCGTTCAAGGTGCGGTACTTCAACTGGTTCGCCTACAACAAGAAGGCGTTTCCCGAACCGCTCAACCTCCAGCTCAACCCCGACGTGACGGTGCGGGCCCGGGGCGTCATGGAAAAGTGCACGTTCTGCGTCCAGCGGATCCGGGGCGCGCAGAACACGGCGCGGCTCCAGAACCGCAACGTGCTCGACGGCGAGGTGGTGAGCGCCTGCGCCCAGGCCTGCCCCTCGGACGCCATCACCTTCGGCGACCGGATGGATCCGGCCAGCCGGGTGGCACGGAGCGCCGCCGACCCGCGCGGCTACCACGTCTTCGAGGAGACCAACGTGCGTCCGTCCATCACCTACCTGGCCAAGGTCCTCCACCGGGTGGAGGCATAGCGATGGCGGCCCATTCGTACGCCCCCGCGCAGACGCACGCGGAGGTGACGCGCGACGTCGTCGCCACGCTCGGCGCCCCGAGCCGCGGGTACGTGATGATGCTGGCCGGCGCGGTCGGCCTCTTCCTGGTCGGCGTCTTCACCTTCACGATGCTCCTCAAGGAGGGGCTGGGGCTGGCCGGCTACAATCCGCCGGTCATGTGGTCCGTGTACATCACCACCTTCGTCTTCTGGGTCGGCATCGGACACGCCGGCACGCTGATTTCGGCCATCCTGTTCCTCTTCCGCAGCCAGTGGCGAACCGCGGTGTACCGGGCCACCGAGGCGATGACCGTCTTTGCCGTCATGACGGCCGGCCTGTTCCCGATCATTCATATCGGCCGCCAGTGGCTCTTCTACTGGCTCCTGCCGTATCCCAACCAGCGCTACCTCTGGCCCAACTTCAAGTCGCCCCTCCTCTGGGACGTCTTCGCCATCTCGACCTACCTCACGGTGTCCACCACCTTCCTCGTGGTGGGCCTGGTGCCCGACATCGCGGCGGTGCGCGACAAGGTCCCGGGCTGGCGCAAGAAGCTGTACGCGGCCTGCTCCCTCGGCTGGACCGGCAGCGACAACCAGTGGCGCCACTACACGCGGGGCTACCTCTACCTGGCCGCCCTGGCCACGCCGCTGGTGCTGTCGGTGCACTCGGTGGTGTCCTGGGATTTCGCCATGTCCATCATCCCGGGATGGCACGGGACCATCTTCGCGCCCTATTTCGTGGCCGGCGCCATCTACTCCGGCATCGGCATGGTGCTCACGCTGCTGATTCCGCTCCGGAAGCTGCTCCGCGTCGAGCACATGATCGTGGATTACCACTTCGACAACCTGGCCAAGCTGACCCTGTTCACGGGGTCCATCCTGTTCTACGCCTATGCGATGGAATACTTCGTGGCGTGGTACAGCGGCAACAGCTTTGAGCAGGTCACCTTCTGGCGCCGGGCGTTCGGCCCCATGTGGTGGGCCGGGTGGAGCATGATCATCTGCAACGCGTTCGTGTCGCAACTCCTCTGGTTCCGGAAGATCCGCACCAACCTGACGGCGCTGTTTGTCATCTCGATCTTCATCAACATCGGGATGTGGTTCGAGCGCTACGTCATCATCGTGTCGTCGCTCAGCAACGACTACGAGCCCTGGGCCTGGGGCCAGATGAACCCCACCTGGGCCGATTGGGGCATCCTGGCCGGGTCGTTCGGCTGGTTCGGGATGTACTTCCTGCTCTTTGCCCGGACCTTTCCCATCATCGCGATCCAGGAAATCAAGGAAACGATCCCGATGCCCCGGAAGCGGGGAGGCCACTGATGGCGACCATGACGGCCGGCGTCCTCGGCAGCTTCATCCACATCGACGCGGCGGTGGACGCGATTCGCGCCCTGCAGGCCCAGGGCCACAAGGACCTCACGGTCTATTCGCCCGCGCCCAACCATGAACTCGAGGAAGTGCTCGACCATCCGGTCAGCCCGGTGCGTCTGTTCACCCTGGTGGGCGCCCTGACTGGCTGTGCGGCGGGCTTTGCGATGACCATCTGGATGTCCAACAACTGGCCGCTGCTCGTCGGCGGCAAGCCGTTCGCCTCCGTGCCGCCCTATGTGGTGTTCGCATTCGAGCTGATGATCCTGTTCGGCGCCCTCAGCACGGTGGCC
>Ga0315278_10006549_pt1 | contig 10585 bp, 7 predicted proteins | sample YL17G06_0_MG_FD_203880 | JGI IMG/M metagenome (GOLD analysis project Ga0315278, IMG submission 203880) | Sediment microbial communities from Yellowstone Lake, YNP, Wyoming, USA - YL17G06_0 | ecosystem: Environmental > Aquatic > Freshwater > Lake > Sediment | place: USA: Wyoming | collected... | reverse complement strand
ACAACAGAGGCATAAGGAGCCCCACGGGGTAGCACTTGCGGGGATTCGAGCCGCTTGTTACCATTGCACCGGCGAACTTGAACTAAGAAGGGACTAACTCTTGCATGGCTGAGAAATTCATCTTCCATATGCACGGCGTGAATAAGTTCTATGGCCAGAAACAGGTGCTCAAGGACATCAACCTCGGTTTCTTCCCGGGGGTCAAGATCGGGATCGTGGGAGAAAACGGTTCCGGTAAGACCACTGTGCTCCGCATCATGGCTGGCCTCGACACCGAGTTTCAGGGAGACGCGTTTATCACCCCCGGCTATCGCGCCGGCATCTTAGAACAGGAACCCCAGCTTGATCCGGTGCTCACTGTGCGGCAGACTATTGAATCGGCTTTCGGCGAGTCTGCGGCACTGGTCGATGAGTACAACCGTCTTGCCGACAGTCTGGCTACTCCAATGGAAGACGACCAGATGCAGAAAGCCATGGACCGCATGGGCACGCTTCAGGACAAGATCGACGCGGACGACGGCTGGAATCTCGATCGGAAGCTGAGCGTGGCCGCCGACGCCCTGTGTCTTCCCGATGACGGCCGGATTATTGGCACCCTGTCGGGCGGTGAGAAACGACGCGTGGCGCTATGCAAGCTTCTCCTGGAGCGGCCCGATCTGCTGTTGCTTGACGAGCCGACTAATCATCTCGATCCCGAAACGGTCAACTGGCTCGAGGAGCAGCTTCGCGAATATCCCGGCACCGTGATTGTTGTCACGCACGATCGCTACTTTCTCGATAACGTCACCGAGTGGATACTTGAGCTTGATGGTGGTCAGGGGGTGCCGTGGAAAGGGAACTACACTTCCTGGCTGGAGCAGAAACTGACCGCGCTGGTGCGCGCCGAGAAGAGTGATAGCGCCCGCTCACGCGCTTTGGAACGTGAGTTGTCCTGGATAAAGATGAGTCGTAATGATCGCAAGGAACTGGCCCGCACCCGTATCAGAGAATACGAGCAGCTTGTCGCGCGAGAGACAGCGAAATCCAAAGCGTCTGACACGGTTATTCAGATTGCCCCCGGTCCCGACCTTGGCAATCAGGTGGTTGAGTTTCACGACGTGATCATGGGGTACGACGACCAGTCCCTGTTTGAAGGATTGTCATTTCTTGTGCCGCGTTCGGCAGTGGTCGGGCTGGTTGGTCCCAACGGCTCCGGCAAGACCACTTTACTCAAGCTGGTCACCGGCGACTTGAAGCCTCGCGGCGGCAAGACCGTGACCGGTTCAACAGTTCGACTGGCGTCGGTCGATCAGGAACGCACGGCCCTGGAGGTCGACAAGAGCCTGATCGAAGACGTGGGTGGCGGGCTTGACGAAGTCACCGTGGGAGACCGGAAGATTCCCATTCGGCAATACCTCTCGCAATTCGGCTTCAGGGGCGCAGCACAGCAGAAACGTTCATCGGAGTTGTCTGGCGGCGAGCGCAACCGCTGCCTGTTGGCCAAGGTGCTCAAAGTGGGCGGGAATCTCCTGTTGCTGGACGAACCGACCAACGATCTCGATGTCAACACGCTGCGCATGCTGGAAGAGGCGATTCTCGACTTCTCCGGCTGTGTGATGGTGATCAGTCACGACCGTTTCTTTCTGGATCGTATCTGCACGCACCTGCTGGTGTTTGAAGGTGAGGGGAAAGTGCGCTGGTACGAGGGCAACTTCTCGGCCTATCAGGAATGGCGCAGCAAGGAGATGGGCGACCGCCTGTTCGAGAACCGCCGCAACCGGTACCGGACGCTTGTTCGGGCGTGAGGGAATCGTAGGGCAGAACCCTTAAGTGGCTCCGCCATAATAGCTGTCTATGAGCAATTGTCTTTGTGGTGCCGAACGTCTGCCTGATACAAGCAATTCGGGAATGCTGCTTTGATGTTGTGGGTATGGGCCAGAGCGGAACCACGGCACGCACCACGACAGCCTGCAAAATTGTCGCAAGTGCGACAGGGTTCCACGATTTCGTCGCGTGGGAAATCCGCCATCGCGCGCATCTCAGGGGATTGCCATATCTCTTCAAGGGGGCGTTTGCGGACGTTGCCAGCCAGAAACTGTCTATGGGCGAGAGCCGTACAGGGATATACGTCCCCGTTCGCCTTCAAATAGAACGTCTCCACGCCCGCGATACACTCGTGAAACCCGTAGTCCGGAGGCACCGGACCGAAACCCACATCAAATGTCGTATTCATTGCGGTATCACTCTGTGCAGTTTTGACAAAGCCCAATAATTCGTCCAGTACGTTCGTTAAGTGAAGCCGCTCTTTCACGGAGCTTTGTTTTCCGCGACCGGTCGGAGTGAACCCGCAGAACCGGATCGTATCCACTTTTTCCCGCTTGCCCAACTCGATCATCTTCCTGGCATCATCGAGGTTTTCGCGACCCACCAGGCTGGCCATCACGACACGTGCCCCGAGAGCCTTGCAGGTGCGGATGGCCTGAACGATCAGGTCGAACTCTTCGTCACTTGTCCCGCGAATCCGGCGGTTCATTTCCGGCGTGGAGCCGTCAAGGCTGATCTGAACGGTGTGACAGCCGGCCCCAATCAATCGCTGTGCCCGTTCACGATCAAGCAAGACGCCGTTTGTAGTGATATTGCTGCGAATGCCCTTGTTCCACGCACACTCCGTCAACTCCTCAAGGTCGCTTCTCAATAGAGGTTCTCCGCCAGTCCAGCCAATCATCATCACCCCGAGAGTGGCCAGGGAATCAATAATCCGGCGACATTCGTCAGTCATGAGTTCATCGTGCGGACGGCGCGCCGCAGCCGTAAAGCAGTGAACACAGCGCAAATTGCACTGATTGGTGATCTCCCATCCGACGATCTCCGGTGTGCGCGTTTCCGCCTTGTTCATTGTGAATCCTGCACGCCAGTCGAATCTGTCTGAGTTGTAGAGTATGCAAGTTCCAGCATTTCCCGAAGATTGTATTTCCAGGAAGCGCAGGAGCCGTGCGTCGGGTTTGTTTGTTCGAGTCCCCTGGCCGGGCATCCGCCCATGCAGATGGGCAGGATGCGACAGTCGCGACATTCGGTAAAAGCGAGAGGTTGCCATGCCTGGTAGCGTTCCAGATTTTGCTTCTGCAACTCGGTCTGCTCGGTAGTGAAGATGCTGCCGATCGATTTGTGTGCATCGACAGACAGGTCCTCCCAGCATTTGAACAGGTGGCCGGTCGGCGAGACTACAAAATACCCGTCAGCGATCGCGCCACACACCGCACCCGAGGATGGTCCTGGGAAGTTGACTTGCTTCAGTCCCGTGGTGAGAAGCCTGCTGTAAAGCCGGGTTAATATTCCGGCAAATTCCTCGCTGTCGTGGCACCGCTCAATGATGTCAGAGCAGACCGATCCGGAGGACGTGATCTGCGCGAAGGTGATTCTGACTTTGTCGAGAATGTCGCGCTGCTGCAGGAGTTCTACTACTTCTGCAGCCGAGTCGACATTGTCCTTGTCGATGTTGATGCGTACGGTGAGGTCCAGCACCCCGGCGGCCGCGCACAGATTATCGATTATGCGCTGGAAAGTGCCCCTGCCGTTACGGAGCTTTCGCCGACGATCATGAACCACCTCGGGACCGTCTAGCGTCACTTGGGCGTGTGTGATGCCCAGTTGCTGCAGGCGCTGCGCCATCGCACCGTCCATCAGAAAACCGTTTGTAATGATCGTTGCCGGGAACTGCTTAATGCGGTGTTTCACGGCAAGTTCGTTGAATCTATTCTGCAGGCTTTCAATCATGGAGAAACACAAAGTAGGTTCACCGCCAAACCAGCAGAGGCGCAATGCGTTGGCTCGGTACAGATAGCGGTCACTGAAAGCAATCAGAGCATCCTGTGTTTCCTCGGTCATACGGATGCCGGAACGAGATTCGAAACAGTAATCGCAGTTGAAATTGCAGGCCAGGGTTGGGGCGACTGTCAGTGTGAGAATAGTCCCCTCCAGTCGATCTGACCGAGCCTTGACTTTCAAAGCAGTAGTCTGGTCTATGCCATCGCCTATAAGAAAACCGCCCCCGCGCAGACACTGCAGGAACTCGGAGGCCGGGCCGTGGTAAGTCGCTTCCGGATGGGCTAGAATGTCCTTTACCGCCGAGTAGTTCTCTTTTTCAATCTCGGCCACTGCTCCCGAATAGGCGTTGTAGGCAAGAATTGTCCGCCCGCCAGGAATCTCGATGAAGTGATTGTACAGTGATGCTTTCATCGATGCTCGGCCTGCGGCTCACGGGTATTGAATTGATCTGATTCTGGGTATGAAGGTGATTGACGATCATGCACCGGACGAGAGATCGCCGGCGCATGATCCTTAGTGCGGTAGCCTATTCCTTGTAGTTGCCGCAGATGATGTACAGCGGCCCTTTGGCTATGCAAATTGGCGGTTTGCGGGTCGCTTCAAAGCCCGGCAGGAAGATTAGTTTCATTTCACTGTCTCCTTTCGTGGGATAAGATGGTTGAAGCTAGTAACATGACATATTCCTTCGTGGCAAACCTGCCCTGTACGGTCGCAACCGCACGAGGCATGTCACCACAAACGAAAATTCCAGCTTTGAACAACAGAAGAGAAATCAGAAAACAACATATGAAGTACCAGTTCCTGTCTTGGCTCCACGATACTCGAATCGCACGAGGCTGTCAAGGTATTTGAGTGTGAAAACGCGCCGTTGAAATTGTGGAAGGACATTCACAAAGCAGAAGTCCGACAATAGCAGGTTGTCCGTTCAACAAGACTGTTGCGCTGTAACCCGCCAAAGACAATATTTGCTTGCCAGCACTCTTGGTGCGTATTGGTTATGTCTTGACCGCGGATTATTGAGGACAGGAACAACAGGTTGGCTTCAGAAACGTCACAGCCGTCATCAATGCGATCGATGGTAGCCGTCGACCGGCGGGGATGGTTCCGGCGGCTCTTTTCATTTGCCGGTCCGGCTTATCTGGTCAGTGTCGGCTACATGGATCCGGGGAACTGGGCTACCGACATTGAAGGCGGCGCCCGGTTCGGCTACATGCTGCTGTGGGTTCTGGTCACATCCAACCTGATGGCGATTCTCCTCCAGACGCTTTCCGCGCGCTTGGGCATCGTAACCGGACACGATTTGGCACAAGCCTGCCGCAGGGAATATCCCCGCCCGATCGTACTCGCTCTTTGGTTTCTGGCCGAAATTGCGATAGCTGCCTGTGACCTGGCCGAGGCCATAGGCACTATTATCGGCCTAAATCTGCTGTTCGGAATGCCTTTGCTTTGGGGATGCATCCTCACAGCTTTCGACACGTTTCTATTCCTGCTCTTATCGCGCTACGGCGTACGCAAGATGGAAGCGTTTATTTTCGTTCTGGTCGCGACCATCGGGGCCTGTTTCATCGTTGAAGTATTCCTGGCCAAGCCCGATTGGGGCGGCGTGGTCGGAGGTCTGGTGCCACGGCTGGACTCGTCCGCCCTTTATGTCGCTATCGGCATCATCGGCGCCACCGTCATGCCCCACAATCTCTATCTCCATTCCTCGCTGGTCCAGTCGCGGACAATCTCACCGACCTATACGGGAAAATCAGAGGCCTGCCGCTTCAACCTGATTGACTCCGTGGTAGCACTAAATGCGGCGTTTCTGGTAAATGCGGCCATATTGATTACCGCCGCCGCCGATTTCTTTTCCCGAGGCATCGTGGTAACCGAAATTCAGCAGGCGCACACCATGCTCGACTCGCTGCTCGGAGGTACGCTGGCGCCGGCAGCATTCGCGGTTGCCCTTCTGGCGGCCGGTCAAAGCTCCACCATCACCGGCACGATTGCGGGGCAGGTGGTCATGGAAGGATTTCTGAATCTGCGTATTACCCCGTGGCTGCGCCGACTTATTACCCGGCTGGTAGCGTTGGGACCGGCGGTGATCGTGATTTCTCTGACTGGCAATGAGGGGATGTATCATTTGCTGGTGCTGTCTCAGGTGATTCTGAGCCTGCAGCTTCCGTTCGCGGTGATTCCCTTGATCTACTTTACCTCGGATCGTCGCAAAATGGGATCGTTTGCAAATCGACCCTGGGTCAATGTACTTGCGTGGATCATCGCCATTGTCATTATTTACCTCAATATGAAACTGGCCATGGGACAAATCGTTGTGTGGTTGTCGACCGGTTCGGCGTGGCTTTGGCCGGTGCTGATAGTATCCGTAGCCGGACTTGCCGGTCTGCTCATCTATCTTGTGGCCAGGTTCTTTATGCCGTCACGCGCAGCCTGGACCGAACCGAGTTCGCAGGTTTCCGAGTCGGTGGCGGCCAATCTGCGTCCTATGCACGTCAGTCGAGTCGGCGCGGCAATTGAACACTCGGCAGGTGATGCCGCTATCATCTCCGCGGCACTATCAATGGCCCGAGCGGAAAAAGCGAAACTCATCCTGATTCACGTCGTTAATACGCCCGGCACAGCTGTCTACGGTAACGAGAGCGCCAGCTTGCATCGCTCTGCAGATGCGCAGTACCTCAATGACCTTGCGAAGGAGCTTCGGGCCGGCGACGTCTCCGTTGATACCGAGTTGCGTTTCGGCAACACCGTCTCGGAGATTGTGAACACGGTCAAAGAGGCTGGCTTGGATCTTCTGGTCATGGGGTCGCATGGACACGCCGGTCTTTCGGATCTGATCTACGGAAGGACGGCCACGGTCGTTCAGCATCGCGTGAGTATTCCGGTGTTAATCGTTAAGTCAGGTGCTGCAGAATCGGCTATTCACCCGCAGTCACGTGACGAGTCTACCGATACGAAGAGTTGAAGTAGGTCGCGACCCTGCAACCCGGTCTTTCAAAATATCGGGGCCACAAGCATCCTGACTTGCTTTGCTCAGGATAGTACAATCGCCGAGACAATGATCTGTGCGAGGAGGATTTTGGTGACCATCGCCGCCGGATAAACAGTGGCGTACCAGATGTTGGGTTGGTCGCTGTCGCTCTGCTGGGTGGCATAGGCCAGAATCGCCGGCTGGGTCTGGATACCGGACATCATCCCCATCACGGCCATCATCGGCAGTCTGAAATAGCGATACCCCACATAGACCGTTGTGAGTGTCACCGCCGTGGTTACGGCCGCACCGGCGAGCAGCAATTGCCAACCACCGGCAGTCAGAGTCTCGATCAGACCGCTGCCCGCGCGCGTACCAATGGCCGATAGGAAAAACACCAGGCCGATCTGCCTGAGCGCCAGGTTGGCGTTGAACGGTATCTCCCAGTTGATCGGACCGGTCCGCTGCAAACGTCCGAGAATCAGCCCGGCAACAAGCGGTCCGCCGGCAAAGCCCAGCTTGAGCGTGAGACCATGCGAAAGGGGAATCGGGATCATGCCCAGAAAGACGCCCAGCACGATTCCCAGTGAGAGCGACAGGAAATCAGTCTCCGAGATCGATTTGACCGAGTCGCCAAAAAGCCGGGTCACATGCTCAAGGTCTTGGCGTTGAAATACTACGCGGACGCGGTCGCCCAGTTCGAGCGGGGTGTCGGCGGAGGGGATGAAGTCGACGTCGCCGCGACGCAGCCGGGTGATCGTGGCATGGACCTGGCGATGGAGTTGCACCTCGCGGATCGTCTTGCCCACGATGCTCTTGTTGGAAACGTAAAAGCGACGATACATGATGCCATCGAGGTTTTCCTGGATGATCTCGGCCGCTTCCTCGCCGAACAGTAACTTCGCCCGCTCCTGTGCTTCGGCGTTGCCGACCGCTACGATCAGATCACCGTTTTCCAATACCGTGTCGGGCATGACGACATCCGTGTGCTCCCCCTTGCGAATGCGACTGAGTGTAAAACCGGTGTGTCCGGCAAGCTGCAACACAGCTTCAACCATGCGGCCCGCCAAAGCCGGATTAGTGACCCGGTAGGTGCGGGAGAGAATGTTGTCCGGAGCCGATTCCTTGGTTGCTATGGCAACTTCCTGAGCGAAATCGATCTTGTAGCGGCGCTGGGCGATGTACAGCAGGAGAATGACGCCGAACACGCCGAACGGATAGGTCAGACCATAGGCGACGACCGGTCCTGCTGAATACGAGTGTTGGACTTCGGGAGGCAAGTTTGCCGAAAGACCTTGGGCAGTCTCGACAACCGCCGCCAGCGCCGGGGTGTTGGTCAACGCGCCGCAGAATACTCCGGCGATGTTGGGCGCCGAAAGGCCGGTCAAGACGCCGACCAGAATCGCAACCACAGCGCCGACGCCAAGCAGCAGGGCAGTTGCGATGCTTAAGCGCAGCCCGCCGCGCCGGAAAGACGAGAAGAACCCCGGCCCGGACTGCAAGGCGACCGAGTAGACAAAAAGCACCAAACCTATGATGTAGATATATTCCGGCAGGGTGAGGCGATTGTCGATGGCGCTGAACGCGATCCCCACGAACAGCACCGCTGCCACACCCAGCTTGAATCCGAAAACGCTGATATTCCCTAACAGATATCCCAACCCAATGATCGTGAATAGGAGTACCAGCGGGCTTTGAGCCAGGATGTCAAGAAAAGCATTCATATATCACTTGCAGAAATCGGCCATTTCATGCGGTCGAGCCGGACAATAATCTTGGGCTGACTGCGCTGTGTCAAGCTTTGTGACGCCTCCGTACAGATTTCTCAAGTGGAGAAAGTCGATTTTTGACTTGCCCGGCCACACACCGGTTAGTATAATAACTGTGGTACTGAGTCGCCTCTCGCCATCAAACCTCCTATTCGATCCGCAGGGTCTACGGTAAGTTATGTTTGTCAAACAGATCTTGGTTCGAGATCGTAGCGCTTTCGCACAGTTTGTTGACCTGACGCGTCGTCTGTACGTCGGTAATCCAGCCTGGGTACAGCCGCTGACACGCGAAGTGCGCCGCAAGCTCGATCCGTCGACCAGCGCCTTCTATCGATACGGCACGGTGCAGCTTTTTGGTCTTTTCAGCACTGATGGCAAACTGCTCGGACGAATCGCCGCTATCGTGAATCCCCTGCACAAGCAGTTGCACGGCGAGGCGGCCGGCTTTTTCGGGCTGTTCGAGTGTGTGAATGACCCGGATGCCGCCGGGATGCTGGTCTCGTCGGTCGAAACAATACTCAGACAGTCGGAGTGTACCTGTATGATCGGACCGGTAAATCTCAGTACCAACGATGAATCCGGGTTTCTGCTTGATGGCTACGACCGTCCCCCGACTTTCATGTGCAACTACTGCCATCCATACTATCATGAACTAATGAAACACTGCGGTCTGCAGAAACTGATCGACACGGTCTCGTACGAGACCAGATACGGCCACGTGTTCCCGGAGAAATACTACAGGGTGATTGACCGTGTCGCGCAAGATAGTCATGTCACACTGCAGCGCTTCGATCGCCACCGAGCGACCGAGCACGCGCTTGAGATTCGCCAGGTCTACAACGAATCGTTCAAGAGCACCTACGGGTTTGTGCCTATCTCAGAGGGAGAAGCGGCGGAACTTGCCGAGGGGCTGCTTGCGTTTGCTGATCTGGATCTCATCTGGCTGGCATACTATGATTCACAACCGGTCGGGTTCATTCTCGGTTTTCCTGACATCAACGAAGTGCTCTTGCATTTGAACGGACGAATTGGGCTGATCGGTCTGGCTCGTCTGCTGTCAGCGCGGTGGACAATTCAGGGATGTCGGGTAGCGGCGTTCGGCACGATTCCTCAATATCGTTCTCTTGGCATAGAAGCCGCTCTGATTCGACGCGTTCACGAAAGAATCGACACCCGGCCGTACCGGCGCATCGAGTTCTCGGTGGTCATGGAGAACAACGTGCGGATGCGGCGATTGCTGGAGTCGATTGGGTTTGAACTGACCCGGCGATATCGGTTGTACCGAAAGGAGCTCTCTAGGTGAAAGCGGCGCGTGACCGTGCCAGGATTCTGCTTGTTGCTCCGACGGCGCTGGACGATGAGGGCCAGCCAATCAAAGAACGACGGCTGTATCTTCCGGCGCTGACGCTTCCGTATCTTGCAGCTCTTGTTCCCGACGACCTGACCGTGCGGCTGGTTTATGAGACGGTTGAAGATATTCCGTACGATGAGCACTGGGATCTGGTCGGCATTACCGGCATGGGATCAGGAATTGTCCGGAGCTGGCAGATTGCCGATCAATTTCGTTTGCGCGGGACACCTGTGGTGTTTGGCGGAATTGCAGCCAGTCTCGGCGAGCCGGAATGGACGCTCGCGCACGCGGATGCTCTGGTGGCTGGTGAAGCCGAAATAGTATGGCCGCAAGTAATCAATGACTTCCTGGCGGGCAGAATGAAATCGTTCTATCGCGATTCTACAAACGGCGCTAAGATGCCTGTTCCCCGGTATGACCTGATGAACAGTTCGCGTCTTGGTCGATGGCGTCCGGTGCAGGCGACTCGTGGCTGTCCCCACACGTGCAGCTTCTGTTCGGTGACATCGTTTCACCAGGGGCGGTACTTCCGGCGGCCGGTGGATGAAGTTATTCGCGATGTCCGAGCTGCACGACGTTACGGTTCCCGCTACATCGCTTTTGTCGACGACAACATCGCCGCCGACCACGACTACGCGGCCGCATTGTGGGAGGCGTTGATACCGGAGAAGATCATCTGGATGAGTCAGTGCA
>Ga0315278_10006547_pt1 | contig 10585 bp, 12 predicted proteins | sample YL17G06_0_MG_FD_203880 | JGI IMG/M metagenome (GOLD analysis project Ga0315278, IMG submission 203880) | Sediment microbial communities from Yellowstone Lake, YNP, Wyoming, USA - YL17G06_0 | ecosystem: Environmental > Aquatic > Freshwater > Lake > Sediment | place: USA: Wyoming | collected... | reverse complement strand
TGACGTAGCACGGCGGCCAGACGAGCGCATCGAAGTCCGTGCCCACAAAGACAGCGGCCACGCCCGCGGCGGCGCGCGCATCCTCGGTACGCACCGCGGCGATGCGGGCGTGCGCGCGATCGGCACGCACGAAGCACGCGTGTACCGCGCCCGGTGCGTCCCAATCGGCGGTGTAGCGGCCGCGCCCGGTGATCAGGCGCTCGTCTTCGCGGCGCAGCATAGGGCTCCTAGCGCTTGCGTCTTCCCCTTGCGTCTTCCCCTTGCGTCTTCCCCTTGCGTCTTCCCCTTGCGTCTTCCCCTTGCGTCTCGCGCTTGCGTCTCACGCTCGACTCACGAAGAATAACGAACCGCATTCGGTTGTCAATCTCGCCGCCAGGAGAGCGCCCATGGAACTCCGCGCCGCCGACGCGATCGCGCGGCTCGTGCAGCCGGACCGCGTGCACCACTCGGTGTACTCCGACGCGGGCCTATTCGACCTTGAGATGGCGCGGATCTTCGGCCGCGCGTGGCTGCTCCTCGGCCACGAGAGCCAGGTCAAGGAACCAGGCGCCTACTTCACCACGCGCATGGGCCGCGAGCCCGTCATCGTCGCGCGCCACGCGGACGGCTCGATCCGCGTGCTCGTCAACCGCTGCGCGCATCGCGGCGCGATGGTCTGCCCCGAGGGCAAGGGCATCGCGAAGCAGTTCGTGTGCCCGTACCACGGCTGGACTTACGCGACGGACGGCGGCCTGCGTTCCGTGCCGATCCCGCAGGGCTACGGCGCGGACGTCGAGCGCAGGATGGGCGAGCTCGGCTTGGCGCGGGTGCCGCGCGTGGAGAGCTATCGCGGGTTCGTGTTCGCGTCGCTCGCGTCGCAGGGTCCGAGCCTCGCGGTGTTCCTCGGACCGCTCACGGCCTCGTTCGACGACATGGTCGATCGCGCGCCCGACGAGGCGCTCGAGGTCGCGGGCGGCGTGTTCAAGCACGCCTACGACGGCAACTGGAAGCTCGTTCTCGAGAACCATCTCGACGGCGTGCACCCGGCATACGTGCACGGCTCGTCGGTGTGGGCGGCGCGCGACGCCCCCGATCCCGGCCAGCCGGAGCGCTACGCCGACATCGCGATCCGGCAGATGCGCCAGAACGGCGCGCCCGAACAGGTGTGGGAGTCGATCGGCGTCTGGACGAGCGACCACGGCCACGGCTTTCTCGGCGACTACCACTCCGACAACCGCCTCGTCGCCGGGCTCGACAACCCGGTGTTCGCCGACTACAAGTCGCGCCTCGCGGCGCGGCACGGCGAGCACCGCGCCCGCGAGATCCTCGGCGTCACGCGCTGGAACACGATCGTCTACCCGAACGTCTCGTTCATGAGCCAGTTCCGGCAGCTGCGCATCGTGCACCCGCTCGCGGTCGACCGGACGGTGGTCTACACGTACTCGTTCCGGATGAAGGGTGCGCCCGAGGCGATGTTCCGCGACACGATCGCGTTCGCCAACGTGGTGAACGGGACCGCGTCGTGGGTGCTGACCGACGACCTCGAAGTCTACGCGCGGACCCAGCGCGGCCTGTCGGCGGCGCAGCCGGAGTGGGTGTATCTCGGCCGGGGCTACGGCGGCGACGTGACCGAGGGCGACGGCTCGCGGCGCGGCGCGACCGGCACGAGCGAGATCTTCATCCGCAACCAGTTCGCGGCCTGGCTGCAGTACATGACTGCGGAGAAGTGAGCGTGGCGGCGGAGCTCGAGCCGTTCCTGTATCGCGAGGCGCGCCTGCTCGATGCAGGTCGCTTCGACGATTGGCTGGCGCTCTTCACCGAAGATGCGACCTACTGGGTGCCGCTCGAGGCGAACCAGCAGGACCCGCTCGAGACCTGCTCGCACATCTACGACGACCGGACGCTGCTGGAGGCCCGCGTTCGGCAGTACCGCCACCCGCGCGCGCACTCGCGCGTGCCGTTCGCCCGCACGGTGCACCAGGTCTCGAACCTCGTCCTGCTTTCCGAACAGCCGGAGCGCGGCGAGGTCACGGTCGGCTCGACCCTCGTGCTGATCGAGTTCCGCGCCGGGCGCCAGCGCACCTTCGGCGCGCTCGTCGAGCACCGTCTGCGCCGCGCCGGCGGCGACTGGAAAATCGCCGCGAAGCGCGTCGATCTCGTCAATTCGGAGAGCGAGCTGGACGGGCTGGCGATTCTGTTCTAGGCGCCCAGAAGCATCCCTGGCTGCGCCGGTCGGAGCCGAGAACGCGTACGGCCCGCCCTCGCCCGCTCGATGGATTCGATCGCCGCACACGGGATGGCGTGCGCTATCATCGCCGCCGCCATCTGGGACAGGACCGGGACCGAAGCATGAATTTCACCTTCATCGCAATGCTGTTTGCGGGCGGCCTCTTATTCGCGATGCTGCTTTTCATGGAGATCGGCCGTCGGCTCGGCGTCCGGCGCGCGGCGCGGGAGGGGCAGGCGGCGCCCGCCGGCGCCGGCGTCGTCGATGGCGCCGTGTTTGCGCTGCTGGGCCTCCTGATCGCCTTCACCTTCTCCGGGGCCGCGTCGCGGTTCGACGTCCGCCGCGGCCTCATCGTCGAAGAGGCGAACGCAATCGGAACCGCGTACCTGCGGATCGACCTCTTGCCGGCAGCGGCGCAGGGGGATCTGCGGGAGAGTTTCCGCCGCTATCTCGATGCGCGGCTGGCGGCGTATCGCGCGGTTCCGGACCTCGACGCGGCAAATGCCGAGTTCGCGCGCGCCACAGCGCTGCAGCAGGAGATCTGGCGCAACGCAATCGCGGCTTCGACCGGATCACAGGCGGCCACGATGCTGCTGCTGCCGGCGCTCAACCAGATGATCGACATCACGACCACGCGCGCCATGGCGGCGCAGACGCATCCGCCGCTCGTCGTCTTCGCGCTGCTTTTCGCGCTGGCGCTGCTCGGTGCGCTGCTCGCGGGCCATGCGATGGCGGGCGCGAAGAGGCGCGACTGGATTCACATGGCCACGTTCGCCCTCGCGCTCGCCGGCGCGGTGTTCGTGATCCTGGATATCGAGTATCCGCGGCTCGGGTTCATCACGGTGGAAGCGTTCGATCAGGTGCTCATCGACCTGAGGCAGAGCATGCAGTAATCGACTGGCAGGCGGACCAGGCCGCGAGCGGACCCGCACTCCCACATCGCCTCTTCTAGAGCGCTGCGATCGGCTGCACCTCGACGAGGAACGGCTCGCCGACCAACCGGTCGATCATGAGCAGCGTGTTCGGCGGGTACTTGCCGTCCGGGAAGAGCTTGGGGAACTCGCGCTTGCGGAACGCCATGAACTTCGGGATGTCCTGCGAGTGCACAAGGTAGGTGGTGAACTGCACCACGTTCTTCCAGCCGGCGCCCTGCGACTTCAGCGCCGCCTCGATGTTCCTGAACACCTGGCCGCACTGCGCGTCGAAGTCGTCCGCGCCGACGATGCTGCCGGCGACGTCAGTGGCGAGCTGGCCTGCGATGAAGAGCCACTCGGACGCATTCTTTACGCGCGTGATCTGCGAGTACTGGCCAAGGGGCTTGCCCAGGCCGTCGGGGTTGACGATCGTGATCTCTGCGGGCATCGGGTTCTCCTCGGTGGATGGATAGAATAGGCGCCCGCATTCTGGAGGAAACCGCCATGACTGGACAAGCCGCAATCCGCGTGCAGGAGGTCAACCCGGCCAAGCTCGCGACGCTCTACCGCCGGCAGTTCGAACTCTGCCAGGTCAAACAGGGCGAGACGATCGCGGTGGTAAGCGATCTTGGCACGCGGCGCGATTACGTTCAGGCCGCGTTCGCCGCCGCCGAGGACCTCGGCGCGGACGTCTACGAGCTGTGCGTCAACTCGATCCCGTCGTGGACCAAGGTCGGCGTGCCGACGATCGGCAAGTGCAAGGGCACGCTCGAGGCGGTGAGCGCGGCCGACCTGGTGGTGATCTTCCACGTACCGCTCTTCACCCAGTGGCTCAAGCAGGTGATGGACGGCGGCACGCGCGTGCTGATGATCATCGACGCACCCGACGACCTCGAGCAGCTCATGTCGCCGCCGGGGCTCAAGGAGGCGATGAAGCACGCCGAGAGGCTCTACCGCGCGACGAAGAAGGTGCGCGTGACGAGCGAAGCCGGCACCGATCTCGCGTACGAGTGCGGCCAGTACCCGGTGATGACGCAGTGGGGGTATGCCGACGAGCGTGGCCACTTCGATCACTGGGGTGGCGGGCACATCCACACCTTCCCCAACGAAAGCAGCGCGCACGGTACGGTAGTGTTCCAACCCGGTGACATCGTGATCCTTCCGTACTGTCGCTACGTCGTCGACGCCGTCCGGCTGGAGATCCGCGCGGGGTACGTCGTGAAGGTCGAAGGGGGCCTTGACGCAAAACTCATGCGCGACTGGCTCGACGACGGCAAGAAGAACCCGGACGACCGCGACCCGTATGCGTTGTCGCATCTCGGCTGGGGCATGAATCCCCAGGCCCGCTGGTACGGTCTCGCGCTGAACGGCGACGAGCCGGAGCGCTGCCGCGCCGCGGCGCGCACGTTCCCGGGCAACTTCCTCTTCTCGACCGGCCCAAACACGCAGGGCGGCGGGAAGCGCGACACCAAGGGGCATTACGACGTACCGATGCGCGATTGCACCGTGCAGCTCGACGGCCGGACCGTCATCGAGCGCGGAAAGATCGTCGATCCGGGAATGCAGGTCGCGCGCGTGGCGCGGTAGACGCCCCTAGCCGCCGTCGGGCCCGGCCGCCGGGAACGCCGCGGCGTGCTTGGTGGTCCACTCGAGCGCGGCTTCTTCGACAGAGAGCTCGCGCCCTTCTGCGTCACGGACCTCCTTGCGGTAGTGCTCGATGTGGCAGACCTGCTCGACCATGCCGGCGCGGAAGGCGTCGTCCGGATCGATGAACGCAAGCCCCAGCTCGTACTCGCCGTCGCTCGCGCGGCACCATGCGACGCGGGCCGTCGTCTCGAACGCAGGGCGCACATGCGGTATGCGCACTTTCACGACGTGTGCGGGCCGAAAGGCGCTTTGGGAACGGAATGCGAGCCCACCCAGACCGACGTTTACAAGGCGGGGCGCTCGACCCCCTCCCTGATCGACAGTTGTCACCTCGATGGGAATGTCGGCGGGATGGCGAATGAAGTTCCGCATGGTCCGGCTCGTGGCGCGTGAGCGGCTACACTAACACGCTACACCCCTCCGCAGGATCCGGACATGAGTGAGCCCCTCCCCGGCCCGACGCGCCCCGACGCCGATCTCATCCGCACGCTCGAGGGCGCGCACTACCACCCGCTCTGGGACCGCTATAAGCGCATTACGCCGATCGCGCCCCGCGAGCGGGACAAGCCGATGCACTGGCGCTGGCGCGACTTCGAGCCCCTCGCCAGCCGCGCGGCGAAGGAGGTCCCGATCGAGGACGTCGAGCGGCGCGCGATCATCATGACGAATCCGGCGTTCGGCGGCGACACGGTGACCACGTCGAACCTCATCGGCGCGTTCACCATCCTGGAGCCGGGCGACCACGCCGTGCCGCACCGGCACACCGCCGCCGCGATCCGCTTCGGGACGCGCGCCGAAGGTGCGGTGACGATCGTAAACGGCCGGCGTTGCGAAATGAAGGACGGCGACCTCGTCCTCACGCCGCCGCTGTGCTGGCACGGGCACATCAACGCATCCGACCAGCGAACTTACTGGTTCGACGCCGCCAACATGCCGCTCGTCTGCGGGCTCGAAGCGAGCTTCTTCGAGCCGGGCCGGCGCGACGACACGAAGTTCTGGGAGGTCGACGAGGGGGACGAGCGCCTTTTCCGGGCCGCGGGCCTCGCACCGGCAACCGAGCCGCAGCGGCCGTCGCTCTCGCCCAAGTACCGCTATCCGGGCGAGGAGACGCGGCGGATGCTCGAGGCGATGAAGCCGGACGCCGAGGGCGCAAGGACTTTGCGCTACGTGCATCCGCACACCGGCGGCCCGGTGATGCCGACGCTCGACTGCTACGCGACGCGGCTCGCAACAGGCGCCGCGACGCAGCCGCTGCGCGCCACCTGGAACGCGATCGTTCTGGTGGTGTCCGGGGAGGGCCGCTCAACGGTGGGCGAGCGCACGTTCGAGTGGTCGCGGCACGACGTGTTCACCGTGCCTCACTGGACCTGGGTGTCGCACACCGCGACGGGCGGCCCGGCCGACCTGTTCCTCGTCACCGACCGCTCGGTGTACGAGGCACTCGACCTCGCGCGGGTCGAACGGCAATGAGCGAAGGGATCGGGGCGCGGGTGCTCCGCAAGGAGGACCTGCGCTTCCTCACCGGACGCGGCGAGTTTGTCGCCGATCTCGCCGCGCCCGACGCGCGCGCGCAGGCGGCGGCAGGATAGGCTTTCACGCAAGGGGAGACATGCGCCCGAACCCTATCAAGACCCGACTCGCCGCAGGCGGTACGAGCTACGGGACGATGGCCTTCGAGTTCTTCACGCCCGGGCTGCCGCAGATCGCGACGGCGGCGGGGGCAGAGTTCCTGCTGCTCGACATGGAGCACAGCGGGATCAGCCTCGAGACGGTCAAGACCCAAATTGCGCTCTGCCGCGGACTGGAGATCGTCCCGATGGTGCGGGTGCCCGCGACGCAGTATCACTTCATCGCCAGGGTGCTGGATGCGGGCGCGCTCGGCGTGATGGTGCCGATGGTCGAGACGGCCGAGCAGGCACGCACGATCGTCGCAGCGACGCGCTACCCGCCCGCGGGTCGGCGCGGTGCGGCGTTCGGCGTCGCTGCACACGACGACTATCGGGACGGGTCCGTGACGGACAAGATCGCCGCGCTCCACGAGCGCACGCTCACCATCTGCCTGATCGAGACCGCGACGGGCCTCGAGAACGTGGAGGCGATCGCCGCGGTGCCCGGCGTGGACGTTTGCTGGCTCGGGCATTTTGACCTGACGAACTTCTTGGGGATCCCCGCGCAGTTTGACCATCCGCGGTATCTCGACGCGGTCGAACGCATCGTCGCCGCCTGCCGCCGCCACGGCAAGACGCCCGGATTCATGGCGAGCGATCTGCGCTGGGCGCGCGAATACCGGGCGCACGGCTTCCGGATGATGGCCTACAGCCTGGACGTCATCCTGCTGCGCGACGCGCTGGCCGCCGGACTGGCCGCGCTGCGCGAGGGCTGACCAACCTGTACCTAGAACTTGAGCAGGCTCGGCAGCCAGAGCGAGATCGCCGGAACGTAGGTGACGATCAGTAGCGCGAGGCACATCGCGCCGTAGAACGGCCACAGCTCCTTCGAGACCTCCTCCATCGTCACCTTGCCTATGGCGCAGCCGACGAAGAGCGTCGGTCCCACCGGCGGGGTGATCAGCCCGATGCCGAGGTTCAGGATCATGATCATCCCGAAGTGCACCGGGTCGACGCCGAACTTCACCACCACCGGCAGCAGGATCGGCGTGCAGATGAGCAGCATCGGCGCGAGATCCATGAACGTGCCGAGTACGAGCAGCAGGATGTTGATCAGCAGCAGCAGGACATACTTGTTCTCGGTGAGCGTCAGGAAGAACTCGGTGACCTTCGCCGGGATCTGCATGATCGCCATCATGTAGCCGAAGCCGACCGAGAAGCCGATCAGCATCATCACCATCGCCACCGTCTTGACCACCCGGTGGATGAGCTTCGGCAGGTCGCGCCACTGGTAGTCGCGGTAGATGAACACCGTGACCAGAAACGCATAGACGCAGGCGACTGCGGCCGACTCGGTTGCGGTGAACACCCCCGACAGGATCCCGCCCATGATGATGACGATCGTGATCAACCCCCAGAAGGCCTCGAGGGCGATACGCGGCACCTCTCGCCACGGTACGGCTTCCTCCTTCGGGTAGTTGCGCCTGTGCGCGGTCCAGAGCACGAGCCCGATCAAGCACAGGCCGAACAGGAGCCCCGGGAACACGCCGGCCAGGAAGAGGTGTGCGACCGAGATCGTGCCGCCCGCGGCAAGGGAGTAGATCACCGCGTTGTGCGACGGCGGGATCATCAGCGCCTGGACCGAGCCGCAGATGGTGACGTTGGTGGCGAACACCTTCGGATACCCGCGCTTGACCATCTGCGGGATCATCAGCGAGCCGATCGACGCGGTGTCGGCCACTGACGAGCCCGAAATGCAGCCGAACAGCGTGCTGGCGAGGATGTTGACGAGCGCGAGCCCGCCCCGAATGAACGAGACAAACACCTTGGCGAGGTTGATGAGGCGCATCGCCATGCCGCCTTCGGCCATGATCGCGCCGGCGAGCACGAAGAACGGGATCGCGAGCAGCGCGAAATCATCGGTGCCGTCGGAAATCTTGAGCATGACGGCTTCGAGCGGGATCTCCACCCACAGCGCCGCGAGGATCGCGGCGAAACCGAGCGCATAGGCGACCGGCATGCCAATCGCGCACAGCACCGCGAAACCGCCGAGCAGGATGAGGATGTCCATGGCCTACTCCACCGCCGTGGAGCCGTCGCGGTACATCACCGAGGTGGGCGGCGGCACCCCGACCCAGAGCCGCTCGATGATGAACAGCAGCGTGAAGAGGCCGCCGATCGGGATCGGCAGATAGGTGAGCCCGACCGGCAGCCCCGGGAACTCGGCGATCGACTGGTGCCACAGCGCACGGCAGAGCTGCGTGCCGTAGCCGGCCATGAACAGGCAGATCGCGATCATGCACGCATCCGCCGCCCCGTTCAGGAGGCGGCGCGTCCCCGGACCGACGGCCTTGACGAGCGCCTCCACCGCGATGTGGACGTGCGCCCGGTAGACCGCGGCACCACCGACGAAGGAGAACAGCACCATCATCAGCACCGCCGCCGGTTCGGGCCAGGACAGCGGGCTGTTCATCACGTAGCGCATGAACACGCCGAGCGGGATCATCAGCGTGATGATGACGAGCGCGGCGCCGGAGACGACGATGCAGGCGAGGTAAAGCGCCTCCATCGCCTGCTGATAGCGGGCCTTGAGGTCCATGCGGGTCACCACAAGAAGCAGGCCGATTTACAGGAACGCTGTAAGGGGCCACACCCCCTTGCAGATCCCCAATCCCAGTGCAGGACCTCGCCGACAAGGCGAGGTCCTGCAGAGGTTAACTTCGGCGGCCTGCTGTTGGACGGCTTCTTCAGGACTACTTCGTGTCTTCGATGCGCTTGATCAGCGCGGTGTGCTTCGCACCGTACTTCTCGCGAATCGGCTTGGTGGCGTCGTAGAAGACCTTCTTGTCGACCTCGACGAACGTCACGCCGCCCGCCTTCAGCTTGGCCACCGACTCCGCGACCATCGCGTCCCACAGCGCACGCTGCTCGAGCTGTGCCTCGCGCCCGAGCTTGCGGATGAGGGCCTGATCCTCCTTGGAGAGTTTGTCCCAGCTCGCCTTCGAGAACACCAGCAGCTCGGGGATGATCAGGTGGCCGGTGAGGCTGTAGAACTTGGTGACCTGGTAGTGATTCTGCGTCAGGAGCGACGGCGGGTTGTTCTCCGCACCGTCGACGACGCCGGTCTGGAGCGCGTTGTACAGCTCGTTGAAGCCCATCGCGACGCCGTTGCCGCCCATGGCGTTCATGGTCTCGACGAAGATCGGGTTGCCCATCATGCGGATCTTCTGGCCCTTGAGGTCGGCGGGCCCCTTGATCGGCTTCTTCGCGTAGACGCTGCGCGTGCCGCCGTCCATCCAGGCCAGTCCTACCAGTTTCGCGTTCGGCGCGGCCGTAAGCTTGTCCAGCATCTCCTGGCCGATCGGCCCGTCGATCACCTTCCGCATGTGCGCCTCGTCGCGGAACATGAACGGCAGGTTGAAGACGTTCAGCTCGTCGACGATCGGGCCCATCGGGCCGACCGAGATGCGCGCGATCTGCAGCGCGCCGACCTGGGCCTGCTCGATCATTTCTTTCTCGCCGCCGAGCTGCATGGCGGGGAACATCTGGATCGACAGCCGCCCGTTCGTCTGGGCCTCGAGCTTCTTGCCCATGCGCACGACCGCTTCGACGGTCGGATAGCCGAGCGCGTGCACGTCGGTCGCCTTCATCACCATCTTCTGCTGAGCGAGCGCCATAGCGGGGAGCGCGGCGATGGCCGCGACGATGAGAGTGCGACGAGAGAGCATTCGAAGTCCTCCTTTTCTGACCGGTGACGCGGACTGGATCGTTCTTCTTCTGGCTGGCGCTCGTTTCTAGCACATGAGCTGAGGGCTGGCAAATCGCGCGGTATATGATCGGGGCCGGCGGTCCGGCGCGGGCCGGCGGCCAGGCAACGGAAGGGGGCGAAGGTCGTGAAAACCGTTCTGATCACCGGCGCCGGCGGCGACGTCGGCTCCCGGCTGCGGCGCGAGCTCGCCGGCCGCTACACGCTACGGCTGTCGGACCGCAAGCCGGTGAAGGGTCTCGCTCCGGGCGAGTCCTTCATGCGCGGCGACGTCGCGAAGCTGGCCGACATGCTGCGCGTCACGAAAGGCGCCGACGCGATCGTGCATCTCGGCGCCTGGTCGGTGGAAGGCGGCTGGGAGACGATCCTCTCGGCCAACATCGCCGGCACCTACAACGCCTTCGAGGCCGCACGCCGAAACGGCGTGAAACGCATCCTGTTCGCG
>Ga0315278_10006545_pt1 | contig 10587 bp, 10 predicted proteins | sample YL17G06_0_MG_FD_203880 | JGI IMG/M metagenome (GOLD analysis project Ga0315278, IMG submission 203880) | Sediment microbial communities from Yellowstone Lake, YNP, Wyoming, USA - YL17G06_0 | ecosystem: Environmental > Aquatic > Freshwater > Lake > Sediment | place: USA: Wyoming | collected... | reverse complement strand
TCGATTGCTCGATCACCTGTTTAGAGCTATCCGATGCGCGTTTCTCATCCTCGGTCTGAAAGAAAATGGCGGAGCGATACTGATTGCCATGGTCGCAGAACTGTGCATTCGGTGTGATCGGATCAACATTGCGCCAAAAAGCCTCTAGGAGCTTTGGGTAGCTCACTTTGGCCGGATCATAGACCACTTCGACCGATTCCGTATGGCCTGTTCGTCCAGCGGACACCTCTTCATAGGTCGGATTGGAAACCGTCCCCCCCATATAGCCCGAGGTCGCAGACAACACCCCCTCAACCTTCTCGAAGACTTCTTCCATGCACCAGAAACAGCCCCCAGCGAAGTAGGCCTTGCCCGACGTCGCACCCGCTGCAGCCAGGCTGGTCGATTGCACGTTCCACGCTCCAATGAGGAGAACGGCCACGGTAAGAACCGATCGGGTGATTTGTCTTCTCATGAAACGGCCCTCCTTACAGACTCAGTCGAATAGCTTTGTGAAGCCTTACACTTCCCGGGCGAGACGAGGGGAGTTCGAGGTCCGAAGTTCGAGGTTTTCGGAACTTCGAACCAAGAACTTCGAACTTCGTGTCGCGCATGTCTTGCTTGTCTCGCTCACGCTTCACATTCGAGAATCAGCTGGAATGAAGTCGGCATGGGCCCAGGCTTTCTTGAAACGATCTTCAGCCTCAGCTGCCTGATCATCCTTTTGTTGCGCCCGAAGGCTCTGAATCAATCCAGTCAGCGCCCATCCATTGTCCGGATGGCGCAGAAGATCCGCATGATAGACCGCTTCCGCTTCAGACGGGCGATCAGCCAGCAAGAGCACAGCCCCAAGATGATGCCGAACGGATAATGGCCAGAGCGGCGGTTCCGAGTAGGGAAGCGCCTCTTCCATCTTAATCGCCTCTTCGAACAGCCTGATCGCGTCATCATACCGCTGACGGCGGGCAGCGATCTCTCCTGACAGGATCCGCTCCGCAATCTTGAGAAGCGCCCGCTGGGTCTTTTCTTCCGTCGTGCGATCCCGGCGGATCTGCTTAGTGAGGCCGGCAAGAACGACATGTTCACCCTCAGCCCCGGGAAGTCGGCCGGTCGCAACAAGGGCGAGTCCTCGTCCCAGCCTCCACATCCCGTCCATCAAACGCAATCCCTTGGGCGGTACAGGTTCCTTGAGCAACTCCTCCCATCGGCCGAACCGAATCATCGAAAAGATTGGCGTCGGGAGGTAAAACTCTTTCGAACGATCTTTGCCGGCTTCCTCCACGGTAATCGTCGCCGCCACGTCACGAGCCGCTTTCATGGCTTCGACATTGCGACCCTCCATCGCCAAGGACGCCCAGAGAAAGTGGAGATTGTGCCGGTAATAACCATCAGCGTACTCGCCGGTTGGGTGTTGACTGGCGAAGTACTGCTCATCGACATGGGCTGCCTGCTGATTCCTTTCCACTGCCTCGTGGTACTTCCCAACCCGCATGTAAATGTGGGCGGGCATATGAACGAGGTGGCCGGCGCCCGGCATCAGGCCTGGTAGCCTATCCGCACAGGGCAATGCTCGTTCCGGTTGCAATGACGCCTCGACCGCATGCAGGTAAAAATGGCAGGCCCCTGGGTGATCGGGATTCTTCACGAGCACGGCCTCGAGCGTGGCGACGATCTCCTCGGTGCCAGGCTGCGGTCGCCCATCCGGTTTCCAGAAATCCCAAGGCCGCAGATCCATCAGCGCTTCCGCAAACAGCGTGGCCGCATCGGCATCTTCGGGAAACCGCTGTGCTACCGATCGCATAGCCTTCGCATAGGCCTCATCGAGTCCCTTGCGCTTGACCCCCTTCCGGCCCACATACCGTGTGACCAACGCCTCGATGTAGGCCTGCTCCACAGGGGTGATGTGGCCTGCCAGCCGATGAGCCTTCTGAACCATCTCGATGGCACGACGTTCGTCTTTTTTTTCCATCTCACTATTGATATTGGGGCCGAGGGCCAGCGCAATTCCCCAATAGGGCATGGCCGCCTGAGAATCGAGTTGGGCCGCAGCCTCAAACGATCTGATCGCTTCTTCGTGGTTGAAGGCGTAGACAAGTCGGAGCCCCTGATCGAAAAACCGTTGGGCCTGTTCCGATGTGGTGGTAATGGGATGGTGAAGGGAGCCCAGATTGTCGAAGAGCGGCGGAGCATCAGTCTGGTCGGTAGGCGCAGCTTCCGCCAGTGAAACCATTCCAAGCCAACAGGCTATACCTGCAACCAAGAGCGTCGCGAACATCAATTCTCCCCTAACCCACATAAGCCCGTTACTCCGCTAAACCCGCAACAAGTCCGGCAGGCTGAGGTTGAGGTCAAGGTTGAGCGAAGATCAGACTCTCTGTATCTCAGCCTTAGCCTAAACCTTCGTCCCGCTTGCGGACATTTTCAGCATCCTGCTAGGTCTACCGCACTCGTCCGTCGTGATCAATATTCCGAATAAGGACGGCGCGGCCCCTGTCATCCACGAAGGCTTCGATCCGATCTCCGACATGGGCCGGTCGATCGATTCGGGTATTTTCGTCATGCGCTATGCGATGTTCGACGCCACTGACATCCTGAAGCACGTAGGCCCCACCCTCGACCGCCGTCACCTGTCCTGGCAGAGATAAGACATTGGTCGGCATAGCAAGCCGCATCTCGCCGGTCGATTGGGCTCCCAACGTCCCCCGCACGATCCCCTGCCCAAGATTCTCTTGCTTCGAAGTTCCTGCGATGTTGCAGCCGGCGCCCAACAGGCTCGCTCCCAGCACTGCCATCTGACACCACTTTGTCATCCACACCATGTCCGCCACCTTTCTTGTCCGCTCACAGCGGGCAAACCTCAGAATCGGGTGACGCTGGAAAAGTTGAAGTCGCGCAGCGTCATTGCCGGCACGAGCAGCTTGCCGGTTTCGGACGTGATCGCTTCAGTGGGACTGGTGAAGGCCTCAATCCGGTTGAAGACTCGCAGAGGGCTCTCGTGAAACCGAAAGTTCTTCACGGCCGACACTATCGCTCCATTCTCGACGAGAAACGTGCCGTCTCTCGTCATACCGGTCAGGGTGAGATCGGTTGGATTGACCGTCCGGATGTACCAGAAGTTCGTCACGAGTATGGCGCGCGCTGTTCCCTTGATTAATTCCTGTAGCGTCGGCAAGGACGACCCTCCCCCTGAGAGGCAGGGGGCGTCAAGTGTGGGAATTGTATCAATCCCTCGCCTCTTCGCGGTGAACCGATCGTACGCAAGCTGTGTGAGCCGCCCCTCTGAAATCCAGTCGGACGCCACGGTCGGCAACCCGTCAGAGGTGAACCCAATGCCCAAAAGATCCTCGTGTGCCGGCAGATTACGGAGCGTCAGTCGCTTGTCGACGATCGGCTGGCCCAACTTGCCCGAGAAGGCACTCGTGCCTTTCTCGTAAGACTTCGCATCGAGCGTCCAGAGCAGCGAAGACCACAGCCCCGCAACGGCAGCCGGCTCAAGAATCACTGTATAGCGCCCCGGCGGCAGCTCGCGCACCTCCAGGCCTCGTTTGGCCTTATCGATCGCGGTGAGCGTCCGCTCCTGGACCCTCAGATGATCGATGGACCGATGGGCCCCGGCGCCCCAACCAGTCGCCTCGCCAGCCTGAACCGTGAGGCTGAATCGTGCATCGGTCCGTTCTTCATGGGCAAAGAGTCCCGTACTCGCGGCCACTCCGACTGTCGCCGCCGACGAGGACACAATGCCGGCTGCTCCAAGATTTTCCATCCGGCATTGCCCGATCGCCTCGTTTGCATATTCCAACCGACGGGCCGGGCCGGCCACGACAGTTTCAGCTCGCGTTGTAGGAATCGTCACATATTGCTGTGGCTCTACCGGCGGGAGATATTCCGGATCGTCCGGCGACAGATGCGCGATCTGCACAGCTCTGGCCACCGTCTCTTGCACCGCCCCCGCGGTAAAGTCCGTTGTGCCGGCGGTGCCATGACGCTGCCCGAACGCCACCGTCACATGTAAAGACCCGCGCCTCGTATCGACGTTCTGGACAACCTGATTGTTCGCAAACCGCGTCGTTCCGCTATGCTGATCGTGCAACGAAACAAGCGTGTGGTCGCCGGTCGAATGTTTCAGGACCAGGTCCGCGAGAAACCGGAACTCGTCCCGGCTCGTCAGCTTCGGCCAGGTCTTGTGACCGGTCGCACTCATGATCCGGCCTGCCCACTGATGACGTTGACGTTGCGGAACCGCGCATGGGAGGCCGCGTGGGTCATCCAGCCGGACTGGGCAGGCTGACCCTTGCCGCATGTGATAAATCCGTACCGACGGCGGTGCGACCGATCCGCGACTCCGTCGCAGCTGCCCCAGAACTCCGGCGTAATCCCATGGTAGACGACATCACGAACCATGTGGGTGCGTTTGCCATTCTCGATCATCCAGAATGCATCCCCACCGAACTGAAAGTTATACCGTCGTTGATCGATGCTGAAGGACCCGTGGCCCTCGATGTAGATGCCCCGCCTTACATCGGCGAGCAGCTCGTCGAGGGTGGCAGCGCCCGGTTCAAGGCCGATGTTCGCGATGCGGACGATCGGAACACTGCCCCAGCTATCTGCCCGATTGGACCCGCGCGAGCGACTCTCCCCGATATTCGGAGCAACTTCGCGATTGGTACAGTAGCCGACGAAGACCCCATCGCGCACGATGTCCCATTGCTGGCAGGCGACGCCATCGTCATCGTAACCGGTCGCGGCGAGGGTCTCCGGTTCACAATTGTCGGCCACGAGACTTACGTGTGGAGAGCCGTATCGAAAGGTTCCTCGTTTGTCGGTTGTGAGAAAGCTGGTGCCGGCATAGTTGGCCTCGTACCCGAGCGCGCGGTCAAGCTCGCTCGGATGGCCGCAGGATTCATGCATCGTGAGCGACAGATGTTCCGGATCGAGGATGAGATCGTACAGGCCCGGCTCGGTGGTGGGTGCCTTCACTTTTTCGACGGCCTGAGACGCGATGCGGGGAGCCTCGGCCAGGAAATTCGCATCCTCGATCAATTCATAGCCCATCCGAAGATGTGGCGTATTGAAGCTCCGCGAAGCGAAGCGCCCGTCATGGACCGCCGTGGCATCGAAATCTCCGCTCAGGGCAAGGAGGTCGAACTCCAGACGCGACCCTTCGGTTGACACAAAGAGTTTGCGGTCCTGACGGGCCCACAGGCTCGCGCTGCTCCGCACAATGCCATGCTGCCGATGGACATATTCCATCGTCTCCAGTAGCAGCGCAGTTTTTCTTTCGAGCGCGACGGCAAAGGGATCGATCCGCTGCGCGGTGACGACCCGGTCTCGATGGATCGGCTCATCGGCAAGTTTTACCTTTTCACTCGCGACAGACGCGGAGCCTTTGGCAATCTCAATCGCCAACTCAGCTACACGCGGGACCTCTTCCAGCGACAGCACCGAACTGGCGGCAAAGCCCCAGGCGCCGTGATAGAGGACGCGGATCCCAAACCCTCTGTCCTGCGTTTCTCGAATAGACGCGATCCGGCGATCTTCGCCGCTGATGGTCTGAGTTCTGCTGTCGAGGATCCGGATATCGCCGTACTCGGCGCCAGAAGCGACAACGCGTTTCAACGCGAGTTCGGTAAGTTCGTCCTGATGAGGATTTTGATGAGCGTGCATGCTGTCTGTATCCTGACAGAGGCACCAACGCCGTTCAACTCAGGCTACATTGAACTTGGTTTTTCTCACACGATGCCCTACGATATTGTGTCATGTTGCCTCCCGATCGGACGCCGCGTCAACGGATCATCGACTTGATCACGGGCACCAGGCTCTCGTCTTACCAGTTGGCACAAATGCTGGGCATTCCCGAGCGACAGGTCGAGGAACATCTGACCCACGTCGTGAAGACCATCGCGCGCGACAAGACAAGGAAGTTCATCCTGGACCCGGCACGCTGTCAGGATTGCGATTTTGTTTTTCGCGACCGCAGGCGTCTAACGAGCCCAAGCCGCTGCCCGCAATGTCGAAGCGAAGGTATCGCAGCACCGCGCTATGGCATCGATTCAGCAGGATGCTGAAAAAGTCCGCCAGCGGCGTTCTCACATCGCTCAGAGGCTCAACGTACCGAAGCGTACGCCTCGCCTCTTCGCTCGTTGCGGCCTTGCTGGACAGCCTTTTTGAGCATCCTAGTGTTATTGTAGCCTTAGTTCCCTCTGTCATATTTCAACGGTGATTGATGTATAAACCGAGTTTTCCGCAGCCTGTTAGATCTGGAACCGGCTAGGTGGACAGCAATGCGTCAGACCAGTAGGATAGGGTCGGAACGGACAACCATGAAAACCACACGACTCATGCTCTGCGCGCTTAGCTGTATTCTCCTGATGAGTTGTTCCGGCGACAAGGCCAAGGAACTGCTCGAGACCGCCCAGTTCGAAGAGCGCCAGATGAACCTGCCCCATGCGAAGCAGTTGTACGAAGATGTGATCCGTCTCTATCCCGCCAGCAAAGAAGCAACCACGGCCCAGGCGCGCCTCGCCGCTCTCAAGCAGGCCCCCTAACCAGCATTTTCATGAAAGTTCGTCGCGCGAGACTCGCGGGACTTGCGAGAAAGGCGTGACGGATGAGGCGGTCTCAAGGCTGAAGCTGGGAAGGCCGAAGGTCGGAGTTAGAAGTTCTGAACACTTCAGCCTTCCCTTCGTCATTCGACCTGCGCCTGTCGCGCCATTCTCGCTAGTCGCGCCCTGCGTTTTACGAGCTTCCATCGAGATAATCCCACAAATCTTCGCCTCGGCGCGGGCGCCCGGCGAGCCATTCACGAATCCCCGGAATGCGAAACGACAGGAGGCTCTGTATCTTGTCGCAACGGAGCGAAAGATCGGCTGGCCTTGAGCTCCCCACATGGTTCTGCGCTGAGCCTTTCACCAGGCGGCCTTTCAGCTCTGGATACCAAGGCAGCAAGGCTTCACCGACTTCCCAGCGCGAGAGCCGCTCGCTCCCGCCTAGGTGATAGAGGCCCGGCTGCTTGCGATCGACGAGTTCCCAGACAGCTCGGGCGATGACCCCGGCGGGAAGCGGGCAGCGAAACTCATCGGCATAGAGCGGCACGTCTTTGCCGGCGTTGGCAGCCCGGCACATGTCTTCCACAAAACTCCGGTCGCCGGTTGCCGAAGTTCCCGCAGTCAGGACAATCCGAACGACTGTATGTCCGGGATTCTGCAAGACGGCCTGTTCGGCTTCCAGTTTGGTCTTACCATATACGTTGATGGGGCTCGGTTCATCCGTTTCACTGTACCAGCCGGTCTTTCCGTCGAAGACCTCCCCGCTGGACAGAAAGATGAAGGGAATGCCCTGGGATAACTGCGCGAGGTGCGCTGTGGCCTCAACATTGATGCGGCGGGCCTCATCTGGATTTTGCTCGCAGGCCTTGGTTCGGCTGAGCGCAGCGCAATGGATGAGGAGGTCGGGCTTCAGCGCATGAATCTGCGCTTCTAGATTCTGTGTGTCGGTCAGTTCAAGTTCTGCGCGGGACAGTCCCTGTACGTCCCAACCGGAAGCCCATCGAGAAGCGGTGTTGACAAGATAATTCCCGATCAGTCCCGCCGCCCCGGTGATGATCGCGCGAGGTGCCATGGTGAGAAGAGTTAGCGGGTCAGTTTCCGATAGCGAATCCGGTGTGGCTGGTCTGCTTCCTTGCCCAAGCGCCTCTTCCGATCTGCGTCGTACTCGCTGTAGTTCCCTTCGAACCAGACCACCTTGCTGTCACCTTCGAAGGCCATAATGTGGGTCGCGATCCGGTCCAGAAACCAGCGGTCGTGACTGCTGATGACGGCGCAGCCGGCGAAACGTTCCAGTCCTTCTTCCAGCGCACGCAAGGTGTTGATGTCGAGATCGTTGGTCGGCTCGTCGAGGATGATGAGGTTCGCCCCCTCTTTCAACATACGGGCCAGGTGCACCCGGTTGCGTTCGCCGCCTGAGATGTCCTTCACCTTCTTCTGCTGATCGGTGCCCGCGAAGTTGAACCGGGCGCAGTAGGCCCGGGCGTTGACTTCGGTCTTACCGAGCATAATGGTCTCATGGCCCTCGGAGATGATGTCGTAGACGGATTTGCTCGGGTCCAAGCTGCGATCCTGGTCCACGTAGCCCAGCGTCACTGTCTCACCGATCTTGATCGTGCCCGCGTCCGGTTTCTCTTTCCCGATGATCATGCGGAACATCGTCGTCTTGCCTGCGCCGTTCGGACCGATCACGCCGACAATGCCGCCCTTGGGGAGGCTAAAATTCACATTCTCATAGAGAACCTTGTCTCCGTAGGCTTTGCTAACACCATTGCATTCCACGACCACATCGCCCAACCTCGGGCCAGGCGGGATGTAAATTTCCAGATCGGCGGCCTGCTCGTCCTGTTTCTGATTGACCAATTCTTCATACCGGTTGAGCCGCGCTTTGCCCTTCGACTGACGGCCTTTCGGCGACATGCGGATCCATTCCAACTCATGCTCCAAGCTCTTGCGGCGCTTCGATTCGGTTTTTTCTTCTTTTTCCAGCCGCACCTGCTTCTGCTCCAACCAGGATGTGTAGTTCCCCTGGAAGGGAATGCCATGTCCGCGATCGAGCTCGAGAATCCAGCCGGCGACGTTGTCGAGGAAGTAGCGATCGTGCGTGACGGCGATGACCGTGCCCTTGTACTGTTGAAGATGTTGCTCCAGCCATTGCACAGACTCGGCATCGAGATGGTTCGTCGGCTCGTCGAGTAACAGGATGTCGGGTTCTTGGATCATGAGTCGGCAGAGGGCCACCCGACGCTTCTCGCCGCCGGAGAGGACCCCGATCTTCGCATCCGGCGGTGGACAACGCAGTGCGTCCATGGCGAGTTCGAGGACGTTTTCCAATTCCCACCCGTTCGCCGCTTCGATCTTCTCTTGCAGCTGGGCCTGCTTCTCGAGGAGCTTTTCCAATTCATCGGGAGTCGCTTCGCCCATCTTGTTGCTGACGGCATCATACTCGTGCAGCATGGCCACGAGTTCTTTCTTGCCTTCTTCGACAATTTCTTTCACCGTCTTGTCCGGATCGAGCTGCGGCTCCTGCTCAAGGAGACCGACGCTGTAACCCTTCGAGCGGGTGATCTCTCCCGTGTAGTTCTGATCGATCCCGGCGATGATCCTGAGCAGCGAACTCTTCCCCGATCCGTTGAGACCCAACACGCCGATCTTTGCGCCGAAGTAGAACCCGAGATAGATCTCGCGCAGCACCTGCTTCTTCGGCGGATAGACCTTGCCGACATTGACGAGTGAGAAAATAACCTGTTTATCGTTTGTAGTCGCCATGCATTCCCCTACCTAGTGATGAACTGGTGAGTTGAAAAGAACAATTTTGCGGGATGCTCACAGAAATTTGTGCGAGCACCTACTACAGCGAATGCAAAGCCTGATGGCCTGCGTTTGCCTGAACGGCCAAGCCGGCAAGGCCTGCCCTGACCTCCGACGCGTTGCATACGGGGTTGGCAAAGGCCACCCGCCCGCCCTGCATTCGGCCTGGCGTGGTGAGCCGAAGGTGAAAGCCCAAGCGATCCAATGCCGTCACCGTCGCCTGCTGCGCCTCTGCATTGCCGAACACACGGGCAAGCAGCAGCAACGTGTCCGCCTGCTCTGTATTAAATTCACGGATGAGGTTCGAGGCCTCATCCGCGAGCGGGTCTACGGCCGCCCCCGCGTAGTCGTCCGGCATAACCCAACCCATCGACCCAAACCCCCCGACAAAATAGATATCCGACAATGCCATGCGGAAAAAACTAAAGTCATCGAAGTCCACCCAGTAGGAGGCATTGGTATGGCGTGTCAGGTAGAGCTCGCGAACCTGCACGGCTTCCTCCCTCGGCACCCTGGTCACCGACCCCATTAATGTCACCCTGGCCGCACCCAGCGGATCGCTGCGGCTCTCAGGCGGTGTCACGAGTAAGCTGGCCCGTGGATCGCCCAGGAGATTTTGCGTATGCATCGCCATCGTGCTGATCAGAAAGACTGGTTGCCCCTCGTCGTCCAACCCGTAGGGCATCACCGACCCGAAGGGCCAGCCAGGCTGCTTGCGCGAGAGCGTCGAGAGACTACCCGTTGACTGTAAATACACAAGCGTCCTGGCCCGCTCGGCATGGGACGGTTCAGGAACGTCAGGACCCTCTGAATCCGGCCCGCTACTATGTTGTCGTGATGATGACATGTCTGATCTCTTACTCTATACAATGAATCGGGTGACACCTTACCCTGGATCTGTCGAACATTTCCACTGAGGACGGGGTCGTACCAGAGGGTTCAGTTGGATGTAGGCCGACATGCTCGATCCCGATAGAGTCGGCGAGTCGCTATAGCACGTGGCTCGTTACATGCCCAATTCCTCTGAGAACCTGACTTCCGATTCGTCGTCAATTTCCTCAAGGCAGTTGAAGCAGATGAACGGGAACCGGTCGATGGGGATGGCGCAGACTTCGCCGACGGACGAGGCTTCAATCGCCGGACCACCGCATTCTCTATGGATCAAGACAAGCATGTCGCCCCCCTATCATCAGCGCGAACGTGCGGGAATGGCGGGACGAGCGAGACGTGCAGAATCTGATTCCCCCAGTCGCGC
>Ga0315278_10006544_pt1 | contig 10587 bp, 8 predicted proteins | sample YL17G06_0_MG_FD_203880 | JGI IMG/M metagenome (GOLD analysis project Ga0315278, IMG submission 203880) | Sediment microbial communities from Yellowstone Lake, YNP, Wyoming, USA - YL17G06_0 | ecosystem: Environmental > Aquatic > Freshwater > Lake > Sediment | place: USA: Wyoming | collected... | reverse complement strand
AAGCATAGTCATTGACCAGCACACCCTCTCGCTTCAGGGCCGCGAGCCCCAGCGCCCCCTCGCCGAGCTCAACGGTCTGTCCGAGCTCGCCCGCGACGAGCCCGTGCCCGGCGCGGACGACGAGGTGGTTCAGGCCCTCGGGTTTCAGGCCGACGAGGGCCTGATCGGCGTCGAAGAGCTCTGCCGCATTGCGCGCGATCAGGTTCAGGCGCTCCTCGAGGCTGAACGGAACGAGGATCTGCTCGACAACCTTGCGAATGGATTCGACGTGGCGCAGGCGCTGTCGGGTCTGCGCGTACAGGCGCGTGTGATCGAGCGCAAGCGCCGCCTGATCGGCAAAGGTCTGGAGCAGCGCCGTCTCCTCTTCCGTGAAACGCCGGCCGGTCGTGTCGGCGACGGACAGGACGCCGATGACTTTGTCCTGGAGGCGTAGCGGCACGGCGAGGAAGGCGCCGATATTCGAGGTCTCGACGACCTGGCGCATCTCGGCGATGAGCCGGATGTTCGGGTCGTTCAGGACGTCGGCGGTAACCACCGGGCGACCTTCCGCCGCCACCTTCCCCGAGATCCCGTATCCGGGCGGCACGACATGGCCGTGAAGCGCCGGGACTCCTGCTTCCTGTCCCTGCGCGATAATCTTGAGCGAGCCGTCGGGCTCGACCAGGCGGAAGCCCAGGGAGAGGGCGCGGAGAGCCGGCAGCACGCTCGCCACGATGCGCTGGGCGATATCGTCCACGTCCAGGCTGCCGGTGAGGGTCTGGGCGACCCGGGCGATCTCTTCCGACTCGCGCTGCCGCCGCCTCGCGTCGCCGTAGAGTCGCGCGTTCTGCATCGCGAGGGCCGCCTGATCGGCGAAGGCCTGCAGGAGACTCGCATCGTCATCGGTGAAGTCGTGGACGGCCCGTGAGGCGACGGCCAGCACGCCGAACAGCTCACCCTTGGCCCGGAGGGGGGCGGCCAGAAGTGCCCGCGTCCCCGACTCTACGAGCCGCGTCCGGAGGTCCTCGGTCAGCGTCAAGGTCTGGTCCTCGAACACGTCGCGCGTGAACACGGCGCGCCCCTCGGCCACCGCGCGGGCCACGAGCCCGTCGCCCCGCTCGAGCACGTGCCCGGGCTGAAAGAAGCCCATCGCCGAGCCGGCCCAGGCAATCGCCTCGAGCTTCCCGTCAGGGCGCATGAGGCGCAGGCCGGCGGCGTCCACGCCGAAGATGGGCAGCACGCTCCTGACGATCCGGTCGGCGACCTCGGTGACGTCGAGGCTCTCGGTCAGCATCCGCGCCACCTGCGCCAGCTCCTCGGCCTCGCGGCGGCGGTGTGTCGCCTCGGCGAAGAGACGCGCATTGCGCACAGCGACGGCGGCCTGCGAGGCGAAGGACGTCAAAAGCTCGCGGTCGTCCTCGCTCGGCAGGTCCTCGCGGCGCAGGTTCAGCGTGAGCACACCCAGGAGGTCGTCGCCCGAGACGACCGGGACGCCGGCGAAGGACAGGAGCCCGTGCCCGATCGCCCACTGCCGGTCTCCGATGCGCTCGTCCGTCGTCACATCCTCGAGGTAGAGCGGCTGCCGGTTGCGGGCGACCCAGCCCGCGGCGCTTGAGTCGAGCCCCACCGCCGTCGGCAACTCATCGGGCGAGATAGACGGGGCGGATGTCCAGGCCCGGCGCACGAGGAGACCCCGGGGCTCATCGATCTCCCAGAAGACGACGCCACCCGCGCCCGTCAGCCGAACCAAAGCTTGCGTGATCTGCCGCAGCAGCGGCTTGAGCTCGAGCTGCTGCGAGAGGGCCACGTTGACGTCGGCCAGCGCCCGCAGCCGGCGCTGGCGCTCGTCAAGCGCCTCGCGTGCCTGCCGGCGCTCCCCGGTGGCGCGGTTGAACTGATCGGCGAGCTCCGCCAGTTCATCGCCCGTCGAGACCGCGATGGGCAACCCCTGCGGGGGCTCGAGGTCGCGGGCGCCCTGCATGAGGGCGCTCACCGAGCGGTGCATCCGGTTGCCGATCAGCCACGCCACAAGGAGGGCCAGCACCGTCGCGGCGCCGAGCCCGACCAGATCGCGCTTGAGCTGGTCGGCCGCCGGCGCATAGGCGGCGGCGGTGGGCACCGCGGCCATGACGAGCCACGGCGCACGCCCCATGCCGGCCGCGCCGGCCAGATGAGCCACGCCGTCTTGCGAGGCCCACTCCGCCGTGCCGCCGCCGCGGCGTATGAGCGCGCCCGCCTCGGCGAGGCCGCCGAGGGGACGGTCGAAGAACTCATGCGGGCTCGTCGAGTGAGCCAGCACGTCGCCGCCGGGCGTTACGACCGCGACGCTCTGCGCGCGGCCGAGAGGCAGCGCGTTGAGGTAGCTCGAGAGCGTCTCGAGATCTATCTCCGATCCGAAGGCGCCAACGAACTTGCCCTGGCGGTCCTGAACGGGGACCACCAGCGCGACGATCCGCCGCCCATCGATAGCGCTCGGCTGCGGCGCCGTCACCTCGGGCCCGCCCCGTCCCATGACCGACTCGATGACACCCTGGGCCACGAACCTCGCTTCCGGCTCCCGGAAGCCGCTCATGGCCAGCACGCGCCCATCCGGCCCGGCCGCGACGAAGCGGCGCATGAACGGGTGGCGCTCCCTGACGCGAGTGGCCAGCATCTCGAGGTCGGCATCCTGGACGCTGTCGAGGGCGCGAAGACTCGCCAGCGCGAGGAGACTTTGCACCTGGCCCGTCAGGACCTCGTCCAGCTGGCCGGCGATGAGCTGGGCCGTATCGAGCTGGCGCTGCTGGGCGAGGCGCCGCCCGTCGGACAGGTCGCCCCAGAATCTGACGGCCGCCGCCGCAAGGAGCGGCAGCAGCACGGCCAGGACGAGCAAGGTGAGTTTCGTTCGGATCGTCAGTCGCATGGGTGATCTCGCGTATGTCGGCTCTCGGTTAGTATAGCTCAGGGGCTGGCGTATAATGCCCGCATGCCGCGAGGCTTCTCGCTCGATCTCTCCGCTTTCGTCCTGATCGCGTTGGCCATCGTGTCCGCCGGTGCCGCGTACTGGAAGGATCCGTCGCTGCCGCTTCTCGGCGCCAAGAACGGCCTCAGCATGGTCTGGTTCATCCTGCCGCGCCTCATTCCCGCCCTGATCCTGGCCGGAATGCTGCAGGTGCTCATTCCGCAGGAGACCGTGGCGCGCTACTTCGGCCAGCAGTCGGGCATCGGCGCCATCGTGATGGCCTCGGTCGCCGGCGTGCTCACGCCCGGCGGGCCCATGGTCAGCGTGCCGCTCCTCGTGGTGCTCGCCAACTCCGGCATGGCGCTGGGCCCGCTCGTAGCCTACATGACCTCGTGGTCGCTTTTCGGCATCCAGCGCATCATCGCCTGGGAGGCGCCGCTCATGGGGTGGCGGTTCGTCTTCGTGCGGGTCATCCCGAGCCTGGCCTTCCCGATCATCGCGGGCTGGCTCGTCAAGCTCTGGTACCACGAGTAGCGGCGGTGGCCTTCGACGATCTCCGCGCCTTCATCGTTCACCTCGAGAAGAACGGACAGCTCAGGCGCGTCCGCGCCGGCGTGTCGCGCGACCTCGAGATCGCCGAGATCACTGACCGCGTCTCCAAGGGCCCCGCCCACGGCAATCAGGCGCTCCTCTTCGAAAACGTCGAGGGCTTCGACATGCCGGTGCTGATCAACACCTTCGGCTCGCCGGCGCGGATGGCGGCGGCCTTGGGCGTCGAGCGCCTGGACGATCTGGCCGCGCGGGTCGCGAAGCTCCTGGATCTCCGAATGCCGGGCTCCTTCCTGGACAAGCTCAAGAAGCTGGGCGATCTCTTCGACGTCGCCAAGGCCGGCCCCAAGCGGGTGCGCTCAGCGGCCTGCCAGGAAGTGCTCGAGACGGATCATCCGAGCCTCGCGACGCTGCCGGTGCTGCGCTGCTGGCCGGGCGACGCCGGGCGCTTCATCACGCTCCCCATGGTCTTCACGCGCGACCCCGCCACGGGCGCGCGCAATGTGGGGATGTACCGCCTGCAGGTATTCGACGACCGCACGCTGGGCATGCACTGGCAAATCCACAAGGGCTCAGCCGAGCACCAGCGGCTCGCGGAGGAGCGACGCAAGCCAATGGATGTCGCCATCGCGCTCGGGGGCGACCCCGCGTCCATCTACTCGGCCTCGGCGCCACTGCCGCCCGGCATCGACGAGATGGTCTTCTCCGGCTGGCTGCGAGGCGCGGGCGTGCCGATGGTCGCCTGCAAGACGGTCGACGTGGAAGTGCCCGCCGAGGCCGAGATCATCCTCGAGGGTACGGTGGATCCGGCGGAACGCAGGCTCGAGGGCCCCTTCGGCGATCACACGGGCTACTACTCGCTGGCGCGCGAGTACCCGGTCTTCCACCTCAAGGCGATCACGCGTCGCAAGCAGCCGATCTATCCCACGACCATCGTCGGGCGGCCGCCCCAGGAGGACTACTGGCTCGGCAAGGCGACCGAGCGGATCTTCTTGCCGATCATCCGGCTCATGCTGCCCGAGGTCGTGGACATGAACATGCCCGCCGAGGGCGTCTTCCACAACCTCGTCATCGTCTCCATCAAGAAGCGCTACCCCGGCCAGGCGCGCAAGGTCATGTACGCTCTCTGGGGGCTCGGGCTCATGATGCTCGCCAAGAACATCCTCGTCGTCTCCGAGCACGTCGACGTCCAGAACCTCTCCGAGGTCGCCTGGCGCGCCACGGGGAACGTCGATTCGAAGCGCGACATCGTCATCGTCGACGGCCCCACGGACGACCTCGATCACGCCGCGCTCCGCCACCGCTTCGGCGGCAAGATGGGCATCGACGCCACGGAGAAGACCGCCGACGACGGCATCGGCCAGCCGTGGCCCGAGGAGATCGCGATGAGCGAGGAGACCCGCGCGCTGGTCACGCGGCGCTGGCAAGAGTACGGTTTGTAGTGCCGCGCACGCTGAGACACTTCCTCGACGCCATCAAGTTCGAGCACACCGTCTTCGCCCTGCCCTTCGCCTACGTGGCGATGGTGCTGGCGGCGGGCGGCTGGCCCGGCTGGCGCGTGCTCGTCTGGGTCACGCTCGCCATGGCCGCCGCGCGCACGCTGGCGATGAGCGCCAACCGTGTGGCCGACCGGGTGATCGACGCCGCCAATCCCCGTACCGCCGGACGACACCTGCCGACGGGGCTGCTCCGTCCATGGCATATGCTGCTGGCCGTCGTCGTCTCCGGCGCGCTGCTGGCGCTGTCGGCGTGGATGCTCAACCCGCTCTGCTTCAGGCTCGCACCCTGGGCGGCCCTCTTCCTGATCGGCTACTCCTACACCAAGCGCTTCACCTGGGCCTCACACTGGATCTTGGGCTTCACGGACGGCATCGCCGCGGGCGGCGGCTGGATCGCCGTGCGCGGGACCTTCGAGCCGCCCGCCTTCGTGCTCTGGTTCGCGCTGACCGTCTGGATCGCCGGCTTCGACCTCATCTACGCCTGCCAGGACGTGGACTTCGACAGGCGGGCGCGTCTTCACTCCTTCCCCGCCCGCTTCGGGATCGCCGCGGCGCTCCGGTGCGCGCAGGTCTGCCACCTCCTGACGGTCGCCGCCTTCGTGGTCCTGGGCATGATGACGGGGCTCGGCTGGTTGTACTGGGCAGGCGTGGTCGCCGTCTCGGGGCTCTTCGTCTACGAGCACTCGCTGGTCTCCCCGGATGATCTCTCGCGGCTCGATATTGCGTTCTTCAACGTCAACGGCTATATCGCCTTGATCCTCTTTGCCGCCGTGCTCGGCGGGCGCATTCTGTGAGCATGGGGCTGGGCGAGGGGCCGGGCAAGGCGCGCTTCGTCAGCGAGATGTTCTCGCGCATCGCGGGGCGCTACGACCTGATGAATGGGCTGATGACCTTCGGCATGCACCACGCGTGGCGACGGGCCGCCGCGCGCGAGACCATCCCCTCCCCCGACGGACCCGGGCTCGATCTCGCGACGGGCACGGGGGACCTGGCGCTCGAACTGGGCGAGATCCACCGGCACCGCACCGTCGTGGGCGCCGACTTCGCCCACGGCATGCTCACGATCGCCGAGTCCAAGCGCCGCGCCGGGGAGACGGGCGGCCGGATCCGGCTGGTCGAGGCCGATGCCCTCGCCCTGCCCTTCGAAGCGCGCACCTTCGCCTTCGTCACCTCGGCCTTTCTCCTTCGCAATCTCACCGATCTCAGGCAAGGGCTCGCCGAGATGCGCCGCGTCTCGCGCCCGGGCGGCCGCGTCGTGGCGCTCGAGATCACCCAGGCCGACCGGCCCGGGTGGGCGCCGCTCTTTCGGGCCTATTTCCATCACGTCGTGCCGCGGGTGGGCGCGCTCGTGGGCGGCGACCGCGAGGCCTACACCTATCTGCCGCAGTCGGTGGACCGCTTCGTGACGCCGCCGGCGCTCTCGGCGCTCATGGAAGACGTCGGCCTCCGCAGCGTGAAGTACCGTCGCCTCGGCTTCGGCACCGTCACCATCCACACCGGCATCGCGTAGGGCCGGCCGGCTCTCCCGTGGCGACGGCGGGGGCGAATCGGATCTCGTGGGAGAAAAACCTCGAGCATGGCGGTCCGTACGGAGCCGTGTCCCCGGACCCGGAACGGCTCGAGCCCCTGGGCTTCCCGCCCCCATGGCCCGATCGGCCGTGGATCTACGCGAACGTCATCACGTCGCGGAACGGGATCGTCGCGTGGAAGCGGCGCGGCCCGGACGATGATCCAGTCCGCGCGATAGCCGGCGGCGACTTCAGCCGCCCCGGCCGGCGCGCCGATGTGCAGCTGATGCGCTATCTCCGCGCCGGCGCCGACGCGGTCTCGGTGGGGGCGCAGACGCTACGGGATCAGCCCGGCCTCGTCGGGACGCTCGGCGATGGCGGCAGCGACCTCGGAGAAGTCCTGGAGCGATTCAGGCTGAGTCGCGGCCTGCGCCGGCTACCGCTGCAAGTCATCTACACGCGAGACGGCTTCCTCGATCTCGAGGTCCGCATGTTCGATACACCGGGAGTCGACGTGCTCGTGGTGACGACGGGACATGGCGCGCGCCGGCTCCGCTCGCAGGGCAGCGACCGGAAGGGCGTCACGCTTCTCGTCGCCGGCGAGGAGAAGCTCGGCCCCGGGGAGCTGGTCAAGGCCCACCAGAGGCTCTTCGCGGACTTCCGCGTGCGATACCTCGATTGCGAGGGCGGAACGAGTATTCTCGACGCGCTCCACGATGCCGGCATCGTGGACGAGATCTTCGTCACCGTGACGGACGTGCGCATCGAGCCGTCCGAGCACGAAGGGGTGATGCGACTCTTCACCCTCGAAGGCGCGCGCCTGATCGCCGAGGGCCGCATCGCCTCAGATGCCGGCTACGTGTTTCAGCGCTGGCGATTCAACGAGCGGTGAGGACGACCGGCGCCCGCCCGGAAACGGGACGGGCCGCCAGGTCGGATTGCTGTCATTGGATGGCCGAGGCGTCCCGGGGTCGCAAGACATTTCTCGTGCTAGGATTTCCGTTAAGTTATGGACCTCACCACCAGCTACGTCTTTGACGCGGCGCACAGGATAGCGGGCCATCCCGGCAAGTGCGCCTGGCTGCACGGCCACACCTATCACCTCGAGGTGACGGTGAGCAGTCCCACGCTCAACCCCCTCGGGATGGTCATGGACTTCGACGACCTGCGCGACGTGGTCCGGAAGGCCGTCCTCGACCGGTGGGACCACGCGACCCTGCTGGCCGACGGCGATCCTCTGGCCCCGGCCATCTGCGCCGTCCAGCACGAAGCGCCGGACCGCGTCGTCCTTCTCCCGGGCCAGCCCACCGCCGAGGTCCTCACGCGCGAGGCCTGGGGCCGCCTGGAGCGGCAGCTGCCCGCGGGCATCGCGCTCGAGCGTGTGGCCATTCGCGAAACTCCGGCCTGCGGTAGCGCCATGTCTCGGCACGGGACGTGAACAGCCCCGCTTCTCCCGGTCGCGTCGCCGAGGTCTTCTACTCGATCCAGGGCGAGGGCGCGACGGCCGGACTCCCTGCGGTATTTGTCCGGCTCCAGGGCTGCACCGTCGGCTGCGCCTGGTGCGATACCAAGTACTCGTGGGACCCGGAGGCTGGGCGCTCCGTGGACCTCGATGCCCTCGTCGAGGAAGCTTCGGCCTTTCCCTGCCGGCGCCTCGTCCTCACCGGCGGGGAGCCGCTCGAGTCGCCTCTCTTCGTGCCGCTCCTCCGCGCCCTCGGCGGCGGGAACTTCAGCATCGAGGTCGAGACATCGGGCACGCTCCCACCCCCTGCCGGCCTCGACCGCGCCATCCAGTGGAATGTCTCGCTCAAGCTCGCGGGCTCGGGCGTGGAGGAGGCGAAGCGTATCCGCCCCGAGGCCATCCGCGGCTTTCTCTCCCGTGAGGCGTGGTGGAAGTTCGTGGTCGCCGACGAGGACGACGTGAACGAGGTGGTCCGGCTCGGCGAGCGTTTCGCCCTGCCGCGCGGGCGCATCCTGCTCCAGCCCGAGGCGGTGCGGCGTGAGGAGCTGCTCGAGCGGTCACCCTGGGTGGTCGAGGCGTGCAAGCGGCACGGCTTCCGCTTCTCGCCGCGGCTGCATCTCCTGCTCTGGGGCGCCAGGCGGGGCGTGTGATGGCCCGGCGAGCGGTCGTCCTTCTCTCGGGCGGGCTGGACTCGGCGACGGCGCTGGCCGTGGCGCTCGCCGAGGACTACGAGTGCTTCGCGCTGTCCTTCGACTATGGTCAGCGTCACGCGCGTGAGCTCGAGTCGGCCGCGAAGGTCGCCTCCGCGCTCGGGGCTCGCCGGCATCTCACGCTGCGCCTCGACCTCCGTGCCATTGGCGGCTCGGCCTTGACCGACGAGATAGCCGTGCCCAAGGGCCGGAGCGACGAGGCGATCGGCACCGGCATCCCGATCACATATGTCCCGGCACGCAACACGATCTTTCTCGCCCACGCGCTCGCCTGGGCCGAGGTGCTGGGTGCCGAGGACATCTTCATCGGCGTGAATTCTCTCGACTACTCCGGCTATCCCGATTGCCGGCCGGAGTTCGTCGAGGCCTTCGAGCGTCTCGCGAACCTCGCCACGCAGGCCGGCGTCGAGGGCAGGAGCCGCTTCCGCGTTCACACACCGCTCATCGTGCTGACCAAGGCGCAGATCGTCGCCCGCGCCGATGAGCTCGGCGTGGATCTCTCGCTCACCTGGTCCTGCTATGCGCCCGAGGCCGACGGCCGCGCCTGCGGGCTCTGCGACTCCTGCCTCCTTCGCAAGAAGGGCTTCGCCGAGGCTCGCCTCGTCGATCCCGTCCCGTCGGCCCACTGATCCCCTCGCCGTGACCGACTGGCGCGCCACCGTCCAGGCTTTCCCCAGGGAGCGCACCTGGCTCCTGCCCGCGCTCCACGCGGTCCAGCACGATCTGCGGTGGATCCCGGCGGAGGCGCTCGCCGAAGTGGCTTCGCACCTGCGCGTGCCGCTCTCCGAGGCATACGGCGTGGCCACGCACTATCCGGAGTTCCGCCTGGCCCAGCCGGGCGCGCGGGTGGTGCGCGTGTGCACGGGCGTGTCGTGCAGGATTCGCGGCGGCCTCGATCTGCTGAAGGCGCTGGCCGCCAACGCCTCGCGTGACGTGACGCTCGAGCCTTTCGACTGCGCCTTCAACTGCTCGGTGGCGCCGGTCGTGGAGGTGGACGGCGCATGCCACGGGCGGGTCGCGATGAGTGACCTGGGGCGTGTCCTGAGTACGCCCCCTCACCCTACCCTCATCCCCTCCGGGGGCGAGGGATCCTCCATGACCTCGAGGGGCGGTTCCTTCGCTGAGATCTCGCGCCACGCCAATTCTCTTGCCCATCACGGCCAGGCTTTCATCGTCGCTGTGGGCTCATGCAGCCTGGCAGTGGGGGTGACCCAGACTCTGCAGGCGCTGACAGAGGAAATCGGGCGGCGCCGGTTGAACGCGAGAGTGGTGACCGCGGGCTGCAATGGGTTGTGCTGGGCCGCGCCCATAGTCACGGTCGTCGACGCCGACGGCGGGAGCCGTCTCCTGCCCCACGCGACGGCTGATCGCATCCCGGCGCTCCTCGACGCGGTCGCGACGGGCCGTCTCGAGCCCCATCCCGGCGTTTCGGACTTTCTCTCACATCAGCGTCGCGAGCTGACGGCGCGCTGCGGGCTTGTGGCTTCCGGCGAAATCGGCGACGCGATCCGCCGCGGCTCCTATGCCGCGCTGGCCGGCGCCCTCGACGCCGGTCGGCCCGAAGCGGTCCTCGAGACTGTCAAGGCGGCGGGCCTGCGCGGGCGCGGGGGCGCCTACTTCGCCGCGGCGCTCAAGTGGGAGGGAGCCCGCAAGGCAGCCGGCGCTCCCAAGTACCTCATCGTCAATGGCGAGGAGGGCGAGCCGGGGATTTTCAAGGACCGGCACCTCATGGAAGGCGATCCCCACCGGCTCCTCGAAGGCGCGTTGCTCGCGGCGTACGCGGCCGGCGCGAGCCGCGTCTACCTCTATATCCATGGTGAGGCCCATCTCTCGGCCCAGCGCATGGCGCATGCCGTGGAGGACGCCACGCGCTGGGGTCTCGTCGGCCGGGACATACTCGGCAGCGGGTTCTCCGTGGATGTCGAGATCCGCCGCGGCG
>Ga0315278_10006542_pt1 | contig 10588 bp, 7 predicted proteins | sample YL17G06_0_MG_FD_203880 | JGI IMG/M metagenome (GOLD analysis project Ga0315278, IMG submission 203880) | Sediment microbial communities from Yellowstone Lake, YNP, Wyoming, USA - YL17G06_0 | ecosystem: Environmental > Aquatic > Freshwater > Lake > Sediment | place: USA: Wyoming | collected... | reverse complement strand
CCACGGCACCGTGACGAGGAGGAACACCGGCTGGTTGAAGAGCACGGCGCGCTGTAACGAAAGCGTCGACCAGTTGAGCCAGTAGGGACGCTCTTGGAGCTCCTTCGACGGCCAACCGGCAAACGCAGCCTGCGCCGGCTCATTCAGGTCGACCCCCTTCAAGTAGGCCGGAAGCGCCGAGGTCGCGGGAGGCTCGTCGCCGAAAACCGGAGGACCGATCAGGAAAAACCCGACGAGCGCCCCCGACAAGGCGGGCGCGATCCGCCTGAAGAGCGCGCGGCAGGGTGCGGTCATGTTGTCTCCCGGATCGGCCCTTGGTTGAAAGCGCCATTATCCGGATGGCCGGAATGACCGTCAAGGCGCGGGCGCTTCGCGCCTTGCCGGCCTACGAACCGAGTTCGCTCTGGACCGTGCGCCCGGTGCGGCGCAAGAAGCCGTCGGAGAGGGACGGGAGGCTCGGCGTCCCGCGGTCCAAAAGCACCCGCTCGACCCGGGCCATCGGGAGGAAAAAGAGCGACGGCGCGATCCCCTCTTCCCCGCGCTCGACCTGGGTGGTCCACGCGTCGAACGATGCGAGATCCATCCCTTCGACCGAGAGTCCCGACACGTCGCGCTCGCGCAGGACGCCCCACATCTTCTCGTGCGGGTCGCGCAAATAGATGAGGACGGCATCCCCGGCGCCGATCCCCACCCGGCCGTGTCCGGACGGAGCTGGCTTCTCGACCAGCTCGACCAAGACCCCTCCCGCAGCGCGGGGATGGAGGAATGCGACTTTGGTCCCCTCCGCACCCGGGCGCGGCGTGTCGTCGAGGAGCTGAACCCCTTTGGATTTCAGGCGATCGAGGACGGACTGAATCGCCTCGACCTGAAGGGTGATGTGGTGGATCCCTTCGCCCCGTTTCTCGATGAACTTCGCGATGGGCGAATCGGGACGGGTCGCCTCGAGCAGCTCGACACGGGACGTGCCCACCGGGAGGAAGGCGACCCTGACGCCTTCGGCCGGAACCGTCTCCGTGCCGCCGAGCTCCAGGCCGAGCGCGTCGTGCCAGAAGCCGATGCGATCGTCGAGGCTCTTCACCGCGATCCCAACGTGATCGACCCTGAGGATCATCGTTCGCTCCCTCCTTGAAGCACTCGATCGGCGGCGGAGTAGGGGTCGAGCCGGCGATCCGCGATCTCGCTCACGAGCTCCGCGAACCGTGGCCCCGGCAAGAGTCTCAGCCGCACGTCGCGCAGGAACCGGTCCGTCAGGACGCCCAGGAAACGCATCTCCGCCCGCTCCCACCGGCGTTGGGCCCGGAGCGTGGCGCCCGCCGAGGCGACGTAGGCCAAAAGGCCGTCCCGCAGCGCGGCGACCCCCTCGCCGGTCGTCGCGACGGTCCGGTAGATGGGAGGTCGTCGCGCGATCGAGGGGGCCAGCGCCATCATCGCGTCGAGCTCGGTGGCCACCTTGTCGGCGCCGGGACGGTCGGCTTTGTTGATGACGAAGAGGTCGGCGATTTCGAGGATTCCTGCCTTGATCGCCTGGATGTCGTCCCCCATGCCCGGGACCAAAACGACGGTCACCACGTCCGCCGCGCGCGCGACCTCGATCTCGTCTTGGCCCACGCCGACCGTCTCGATGAGCACCGGGTCGTAGCCGGCGGCGTCCATGAGATCGACGGCGTCTGACGCCGCCCGCGAAAGGCCTCCCAGGTGACCTCGGCTCGCCATCGAGCGGATGAACACGCCGACGTCTTCGGCGTGCCCCTGCATGCGCACGCGATCGCCCAGGATCGCACCGCCCGAATAGGCCGAGGACGGATCGACCGCCACGACCCCCACGCGTTTTCCTTGCTGCCGGAACGAAGCCACGAGCCGGTCGACGAGGCTCGACTTCCCCGCGCCTGGCGAGCCGGTGACACCGATCACCGTCGCTTGGCCCGTGTGAGGAAAGACGCCGCGCAGCAGCGCCGCGCTCCCCGAGGTGTTTTCTTCGACGACGCTGATCGCGCGCGCCAACGCGCGGACGTCTCCGGACAACACCTGTTTTACGGCATCCACTAGAGGGCCTTCAGAAGCTCGCGCGCAATGACGAGACGCTGGATCTCGCTGGTCCCCTCGCCGATCGTGCACAGCTTCATGTCCCGGTAGAACTTCTCGACGGGGAAGTCCTTCACGTAGCCGTAGCCGCCGAAGACCTGGAGCGCCCGGTCCGCGACATAGACGCCGATCTCCGAGGCGTAGAGTTTCGCCATGGACGACTCGAGCGTCGTCTTCATGCCGTGGTCTTTCATCCACGCGGCACGGTAGACGAGCAGCTGGGCCGCATCGAGACGTGTGGCCATCTCGGCCAACATGTGCTGCACTGCCTGGAACTCGGAGATCGGCTTGCCGAACTGCTGCCGCTGCTTCGAATACGCAAGCGCCGCCTCGTAGGCCCCGCGGGCCATGCCCAACGCCAAGGCCGCGATCGAGATCCGCCCGCCGTCCAGGATCTTCATCGCGTCGACGAACCCTTCCCCACGCGCGCCGACCATAGCCTGGGCAGGGACGACGCAGTCCTCCATGATCACCTCGGCGGTGTCCGAAGCCCTAAGGCCCATCTTGTTTTCTTTCTTTCCGGCCCTGAAGCCGGGCGTCCCCTTCTCGATGGCGAACGCCGAGATGCCTTTCTTCTCGAGGCCCGGGTCGGTCACGGCGAACACGATGGTGAGATCTCCGACCGAGCCGTGCGTCGTGAACGTCTTCGAGCCGTTCAGAACCCACCCGCCTCCGGGAGCGGGCACGGCTTTGGTCTTCGTCCCGCCGGCGTCGCTTCCCGCGGTCGGTTCGGTGAGACTCCAGGCTCCGATCCACTCGCCCGAGGCGAGCTTCGGCACGTACGCTCTCCTTTGCGCATCGTTTCCGCATGCAAAGACGTGATTCGTGCACAGCGAGTTGTGCGCCGCGACCGAGATCCCGATCGAGCCGTCGACCCGCGAGAGCTCCTCGACGACGATGACGTACTCCACGTAGCCCAGCCCGGCGCCGCCTAACTCCTCGGGAAACAAGACGCCGTAGTACCCCTGAGCGGCCGCCTTCTTGACGAGGGCGTGCGGAAACTCCTGGGTTTCGTCGTAGGTCATGACGTGCGGGCGGATCTCTTCTTCGGCGAACGCGCGGACGGAGCGCCGCAACAGCTCTTGCTCTTCGGTGAACGAAAAGTTCAAGGGACCTCCTCGGGTGGGAAACGAACCGGGATTATAGCGACGGCCCGAGGTGTGTCGCGCCGCACCCCCTACAAGCGTGGCCTGCGACCGGGTCCTCTGCGACGCTCGACAAAAAAAAGGGCTGGGAGGCCATCGCGGCCGCCCAGCCCTTGTCGAACTAACGCTCGATCGAAACTACGGGCAGGTCGTCGTGACGCGCGGCGTCGAGTCGCTCTGCGTGCCGTAGCTTCCCACGGTGCAGTCATTCCTCCCGCGAATGACATACCAGAACCCGTTTGGCGCTGTTGGAACCGTCGCATCGACCAGTATTGGCGTCGGGGAAACGGGCAAACAGACCTCGTCGAAGCCGCCCGTTCCGACCGGAAGCGCCGAAAGGTCGCCGCGAACCGTTTCGTACCTCGACGCGCTCGTCGCGGCGTCCCAGGTGATCGTCTGCTTGTCGGAGCCGGACGTCACGCCCGTGACGAGACCCGGCGTGCCGAGCGCCGAGTGCGAGCACGTCGAGTTCACGCAAGCCTCGATGGTGCAGGGGTCGGCGTCGTCGCAGTCGGTCGCCGTGCTGCAATTCTGGCGATAGTTCAGGCACCACCCTCCGGCGATTGAGCCAGAATCGACGCCTGCACTGTCCACGATGAACAGATCCCAATTCCCGTTCGGGTTCGTCCCGCTGAACACGGACAGTGCCGAGCCGCCGCTGGGCAAGGGCGCTGGAAGCGGGAACGCGTCGGCGGAGCCGGCGAGGTTGGTCGGCGAGAAGGTGCCGGAAACGATCGCGGCGGTCGTCAGCGGCGGGGCGCCGTCAGTCAGGGTCAGGTTCACCCCGACGGCATCCGTGCCACCGCCGACATCCGACATGATGATCGCATTGGTCGTCGCAGTGGGTGCGGCGAGCAGCATGTCGATGTCGGCCGGGAAGGTGTGGCTGAGACCCAGGAGCTCGACCGAGACGAGCGAGAAAATCCCCTTGGCTCCCGAGATGTTGATCGGAGACGGGTACGGTGTCGCGATTGTCGGCGGCGTCGCGCTGTCGTTGATGGCGATGACCGCCTGGTTGCAAACATGAATACATGCGTACACGTGGAGGCAGGAGTCGCCCTGCTCATCGCAGGAATCCACGGTGCAGCCATCCCCGTCGCTACACGGGTTCGCGGCGTGCGCGCAATTGCCGGTCGGTGGATCGCACGAGTCGATCGTGCAGAACTGGCCGTCGTCGCAATTGACCGCCGTCCCCGGTACGCAAGCGTTGGCGACGCAGGTCTCGACGCCGTTGCAGAGGTTTCCATCACTGCAGTCAGCGTTCGACGTGCAGCCGCTGACCACGAGGTCGATGCACCAACCTGTGGCAAGACTTCCTAGGTCGCCTCCGGCGTCGTCGACGACGTAGAGCGACCAGTTACCGTTCGGATTCAGGCCGTTGAACGCGGAGAGGGGCGATCCTCCCGAAGGCGCGGGGGCGGGCGCCGCGAACGGGTCGCCCGCGCCGAGGTTGGTCGGCTTGAAGGTGCCGGAGACGACCGGAGTCGGGATCGAGGCCGCCGCAGCGTCCTTGAGGGTCAGATTGACGCCGACCGCATCCGTGCCGGCCCCCACGTCCGACATGATGATGGCGTTCGGTGACGGCGCAGCAGGCCCTACGAGGAGGATGTCGATGTCGCCGGGCCACGTGTGGCTGAGGCCGAGCAGTTGTACGGAGCACAACGAGGCCGTCGTGCCCAGCCCGGAAACGGTGATCGTTGCCGGATACGGCGTCGACGTCCCGAGGGCCGGGATGGTGATCGCTCCGGTGTTGCACAGGTGCACCGGCGGCGGGCTCGAATGATTGCAGAGGTCGCCCACTTCATCGCAGGTGTCCACGGTGCAGGAATCACCGTCGCCGCACAGGTTCGGCACGGTGGTACAGAGGCCGGTTGCCGGTAGGCACGAGTCGATCGTGCAGAACAGGCCGTCGTCGCAAACGACCGGGGTGCCGTTGCAGGTGCCACCGCCGCAGGTGTCGCCGGTGGTGCAGAGGAGCCCGTCGCTGCAGGGCAAGGTGTTGTTGGTGTAGCTGCAGCCCGTCGCCGGAATGCACGTGTCGGTCGTGCAAGTGTTGGAGTCGTTGCAGTCCGCGTCGGTCGTGCAACTGAGGGTGTTGCCCGACAGTCTGTAGGCGAAATCGGGATCAGTCTGTCCCGCCAAGCACGTCGTCCTGGTGCCCCAGGTCGCGCAAGGGGTGGCAAAGCTTCCCCCGGGGTTCTGCCATTTCGAGGCGGTTCCGGTCAGGATGGTTCGCGTCGACCAGAACCACTGGCCGCCGCCGCCCCCGAAATCCAGGTTTGCGACCACCGAGACCCATTTTGTCCCCACCGTGAGCACGCATCCTCCTGCGGGCATCGCGATGGTGAAGGTGCCGACGGGCGCCTCGACGAAGGTGAGCGCCGGGAAGTTACAGATCGTCGCGCCGGGAGTGCCGGCTGCATCCGCGTAGAATGTCACGCGCATGCTGGCGGGCGACAAGTGAGCCGTGGAGTAGGCGCCGGGAGCCACCACCTCAGTGACGCTCCAGCCTGCTCCGGTGACGACGAAATCATCCGCGCCCTCGTTGTCGTAGCCGTCGAATGCCACTTCGAAGTTCTGGCTCGTCGCGTTCTGAAGGATCGCGCTGCTCTGATCGTATAGGATCACGAGGGGAGCTAGCGGTGCAGCGACCTTCTGGACTTCCTCGACCTGACCGATCGGCGAAAAAGAGGTAACGGGCCGGTAGTCTGCCGCTTCTTTTTCGGAAGATCCTTGCTCGAGCTCCTTCCCTTGGGGCGATGCAGCGATCCCGTTCCCCAGGACCAAGGTTAAAGTCAAGCCCGTACAGACTGAAATGATGCTTCGTCGAGCGTCCATCGGTCTCCTCCCCACTTTGCTAGAGCTGAGTTTCTAAGAGTCTAAGGAGTCTGCCCAGCACCAGAGTTCAACTCGACACGGATCTCACAACAGACATCGGTCGAGAGTTTCCCTGCTGCGCTTCACGTTTACTCCGAAGCGAGAAAAAGTCAAGGAGTTCTTGCCGTCAACGTAAGGAAATCGGTATCGACGTCCCGACGGGCCCACCCCGTTGACCCTGTTTGCGATGCACGATTGAGATCTTTAGCATTACTCTCACGAACGATGCGCCGGCACTCCGTCTCTCCGCCGAACGGGCCACGGGCGAAACCCGTCCTCACCTGGTCGCTCGTACTTCTTCCCCTCTTGATCTCGAGTTGCAGCCGACAACCGACCACAGCTCCGCCCGCGGAGCCCCCTCCCGCGTCCTCCGCCACAAGCCCCGGCGAGAACTCGTCGATCGACCAGGAGCGCCTCGAGCGCCTCCGGTCGCTCGGATACCTCGACACGACCGGCCTTGCGAAGCTCGGGGCGGGAGCGGGGGCGCACCTCCTCAACGCGGAGCTGGCCTCGCCGGGGTACACCCTCGTGGTCTTCGCCGGTACCTGTTCGTGTCAGCTCCTGTCTCTCTCTGGGGAGATCGTCCATTCCTGGAAGGACGAGCCCTGCCATCGCTGGGAGCACGCCGAACTCCTCCCGGACGGCGACCTCGTCGTGGTCGGAGCGCGTCTCGACGAGGATGCAGTCGCGGATCCAATCCAGTCCGGCCGGTACGTCATGCGGCTGTCGTGGGACGGCCGGGTCGTATGGCGCAGGGAGATCAATGCGCACCACGACGTTAGCGTCATGCCGGACGGCAAGCTCCTGACCCTGGTCTTCAGGAGACGGCGCATCCCGGCCATCGACCCCGACAACGATGTGGCAGACGACCTCATGACAATGCTCTCCGCGGACGGCAAAGTCGTCGAAAGCGTCTCGCTCTACGATTTGCTCGCCTCGTCGAAGGTCCCGTTCAGCTTTCAGAAAGCAGGCGGAGGGGGTTCGGGCAAGCATCGGCTCATCGATCTCTTCCACACCAACACGATCCGCCGGGCGAGCCTTCCCGGGCTCCTGGGCCGGAGTCCCATCTACGGCAGGAACACGGTGCTTCTGACGTCCCGGCACCAGGACGAGCTGATGATCATCGACTGGCCCAGCCGGCAGCTGCTCTGGCACTGGGGGCGGGGTGTCCTGTCCGGACCGCACGAGGCCTCCCTTCTCGAAAACGGCAACATCCTTGTCTTCGACAACGGCCTCTCCCGTGGATGGTCGCGGGTCCTCGAGCTGAATCCGCTCGCCCCCGATCAGCTCGTCCAGTTCGCCCCCGGCTCGTCACGCTTTTTCAACCGCGTCATGGGTTCCTGCCAGCGGCTTCGAAACGGCAACACGCTTATCGTCAACTCGGAAGCCGGCGCCGCGTTCGAACTGACGCCTCCCGGCATGCCGGCTTGGATTTACGAAGGGACGCAGCAGACAGCGGACGGGCACCGGGTCAAGATCATTCGCATGCGCAGGATCGAGACGGCGGTGGTCGAGAACATCCTCGCTCGGCGCTAGCCGGGGTGCGCGCGAACGAGGGCGATCGCGCGATCGACGCCGTCGTCGTCCACGTCGAGGTGCGTGACGAATCGGATCCGGCCTCGCCCCAGCGTTCCGGCGAGGATCCCTCTCGCACGCAAATACTCGAGCCAATCCGCCACCGCTTCCGGCGGATCCACTTCGGCGATGACGATGTTGGTCTCGACGCCGGCCGGATCGACCCGCAGACCGGGAACCCCAACCAGCGCTTCCGCCAGCCGGCGGGCCCGCGCGTGATCTTCGGCGAGCCGGGAGATGTTGTCGCGGAGCGCGATCCGCCCCGCGGCCGCGACGACGCCGACCTGGCGCATGCCGCCGCCCAGGCGCTTCCGGGCCACGCGCGCCTTCTCGACGAACCCGCTCGTCCCGCAAAGCATCGAGCCGATCGGAGCTCCCAGGCCCTTCGAAAGACAAAAAAGCACCGAATCGAAGCCGGCGACAACCTCCGCCGGGGACAGCGCGAGCGCGACCGCCGCGTTGTGCACGCGGGCGCCGTCCAGGTGGACGGGCACGCCGTGCCTACGCGCGGCCGCGATCAGCCCGTCCTTTCGCTCCATCGGCAGCACCGCGCCGCCCGCGTGGTTGTGCGTGTTCTCGAGGAGCAAGAGCGTGACCGGCGCGTGGTAGTACGACTTCTTGCGGCACAAAAGCTCGACCTCGGCGGGGTCCGGGAAACCCCGCACGCCTCGGACGACGCGGGGCAGGACGCCGGCGAGCGCCGCCATCGATGCCAGCTCGTAGTTGTAGACGTGGCTCGCCGCCTCGACGATCGCCTCGGTCCCGCGTTGGGCGTGGAGCTGCACGGCGATCAAATTCCCCATCGTTCCCGAAGGAACGAACAGCGCCGCTTCGAAGCCCATGAGCGCCGCCGCTTCTTCTTGAAGAGCGTTGACGGTTTCATCCTCGCCGTAGACGTCGTCGCCGACCGTGGCTTCGGCCATCGCGCGACGCATCGCGGCCGACGGCCGGGTCACGGTGTCGCTCCGCAGATCGACGAGGGCGCTCATTCGGGATCTCCGATCAGCTCGGCGAACAGCTCGTTCGACCTCACGCGACCGCCCGGCGTCAGACGGACGCGCGAACCCTCCCAAACGACCAGGGCGGCGGCCGCAGCGCGCTCCCACGCGACCGCGTGGCGCGCCGTAAGGTCGGCGTCGTATCGGGCGCCGAGTGTTTTCAGGTCGACCCCTTCGACGACCCGCAAACCCAGAAACAACGCCTCCTCGAGGCGGCGATCGCAATCGTAGGGCTCGCGCCAATCGACGGGAGAGACCGAAGCCGTAACGTCGGCGAGGTAACCGTCGAGGTCCCGGCGATTCGAGCGGCGCTCGCCCAGAACGTAGCCGTGCGCGCCGAGCCCGAATCCGACGTAGGGCGCGTCGGTCCAATATTTCAGGTTGTGACGTGAGCGGCACGCGGCGCGCGCGAAATTCGAGATCTCGTAGAGCGGGAAGCCCGCATCGTCGAGGGCGGAGACCGTCTGTTCGTAAACCGCAGCCAAAGCGTCGTCCCCGGCGACACGCGTTCGCCCGCCGCGGATGGCGCGCCCCAACGGCGTGTCCTTGTCGGACTCCAGCAGGTACACCGACACGTGATCGGGTCGAAGTGCCGCGGCCGCACGCACGGTGTCCGGCCAGGCATCGAGATCTTCGCCGGGAAGCCCCGCGATGAGATCGAGCGAGACCTCGTCGAACCCGGCCTCGCGCGCGAGGGCGACCGCACGCGCGGCCGAGCGCGCGTCGTGCGCCCGCCCGACGAGCCGCAAGACGGCGTCATCGAGCGACTGCACGCCCACGCTGATCCTCGTAATCCCCGCGCCCCGAAATCCGGAAAGCGTCTCGGCGGTCAGCGACTCGGGGTTGCCCTCGAGCGTGATCTCCGCATCGTCCGACACGTCGAACCGTCCTCGGATCGCCGCGAGAACGCGAGCCGCGCTTTGAGGACTCATGCGCGAGGGGGTTCCGCCGCCGAAGAAGATCGTATCCGCGGCGCCCTTGGCATCGGGTTGGAACGAGTCGATCTCGGCGATCAGCGCATCGAGATACGTCTCGATCCGGTCGTCGCGCCCGGCGACCGTCGGGAAGTCGCAGTACGTGCAGCGGACCGAGCAGAAGGGAAAGTGGACGTAGATCCCGAGGGGCGCGGTTGCGGGTGGCGCCCCGGCGCGCTCAGATCCGTTCCGCGGCATCGCGCACCACCCAGCCGGTGAGACCGTTCGGGAGGCTGACCTGGAGCCAGCCCTCCCGCTCGCTCTCGATCGTCACGGCGATCCCTTCGTGGAGCGTGAAGAGCGCCGCGTTGTTGAGGCCCGGCCCGGCCAGAGCTTCGACCGACGGCTTCAAGACGACGGCGCGCGGCGTCCCTTCGAGGCGCGACCAGGTGGCGCGCCACGACAGAAAGACGAGAAACGACGCCAGGAGCAATCCCGCGAGCGTCCAACCCCACCCGGGGGTGAATCCCCCCGCCCGCGACCCGCACCAGGTGACGATCGCCGCCACGAGCCACACGCAAGCCAGGAGGAGGAAGGCCTGCGCGGACACGCCGACCCGGTCTTGCGCGGCTCGAAGGGCGTGAAGCACGCCGGCGGCGTTTTCGTCTTCGACGACGTCGCGGAGCCTGGTGCGCGCGATCGCCAGGTTGGCGACGGTCTCGGAGTCGGCCGGGTTCAAACGCCGCGCCCGCTCGTAGTGGAGGATCGCCTCTCCGAGCCGCCCCCGCTTGTACTCGGTGTTGGCCAGGTTGTACTCGAGACGCCAATCGGCGAGCCCGTAACGCGAGAGGCCGCGGAACCCGTCGGCGGCCGCATCCCAGTGGCCCTGATCGTAGGCACGACACGCGGCATCGAAGGTGTCTTCGGGGCTCTCGGCGCGAACCGTGGCCCCCGCGCCGAGGAGGACGAGCCAGGCGACCGCGATTGACAACCCGGC
>Ga0315278_10006541_pt1 | contig 10588 bp, 11 predicted proteins | sample YL17G06_0_MG_FD_203880 | JGI IMG/M metagenome (GOLD analysis project Ga0315278, IMG submission 203880) | Sediment microbial communities from Yellowstone Lake, YNP, Wyoming, USA - YL17G06_0 | ecosystem: Environmental > Aquatic > Freshwater > Lake > Sediment | place: USA: Wyoming | collected... | reverse complement strand
TCCCGATGAGACGGAAGTCGGGGGAGGTCAGGTCGTAGAGCCGCATCTCTACCTCGAACCGGTCGCTACGCACGGTCAGGAGCCCCTGCAGGGCCTGCATCGCTCCGGCCGCCGCGAACTCCGCGAGTCGCGGCCTGACCGCCTCGGCGCCGCCCGCGGGCAGGGGTGGCGTGCCCGACGCCACGCTGAAGAGCGAGGTGAAGGCCAAGTCCACCCCCGTGATTCCAGGCAGCCGCTTGGCCCAATTCTGCGCGTCAGAGCCTCCCGCGAGCGAGAAGTCGGGGATGGCGATATTGATCTTCTTCGTCTGCCCCGGGCGGACATTGAGCTCGACGTCCGGGCTCTGCGACCGGGCCGGTGCGGGGCCGAACAGCGCGACGCCGGCGACGACGAGGGCCAGGACAGCGGCTCCCGCAGCCAGCTGTCGAACGAGACCGATGGGTCGCGTCATCCGTGTCTGAGGTCGAAGTTGAAGAGCACGCGGAGCGCCGGCTTGCTCCAGTCAGCGGGGAGCGGCGGGAATGGGCTCGCCTCCGAGATGGCACGCAGCGCCGCGCGGTCGTAAAAGGTGCTGCCCGAGCTTTGCTCGATGCGTGGCGGGGCTATGGAGCCGTCCCGCTGGATCTCGACGTAGATGCGCGGCTTCTGCCCAGGCTCGTTCGGGCGATTCTGGATCTGCCAGCGCTCCTCGACCTTCTGGAGGACCTGGCGCAGATACCAGGCGTGCGGGAAGTCCGTCACGTCGAGCGTCAGTGCGCCCTGCCCGGCGATGGAGCCCGTCGCCTGCCCGAGCGCCGCCGCCGCCGGCCGCACGGTCGGCTCTACGGCTGTCTTGCCGCGGCGGTCCGAGGGTGCTCCCAGGGGCGGGAGCTCGCGGTCGCCCGCCCGCGTGGCCACCGTGCGCGAGGGCAGCGTCGCCTCCGCCGTCTTCGCCGCTTCACGGACGCGCGGCTCGCGTTCGGGCGCAAGGGCGCGCGTAGCCGGGGGGAGCGCCCGTGTCGGCAGTGCGGCTGGACTCCCCGCCGGATTACCGACGGCCGCGACGGAGGGGAAGAGATTGACGACATGCACTGTCGTGCGATCCAGCAGGCCCGAGAGCATTACGGTCACGAGCACGGCGATTAGAACCAGGTGCCCGATCGCGGACACGACCAGGGCCTTGACCGGCACGGGCATGGGCTCCAGCGTTGGGGCGACCCGCCAGCGCGTCGTGTGGAGTCGTGACCGCATGGGCAGCCCGTGCGCCAGGCTCAACGCGCTCATGACCCCCGCACGGGCTCGGTGACCATGCCCAGCTTCTCGATGCCGGACTTGCGGACCTTGTCCATGGTCTCGATCACGAATCCGTACTGGAGGGCCTGGTCGGCCTTGAGGTAGAGGGTCTTGTCCGTGCGGTTCTTGAAGGTCTCGCGCAGCGTCTGCTCGAGCGAGCCCATGGCCAGCGGCTTGCCGTTGAGGTAGATCTGCTGTTCCTTGGTGAGCGTCAGCTCCATCCGCTCTTCCGTCACCGTCGGTTTTCCCACCGTCTTGGGCAGGTTGACGTCGATGCCGCGGTACATGAGCGGCGCCGTCAGCATGAAGATGAGCAGCAGCACGAGGACGACGTCCACGAGCGGGATGATATTGATCTCGGCCAGGGAGCTCCCGGTCCGGCGGCGGCCGCCCCCACTGCCGCTGTCCATGGTGAACGCCATGTCTACCGGCTCGCGGCCTTGACAGGGGCAGGGCGCGCGAAGATGTTCATGAGTTCGAGGGTGAAGCCGTCCATCTCCGTCCCCCAGCGCTTCGTACGATTGATGAAGAAGTTGTAGCCCATGACAGCGGGAATGGCCGCGCCCAGCCCCGCGGCCGTGGCGATCAGCGCTTCGGAGATGCCCGGCGCGACGACGGCCAGGCTTGCCGAGCCCTGCTGCCCGATGCCGTGGAAGGCGCTCATGATGCCGACGATGGTACCGAAGAGCCCGATGAACGGGGCGGCGCTGGCCGTCGTGGCGAGGAAGGGCAGGTAGCGCTCCATTCGCGTGACTTCGATCTCTGTCGCCCGCTGCATGGCCCGGTGCGCGGAATCGAGCGTCTCGCGCGGCAGGCCCTCCCCCTCGTCGAGGGCGGCGTCCACCTGCTCCACCCCGCCGTACACGCTCGCCAGCTCGAGGCCCGCGGCCGAGTAGAGCTGGGCGAGCGGGCTCGAGCGGAACTTCTTCGAGGCGCCGTAGACGAGCGAGAAGCGGCCGCCCTGACGGAACGCCCGCGTGAAGCCCTTCGAGTCGCGCTTGATGGCGCGGAACTCCCACCACTTCTCGACGATGAGCGCCCAGCAGATGACCGAGAAGAACAGGAGTATCCCCAAGACGAACCTGGCCATCGGGCCAGCCTGGAGGATGGGCTCGAGGAAATTGGACGACACCGCGCTATGTGGTGGCAAACGGGGCTCCTTTGTCTCTGTGGAGAGTGACGCGCAGGGGCACGGTTGATGATACCGAAGCGGTGCGAGTAGTGTCAACGAATTTGGCCAGAAATGCCCGATTTGTTTGACAGCACCGTATCCGGGCCGTATAAGGAACCGTATGTTTCACTCTCCCGGCGCGATCGCCTTCCAATTGGGTCCTCTGAGCTTTCGCTGGTACGGCATACTCATGGCGAGCGCCATGGGTTTGGGGCTCTGGCTGGCCTACCGCGAGGCCGTCCGACGCGGCCTGGACCCGGATAGCATGCTCAAGGCGTCGGAGCTGGGTCTGCTTGGCGGGCTTATCGGTGCGCGCCTCTACTACGTCGTCTTCAACCTCGACTACTACCTCCGCTACCCGGGGAAAATCCTCGCGGTGTGGGAAGGCGGCCTCGCCATCCACGGCGGCGTGCTGGGCGGCCTCCTCGTCGGTGGCGGCTACGCGCTTTGGCGCGGGCTGCCTGCCATCACGTATCTGGATATCGCCGCCCCGAGCATGGCGCTGGGCCAGGCTATCGGCCGCTGGGGCAATTTCTTCAACGAGGAGGCGTTCGGCACGCCAACGAGCCTGCCGTGGCGCCTGTTCATCTCGCCGCAGCACCGGCCCATCCAGTTCGCGCGGGAAGAGTTTTTTCACCCGACCTTCCTCTACGAATCGGCGTGGGACTTCATCGTGTTCCTCCTGCTCATCCGTGTCTTCCGCAAGCGGCTCGAGCGGGCGCCCGGCGCGCTCTTCCTGACCTATCTCGGACTCTATTCCGTGGGCCGCTTCATGACCGAAGCCCTCCGCACCGACGCGCTCATGCTCGGACCGATCCGTGTCGCCCAGCTCGCAAGCGTGGTGGGCGTGGCGCTGGCGCTGATCGGCGTGCCCCGGCTCCTGCGTCGAGCCCGCGCCTCCGCCTGAGGCCGTGCACTTCACCTTCCTCGGAAGCTCGGGGGCCGTCCCCGCCCGTGAGCGTGACACGACGTCCATCGTCTTCGTGGGCGAGGGCGACGCCGTCCTCGTGGACTGCGGCGGCAGCCCGACGCAGAAGCTGCTCCTCGCGGGTGTGGAGCTGGCCGCGCTCAGCCGCGTGGTCATCACGCATATCCACGCCGACCACGTCTATGGGCTGCCTTCCCTCGTCGAGACGCTGTTCCTGCTGGGCCGGAAAGCGCCGCTGCGCCTCGCATGCCGCGAAGAGCACGAGGCGTCGCTTCGCGCGCTCCTGGGGGTCTTCCGGCAGCTCGAGCGCCCCGAGATCTTCCCCATCGTCTGGGAGCCCGTGCCCGCGCGCGAGCGGTTCCCCTTGGGCGACCTGGGGAGCTTTGCCGTCACGGCATCGCCGAATGCGCACGGCAGCATGCCCAATATGGCCGTGCGCTTCCAGGCTCCCGGAGGCCCGGCCGTCGTGTATTCCTCCGACACCGAGCCGTGCGAGGCCGTCGTGACGCTGGCTCGCGGCGCCCACACCCTGATCCACGAAGCGACCTTCTCCGAGCGGCGAAAGAAGCGGTTTGGTGTCCACTCGACGGCCGCGGAGGCGGGAGAGATCGCCGCGCGGGCGGGCGTGAGCCGGCTCATCCTCGCCCACATCGATGTCGGGCACCACGGAGAGCTCGAGTCTCTCCGGGACGAAGCGCGCGCCCGGTTCCCCGGCGAGGTCGAGGTCGCGCGGGAGCTCGTGCCGTACCCGCTGTGACGCCGCGTATCGCCCGCGCGCGACGTGAGCAGACCCGGCTGCGCTCGCGCGTCCGCGCCCGCGGCGGTCCGCGCCGCGTGAGCCTCGTGGCCGGAGCGGACCTGGCCTATCGCGGCGACGGGTCGCGCGCGTGGGCCGCCGTCGTGCTCTGGTCCCCGCTCGACGGCACGATCGCCGAGACCGCGACGGCCTCGGGTCGCCCGCCATTTCCGTATGTGCCGGGCTACCTCTCGTTCCGGGAGGGGCCCCTTCTCCTCCGCGCTTTCCGGCGCCTCAAGCAGAGGCCCGACCTCGTCCTCTTCGACGGGCAGGGGATAGCCCACCCGCGCGGGCTCGGCCTTGCCTCGCACCTGGGCGTGCTCCTGGACCTGCCGAGCGTGGGCTGCGCGAAATCGCGCCTCGTGGGCGAGCACGCCGACCCCGGGCCGCGACGCGGCGATTGGACGCCGCTCGTTTTCCAGGGCCGGCGCGTGGGGGCGGTGCTCCGGACGCGCGCGGGCGTCAAGCCGCTCTGGGTCTCGCCCGGCCACGGCATCGGCATACGCCAGGCCGTCAAGTGGGTCCTCGTCTGCTGCCGCACCCGCGTGCCCGAGCCCATCCGTCTCGCCGAGCAGGTCGCGAACCGCCTCAAGGCAGGCCGGTGATCGCCTACGAGAGCCGGGATGGGAGGGCGCGGCTGTACCAGGGTGATAGCCGCGATCTCACGCCCATCGAGACGGGCAGCGTCGGCGTGATTCTCACCTCGCCGACCTACTGGATCAGCGATAAAGGTCGGGGGGCCGCTGACCGCTACGCGAAGAGCCTGGCGGTCGGGTTCGGACCCGAGTGGCGCCGGGTGCTGGCGCCTGGCGGCGATCTCTGGCTCGTGCTGGGAGACCGCCACGACGGCCGTGAATGGGTCGGCTTCGACGGTCTGATCGCGGCCTGGCTCAGGCGCGCGGGCTGGCGGCTCCAGTCCAAGGGCATCTGGGTGCAGACGCGGCCGCGCGAGCGGTGGGACAACCGGATCAACTACCTGCTGCGCTTCCGCAAGACCGGGAGCCGCGTGAGGCCCACCTCCGCAACGCTCTGCTGGACGCTGCCGCTGCCCCGCACGCATCCCGAGAGCATCTGGGACGCCACGCCGGAGCCGGTGCTGCGCGGGCTGCTGCTGGCGAGCCGGAAGCGCGGGGCCGTGCTGGATCCTTTCTGCGGTGCCGGGACGGTGGGTCGCGTCGCGCTGGCGCTGGGCCGCGAGTGGATCGGTGTCGAGCGCGACCCGAGCATGGCGCGCCTCACCGCCCGGCGACTGAAGCTCTACCGCGCCGCGCCCCGCCCCAAGCACGGGGGCCTATCGAGCGGGCGCGAGACGCGCTAGACTGCCCCGCGGCACCATTCACCCTATCCCGCAGGAGGAGCCCGTGAGCGCGACCTACAAGGACATCGGCGTCACCATGGCGGCGGACCACGTCGGCCAGATCGAGATCCAGCGGCCGCCGCACAACTATTTCGACAATGCCCTCATCAATCAGATCGGAGATGCCCTCGAGGCATTCGATCGTGACCAGGTGTGCCGCGCGGTGGTGCTGTGCGCGCAGGGCAAGTCCTTCTGCGCGGGGGCCGATTTCTCGAACCGCCCGGCGACGGGGGCGGGGAACGAGAGCGGCAAGCACCTCTACAAGGAGGCCACGCGCATCTTCCGCACCCGCAAGCCCTTCGTCGCCGCGGTGCAGGGTGCGGCCATCGGGGGAGGTTTGGGTTTGGCGCTGGCCGCGGACTTTCGCGTCACCTGTGTCGAGGCGCGCTTCAGCGCCAACTTCAACCGGCTGGGCTTTCACCCAGGCTTCAGCCTCACCTACACGCTGCCGCGTCTGGTCGGGCAGCAGAAGGCCAACCTGCTCTTCTACACGGGCCGGCGCGTGCCTGGCGATGAGGCAGTGGCCATGGGGATGGCCGACGTGTTGGTGCCGCTCGCCGAGGTGCGCGCGGCGGCCATCGCGCTGGCTACGGAGATCGCCCAGTCGGCCCCGCTGGCCGTGCAGTCCACGCGCGAGACGATGCGCCGCGGCTTCGCGGACGCGGCCGAGCGGGCGACCGAGCGCGAGCTGACCGAGCAGGACTGGACGCGCAAGACCGAGGACTTCAAGGAGGGCATAAAGGCCTGGGGCGAGAAGCGCCTCCCGGTCTTCAAGAACCGCTGACCGGGCGCAGCGGCGCCGCTACGAGCAGGCGGTCAGACGGCTCCGGTTGTGGCCGCGGCGCGCGCGCGGGCGCGTTGCTTCTCGAGGTTGCCGCCGGACTTGAGCTTGTCCGGCAGCGGGTGGCCGACCACGCGCTTGGCGGGCTGGCCGGCCTCGATCATCGCGTCCAGATCGATGCCCATCTCCTGGCACCGGAAGACGAGATCTTCCGTGGTGATATTGCCGGCGCCGCTCATCCGATGACCCTCCGCGACGCCAGCGCGTCGATCTCGTCCTTTGAGAGTCCAAGCTCCTCGAGCACCTCGCGGGTATGCTCGCCCAGCCGCGGCGCCGGACGCCGCAGGCCCATCTCGTACGCGGTGCTGCGCACCGGCAGCTTCGGTAGCTTGGCGGTGCCGCGTCCGGGCACGGGAGTATCGATGAATTGCCCCGACGCATTGAGGTGAGGATCGTCCACGAGCTGATCGGGCCGGCGCAGCGGCGCGAACGGTGCGCGCGCGCTGCTGAAGGGCGGCGAGGACGGCGATGACACCGTAGGCGGCGGCGCCCACGTCCACGATCGAAGCTCCGGCGCGGATGGGCTGGCCGCGCGGTCCGGTCATGAAGGCGAGCCCCGCTGACATCTGCGCCAGCTCGTCGAGGAAAGGCCGCGCCTCGTTCGGTCCAGGCAAGAAGCCCTTGAGGGCGAGATAGATGATGCGGGGGTTCGGGCGCGAGAGGACGTCGTAGCCCAGGCCGAGAGCTTCCACCGCGCCATAGGCGAAGTTGTCGATCACCACGTCGGACGCCGCCGCGAGGCGCAGGAATAGCGCGCGGCCCTCGGCCGAGCCCTTGAGGTCGATCGCGATGCTTCGCTTGTTCCGGTTGAGGAAGTGGAACAGCGCCGATGTCCCCGCCGGCATCGTGCGCGATTGATCGCTCTCGCCCGAGCGCTCCACCTTGATGACGTCGGCGCCGAGGTCGGCGAGGATGAGTCCCGCCGAGGGCCCGGCGACGATATGCCCGAGCTCCAGGACCCGCACGCCCACGAGCGGAAGCTCGCCCGCCATTACCGGTCGACGATGCGGCTCTTCTGCGCTCCCAGCCCGGCGATGCCCATCTCGACGACGTCGCCCGGCTCGAGGTAGCGCGGCGGCTTCATGCCGTGCGCGACGCCGGCCGGTGTCCCGGTCGAGATGATGTCGCCGGCGCGCAGCGACATGAAACGGCTGAGATAGGCGACAAGGTGCCGCACCGTGAAGATCATGTTGGCGGTAGTCCCGCGCTGGCGCGCTTCGCCGTTGACCGTGGTCCAGACCTCCAGGGCCTGGGCATCGCGCACCTCGTCGGCGGTGACCAGGTACGGCCCGATCGGCGCGAAGGTGTCCGCGCTCTTTCCCTTGGTGGTCGTCCCGCCGTGCTCCATCTGGAACGCGCGCTCCGAGACGTCGTCGACGATGCAGTAGGCGGCCACGTGCTTCATGGCATCGGCGGGGGCGACATTGCGCGCGTCGCGCCCGATGACGGCGCCCAGCTCGACTTCGTAGTCGAGCTTGACGGCGCCCCGCGGGCGTACGATGACGTCTCCGGGGCCGTTGATGGCGCTATTGGCCTTGATGAAGACAAGAGGCTCTGTGGGCAGCGCCAGGCCCACCTCGTGCGCATGGTCCGTGTAGTTGAGGCCGATGCAGACGATCTTGCCTATGCCGGAGAGCGGGCAGCCGAGCCGGGGCCGGCCGCGGACCACCGGAAGCCGCGGCGATTTGACAGCACGCAAGCGCTTGAGGCCGGCAGGCGAGAGCGTGTCCGGCGTGATGTCCTTGACGACGCGCGAGAGATCGCGCAGCGTGCCGTCTTCGTCGATGAGGCCGGGCTTCTCGGCGCCGGCGCGTCCATACCGTACGAGTTTCATGAGTCACGCCCTCCTCTTTACCCGTGGACTCGAGCGCCGCGGTGCTGTCAGCCCGCGACAACCCCTTCTACCACGCGGCTCGCGCGAGCGCCCGGGAGAAGCGGGCCGGCGTGCCGCCTCGGCTGACGTCCGCACTGGGCGCTGGTGCAGCGCCTCCATCGTGTGCTATGCATACGCAACCTGATGGGACAGAAGACGCTTCAGGTCGAAACGGTGGCACAGGCCTGGCTGGAGCTCCTCCACGACCGGGGAGTGGACGTCTTTCTCGCCAATGCCGGGACGGACTTCGCCTCGCTGGTGGACGCTTTCGCCAGGCGCCAGGCCGAAGGCAAGCTGGCTCCTCGCCCCATCGTCGTGCCCCACGAGTCCGTGGCGGTTGGCATGGCTCACGGGTATTACCTGGCGACGGGCCGGCCGCAGGCCGTCATGGTCCACGTGACCGTGGGTACGGCCAACGCGACGTGCGGCATCATCACGGCCGCCCGCGGGCGCGTTCCCGTCTTGCTCGCGGCGGGGCGCACGCCGCTCACCGAAGAGGGGCTGCCGGGATCACGCGACCTCTATATCCACTGGGCGCAGGAGGCCTTCGACCAGGCCGGCATGCTGCGCGAGTACGTCAAGTGGGACTACGAGCTCCGCCATGCGGCGCAGGTCGAGTCGGTGGTGGATCGGGCCTTCGAGCTGATGCTGAGCGAGCCCCGTGGGCCCGTCTACCTCACCCTGCCGCGCGAGGTGCTGGCCGAGCGCCTCTCCTCGATCAGCATCACCTCGCCGCCGCGCCGTCACATGGCCTCGCGCGCTTTCCCCGATCCCGCGCGCATCGAAGAGGCCGCCCGGCTCCTCGCTCGGGCCCGCCGGCCGCTCATCCTCGCCACTGGCGCCGGTCGGGACCCGGCGGCCGTGCCGGCTCTCGTAGAACTGGCCGAGGCCGGCGGCATCGGCGTCGTGGAGGTAGACCCGACGCATGTCAACTTCCCCTCGAGCCATCCCTTGCACGTGGGCTATACGCAGCCCTCGGGCGTGGATCCGGCGCTGTCCGAGGCCGATGTCATCCTGGTCGTCGAATGCGACGTGCCGTGGTATCCGGCGCTGGCCAAGCCCGCCCCCGATGCCGCCATCATTCATCTCGGCGTGGACCCGCTCTTCGCGCGCTATCCGATGCGGAGCTTCCCCTGCGATGTTCCCATTTTGGCCGCGCCCGCCGCGGCCCTGCCGCTCCTCGCCGAAGCGGTTCGCCGCCTGGCCGCGCCCGCCGACGTGGCGGCCCGCACCGCCGAAGTGTCCAGGACGCACCGCGAGCGCCGGGCCGGATGGGCGGCGGCCATCGAGGCACAGCGCGGGTGGAAGACCATCGGCTTCGCCGCGGCCGCGGCCGCGTTGGGGCAAGTGCTCGACGAGACCACGGTGGTCGTCAACGAGTATCCGCTCGACCGCCGCTTCATCGGCTTCGACCGGCCCGGCGCGTTCTTCGGTCAGCCTCATGCGAGCGGGCTCGGCTGGGGGTTGCCGTGCGCCCTCGGCCTCAAGCTGGGAAACCCGGCGGCGACCGTCATCGCATGCCTCGGCGACGGGTCCTATCTCTTCAATGAGCCGGCCGCCTGCCACTTCGTGGCGCAGGCCCAGGGGCTGCCCGTGCTGACCGTCATCTTCAACAATGCGCAGTGGGAGGCCGTCAGGTCGAGCACCCTCGGCCTGCATCCGGAAGGCTGGGCCAAGGGCACCGGGCACTTCCCGCTGACTTCCCTCGCGCCGTCGCCGCGCTTCGAGGAAATCGTGAGAGCTTTTGATGGTCACGGCGAGCGCGTCGACCAGGAGGCCGAGCTGGTCCCGGCGCTCCGGCGCGGACTCGAGGCCGTGCGCGCCGGCAGGCAGGCCGTGATCAATATTCTCTGCGCCCGCGCGCAGAGCTGACCCGCCACGGCCGAACGCCGCCCCGCGGACGGCGGGGGACGGCGCGCTAAGGGATCGTGTCGAATTCCGGCCGGCGGGGCCGCGCGAGGTCGGCCGCCGTGTGGGCGACCAGCGCCGAGAGGATCACGACGCCGCCGGTCAGCGCGAACAGCCCTGGGCGCTCGCCGATGGCGAGCCAGACCCAGAGCGGTCCCAGCACGCACTCGAGCACGCCGATGAGCGAGGCCTCGGCCACCGGGATCAATCGCGCCCCGGCGGTGAAGAGCAGCATGCCGGCGCCGAGCTGGCCTATGCCGAACAGCGCGAGGAGCACCAGGTCACGCCCGGTTGCCGAGGACGGCGTGGCTTGCCCCAGCGCGAAGAGCGCGGCGAGCGCCGCGGCCAGCGCCGCCGCCGCCGGCATCTGCACGGTGCGATGCCACCTCACCACCACGGTGGCCGCCGCGAACGCGGTAGCCGTGACCAGGGCCAGCGCGTC
>Ga0315278_10006537_pt1 | contig 10592 bp, 18 predicted proteins | sample YL17G06_0_MG_FD_203880 | JGI IMG/M metagenome (GOLD analysis project Ga0315278, IMG submission 203880) | Sediment microbial communities from Yellowstone Lake, YNP, Wyoming, USA - YL17G06_0 | ecosystem: Environmental > Aquatic > Freshwater > Lake > Sediment | place: USA: Wyoming | collected... | reverse complement strand
AGTCCTTGCTCGCAAAGGCTTTCAATGGCTTTTCGTGTAGTACGTTTAGGAATTCCCGTCAAGCCTGAAACCGTATTTACCAATCCATTCGGGCAGTAAACAATTCGATCAAAACCAGCCAGGGTATAGATTACCTGACCAACTTGGTCTGAGTGGCTGCCATGTTTCATCGTATGGGAAAGTAAATTTTGATCATCAATAACGCTATAAATCCGGTTCTTCATACGGTATAAGCCTTTCATGTTTAGATGACTTGCAGACTGCCATGGTTTGGACGGCGATGCAAGAGGGAGGACTGGCTGAGAAGCTGGTCTTTTTTTTATCCATATGGCGTAGTTTTGTATGTCAAAGTATACACCAAAACGTCAAGATTTGTCGTTTTGGAGGTCGAAAACGTCAAGATTTGACCTTTTGGGCACTTTTTTCCGTTGATATCATTGACGAATTCGACGCCATTCTTAGGTATTTAATTCTTCCCCGGTCTTGGAAACCGAAATCGGGCGCTTCGCTCCAAGGGGCTGGCTCGCCCCCTCTCCTCGCTTCGCTCGTCAATTCCCCCAGCGTTTAATGTGCTGGGTATGGTTTATTGAGTCGCTAACGCAAAAATGATATTGCCGAGGACGATGGACACGATGATGAAAATCGTAATACCAAACAGCCAATGCTTCACTGACTCTTTGAGCGGTCCACTGAACCGGACACTGTCTTTGAAAAGAATTTCTGGCCGAATCATGACTGACACTCCTCTGGTCTTCCGCTTTGCACCCACTTAAGCCACAGCGATTTATTCACTGGGTCTTTAATGTAGCGTCGGTACATAGGCGGAGTTTCTCCGATATGTTTCCCAGCGTGAGGTCCTTGTTTGAGAACATAGGGGTCACGCTGCAGATAACCGTCAAGGCACGCGAGTAACGATTGTGCTTCGCATTCGCTCAGTCTATTGATATCTTCTTTGCGGAATCCGTGAGAGTGTGTGAGGGCGACTATTTGAGCCTCAGAGGCCAGGGAAACACTTCCTGGCTTTTTTACTATTGTGCTCATGAGCTTTTTGATTGCTCGATTGTATCTCTGCGGGAATCTCTTTTCAGCGAGTAGCTCTGCGATTGGCCGAAGATCATTCTTAATCAATTCCCGACATGCTTCGATTGCGTTTTGTGTCCAAGCGATTCTTTCTTCGCTTGCTTCATTCGCCTGAAGGTCTTCTAAATCATCGACAAGGTTTTCAATTGGGTCGAGAGGATTGCGTGCAGTAACCGCATCTTTGTGTAGGCGTTGCCACTTCGCATCCTTTAAACTCGGCGCGTCTCCGAAGACGTAAATGTTTGCGGATACTTTTCCAGGGAATTGCCGAAGGGCTCGCCCGATGCGTTGCAGGTATCCCGTCACGGACTTGATAGGCCAAGGCATGAAAATCGAGGCGATGTTGGGGATATCAATCCCGGTTTCGAGCTTGCGGCAATTGACGATAACCTCGACTGAGCCATTTCGCGCACGGCGGTAGAGGTCACGGCAAAACTTGTCGTTAGATTCCCCAGAAACATACTCGACCTTCACATTTGCCTCCTCAAACGCCAGCCTCAGCTCCTGAGCCTCTTCTTTGGTCCGAGTGTAGACAACTGACACAAAACCCCTCGCGCGCTCCTCAGCCTTGAATATGCGAATCACAGAGGCCATTCGCTCTGACGCGCTTTGTCGACCTATATCCATGACCACGAGTTTCGGTGGACAGAGAAAGCCTAAGTCAATAAGGGACTGAGTGTCTATGGCATAGGATATGGTGCTGAATTGGCTGAATGAATACTGATTAGCCCGGAAGGGTGTTGCTGAGAAGCCGATCACTCGGGCGAAGGGAAACATCTCTTGGGTCATAATATCGTAGGAGTCGCACCCAAACAGATGCGCCTCGTCGATGATTATAAATTTGATCTGCTTTTTTGTCAGACCTGACCGGAAAAACTCCTTAGCCCGGTCCCCAATCAAAGTTTGGATAGTGGAGTAGAACACTTTGCTGGCAATACGCGGTTTATCGTTACCCTTAAGCCTGAAAGCATTGTTTTTGTGCGGGGAATGCTTGGCAAAATCGTCCATGAGCTGGTCAACCACGTCACTGATATGACTCACAACGAGAATACCCTCGCCAAAGCTAAGCCCTGAAATGAGCTTGTCGATAATTCTCCCTTGAACGTAGCTCTTGCCGGAGCCCGTAGGCATCACTACACCAACCGTGGGGAAGTCAGCCACGGCTTTCAGGGTCTTCTCGATTGCCTCAACTTGATATTCTCTCGCCGTGAACATAGATGCTAACCTCTCTCAGAATTATGTGGCAGTGATCGCAGTCCGAAATTCCCCTCTGAAACATTCCGCCTACGATTTGTCGGTCGTTAACGAGCACACCGCTCGCTTGAAGAGCGTCAAATACTGATTTAAGTAGGTTGTCAGCGTCTGCTTGGAGCCCGCCAGTTGAAAACAAAAGGCAATCCAACCATATATCGCTATCAATCGGCACACTCGGCCTATGTTCAAAAACATGGTTACGCAATTCTCTCTGGTTCTGTAGCGGTTGGTAGGCATGGCCTTTAGAGAAACGGGGACGCGATAGCGGGTATACACGTCCTTGGAAAGTAGTCATCCAAACCGTTCCGATGGGTTCAGGAATCTCAAAATAGGTCATTATCTCCGACATATTTAAACCGCCCAAACATTTGGTATTTACTGCCTTCAGGATGCCATGGTTCGCATTCAAAGATGCGGCCTTGAAACTTGCGCGATTGAATTGACTCGTGAGCTTCGCCCGGAAATAAAGCGTCCATTAGTGCCGCCGTGTCCTTCCTATTGCCGCCGTCACGCTTCTTGCGATAGAAGTAAATGTTGATGAGATTGCCAACTTCCTGGCCGTCGCATATCCGGCACTCGAGAGAAAAGCAGCTATCGTCTTCGGTTTTCTTCCACACTTTCTCAACTGAAAGCCTTACTTTGACGTTATTTGGAAGCTCCCGAGTGTAAGTCTTTGGCGTTTCGCTCATCGTATTTTCTCCATCGCAACCATCGCAGCTTCCTGCGTTAATTCGAAATGATTCTTCAGCATGTAATCGTGTATCTGTCTCATCCCGTCTTGCGCTATTCCCATGGGTTCCAGCATACTCTTGAGCCACCGCTTATGGTCGTCGGTCCCTTCGTACAGTATCTCGATAGTCTTCGAGTCCATATCGGACTCGTGACTGATTCCCAGTAGTGCTGTCATGGAATAGCGTCGAAGGTAGGAAAGCCATGATCCTATTAGCTTTGGGTCTTCAAGGTTAACGCTCGCCGATAGCTCCGATTGAAGCCATTCCCCGCTTGAATGAATCAGGCGAGTAGCTACCGTAAGAGTGTTCGGAGCGGTGATCGGGTACTGAATCACTACCAGACCATGCTTAGCCAAGACTGGTTTTGTGTTGGCAATTATGTTGGAAAGGCTTGCGTACTGGAAGTTGACGCCTTTGTATTGCACAGTCTTATCAAGCGTGATGTTGGGCATCTCGACTTGAGCACAGACTAACGCAGCGCATAGCTGCGCGATCTCTTGAGAACTGTTCATGTTTAAACCCTTGCCGTGGTGATGTTTCGAAACTATGCTCCCTCAAACAAAATCGGTCAAGGGAGTTTTCCGTGAATATACAAACACTTGATGAACTACAGACTACGCTTAATAAGAATTCAGGTCAGGGCTTTCTACTCCATGTGCCGGAAGAGGTCTATCGGATTCATCCCTACGTAAGTCAATCGGAGCTTAAGCTCTTTGCGTCCATGACACCGGCACACTTCCAAGCGTCAAGGCAACGTCCTAAAAAAGAGTCGGACGCGATGAGGCTAGGCACAGCAATACATACAGCCGTTTTGGAACCGCTCGAATTCGAAAATATTTATGTCTGTGGTCCGAAAGTTGATATGCGTACCAAGAAGGGTAAGGCTACATGGGGGGAAGCACTCGAGAAAGCAAACGAGGAACATAGGGAATTGCTAGAGCCTGACCTTTACTACCCCCCCCTCCTTCTAAGAGAAAGGGTTCGAAAGTCTCCATTTTTCAATTCGGTCTTATGCGATGGGATAACCGAGAGGAGTCTATTCGGGCACGTAGGCGGGGTTTGGTGCAAGGGTAGAATGGACTACTATAAGCCGGAAACGGTAGAGATTATCGACCTTAAAAGCACCCTGATAGCTGCGCCTAATATCTTCGAAAAAGATATCAGAAAATACCGATACCACTGGCAAGCTGCTTTCTATATCGACCTTGTCAAAGCCCTATCAGGACAGGACGCCAGCTTTAAAATCCTGGCCGTGGAAAAGACCCCGCCCTATGGTATCTCGCTCCAAGAAATTGGCTTTGATCTTCTTGCGATTGCGCGTAGAGAGATAGCACAAGCACAAAGAAAGCTAGCCCATTGCATCGCCGAGAATGATTGGCCAGCTTACCCGGAACACGTTCACACACACAGAGCCCATGAACATGAATGGAAAGCCTTTAAGCTAGCTATCCATGCCCGTGATTAAGGAGTTTACTGATATTATACTTAGTAAAATTCACCTTATATTTTTGTCTGCAATACTCTGCTACTTCGCTATGCGTAAGCCCTTTGGCTTTGAGCTTTTTGATATCCGGTAGAGCAGCCTTGAATTCCGGGGAGACTTGCCTGAAATTGCGATGGACTACCGGCTTGCCTTCTGCTTCCGCTCTCATGGCTGTTAACCCACGTCCCCAGCCATTAGCTGGCAAGTTGTTCTCCTCTTTGTATGCCTTGATTCTACTCTTGACGCGCGAGGACAAGTTAAACTTTTCCATCTCCGCAACGGCGGCAAGCACGGCTAGGACGATCGGACTCATCACGTCCATATCGCCCTCGCGTAATGATTTGAAGGTTATTTCCCGCTCCTTGGCTTTGTGTACGATATCGAGGAGACTCCTCGTCGAACGTGCGAGCCTGTCGATAGCGACAACGTAGATTGACGAGCCCTTCGGTAAGTTAGCAAGCAGGTACATAAGCCTTGGCCGGTCTTTGTCGCCCTTGGCTGTCTCTTCGTGCAATTGATACGGCAAGCCAAGGTATCGTCTTTCAAATTCAGCTATTTGCGTCTCTTTGTTAATGTCTTTGAGCGATCCACGGGCATATAAGACGTTCAGGGGTTCACCTGTAGGAATAAAGGCATCAGTCTTTTTTCTTCGCTTCGGTGTTGGCCGAATATATTCAAGCATATTTGTCTCGCATGATCATGGTTAAAACTCGCCAGTTTACGCGGTTGTCGGACAGCCGAACACCACTAGGCGTATGGGTTATCTCAAGCTCTAATAGCTTTGCTTTCATTTCTTGCCAGCTATCGCATGTCTTTGCTATCTCTTGCCAAGCAAGGTTTCTGTGAAGCTCCTTGGCAATGGCGAAAGTTACAGAATTGCGATATCCGACAAGATACTTTTCCATTTGTGCGCGCACAGCCCGGCGGCATACTTCAGATTTTTCAAGCTCAGTAAACGCAGCAACGAAAGCATATTCCTCTTCCGAGAAGAATATGCTTACCATTGTTTTAGTTTTCTTCTTTTTCTTCTTTACGCTGCGATTGCTAGCTGTAACGCTCTTCGATTTCGTGACTCGTTTCGTCCGAATAGTAGATTCTCCCTAGCAAGGCTTTCGTCTTCCATGCTCTGATATTGTAGATACTCGTTAACCGCGTTATATGCTCCCCACCAAGTAGAACCAGCAACGGAAGCGCCACGGCCAGCTTGAAAATTGATGAGACACTGGTCAATGGCTTTGTGATCTTCCGTTACCCCGAGAGCGGCGATACAGTAATTTCTGAATTCCTCTTCAGACTTGACTGGCTTTGCTGCCAAGGCTTTGAAGCATTGGCCGACTTCCTTATAATCGTCTGAGATTCTTCGGATTATGTCCGATACATTGTCTAGTTTCATGCCTAGCTGTGCTGTGTGCCTTGCATTCAAAAGAATCGAGGAGCTTGTAATAGCTGCCAGTCCATTAGCACAGAGCAGACGCATGGGCAAGAATTCCAGCTTCACTGAGCTTTTGCCGTCGTGGGAATTGGTGAGCTTAAGATAGCAATCGACGATATCGCCAGGAGCTACTTCCATCCCATCGCCAGGGAGCTTGCACAAAATTGCTGCTTTGGTCCCGCCCTTAACTGAGCCTGCGTTGGTCAATATCGCGTCCGACTTTTCAAGGAGCGGTTGAAACCAATCAAAAGCACGCGAGTTTTGGAGCGGTAAGTATCGGCTACCGACTATTGATAGAATCTCATGATTGTCTGAACGTCTTACCGCACGTTTCTCGGTCTTCACTCGGTCGGGAGTCTGAAGGATATCAAGATACACGTCAAAGTCGGCGTTAGACGCTGCCATGGCTTTGCGAACGTCTTGATTGTTAGCCGTGGAAACGGCGGGGATAGTCCTATCCCATAGCTTTTGGATTTTGGAGCGGATTGGATCATGCGCTGGCAATGGCGGCAAGGTAGGCAACGGCGGCAACGGCGCGACGATAGGCGCTTGCATGGTCTTAGCTTCTGAATCTTTGATGATACTTGTTCGGGCTCTGAGTCTTTGTGCGAAGTCGATGATAGACATGGTTGTTAATTCCCTTTTTCTGTAAGCCTTGATTGGCTTGAGCTTTGATACATTAGCTTGCTTAGGTACGCAACATTTATTTGATAGTGTAGCCGTGTTCGGTTATATGTTCACAAATCGCTTGAGTTAATTCCCCCTCTTCATAGCCTTGCCGGTCCACTCTCAATTCCCATTCTTCCTTAAATCCCCAGAAGTCTTGGCTTGGTTCGAATTCAAAGCCAGCAAGCTCTAAAGCCCTTTTGTAAACCGTGCCGGGCAATTGTGAGATAATCATGCTTCTGTCTCCGTAGTTTGATGGGCAATCTTGTAGCCCTTTGGGATTTTAGGTTTAAGCATCGCTTCCACCATTGGCTTGAATCACTTCCATCAAAAGGCTGGTTATGTCTTTGTATCCCTTTGTATCGGCTAGAAAGCATCGGTCTTCCTTTTCCGCATAATCGCCTTGGACCACAATCCGGCAATTGAGCCAAGAACCCTCTAGCTTTACTGCCTCTAGGCTTTCTGGTCTGGCAATGTCTCCCCCGCCTCGTCCGTTAGAATTCGATAGCAGGTAGAGAAAGGCAAGCGCGGTTAAACCGTCGCATTGTTCGAGGAGCTTTGCGCCGCCCATGCAAAACATTTCTCTTCGGTGTTCGTTGTAAACTGCGTGATACTGTCCCATGATTCGATTCCTTTTTAGTTGAGATACTCATTAAAATTAGTGCCCGATAACGCGGCGAAAACTTCCTTGGTAAGGCCAAAATCATTGCAAGCTGGCTCGTGCATCAAAAGCATTGAAAATAGGCTGTTCACTTTCATGTCAAGTGAATCGGACAGGAGAAAATAGCCGACGATACATGAATCCATATGCCAGTGATAAAAACCATCGGCACGGCGAAACTGAACTGGAATTGCTTTGTTCACTGTTTCGCTCAAGTGATAGCCTTTGCGCTCTTGCCAGCCAATCCCTGGTTTCACTGTCTCTAGTTTCATGCTCGGAGCCTTTCCATTGAATCGGCTAGATTGTTAGCCCGTACCGTGTTGACTAATGCGTAAACAAGCCGGTGTGCTGGTGTGGTTCCCCAACGGTAAGATTTGGAGAAGCGATAGCCTGAGATTCTGAGCAAGGGCGCTAGTAGCGTGGCATTCATGTTTCTCATGGTCTGGAATCCTTTCTGTGTCTGTGTTTCGTCTCCCTAAGCCGTCTTTCGATCTCGGCATCTTCCTCGTCAAATGTAAGCTCTCGCCCGCTCTCCTGCTCCTCGTCCCAAAGATCAAACTGAATTGACATTTTTAGATAGTCGTTCTCCGATCGCTCAACGAGCGGTGGAGAAATATCATTCAATTCAAGCTCTAACTCCTCTCTCTCTAATTCCCTTGTCCTTTTCATGGTCTGAAGTCCTTTCTGTGTCTGTGTTTCGTCTAACAAGGCGATTTATACATAAGCAGACTAAGGTTAGCAACCTTTATTTTTCGATCGTGTACGCTGGCCAAGGCTTTGCTGTAATTGCGATAGGCAGACACGCTTATAATAGTGTGTGCATACGATAATGGAGACGTGTCTCGATTTGGCATGGCGAAAGGGTATATGGTTGGCTGGCAATGGGCAGGTAGGCAGGTAGGGAAGTAGGCAAGCAGGCAGGCAAGAGAGGCAGGCAAGCAAGCAAGCAAGCAATAGGGGAAAAGGGAACGTCGTTATGCGCTCGCCATAACCGACAAGCGAGCAACGAAATTGCGCGGTATTGCATCCAATTGACGCACAGCCAAACACACGGACACACAGCAACACAGACGCGCCACAATGTAGGTACTATTTAGCTGGTCTAATGATATCAGCATGTTACACTGCCCAAAAGTTGTTAAGCTAAGGAACCTTAACTTAACCCAATCGCTACATATTCCAATCATATCAATATGATACGAACATGACGCAGGCTTGCAAGCGTGGCCTAGCCTAGTTCGAACCATTAAGCGCATGTGATATCAAAGGCTTACGATCATCCGCAACCTCAGTCAAGTCTGGCCAGTCGTCCCCGCCATTCCCCCGCCCCTTCACAGAATATCCCCGCAATCATAGTCAAGTTGATGGGGAGGGGTGGAGTACCCCCGTCACACGCCCGAACCGTCCCCCCTCTCTCTCTTTAAATTTTTCTTTCAAACTTTTTTCAAACTCAAACTCAAACTCAAACTCTCAAACTTTCACTTTCAAACTCACCCTTCCAAATTCAAACCCAAGCAAGCGGAGCGCGGTAGCCTTTGCTTCCTACCTTCCGCTATTCAAAACTTCTGCGAGGAGCTGCTGCCCAGCTATAGAGCCAGCCCTACGGTCTGAAAAACACCAATCCCTTTGACACCATACCTTTGGCGCTTGCGTTCCCAAATATCTTCGGCTACAAGCTGATTTCACTTGTGCTTAAGGAGAGGTTCATTCGATGAAAAAGCTGACTGTCGACCAAGGCGCTTTTGAAACTGTATGCGCTCACGTACTGACCTTCGCGGCTCACGTCGAGGGTAAGCCTGCGAATTTTACTTTCCCAAAACTCGAGTCTATCGGATTGGGTTTGCAGTTAATTCTCTCGGGGTTTAAGAACACTGGGGAATATAAGTCATCGGACATTGCCGCTGAGTTGCGAGACATGGCAAAGCACTTCGATCAAGTTGAGGGACCGAAGAATGTATAAGATGGTTTCGAAAGAGGTTCAGCATCTCATGATTGGTGCGCTTCTATTTATGTGGGTCATTTACTTTGGGTGGATCGCATGGCTTTGCAATTAGACCAACAGTATACTCTTCACGATGCTTCGAGGATTTACGGCAAGGACACATCTCACCTCAGAAACATTATAAAGCGCGAGGGGATTCAAGTAGCTCTGACTCCGAGAGAGCTTTTCCCTCAACGGCGCGGAATGCCTAAATTTATGCTCACCATTCTTGGCCGTGATCTCGAGCGCCTCATTCAGAAACGCGATAGACATAGCTGATCCTTCGAAGCTATCCTCAAAAAAACGAGGATAGCCATGTCAGATAAAACCGCAGTTGATTATCAGCTCGACGTATGGATTGATGAGAACGTCTACCATCGCCGTGGCATCCGCAAGCACGCAGCTCCCCACTACACAAAATACACCAACCGTGCCCTTTTCACTCTCGAATACATGGGAGTGCCTTTCACACTCTCGCGTTCCGAAGATCTTCTATATGAACTTCGCATCTACCATTGCGTCGAGCGGGTTAAGACGTGGGAAGAGTTGGCCTACGGCGTCTGCAAGGCAATCTATAAACTCATGACCAAACAAGATTGGAGGGAAAGTGGACATATCACGGACTAGCTGTGTTCACGCGAGTTGCACGGAGCCGGTTTGGTTTCGTCGACTTTGCAAAGCTCACCATCGGGCGAAACATCCTGATGAGAAGATTCGGGAGTATTGTTTTCGTTGGGAGTTGGTCGAGGAATTTACGGGAGCGGTAAGATCGGACAGTCGGGAGAATGCTCTCGATATGGTAAAGCGTGGAGTCATCAAGGGAAGAAAGGAAGTCAGTGCTTCCAATATTCCTTTGCCTTCGGCGATTGAGTGCGTAAAGGAGATGGAAATTGATTGAGGATGAAGACGAGCAAAAGCTCGAGAAGTGGGAAGCTCCCCTTCGAAAGTTAATTCCGAAAGTTTTGTATCAGGCGATGCAAAGCGATCTCACACTCATGAGCGATTCCGATTTGATCAAAGAGGCGCTTCCCGATTCTTTAGATTGGCGGCTTCGGATTCGGTACAATTCTCTACTCTCAAGGATTCTTGATCCATCCGTTGCCCTGATCGACAAAGTGATTCGGACAGAGAGCATTATTGATGGGCTTTGCGGCTATGACATTTGGCGACGGCGAACGCAGAACAATGCAAAGTGCGTCTTTTACACGAGAAAGATCGGGACTTATCTCGAAGACCAAGATGCCTTGCTCACGGCAATGAGTGCGCGTCTTTGGGAAATTGCCAGCATTCCGATCACGAATGGA
>Ga0315278_10006536_pt1 | contig 10593 bp, 9 predicted proteins | sample YL17G06_0_MG_FD_203880 | JGI IMG/M metagenome (GOLD analysis project Ga0315278, IMG submission 203880) | Sediment microbial communities from Yellowstone Lake, YNP, Wyoming, USA - YL17G06_0 | ecosystem: Environmental > Aquatic > Freshwater > Lake > Sediment | place: USA: Wyoming | collected... | reverse complement strand
ATTTTAAGACTTGCTAAGAAAGTCTCAGAGTCCATTTCATTTCCATCAGGTCCGATTAATTTACCAGCTCCTGTGTCAGCAAAACCACACATTTTAAGTAATATTTTTCTTTGGTTACCTGTTGGTGATGCAGAATCTGTTAATGATCCATTAGACCATACTTGTATGGTTGTAGCCGCTGTAACTGCTGACCATTGACCTTTAGAGTAATCAAATAATCCTGGAGGATCTAAATCTGCCGCACTACCTTCATAAAATAAATCATAAAGATTTTTTCCGAATGCTCCTGCGTTTGGTGAGTATCCTGCTCCTGGTCCTGAGTTACCTGTTCCGCCTGCTGTAGGTCCGTTCGGTGCTCCGATTGGTTGATAGTGAGTTCCAGACGCATTTGCCGTACCACCATTATAACCTTGAATTTTAGGTACAAAGAAGAACAATTTACCAATTGGTAAGTTCATTGCTTGTACAGATACTATTTCGTTAGCCAATAATTTAGAGAAAACTCTTCTTACGATAGGGAAAACAACTGTTTCAAATGCTCCATTGGAACCTTCAGAAGTTGCTTCGTTAATCAAGAAAGAAGCTTGGTTTTCATATAACTGTGCTACATTTTCTTTTAGGTGACCTCTAAGGCCTTCAAGGAATCCTAATTTATCCCATTTGTTAATTGTGTCTTCTTTGATAACTTTAAGGTGTTTTAACCCGATATTACCAACAAGACCTGATTCTAATAATGCTCCCATTTTTTTGGTTTTTTATTTTTTTTAGTTTATTTTTATTTTTATTTTATTTTTGACATTAAATCTTTCATTCTTAAGAATTGAGGATTTTCATATGTTTTAGATTCAATTAAATTAACCGCAGATCCCGATGTTGGGGTTTTTTGAACGGTTCTTTCAAATGTCTCATTAACAAAATGACTCTCTTTACCTACGTTTGAAAGTTCGTCTTTTACTACTTTATACAAATTTTTAGATTCTTTAAGTGTTTCAACGGTATCAAATCTTTTTAAGATATTAATTTTTTCTTGTTTTGTTGTTGAGTGTTCAGTAAATAAACGAGTGGCATAAGCCAAGTTTGAATTAAACACCGCAACTTCATTTAATTTATCTCTAAATACATTCAATGCGTTTCTGTACTCTTCATTTTTTTCTCTAAGAATTTGTAATTCGGAATTACTAACACTTTCATGAGTTCTAACTCTTAATTTAGGTAAACTTTTTCTGTTCGGACTATTTCTACTTCCATTACCTAACGTACGTGCAGATTCTTTAGTTTCAATTTTCTTAACAGGTGTGTTTTTACCTTTTTCCATGTTTTCACCTTCCTTATATTCAAATTTTGGTTTACCCATACCAACACCTCTGGTTCCTTGTTTCATTTTTGTTTTGAACCCGTCACCTTGGTTTGGTTTTTTATCGTATTTAAATTTTGATGAATTACCCATTCCAATACCTTTTGATTTAAATTTAGATTTAGATTCAACAACAAATTCGTCATCATCTTCATCACCAAAAAATAGATCTTCATCTTCATCTTCGTCTTCAGGATCGATTTCCATATTAAAACGTTCGATCATTTCAGGATCAAATATTTCATCATCTTCCTCTTCTTCTTCTTCATCCTCAAAATCATGACGATTAAATCGTTCCTTCATTTCAGAATTAAACTTTCCAGATAAGTGACTTTTATACGAATCTTCATCATCTTCATCTTCATCATCATCAGTATCATCTAGTTCAACTTCATAGATAGTTTTAGTATCTTTGTCTTCGTCTTCGTCTTCTTCATCAAGATAGAATTTATCATCATCTTGCTCAGATTCACTTAGTTGTATAACATACTCAACGTCGTTATTTTCATCAGATAAATGTATCATTCCTTCTTCTTTTTTTACAATTACCCCATCTTCAGGACCCATAGCTCTAAACACTTTTAAAACGTCTTCGGTCGATGCGTCTGTTAGGTCAATTGTTTCATCGTCTGCATCTAGGTCAAGTTCGTCTCCCATATCTACATCCAAATTATCAACGTCATCATCAGATACGTCAGTATCATCAAATTCGGCATCTACTTCAATCTCATCTTCGTCTTCTTGTTCGTTAAGAGATTCTTTTACTAATGATCTGATTTCTTCCTTCATTGTAGAAGCAAGTATTCCTTTTGCATTTTCGTTAATAACTTCTTCCAAATTTCGCATTTGTAAGAAAGTATCTTCAACTAATGATTTTTGTTTGTTCATTATAGTTTGGTTATTTTACAATATAAATAGTGTGGTTTTCAAAAAAATTCAATTTTTATTAATTTTATTGCAAAAAAAATGGAGATATTTAAAAATACCTCCAATTTAAAAAATTGATTAGTTTAAAATTTATTTAATTACTTCATCAATTTTACTTTCAGTTATGGATGTGATTCTCCAATCCATTGAGTAATGTTCATAAACTTTTGTTACTTTAGATTCGACATCAGTAGGGGAGTAACCCAATACTAATTTTTCTTCTCTAACTTTTTTAACTTTTCCTGATTCGTTATCTAACAAATCTGATGTGATCTTCGCCACAAAATACTTTTCTCCTTGTTCCATAGTTTAATTATTTATTATTTTTTTAAATAATCGGATAATCTTTTCATTAAGTCAAGCGATTTGTTACCAGAATCCCCAATATTTCTTTCAACGGACATCTTTTTTTCTTCATCTAAGTTTTCTTCATAATTCATTCTCTCATTTTTATCTAAGAATAGATACGCTCCAGGTGTTGATGGGGACGAAACTAAATCAAAACAAATTAATTCAAAATCTTCTTGAACTTCATTTTGTTCACCCACTTTTTTAAGTGATCCTACACCACGAGAAGAAATACCTAAAGTAACACCTTGTCGTAAATAGTTTGCTGCTAGATCCCCCTTTGTTGATACGATTCCTCTTTCATGAAATCCAGGACTTGTAAGTAATTTTAATTTCCCCAACAATACAGGACCCTCCCACCATACTTCAGTAATTAGGTGAGAAACTCTATCTAAATCAATTAAAGATGACTCAGGGTGATTAAGTTCAGATAAAGAAGTTCCTTTCTCTATCATCTTCTTATAATTTTCAGATTCTCTTTTTAATATTTTTTCAGGATATATTCTACCATTTCTATTTGGTGTATCGTATTTTTGTAATACGGCATAGAATTCAAATGGTTTAGAATGGTCAAGCATATTTCTTGACTCATTTAATGTACTTAAATTACGACTCTCATTTGGATTAATATAACCAGCGTCATATTCAATAAGAATTCCTTTTTTATTAGATTCTTGTGGACCTAAAATTTTATAACCGTTCATAGTATTTTTTTATTATAAATACTAAACTTTTTCGGTTTTTACTTTAATAGGTTTAACATTGCCTGTTTTTGTTAAATAAAATTTAAAGTATTCATTATTATATAAGATATCATTATATATTCCTTTTATAATTTCTTTTAATTTACGTTTAAGTAATAAACCTTTAAAATCCATTTCATTAATTAAATAAATATTTATTTCTACATTCATAAATGATTTCTTTTTTATTGATAGTCCACTTGTTCTAAGATCCGTATCAACAATAAACTTATCATCAAAAAAATTTTTATCTATGTGATTATATATTGAATGCTTTATAGACCTGTTCATATTTAAAACCACTCTTGCCCAATTTTCAACATCATATTTTGGTTCGACCCAAGTCTGTAAATTTAAGTAAAGTGATTTAAAGTTTTTGGAATCTACTGTTCCATAAGTAATTTTTGAGTTTTTGAATCCACTCATTTTTGCGGTTTTCCCTTTTTTCATTTGTATTTTTCATAAAAACAATGTTTATTTTATAAAATAATAAGCATTTATCTGATATATATCAAATATAAAATAAAATATAAAATTAATATATGTTAATAGTACATGTGAAAAAAAATGGGGGGATTGAAAGGGCTCTTAAAGAATTAAAGAGTAAGATAATTAAAACAAGACAAAATTCTAATTTAAATAAAAGAAAAGAATTTACTAAAAAATCTGTGAAAAATAGGGAAGTGTTAAATAAAGCCATTTATCGTCAAAAGTTAAAAGATAACGATTAAAGATTTTCATTTAATTGTTGTAGTTTAATATAACTTAAGGTATCAAATGATTCGGTGTTAATTTTTTCAATTGTTTCATCGATTCTTTTTATAACTTCTTCATCATTATCATCTTCTTGAAGTTTTTCTAACTTAGAAATTATTTTATCTTTTAAGGAATCATAGTTTTCTTTTAATTTATTTGTGTCGGAAGATAAAAGTGTTTTTAATTTTTTTTGGTCAGATTCACTAAGATTGGTAATATAATCTTTAATTGTTTTATTTGCAATGTTTACCATGGTATTTAATGGTATATTAATAGGTTCTTTTTTATCCTTTGGTGTTTTTGTTATATTTTCTAAAATTATTTTTTTACTTGTAATTTTTTCTTCTAATTTAGTAATACCATTTGAAAATAAATCATCAATTACATCATATTCATTATTATAATCAGATCCATAAACCCAATCTGTTATGGGTTTAATGTCCTTATTTGATATTTTATTTATTGTGTTTTCATAAATACTTATACTCTTATTAATAAATTCGTTAGCAATTGATTCACTCAATCCCTTGTTTGAATTTAATTCATCATAAAGATAAAAAAGTTTGGATATGTTTTTATTTTTTAAAACAACTGAATTAAATTTTAATATTTCAGTCTTAGTTGTGTTGTTTTTATACGACTCAACTAACTTATTTTCTATTTTTGATTTTAATTTTCCGAATCTCATAATTTTTTTATTATAAATATCAATCTCTTAGTAATTTGCTCAATTCATTTTCCATTGAACCTAAAGAATTTTTACCTTTAGATAAGTCAATGTACTTATCACCATAAATATCATCATTCTCTAATAGAATATTTAAATTATCATTTTTTTTATTTTCAGGTAATGTTTCTTCTGCGGGTGGTGCTGGTTCAGAAGGTTCTGCCCCACCACCAAAATCAGGTAACGAACCACCACCACCACTTGGAGGAGGGGCAGGAACATCTGATGGGGGATTTTCGGTAGATCCCGATTTAGTTTTATATAGTCTATCTACAATATCAAACATACCGGTATGTGTAATAACTGTTGCGGTATTCACCAATTCTGCTGCAACAGCTCTTTCTAATCTTTGTTGTTGAGTATCTAATTTAATATCTTCATCAGAGAATCCAAAAATGTGTTTCTTAGCCCAAGTTGCTGAGGTTGGTGACAATGTATTTGGTATTTCAGTTACCAAATCTTTATACAACAAAACTTTTTCTTTCCACACATCTATCATTAATAAATCCGCTTGTTTTGATGGGTTTGTTAACCCTAATGTAAAGTTTTGTAATTCATCTTCAAACCCTAAAATAAATAAATGTACAATTGCAATTTTATTCATTTCTGAAATCATTGCTTTTTGAATTTTGTTAATTGTTCTTGCAAATCTTATATCTTGTAAGGATAAATTTTTACCATCACCAACAACCTCCTCAAATCCTAAATAAGCTTTTGGAACCCGTAAGGCGGTAACCAACTTTTTTTGAATATATTCAATATCCGCAATTTCAGATAAATTTGTTGCTCCAGGTAAAGTTTCAATTGGCATTGTTTGAGTCACATCACGAACAGGAACAAAGTAATCCTGATCTACCGCCATCTGATTAAATCGTAAATCCACGTTACCCGTTTTGTTATCAACAATTTGGTCACGTTTAAACTTATTCGCAACACGTTGTACGTAAGCTTCAACGTCTTTATCATCCATATTACCAACAAACACTTTAAACACCCTTCTTTCAGGTGCTCTTGAAGTTCTATAGATTAACATTGCGTCTTCAGATAACAATAGTTGTTTCCATATTCTTCTTGCTTTTTCTAACATTGATGTACCATAAGGTAATTTTCTGTCATCTCCTAGTAACCTAAAATGGGCAACCTCCCAACTATTAAATTCCATATCTTTTACTTTCCAATGGAATCTTAATCCTTTATCTTTTGGGTCTACTTCCGCATTAATTGATTTTGCTGCCATACCTCTTTCCAAACGTTCTATTTCAATGTTTGGTAATTGCATACATCCAACAACACCTTTTTCTGAGTCTAATTTTAGATATACAAAATTGTCACCATATTTACAGGTATTTCTTGTCCACATTTGTAAATTAGTGTTAACATCTAACACATTATTAAATAAATCTGTTAATATACCTTTTACTCTTTTTGATTCAGAATATATTTGTAATATATAACCGTCTTGATTAGGTGTGGTCGACTCTTCAGCGTATATATCTAAAGCGGTGGATATCTCAGGAGTAAATTCCATTGATTCATAATCATAAAATGATGCCAGTCTTGTTGGTTCATAATAAATCGCTTGAGTATATAAATTATTTTCTATTTTTGCCCATTGACCCGACAAATACATAGATTGTTGTGCCTGTAGTTTTTCTTTTTCGTATTCCTGTTTATCGGTTGTTTTTAGTAATTCTTTCTTATCTAAAGAATATGTTGGCAAATCTTGACCTAAAAGTGAATTTGGTCCAAATGTTTTTGATAACCTTTGCCATATTGTAAGATTTTGATTGTTATTTTCCATATTAAAAAATTAAGTATAATGATAAATATCTAAATAGTTTGTCTTTTTACTTATTAAACCGTATTTGAGTTACAAATTTTAAATACTTATCTTCACCAACAATGATTGGGGACATATTTTTAACATGAACCACTAAAACTAAAAATTCCACTACTTACTGTGCCATAATTAGTCCAATCTGAATAATATCCGTCAGGGGCTAATGTAGTATAAGATATATCTGTGTAGATTCCTAACGCAAAATCCAAGATACAACCATTTGTTTTACAAGGAACACTTATATAGTATGTTGATTGAGTAGCCATACAAGCCATAAAACTGTCAGTTAAATCGTAACCCAATTGGACTTGACAACAACTAGTTAATACTAATGTATCACAAATTACTTGAGGTGAAACTGGGGTAACATTTGTGGAAGCAGAAAAAGGATTATAACATACAGTATATCCAGTAGTGCTAGGTCCACTTGTTCCACTTATTTGTCCGTAAGGGTAACAACATGAGTAATATGAGTATACGGTGTCCTTTGGTATAGTCCCTTCAACACAATTAACGGGTGTTTCAATTGGTGTTGGTGTTGGAGTTTGAGTATTTGTTGGTGTTTGAGTATTTGTTGGTGTTTGAGTATTAGTTGGTGTTACGGTAGGTGTTGGTGTTAAAGTTAATGTTGGAGTTTGAGTATTTGTTGGAGTTTGAGTGTTAGTTGGTGTTTGAGTATTAGTTGGAGTTTGAGTATTAGTTGGTGTTACACTTGGTGTTACGGTAGGTGTTGGTGTTAAAGTTAATGTTGGAGTTAGAGTTGTTGTTACACTTGGAGTTACAGTATTTGTTGGAGTTACAGTATTTGTTGGAGTTACAGTATTTGTTGGAGTTACAGTATTTGTTGGAGTTTGAGTATTTGTTGGAGTTACAGTATTTGTTGGAGTTACAGTATTTGTTGGAGTTACAGTATTTGTTGGTGTTGGTGTTACAGATGGACTTGGAGACTCTCTATGTTGATCTGGTAATGACCCTCTTTTATTCGAAAAGTCTATATCAAAAATCTTGGCGGTCAATATATCTTGACCAGGTACAATTAAACTTGATCCACCCATTATTTTTCCCGATCTTCTCCTTACACTTAATCCCATTATATTTTATTAATAAATATTATCTACCCCCAAATAACCAACCGTATTTTTCGTAATCACCTCTACTTGGTCCACTATTATTTCTTCTTGAGTCATGTCCTATATTTGGCATTGTTGGGTTAAAATTAATTATATCCTTAACAGATTCATTATTACTTATGGTCCAAGACTCAATCATTGATTTTGTATGTTCTGTTACTTTTTCTAAACTTGAAAATGATGACTCCCCCACGTATAATGCCATGGCAATAGACATAATTAAATCATCGTGATGTCCTTTTTGGTGATCAGGTCTACCGTTTATATAAACAAAAGTATTCATTTCGTTATATAGTCTAGAACTATACATTCTAAATCCGTGTCTTAAACCCTCCTCAAATGCTGCAATTATCTGTACTCGTTTAGAATTAAAGTTAATTCCTGGTATTTTATCTACCGTTCTTGATGCCGACCTCCACATATTATTTTGATCAACACCATCAACATAAAGATTTTTATAATCAAATTCTTGTAATTTACGTACGGTTGTAATACCCATACCACCGGTGATATCAACTACAACAAATGCTGAATACATATTTGCCCATTTAAAAGCAACCTCAGCCAACGTATCTGGCGGAATTTTTCCAATATATTCTAACACCTGTTCTCTTGTGTCAAAATCAACAATTTGAATTGTACTAAAATCCTCACTATCACCACGAGAGACATCAACACCCATAATATATTTGTGACCAACTTCCGCCTCTTTCCAAATCCATAATGAATTTCCCATCATTTTATTTTGGGGTTCCTTTAACATATTTTCACGAATTTTTTGTAACATATTAGAATCAAAGACATTATCTCCAGATCCTAAAAAATTACATTCCAACTCTTGGGATACTTTTCTCTTATCGTATTTAAGTTTTTTTACCATACCCTCAAACCACGAAGAACAAGCTTTGTATCCTGTATCCATAATTGATTTTAGTTTAACGTAATCTCTTTCAACAAATGGGATCCCATCCCAACTAATAATATTATCATCAGTATACTCTTCTTTATTTAACAAATAATGAATAATATTCTCTGTTTTAACTAAATATAAATCTTTGGTATATCTTGGATCTCTAAACCAATACATTTCAGAAATTTTAAAATCATTGATATTTCTTAACGCTTGATCATATATCTCATAATAAATTTGGTCATAACCATTTGGTGTTGAAACCACAATTACTTTACCCCCTGTGGATAGGGATGCCATACAAGCCGCCCAAAAATCACTATCAGCCTCAATAAATGCTGCCTCGTCAAATACAAGTATTGTGGGGGTAAATCCACGTAAAGCATCTTTTGATGTTGCAACCGCCTTCACTTCAGACCCATTATTTAATTTATAATGTTTTTGTGCGTTTTTATCTACAGCAAATCCAATACCGACCCAAGCGGGCCATTGAGAAATAAACGCCCTAATTTTATTTGCCATTTCTTGAGATGTGTCAAGTTTATTAGCAATAATAAGAATTTTTTCAGGTTTATTTTTTTTTTGCAAATGCCAATTTTTTTGATGCCCAAGCGGCGGTTACAGTTGTTACTCCGGCTTGTCGATATTTTAGGGCAATGTTCTCATTATAATTTTCATAATCTTCTAATAATGATATTTGATCGGGAAATAACTCTAACGGTACGTATTGTGAAACCGTATTATCATATGTTTGTAAGTAAGTTTTTAATGCGTAAGTTGTGTCTGTCATACATTTAACATACTCTAACATTACTTGTTCTTTAGATAAACCCATAAAAGTTTTTATTGATAAATATCAAAACCCCCAGTTATTTTCATAAAAGGGGGTTTTTAGTTATTTTAATAAATTATTAAAGACCTAATTGTTTAAGAATGTCATCATCATCATCATCATATCCAGGCTCATCTTCATCATCATTTTCGTTATTAAATTTATCGTACTGACTTTTAGCATCTTTCAAAATTTCTTCAAATTTACGTTTTGCCTTATTATTATCATTTTCATTGTCAGAAACAACATTTGCAATTACATTTTTTAAAAATTCTTCTGCAGGAATACTGTAAAGAATTTTTTCAAAATAAGGTTCATATTTTCTACCGTCAACATCCATTAATTCATAAGGTAGTAATGTTCTTAATTTTCTAACTAACTCACCACCAACTCTAAATTGTGCTGGTTCATTTAACATGTTATCTGTTTGTCCCATAATATCCTGAGCCATTGATGGGTCCATTCCTCTCCATTGTTCTCTTGACGGAACCATTTTAAATGATTTGTCCAATTCATGTAATAAAATTGGGAATATTTGACCATTACCATAATATGTGTCAACATCATTTTCACCATCACTATCATCAAATTCTTCGTCATCATCATCTTCATCATCACCATCTAATTTACCCGAAGCTCCAGCAGCATTACCACCCAAAGTATCGATTAACTGTTGATCAGTAAAATACATTAAATCATTTGCTGACATAATTTTATTATATAATGAGTATAATCTTGGATTAATTTCATCTAATCTATCTTTATATAGTTGATAAGCAAATTGACCTCTTTTACCGGATCCTTGGATTAGTGCGTTAATTACATTACGTTTTTCAATTTCAAGTTGTCGTATTTCATCTGGAGTTAACTCATCTACATCAAATGAGAAATTTGCCGGTAAGTCCAATTTTTTATTTTCTTTTGGTTTCATTTGAAACGATCCGGGGTCAACAGGTTGTTCACCTAAAAAAGTTAACATGTTAAAATAAGGAAACTCATAAATAACCCCCCCGTTTTGACCAGGTT
>Ga0315278_10006528_pt1 | contig 10596 bp, 9 predicted proteins | sample YL17G06_0_MG_FD_203880 | JGI IMG/M metagenome (GOLD analysis project Ga0315278, IMG submission 203880) | Sediment microbial communities from Yellowstone Lake, YNP, Wyoming, USA - YL17G06_0 | ecosystem: Environmental > Aquatic > Freshwater > Lake > Sediment | place: USA: Wyoming | collected... | reverse complement strand
CCCCGGCCGCTTCGGCCCTCCGCGGACATTGGCCCCTCACCCTGCCCTCTCCCCCTGGCGGGGGAGAGGGAGAAGGGGAGGCTAGGCGGGGAGGCTCCAGACGCGGCCGACCGGCGGCTCGTCCGTTAGCGTGAACTGCGGAAGGGCGAAGTCGGGCGAGAGGTCCTGGAAGACCACGCGGACGCGCTTGCCGATGGCGACCTTACCCTCGGCCTCTGGTTTGAAATCGGGCGTCACGAGATTGGCGATGATGCGGAGCGCCTCGTCCGGTGTCGGCGTGCCGCGCTGCTCGTCGAGCTCCACCAGCACCACCGCGTAGGGCGTCCACTCCTTGAAGCCCGGCTGTATGGCGTGGTGCACCACCTCGTACGAGTAGATATGCCCCTTGCCGCTGACCTCCTTCCACTCCCATTCGAGCGCCGCGCACCAGGGGCAGCCGTGGCTCGGCGGGTAGCGCATGAGGCGACAGGCCTTGCAGGCGCGCAGCATCAGCGTGTGGCCGCGCGCGAGCTTGAAGTGCTCGCGCCACTCCGAGTCGTTCTCCGGGATCACCAGGTTCATGCCGCGATATTCGACGCTGGCCATATCGAGAGATCTCCCCCTCACCCTGGCCCTCTCCCCCGCTAGGGGAGAAGGGAGTGCGCTAGTTAGTTGTGCATGATGAGCGCTGAGCCGGTCGGCGGCATCGCCCATCCGAGGTTCATGGCAATCTTCGCGTCCTTGACCTGCCGGCACTTGCCCGGCGAATAGTCGTAGGAGTGCTTGCCCTCGGCCCCGCCGGGGCAGGAGTCGTCCACGAGGCCGCGCAGCTGACGCACGTTCTCGATGACCATGCTCATGCCGTGCGTGTAGCCCTCGCAGAGGTGGCCGCCCGAGGTATTGTTCGGCCGCCGGCCGCCCAGCTCGATGATCCCGCTCGAGACGTATTGCCCGCCCTCGCCCTTCTTGCAGAAGCCGTACTCCTCGAGCTGGAGCATGGTGGTGAAGGTGAAGGCGTCGTAGGAGCCGGTGACGTCCACGTCCTCCGGCTTGATCCCGGCCTGGCCGAAGACGATATCTTTGGCGTAGTAGCCCGCCACGCGCGAGATCGGTCCCGCCGCCCAGTGGAAGTCCGTGCGCGCCTTGTTCACCCGGCCGGCGATGCCCATGACGAAAGCGGGCTTCTGCCGCAGGCCGCGCGCGCGCTCGGCCGCGGTGACGATGATGCAGGTCGCGTTGTCCGTCTCGACGCAGCAGTCGAGCAGATGCAGCGGCTTGCAGATCCAGCGCGAGCCGACCACGTCCTGGACCGTGACGCGCTCCTTCAAGAGCGCCTTCGGGTTCTGCGAGGCGTGCTTGCTGTGGGCGACCCGCACGGCAGCCACCTGCTCGGAGGTCGTCCCGTATTCGTACATGTGGCGCATGAAGGTGGGCGCGAAGTTCTGCCCGGCGCTGCGCATCCCGAAGGGCACCTGCGCCAGGTCGAGACCCCGGACCGGTTGCGCCGCCCGAGCGCCCGTGCCGCCGATGCGGAAGTCGGAGTAGCCGTTCATGGAGCGGAAGATCGCCACTGTCTTGCACATGCCGGCTTCGATCGCGCCCATGGCCAGGCCCACGAGGGCCTCGGTGGACGACCCGCCGCCGAACACGTCCATGTAGAAGTCGAGCCGTATGCCCAGATCGGGCGCGACCCAGTTGGCGGGCGTCGAATCCCCGCTTTGATAGGACATCATCCCGTCTACGTCGCCGGCCTTGAGCCCCGCGTCGGCCATGGCCTTCTTGATGGCCTCGACGGCCATGGCCCGCGTGCTCCTGTCCGACCGCCTACTGTATTCAGTCTCTCCCACACCCACGATGCAGTACTTGTCCTTGAGCCCTGCCATCATGCCTCCTAGAGAGAAGGTTCGAGACGCCGCGGCGGCCGTGCCCATCGGAGCAGTGCCAGCGCCACGACATTGAGCGCCGCGCTGCCCACCCAGGCCGGCCCGTAACTGCCAGTGCGATCATAAATGAAGCCGGCGCCGAGTGGGCCCAAGGCTGCAAGGCAACCCGCCATGGCAAAGAGCAGGCCCACCATGCTGCCGGCCTGGCCCCGGCCGAAGAAGTCGGCGACCACGGCCGGAAAGAGCGCGGAGATGGCGCCATAGGAGAACCCGAAGGCGACCGAGGCGGCGTAGAGGCCGGGGAGCGCGCCGGCCACCGCGAAGCCGAGAAAGGCGCCGACCTGGAGCCCAAGGCCTATGCCGATGGCCGGACGGCGCCCGATGCGGTCCGAGAGCGTGCCCAGGACGAGGCGGCCCGCGATGGCCGCCATCCCGAGCGCGCTCAGCAGTGTCGCAGCGAGCATGGGTTCGACGCCGAGCCCTCGCGCCAGCGGCACCAGGTGGACCAGGGGGCCGAAGACCGGGATCCACGTCGCGGCGAAAAGCGCGAAGAGCACCCAGAAGGCGCGGCTCTTCATGGCCTGGGCAATCGTGTAGTCCCTGCCGGGTGGGAGCCCGGCGCTTCCGGCCGGCGACGCGGGATCTCCGTCCGGACGCAGCCCGAGACCTTCGGGATCGCGCTTCATCAACGGGGCGAGCGCGTTGAGCGCCACCAGGATGGCCGAGCCGAAGATCACGTAGGCCCAGCGCCAGCCCACACTCGAGACGAGGAACTGCGCGATGGGCGGCAGGGCAAAGGCGCCCAGGCTGCCGCCCGCCGAGGCGAGCCCCGCGGCGAGACCCCGGCGCCTGACGAACCACCGCGCGACGGTGGCGCCGCAGGGCACGAAGGCGGTGGACATACCCAGCGCGGCGATGACGCCGTAGAAAACGTACGGATGCCAGAGCGCGTGCGTGAAGCTCATGGCGATCCAGCCCGCGCCCAGGAAAAGGCCGCCCGTCGCGATGACGGCGCGCGGTCCCCAGCGATCGGTGAGCCGGCCAGAGACGACGGCGAAGCCGCTATAGCCGAAGGCGTAGAGCGAGAAAGCGCCGGACAGCGCCGCCCGGCTCCAGCCGAACTCCTCGAGCAGGGCGGAGAAGAAGACGCCGAAGGAGAACTGCGCGCCGTAGGCCATGAAGAGGACGGAGAACGCCGCCCCCACGACCACCCAGCCGTAGAACGGAGCGGGCCTCACTCAGTGGCGCCCGGCGCCGTTCTTTCCGTTCGGCCGGGGCAGGAGATCGCGCAGGAACTTGCCGGTGTAGGAGCCGTCGGTTTGCGCGACCTGCTCCGGTGTGCCCTCGGCCACGATCTCACCGCCCGCCGCGCCGCCCTCGGGCCCGAGGTCGATGACCCAGTCCGCCGTCTTGACGACGTCGAGGTGGTGCTCGACCACGAGCACCGTGTTGCCCGCGTCCACGAGCCGGTTGAGCACGACGAGGAGGCGCTTCACGTCGTCGAGGTGCAGGCCCGTCGTGGGCTCGTCGAGGATATAGAGCATGTCCGAGGCGGGGCGGGTGGATAGCTCGGCGGCGATCTTGAGGCGCTGGGCCTCACCGCCCGACAGTGTCGTCGCGGGTTGACCCAGGCGGAGATAGCCCAGCCCGACGTCCTGCAGGACCTTGAGCCGCCGGGCCAGCACGGGCCGTCCCGCGAAGATCTCGACGGCCTCGTCTACCGTTTGCTTCAGGACCTTGCTGATATTGCGGTTCTTGTACGTCACCTGCAGCACGTCCGGGCGGTACCGGCGCCCCTCGCACTCCTGGCAGGTGACGTACACGTCCTCGAAGAAGTACATCTCGAGCTTCTGCAGCCCGTCGCCCTGGCAGGTCTCGCATCGCCCGCCGGGCACATTGAAGGAGAAGGCGCCCGCGGCCAGCCCCAGTGCCTTGGCGCGCGGCAGGCCGGCGAAGAGCTTGCGGATCTCGTCGAAGGCCTTGACGTAGGTGACGGGGTTCGAGCGCGGCGTGCGGCCGATGGGCTCCTGGTCAATCAGGTGTATGCCCTTGAGGAACTCCACGCCCCGGATCTCGTCGTGGGCGCCGGGCCGGGCCGGCTCGACCTTGAAGTGCCGCGCCAGCGTGCGGTAGAGCGTGTCGTGGACCAGGGTGGACTTGCCCGAGCCGGACACGCCCGTGACGCAGGTGAGCGTATGCAGCGGGATCCGCACGTTGAGGTTCTTGAGGTTGTGCTCGCGTGCCCCGCGGATCACGAGGGCGCGCCGCCCCTCCCGCCGCGACAGCGGCACCGCGATGTCCTCGCGGCCGCTCAGGTACGCGGCGGTGAGGGAGCGCGTGTCCTTGGCGAACTCCGCCTGCGTGCCCGCGAAGACCACCGTCCCGCCGCGCTCGCCCGAGCCGGGCCCCATCTCGATGAGGTAGTCGGCGGACTCGATGAAGGAGCGATCGTGCTCCACGATCACCACGGTATTGCCCGCCCGTGCGAGCTCACGGCAGAGCTCGGCGAGGCGCTCGGTGTCGCGGGGGTGGAGCCCGATCGACGGCTCGTCGAGCACGTAGAGCGTGCCGACCAGCTGCGCCCCCAGCTGATTCGCGAGGTTGATGCGCTGGGCTTCGCCGCCCGAGAGCGTTCGGGTCTGGCGTCCGAGCGTGAGGTAGCCGAGCCCGACGCGCTGCAGAAAGGAGAGCTTGGCGCGCAGCAACTTGAGCGCCTCGCGCCCCACCGCCGCCTCCCACGGCGAAAACGCTATGCCGCCAAGAAAGGTGTTGAGGTCCTCGACGGTCTTGCCATTCCAGTCGGCGATGCTGGCGCCGCCGACCTCGACCGTCAGCGCCTCGGGCTTGAGCCGGGCCCCGCCGCAGCGCGGGCAGGGCCACTGGCTACGGTAGCGCGAGAGGAGGACACGGACGTGGAGCTTGTAGCGGTAGGACTCGACCTCCTCGAAGAAGCCCTGGATGCCGGTGAGATCGTCGCCACCCTGGTAGATCCAGTCGCGGTCCTTCTGGTCGAGTTGAGAGTAAGGGCGTGTCACGTCGACGCCCCGCTTCTTCGCCGCCTTGAGGAGCTGCTTCTGGTACCGGCGCCCCGAGGGGTGAGACCAAGGCTCGACGGCGCCTTCTCCGAGGCTGCGGGAGGGATCGGGCACCACGAGCGCCTCGTCGTAACGGAGGATATTGCCGAAGCCCTTGCACTCGGGGCAGGCGCCGAGCGGGTGGTTGAAGGAGAAGAGCACCGGCTGCGGCCGTGCGAGGCTGACATCGCAGCGCGGGCAGCGGAACTCGCGGCTGACCGTCATGGCGCCATGCCCCACGATGTCCACGGTGGCCCGGCCGTCGCCCTCGAGGAGCGCCGTCTCGAGCGACTCGGTGATGCGCCGCCGGCCCTCGGGCGAGAGCGTCACGCGGTCCAGCACCACCTGGAGGGGCTGACCGTCGAGCGCGGGCAGGGTGGTGCCGGGCGACTGGGCCAGGGACAGATCGAGCACGACCTCACCCACCTTGATGCGGGCGAAGCCCCGCTGAACGAGCGCGGCGATGAACGCCTTCGGGTCGGGACGCGGGGCCGCGGGCAGCGGGAAGCAGACCAGGGCGCGCCCACCCGGGTGATCGCGGATCAGCTCGTCCGCCACGCGCTCGGCCGAGTCGCTGCGCGCCTCGCTGCCGCAGCGGGGGCAGTGGACGCGCCCGACCTTGGCGAAGAGCAGGCGCAGGTAGTCGTGGAGCTCCGTCGCGGTACCGACGGTCGAGCGCGCCGTGCGGACCGGGTTCTTCTGCTCGAGCGCGATGGCAGGCCGGATGTGCTCGATGCGGTCCACGTCGGGCCGGTCGAGCCGCTCGAGGAACATGCGCGCGTAGGCGGACAGGGATTCGATGTAGCGCCACTGCCCCTCGGCGAAGATCGTGTCGAACGCAAGGGAGGACTTGCCCGAGCCGGACACGCCCGTCACCACCGTGACGCGGTCGTGAGGGATGTCGACCGAGATGTTTTTCAAGTTGTTCTGCCGGGCTCCCTCGATCCGGAGCCAGAGGGGCTGCGCCATCCGATAGGTCCTCCTGAGATGGAAAGTCTACCTGAGGCGGCAGGGGCGGAGCAACCGGGCGGGCCTTGACAGCTTCGCGAGGCGCGGGTAGGCTCAGTTTCGTAATGAGAATCATTCCTAAAAACTCGGAATCGGCCCTCCGCGCGAGTGGGCTCCGGCTCACCGGGCCGCGGCGCGTGGTCCTCGAAGTGCTGCGCGGCACGGAGTCGCACCCGACGGCCGAGTGGGTGCACCGCCTGGTGCGCCGCCGGCTGCCCCGCGTGAGCCTCGGCACCGTCTACCGCAACCTGCGGCTCCTCGTCGCCGCGGGGCTGGCGGCCGAGATCCAGGGGCCGCACGCCCGCTTCGACGCCAACATGGAGGCGCATCACCACTTCACGTGCCTGCGTTGCGGGCGTATCCTGGACGTCGACGGCCCGCTGGCCGAGCCGCATGCCGAGGCGCTTCGCGGGCGCGTCGCCGCCCGCACCGGGCTCGCCATCACGCACCATCGGATCGAGTTCTTCGGACGCTGTCCGCAGTGCCGGTCCATGAAGGCCCGGCCGCGCCGTACACCCTGAGTCCGCACCCACCCCCAAAGGAGGAGTCACCATGGCAGGCAAGAGCCTCAAGGGCACCAAGAGTCACGACAACCTGAAGGACGCGTTCGCCGGCGAGTCGCAGGCGAACCGCCGGTACCTCTACTTCGCCCGCGTGGCGGACATCGAGGGTTTCCCGGACATGGCAGGCCTCTTCAAGGACACAGCCGACGCCGAGACGGGCCACGCCTTCGGCCACATGGACTTTCTGAAGGAGGTCGGCGATCCCGCGACGGGGGAGCCCTTCGGCAAGACGGAGGCCAATCTCAAGTCGGCCGTCGCCGGCGAGACCTACGAGTACACGCAGATGTACCCCGGCATGGCCAAGACCGCGCGCGACGAGGGTTTCGCCGAGCTGGCCGAGTGGTTCGAGACGCTGGCGAAAGCCGAGAAGTCGCATGCGGGCCGCTTCGCCAAGGGCCTGAAGCAGATCGCGGGCAAGGACCCGGCCGAGGCCATCTAGCTTTCTTTCTCCGGGGGACGGGGCGGCGCCGTCGCGCCGCCCCGTCCCCCGCGGTGAGGTCCGAGTGACCCTCGATATCCGGCAGCCCGATTTCTGGAAGCTTGAGGCCGTCGACGCCGAGCTTCGTCGCGTCTACGACATCTGTAGCGGCTGCCGGCGCTGCCTGCCGCTCTGCCCGTCCTTCAAGGTCATGTTCGACCGGCTCGACACCGACGAGGTGGACGGCGACATCGAGAAGCTGCCGGCCAGGGACGTGAAGGAGGTCGTGGACCTCTGCTACCAGTGCAAGCTCTGCTACAACCACTGCCCCTATACGCCGCCGCACCGCTGGCAGGTGGACTTCCCGCGGCTGATGCTGCGCTCGCGCTCGGCGGAGGCCCGCGCGAAGGGCGTTACCCTCCAGGACCGCTTCCTCGGCAATACGGAGCTCGTGGGCAGGCTGGGCAGCATGACGGCGCCAGTGTCCAACTGGGCGTCCTCGCTCCCGCCCCACCGCGCACTCATGCAGGCCGTGGTGGGCATCCACAAGGACCGGCAGCTGCCGCCCTTCCACCGCGAGACCTTCTCCGCCTGGTTCGACCGGCGGAAGCCCGCGGCTTTCGAGCCCCAGGCGCGCGTGGCGCTCTTCGCCACCTGTACCGTCGACTTCAACGACCCCGCGACGGGCAAGGCCGCGGTCGCCGTGCTCGAGCGGAACCGCGTGGACGTTTCGCTGCCGGCGCAGCGCTGCTGCGGCATGCCGTACCTCGACGGGGGGGCGGTGAAGGAGGCCAAGGCGCTCATCAGCGACAATGTCAAGTCTCTGGCCGAGGCGGTCAGGCAGGGGCGCGAGATCGTGGTGCCGGGTCCCACCTGCTCCTACATGCTCAAGCAGGAATACCCGTGGCTCGACGGCTCCGAGGACGCCAACCTCGTCGCGAGCCACACGCGCGATCTCTTCGAGTACCTCTCGGGGCTCCAGGCAGCCGGCAAGCTCGACACGCGTTTCCCGAATGCGCCGGCCAAGATCGCCTATCAGCTGCCCTGCCATCTCAAGGCGCAGAACATGGGCACCAAATCGGCCGATCTTCTGCGGTTGACGGGCGCCACCGTCGAGACTATCGAGAGGTGCTCGGCCGTGGACGGCACCTGGGGGATGAAGAAGGAGTACTTCGAGCTGTCCATGAAGCTGGCCGAGCCGCTCTTCAAGGACGTGCGCGAGGCCGGCGCGACCCGTGTCGCCACGGACTGCCCGCTGGCGGCGCTCCAGATCAAGCAGGGCACCGGCATTGAGGCCCGCCACCCGATCCGCATCCTCGCCGAAGCCTACGGGATGAACCTGGAGTGACACCCATGACCAATGAGAAGGTCGAGTTGACGGACGTCCTGAACTTCTTCGAGTACGAGAAGGTCCGCGCCGAGACGCGCGAACGGGTCATCGAGCTGAAGCGCGTGCGGCGGGTGCCGGTGGGTCCGTACCTCTCCTTCGTCTTCGAAAACCGCGACACCGTGCTCTTCCAGATCCAGGAGATGTGCCGTGTCGAGCGAATCACCGACGATGCCAAGATCCAGGACGAGCTCGACGTCTACAACGCCCTCCTGCCGGGCCGGCGGGAGCTCAGCGCCACGCTCTTCATCGAGATCACCGACAAGGACCAGATCCAGCCCGTGCTCGACCGCTTCATGGGCATCGACGTTGGGCCCACGGTCTGGATCCAGGTTGGCAAGGATTTTGCCCTGCCCGGCGAATTCGAGGCCGGGCACTCCGACGAGGAGAAGGGCAAGCTCTCAGCGGTCCACTTTGTCCGCTTCGTGTTCCCGCCCGAGGCTGTCCGTGCCTTCGCGAGCTCGCCCGTGCATCTGGTGGTGGATCATCCCGCCGCGCGCGCGCGCGTTGAGCTCACGGCCGAGGCCAAGGCGCAGCTGCTCGAGGATCTTCGCGGCTGACAGACGAAGGCCGGGCGGGGTATGACGCCCCGCCCGGCCGGTGAGTCGCGCCGTTTTTCGCCGCCTAGCCGCCCTTCTTCATCACCTCGAAGAGCAGATAGAAGACCGCCGTCAGGATGAAGCCGAACCAGAGCGTGCCCTTGACCGTGCCGAGCGACTTCGTCGTGGGCTTGCCGGGGGCGAAGGCGAGGCAGTTCCACTCCACGAGCGCGATGATGATCAGCGCGATCAGCCAGAATGCCCCGCCTGAGCTGGGTCTCGGCATGGGCAGGTGCTGGGCCGCGCCCATCATGAAGAGCATCGGGATCGAGAACGCGACGTTCGTGCGCGACGCCAGGCCCGCGCGGGCTCCGGCGGCCGCGACCGCTGGATTGGCCGGCTTGCCGGCCGCCGTGTCGAGCGCGTTCTGTATGACCAGCTTCTGCCTCGGCCAGATCACGAACCAGACGTTGAACCACATGACGCTGCCGAGGATGCCGCCAAGCAGGATGACCCAAGTTTGGGGATCGCTGATACCACGCTTGCCGAGCCACCAATGCAGAAGGTAGAGCCAGCCGGATAGGAACGTGATCATCGCGCCCCAACGGAACCACCACATGACGCGCGGGAGGAGCTTTTGCTGGGCGCCGCTGCGCACCGGGGCTTCGGTCTCGGCGAAGAACGGGGTCTGCACGAAGTTGAGGTAATAGAGCAGGCCAATCCAGGTGATGCCGGACAGAAAGTGGATCCACCGCAACAGGAACAGGAATCCTGCTTCGCTCAACAAAGCCATCGAACCCTCCTTGGAGAGGACTGCGGGTCAGGCGCTGCCATCACGCGTCGTCTTCGTCGTCGAGGTCCTCAACCTCCTCGTCTTTGTCCTCGATATCGCCCTCGGCCTCGACCTCATCCTCGTCGAGGTCATCGTCGTCGTCTTCGTCGTCGAGGTCGTCGAAGTCCTCGTCGAAGTCTTCGTCATCCTCGTCGTCCTCTGTCTCGCCCTCTTCGATTTCGGCGTTATCCTGAGCGAGCAGGGGATACACCTGCTCGTCGATCCACGGCCGATTGCCGAGCCAAGCCATCAGGGGCTCCTCCGGACGGTTCCCGCCTTGACTTGCATGACGGGAGTCGTTACTGTTGGACGTCGTTCGGCGGGATTATAGCAAAGCGTTTTTCGTGTCAACGCCATTTTCGGCGGCGTAGCTCAGGTGGCAGAGCAGGGGTCTCATAAGCTCCGGTCCTCCCGAGAGGCCCTCGGTAAGTTCCAAACTTACTGGGGGGTTTTCCTTTTCCTCATTGGCTAGCGTAGGGTGCTTTAGGCTGGGCAGAGGGTGCTTGCGGGCACATTTTTGGGCACACCCTCACGCGCAGGACGGTCACATCGTACGTTGCTGGCAGGGGTCTTAAACCGTGGCCTCCGCGCTCAATTGACCGACAGCCCAGGACAAGGCACGCGCACAAGGCGTAAACGCGTGTCTACGGGTCCGGCGCGTCCTCTCTCAACGTTTCGCTGGGTCAAATCGCGGGCCCGCAACCACTTGCAGGCGAACAGGTCACTGGTGTTCCGCTTCGAGATCCTGGCCTAGACTCCTAAACCCGTGATTCAGTCACGACCACGTGTTCCCCAAGTGTCTCAGCAGCGTGCAACTCACGGCCACCTCGACACCAGCACGCCACTCACACATGCCCCGCTGACGTTCCCTGCGCCCTCCCTGTGCTACCTCAGAAGCTCGATGTGCTCTGCG
>Ga0315278_10006527_pt1 | contig 10597 bp, 9 predicted proteins | sample YL17G06_0_MG_FD_203880 | JGI IMG/M metagenome (GOLD analysis project Ga0315278, IMG submission 203880) | Sediment microbial communities from Yellowstone Lake, YNP, Wyoming, USA - YL17G06_0 | ecosystem: Environmental > Aquatic > Freshwater > Lake > Sediment | place: USA: Wyoming | collected... | reverse complement strand
ACAGATGGCTCGATGGAAAAGGCAGCCCAGCTTTACAAAGAGCTGGATGGCAAGGTCGATGCTTTTGGGGTGGGTGGTGCGGATTTGGGGGAGATGGTTGACACGAAGTGGTACCCACTCTATTCGGTACAGCCAATGGTGCGATTTATCAAACAGACGCCTGTCGTGGATGGTGCGGGTTATAAAAACACGCTGGAAAATCGCATTGTACCTTTTATGAATGAAAAAATTGGCGGCTATATCAAAGAAAAAAAGGCGTTGCTAACCGGTGGAGCTGACCGTTGGGGGATGACCATGTCTTTTACGAATGGTGGTTACGAATGTGTATTTGGAGATCTGATGTTCGCATTGGGGCTACCAATTCCTATCCACGGCATTACTGCGGTAAAAAATTTAGCCGCCATCTTGATGCCTATCGCAGGCAGGATACCCTTTGAATGGGTATACCCGACCGGAGAGAAGCAGGAAAAGCGCATCCCCAAGTGGGGGAAGTATTATCAATGGGCAACGGTTATCGCGGGTGATTGTCATTACATCAAACGTCATATGCCAGACCGGTTGGACGGAAAAATCATTGTAACGAATACGACTACTCCGGAGGATGTGGAGCTGTTCCGCCAGGCAGGGATCAAATACCTGGTTACCACCACACCGGTATTGGATGGCCGGTCCTTTGGAACGAATATGATTGAAGCGGCGCTGGTTGCCGTTGCTGGGAAAGGTCGCAAGCTGACCCATGATGAACTGAGCCAAATGCTGGACCAGCTTGATATGCAACCCCAATTGCAGGCATTGAATTGAACTTGTTGGGAATTCGCAAGACTTGATTTGGAGGTAATAGATGGATGCTGTGGTGACTGCGGGAGGTATCCCCCAACCGGATGAGCTTTTATATCCATATACCCAAGGAAAATCCAAGGCGATGCTGGATATTGGCGGTAAACCCATGGTTCAATGGGTGTTGGATGCCATCGGTGGTGCAAAGCAGGTTGAAAATGTAGTTTTGATCGGGCTGACTGCCGAGAGTGGTGTGACCTGTACAAAACCTCTGTCATTCATCCCAAACCAGGCTAGCATGATTGAGAATTTATTGGCTGGGATCCAAAAAGTAATGGAGATCAACCCGTCTGCTACCAAGGCGCTGTTGGTATCCTCCGATATTCCCGGTATCACCCCGTAAATGGTTGACTGGGATATTGAAACGACTCTACAGTCCGATGTGGATTTATGCTATAACGTTGTCAAGCGAGAAGTGATCGAGGCACGCTACCCGGGTTCCAAGCGGACATTTACCAAGCTGAAGGACATGGAAGTCTGTGGTGGTGATATGAACGTAGTACATACATCCGTGGCGACAAAGAACAATGAAATCTGGGAAAAATTGGTTGCCTCCCGGAAGAATCCGGTTAAGCAGGCAGCTATTATCGGTTTTGACATCCTTTTTCTGATGCTTCTACGCATGTTATCGTTGGAAGATGGTGTAAAGAAGGTAGCCTCCCGCTTTCATATGACTGGCAGGGCAATCATCTGCCCGTATGCTGAAATTGCCATGGATGTTGATAAACCGCACCAGCTGGAGATGATGCGGGCAGATTTTGCTAAGCAGGGTAAACATGATTGAGCTGGATGCCCGCATTTCAAGGCAGATGCGGATCGCTGAGCAACCTGGACCGCTGCGTACACTGGCAGCGGTTTTGGCGCATTCAGGGGATTCATGGTTTTGGCTGGTGGGGCTGGTCTTGATTTGGTGGTTGGGGAGTGATTATTGGAAGGAGAGGGCGGTTATCCTGATCATCTCCATCCTGCTGACTGCCGTTATCGTATTAATCATTAAGTTCACGGTTCGACGAAAGCGACCAGAAGGTGAGTGGGGTAAGTTTTACCGCAGCACTGACCCCCATTCCTTCCCCTCCGGGCATGCCGTCAGAGCAGTGATGCTGGCTGTTGTGGTCCTCGGGCTCGGACCCCTATGGTTAGGTGTGTTGTTGCTGATATGGGCGCCTCTCGTTGGGCTGGCACGCGTAGCCATGGGGGTGCACTTTTTGTCTGATGTGCTGGCTGGGATGGTTTTGGGTCTGGTGATTGGGGGTTTATTGCTTTTGGTCATCCACGCAGGGATTTTTCCCATACAGTTTACGGTGTACGATGCTCAATTCCTGCACTTGCTCGCCGGCATGGTATGAAGAACGCACAAGCGGTGCGCTCTCAACCCACTGGAAGCCGATGGACAATCCATATTCCTTGATCTCAGCAAACTCTTCCAAGGTGTAGTAACGTTCAATCTTCAAGTGATTCTTGCTTGGCTGGAGATATTGACCAACTGTCAGGATGTCAACTCCCCAGCTACGCTGGTAGCGCATCACCTCTTTGACCTCATCCATGGTTTCTCCCAAACCTACCATGATGCCAGATTTTGTCAAAACATCAGGGTCTAATCTTTTGGCATTGCTCAGTGTGGCAGCTGCCCATTCGAAGCGGTCTTGAGGTTGAACGTGTTTATATAACCTTGGGACAGTCTCGACATTGTGGTTTAGGATCTCGGGTCTGGCAACCATGACGATCTGGAGTGCTTCGAGAGAACCTTTGAAATCGGGGATCAATACTTCAATCGAGCAGCCGGGGTGGAGCTCGCGGGTGCGCCGGATGACCATGGCAAAGATGGGAGCACCTCCATCGTGGCGATCGTCCCGGTTGACGCTGGTGATAACGGCATGCTTGAGCTGCATGGCTTTCACGGCCTGGGCGACGCGTTCTGGCTCAAGCCAGTCGATGGCTGAGGGTTTGCCCCGTTTGATATCGCAAAATCCACAGGTCCGTGTGCATACATCTCCCAACATCAGAAATGTGGCTGTGCCGGAACCCCAGCATTCGCCCATATTCGGGCACATGGCTTCTTCGCACACTGTGTGCAGACCTTTCATGCGCATCAAGCCGTCCAGCCACGCGTAAGTTTCACCGGATGGGGCGCGCACCTTGATCCAATCCGGGCGGCGTAATGGGGTGGTGGTTACTTTTTCGGAGTCAACCCGGTTGCGGGTGGGGGTGGAAGGCATAGGCAAAAGGTATCAGTGATCTGTAATAGGTCGAAAAACGTTAGGTATCAGGTGTGAATTTTACTCCAAAAAAGGAGAGGATCGAGTTAAAAGGATACTAATCGCAATTCTATTAATCACAATTAAAGGAAGATTGATTTGCTTTATATTTGTTGATGTAAAATTAGGGCAGAGGCGTGCTTGTAATGAGGTAGGAGAGAGTGATACTCATCTACGAAATGGTCTATCGAATATTCTAGGATTGTGTCAAGAGGATTATCGTGAATATTGTTAAATCCATAGGATTTATCGGCGAGAAAGGTACCAACCTGGAAAAAGCACGGATCAATTGCATCCTGCATGGAAGCAACCCCGCACAAGATGCCGTCAAAGGGTTATATCAGCTTCAAAATGAGGATGGAGGGTTTCCGTTCGGGATGGTAATAGGCAACCCGAGCACGATCAACGAAGACCTGGTACGCTGGTTGGGGGTTGCGTTGTCTGCCGGCGGTTTCACCCTGGCCTTTTTGTCGGGGCGCGCGCTGGGGAGGCAATATAGTGCGGATGTGACGATCCAAAAGGAACACCAGCTGATCACATCAGATGTTTACCGGCTTATCCGCCACCCACGTTATCTGGGCGTGATTGCTTTATCCCACGGAATCTCTTGCATCAGTCAGTCCTGGATTGGCCTGGTTGCGAGCGTCATTTTCATAGTCAGCTTTCTCTACCGAATCAGTGAAGAGGAAGATACATTGCACAAAGAATTTGGCAAGGATTTGGAAATGTATTGCACGTACTCATGGTGTTTTATCCCATATGTCAATTGATTGAAAATAACAGACTTAGAAAAAAAAGGAAGGCAATGTGGAACAAAAAACCATTTTGATCTTAGGTGGGTATGGAAATACTGGCAGACCTTTAGCTCGCTTACTTTTGAATGAATCAGAGGCAAAGCTTGTATTAGCCGGACGGAATATAGACAAAGCACATCGGCTTGCAGATGAGCTGAATAATTCTGTGGCAGGGAACAGGGTATCTGGAGTATATGCGGATGGATCTGACACCGCCAGCCTGAGAAAAGCATTCATCGGTATCGATTTTATCGTTGTGGCTTCCTCCACTACTCAATATACTCACCAGATAGCCACAATGGCTTTGGAAGCCAGGGCTGGCTATCTGGATGTCCAATATTCAACCCAGAAAATTATATTACTCAGGTCCATGGCAGATGAAATTCAGCAGGCTGGCTGTTGTTTTATTACCGATGGGGGTTTCCACCCTGGCTTACCAGCATTTATGGTCCGCTATGTTTCCCTATACTTTGACCGGTTAGAAAGCGCCATTGTGGGCAGTGTGATCAAGGAAGACTGGAAAAGCCTCGATGTAGAAAGTTCCACCCTATACGAATTAGTGGAGCTCATGAATGACTTCGAGATGGTGGCTTTTAAAGCTGGGAATTGGAAGAAAGCCAGCTTATTTGGCCTGTCAGATTACCTGAGAATGGATTTTGGGCGTAAATTTGGGATGCAATTTTGCGCCCCCATGATGCTGGAGGAGATGCGACCACTTCCGGATCTGTTCCCGACTTTAAAGGAAACGGGTTTTTATGTGGGCAGCTTCAACTGGTTTGTGGATTGGGTCATCATGCCCCTTGCGCTGGTTACCATGAAACTATCTCCCCATCTTGCCAAAAGACCGATGGCTCGCTGGATGCATTGGGGATTAAATACATTTTCAAAACCACCCTTTGGGACGATGTTGAAAGTGGAGGCCAGGGGTGAGAAAGACGGTCGACCCAAGACGATGCAAATAACCATCGCCCATCCCGATGGATACATGTTTACCGCCATCCCGGTGGCAGCCTGCCTGCTGCAATTCCTGGATGGGTCGGTAGCCAGACCGGGTCTGTATTTACAAGCGCACATCGTTGAGCCTACCCGCTTTATGAACGATATGCAGCGCATGGGAATCTCGGTTCAAAAGGTCGAAGGAGGCAGTCATGAAGTGGAGCCGGAATGAGATTAACTGTCTTTTGCCCATCCTGGAACAGATATCTTCAGACCTGGCACCTGTAGACGGCAAGAATTTCCTTATATTAAGCAGTGCCACGGGTGAAGTCGCATTCTGGTTGGCGGAGATGATGGAGCAAGGTAATGTGACTGGTCTGGAGCTTGATCAGGAGTCGCTTGACATTGCCCGTCGTGCAACCCGCGAGATGGGGCTGGAGGGTGTGGTGGAGTTCCGGCCTGCGGAAATACAGCACATTCCCATGCCGGATGCGTGTTTTGATGTGCTGGTAAGCGAATTCACTGTTTATCCAACCAATTCACCGACTGAAATTGGGCAGCCAGAGATGGTACGCGTGCTGAAACCGGGCGGAAAGCTGGTCCTGACCGATGTGATTGTGACGAAGCCTCTACCAGAACAAGTTCGCCATGCGCTTGCTACAATTGGGCTGGATTATCTCTGTGAGGGAACCCAAGACGACTTTCGGCGCTGGATGGTCGAGGCTGGATTAATTAATGTCGAGGTTCGTGACCTGACATCCATTGTCAGGAATGTTTGGGAGGATAGATATGCATCCGATTTTGCAACCAGCCATCAGTCCGGTTATTCATATCTCCTGGATGACCCGCGGGTGGGGTTGGGGAAGACGATTTTTTATATCTATGTCCGTGGGGAGAAACCGCCAGACCAGCTCATGGGGTAAAATGAGCTGGATATAAGCAAAAAAGAATTTCTTTAGGAGATTGATCCAATGACCGATAGCACATTCCTCCGCCAATTAATGACTCTGCCTACTGTCCTGGAAGGCAAGTTATCACCCGATAAAAACTGGGTGGCATTCACCTGGTATCGTATGCATGAGAACATCGATGTCTTTCTGGTGCCGACGGATGGCTCACAGCCACCCATCCCATTGACGCATACCCCTGAAGCCACCGAGCTGGTGAGCTGGACACCCGATTCACAGGCAGTCATCGTCTCGGAGGACCATGATGGGGATGAATATGTCCGACTATTCCGGGTGGACATCGACCAAACTTTGGTCATGCTGCCTTTGACGGAGGATCGCCCGCCATACTTTATTCGTGGTGGTATGCTGCACCCAAATGGAACGCACCTGTTCTATGGGGCTAATTACGACTTCACTTTAGGAAAGGTGATTGAGCCAACTTGGATCTACAGGCATGACCTGGGTTCTGGTGAGCGCGTTCCGATTGCCCAACCACCCGTACCCAATTGGACTGTTCCGGAGCTGAACCGGAAAGGGACGCACCTGATCTACCCGCGCCGAGGTCTGAACCCATCGGGGAAGCAGTACTGGCTGGTGGATGTGGATGGTAAGCAGGATAAGGAAATCCTCAACTTTGGCGAGCAGGTGAAGGTATCTGCCGATTGGCACCCGGATGGAGAGCACATTGTGTTCCTGAGTGAATCAACTGGAAACACACCGCAGGACCATTTCAGCATGGGTGTATACCACTGGCCTACCCAGAGCTTGCATTGGCTCATCGATGACCCCAGGCGGACGATCGAGAGTAGTTGGGTCACGCGGGATGGCCTGGTGGTGGTCGATGAGATGAGAGACACTAACCACCTGACCACATTTCTGGATATAAAGACAGGGCGAGAGATATCCTTCCCCCGCCTGCCAGGTAACCTGCTTCCCATTGGTCAGGCGCTGGATGGCACTTGGATCGCCTTGTATTACTCTGCAACTGCTCCCGTGGAGCTTGTGCGCCTGCCTGATCAGGCTGAAAGCCAGGATGAGCTGTTCTCCTTGACCCGGGTATGGGAGTACACAAAGATTTCTCCTCCTCAGCTCACACCAGCCGAGGATTTTCGCTGGAAATCGACCGATGGAATGGAGGTCCAGGGCTGGTTGTACCGGGCGAAATCAAATGGGAAGCGAGCCATTGTCTATATACACGGTGGACCAAGCTGGCACAGCGAAAACAAGCTCAACCCGCAGATACAGTATTACGTTTCACGCGGTTTCAATGTATTGGATGTTAATTACCGTGGTAGTACCGGCTTTGGCTTGAGGTATCGTGAATCCATCAAAGAGGATGGCTGGGGTGGGCGCGAGCAGGCGGATATTGCCACAGGCGCACAGGCACTAGTTCAGGCGGGGTTGGCAGACGCAGGGAAAATTGGGGTGACAGGCACATCCTATGGAGGTTACAGCGCCTGGTGCCAGATCACGCATTACACACCGGAAATCATTGGGGCGGCTGCTCCCATCTGTGGTATGACCGACCTGGTAGTGGATTACAATACCACCCGTCCTGACCTGCGCCCATTAAGCGAGGAAATGCTGGGAGGACGACCTGATCAGATCCCTGAACGTTACTATGAACGATCACCGATAAATTTCGTCCAGGATATTCGAGGAAAGCTGCTCATCATCCAGGGTGCATTGGACCCGAACGTCAGCCCCGAAAATGTTCACCAGGTTCGGGAGCGCTTGGAGGCAAATCGAATCCCATATAAGCTGCTGGTCTTCGAGGATGAAGGGCATGGGATTGGTAAACCAGCCAACCAGGAGGAGCTATATCCACGGGTGGCGGATTTCTTCGAGCAAGCGTTTGAATGAAAATGAGATAAAAGTTGCCTTTCAAAAAGTCCGCGATCGGATTATCAGAGAGATAACCCACTTACTTGCTCAATAAATAAACTTCGAGGGATTAAATGATTATTCAGCCTTACGCACGATCAAGCGCAGGCCATCTACTCTGATCACTTGAACCCGTGTTCCAATAGGTATAAACGAGTTTTCCTCTTCCAGCTCGGCTGTCCAAAGTTCACCCCCAACCTGGACGCTGCCTTTTGGTTCGAGGTCAGACCGGACTGTCCCCGTACGACCAATCATGCTTTCTTGACCGGTGTGGATGGGGGTATGTTGGGCGCGCACTGCAATCATCATAATTCCGAAAAAGAGCGCCCCGCTGATCAGCGAGACACCAATTACCAGTGGTACCGAGACATGTTGAAAGCTGGGTGTGGTCGGGGTATTGAATAACACCAATGCGCCCACAATCAGGCTGCCCACGCCTGCAGCCGTAAGCCCCCCATGGGTGGGCGCTTTAATATCCAGGATGAACAGGACAAACGACATGGCGATGAAGAGCAACCCGAAATAGTTGACTGGCAGGATGCCTAACCCATATGTAGCCAGCCCCAAACAACACACGCCGATGAAACCAGCTACCCACCCGCCTGGGCTGGATATCTCTATAATGATAGCTTGCACGCCAATCGTAATGAGCAGGAAGACGATATTGGGATCAGTAACGATCAGCAACAGCTCCTCGATGAACGAAATATTGATGGTCTCAAAGCTGGCGTTGGCAGTCTCGAGCGTGACAGGTTGCCCGGCGACAGTGACCGTAAATCCATCCAACTGGCTACGCAGGTGATTCAAATCCACGGTGATGAAATCGATCAGTCCGGCTTGTAGGGCTTCACTTGCAGAAACAGCTACCGCATTTTGGATGGTATCTTCCGCCAGGGCAACCGCAGTTGGACCACGGCGTTCGGTGAGTGAGCGCGCTGTGGCAGCTAGGGCATTTTTGACTTTGAGCTCTTCGGTCGTGGCTAGGTTTTCACCCTGGCCACCGACTGGACTGGCTGCGCCGATAGTTGTGTTAGGAGCCATGGCAGATGCATGACCTGACAAGGTGATGATGGTGCCGGCACTGGCGGCCATCGCTCCCGCTGGAGCTACATAAACGATCACTGGTACGGTGGATGCCAGGATCATCTGCTCCATCTCGGTCATCGTATCAATCCCGCCGCCAGGGGTATTGAGCTGAAATATTAATGCTTCCGCCCCCTGCTGTTCAGCCGCCTTGATGCCGCGTGACAGATACTGAGCCATGGCAGGGGTGATGGGTCCATCCGCTGTGAGCACGATGATCTGGTTGGTGTTGGTTTGGGCACGTGCTGGCAAACCAGTTAGCAAACTAATTCCGATCATGATGAGCCAGAAAACGGAGAGGATTCTCTTTATCATGGATATCACAAATCTATTGTACCTTACAAATAGGGTCATAATCTGTCATTGCTTCGAGCCCGAACATTTCCCGAGCTCTCGCAATGACACGAAATTGCAGTGTTATAATCCCGCCATGCGCTTCCGATTTTCATATAAGTATCTGCTCGCCATACCTGTGCTGTGTGTATTGGCATTGTTAGTGTATAACATCCCCTTCGTCCATAACCGTTTGGGATGGCGGGTCGATAATTTGCGTGTTCGCATCCAATACGCCCTCAACCCACCTGAGCAAGCCGTATTCCAGCCTCAGCAGCAGGCTGAGCTAGAAAACCAGGTGGATTTGATCGTTAATGCCACCCTGACAGCCAATGCACCTACCGTAACTCCCACACCGATAATTTCTACCCCAACTCAGATTGGTCCAACTGCCACACCCTTGCCTTCCGCAACCCCCACTTTATCTCCTACACCCCTCCCGGATTCAATAAAGTTAGCCGGCGTTCATTATGAGGACCAACACAACCGTTATAACTTCTGTGGTCCTGCGAACCTGTCTATGGCGCTGACGTTCTGGGGATGGGATGGCAACCGTGACACGGTTGGGGAGTATGTTAAAACCAATAAGGATGACAAGAATGTCATGCCCTATGAGTTGCAGGATTTTGTCTTAACCCAGACCACTGGTTATGGGGCGCTCATCCGTTATGGAGGTGATATTAGCTTACTGAAAAAACTGGTGGCAGCTGGTTTTCCGGTGGTTACGGAAAAAGGTTACTACACCTATGATCTCACCGGGCGATATGGTTGGTTGGGACATTATCAGTTCGTTACAGGCTACGACGAAACGAAAGGCGTGCTGGTGGTGCAGGATACGTACATTCCGGAAGGAGAAAATCATGAATTCCCATACCCCGAATTCATCATTGGGTGGCGATCGTTTGACAATCTCTTCATGGTGGTATACCCGCTTGCGCGTGAACAGGAGCTGCTATCAGTACTTGGAGATTATACAGACACAGATTGGTCCAGCCGACAAGCGTTGGAGGTTGCCACCAACGAGACTTCGACATTGACCGGTTTAGATCAATATTTCGCTGCCTTCAATGTCGGTACAAGCCACGTCAATCTGAAGGAATACGTGGATGCTGCATTTGCCTATGACTATGCCTTCCAGCTGTATGCTGGATTGAAGGATGACGACCAGCGACCTTTTCGCATGATGTGGTACCAGACTGGACCTTACTTTGCTTATTACTACAGCGGGCGCTACCAGGACGTGATCGATCTGGCAAATGTCACCTTCAACACGATTGCTGATGATGTCCTGGAGGAATCTTGGTATTGGCGTGGGATGGGAGAGCTTGCCTTGGGTGACACGGAGGCAGCCATTGCGGATTTTCGTGAAAGCGTGCGTCTGCATCCAGATTTCGCTCCCGGGCTGTACCAGTTGGAACAGTTGGGGGTCTCACCTTGACCTGGCTGCGATTTGTCTGGTTTGGGAGGCAATAAGATGGTGACCATTCTTCACTTCGCCGATGCGCATATCGATATGGCTAATTAT
>Ga0315278_10006526_pt1 | contig 10600 bp, 14 predicted proteins | sample YL17G06_0_MG_FD_203880 | JGI IMG/M metagenome (GOLD analysis project Ga0315278, IMG submission 203880) | Sediment microbial communities from Yellowstone Lake, YNP, Wyoming, USA - YL17G06_0 | ecosystem: Environmental > Aquatic > Freshwater > Lake > Sediment | place: USA: Wyoming | collected... | reverse complement strand
TGTGTATTATATTATGTACACAATTGTCACCCATTGTCAATTTACATTTTAGGCATAACCATTCAGCTAAGGAGCGCGGCGGTCGTTTCGCCGCGTCCCTCTTGAGCGATTTGTTAGATCGTTTGCTTTGCGGCTATCATTAACCAACCGCAACTCAAGGCGACAGCCAAGGGCATGAGCGTACTTTTGCAATGTGGCCAGCGATGGCGAGTGTTTGCCGCCGCCGGATTCCAGGCGCGCTATCGCGGATTGCGTTGTGCCGATACGTTCGGCAACTTCCGCCTGCGTGATACCGGTTGCAGCGCGTACCTTCATGAACGCGTCGAAAAAAGAGAACTCCTCATCAAGTCTCTCATATTCGGCCTTTACGTCTGGCCGTTCAAGGGCACGGGCTTTAAGTTCTTTGTGGGTGAGCATCTTTGACCTCCTCTATCCGGTCGGAATAGCGAAGATAACGTCCAAGGAAACCTGAAGGCATTGCAAGGATTTCTTCTTGCAATGATTCGCTGTAATAGGCGATTTTCCAACTCATGGGTAATTATAGCGTATTTGCTATATTGAGGGCAAGGAGAAAGTGTAAGTGGGGAGGTAGTTACTGACAGTGAATTGCAACAATTAAATTTCTTTGACTACCTTTTCAATCGCCCTTGCAATACTATATGTTGAGACACCTGTATGACGAGCTATTTCGGCTGCGGATAATCCAAGTTCTTCTCTGCTGCGATATGCAATCTTTGCACGTATTCCGCTCACTATTTCCCTACAGCTTTATGTAGCACGTCATTAATTTCATCCATTCCCAATATGTCTGTCAAGGTTATTCATTGTTAGCAACTACGTCCCTAAAGACGCTCTATATATGCTTCCAAACGGAGAATCATAAGAATTGGAAACTTCGATATCCGAGAAGACTGAATATATATGTGGTTCGATCAATCTGAGGTCTACATTTTTCGAGAGCAACGCCGACAAGTCTCTTTCGTCGATTGGTGTCATTTCATATCCTTATTACAGCTAACGCCGGAGGTCACAGGTGCGGCGGTTATATCGTCGCATCCTGTGGAGCGATTAGTTATGGTGTCTCTATTTGTCTCTATTTTGCAGTGTCTCATTTACAGTCTGCGGATTACGCACACAATGAAAAAGGCCAAACACAGTAATCCGGTCTTTTTCTATCGTAAAATAAATGGCGTACGGAAATCGTCTGAGTAAACGCCGCCGAAAGTCCTCATAAACTTTGGGGTAAAGTAATGGATTCCATAGAAGTTCATTTGCACATGCATAAAATATACGAAGAAAATCTTCACCGACCCCTATTGATAACATCTTCTTCAACTTCAGGAAAAAACTTCAGGGTATAAGTCATTTCCTTGATTCTATTTTTTTCTGAAGCTCATCCAGAGATAAAAGTTCTCCCGGACCGGACTTATGCCTTGCAAGCCTTCTGTCCAATTCTCTCATGTGCCTCTCAGGAACAGGGACAGCCGATTCTTCAAAAGATATTTTATCCCATAGATCTTCGACCAGAAGAATCTTTTCCGGTATGCTCAATTTCTCAATTTCCGGAATATCTATGACACGCATAGCCTGCCTCCTTTTTTGAAACTAATTTAATATAACATTTTTAACTTTGTATATTTATTCCCATAACAATGAGTTCAGCGGGTTCCCCGCTGGAACGACTGGTTAGGAAAAATTAAACGTACAAAGGTAATTGAAAGGGACAGAATGACACATTTATTTGATCCACCGTCAAGAGAAAAGAGCGTCAATCCGTTCGATGCATTCATAGACCCGTTTACCTATCCGACCGAGGGTGTCTACAACAGGTCCGGCTATTGGCGACCCCTTCCCGAACGCTACATAGAACTCGGCTGGCGTATCCACTTGCACTTCAGGGGTATCTACAAACCAATGGGGAATCGAGAGCCGCGAGATTATTGCATTACCCTCGAATGGCCCGAGGTCAACAATCACCTCTTGCGCTGGAATAACACCAGCAGACAAAGGGCCGATACTCACGCGGGCCTTGCAAAGCTGGCCAGCAGCCAGTATGAGGGTGCGGTGCTTGTCGAAGTTATGGAGTTCATGAAGTTGCCAAAGGGGACTAAGGGTGTTCTCCCCTGTTATAAACGGTTGCAACTCCTTGATCTTTGCGACGCTCTCAGTGCGAAGACCTTTCAGCATCCCGCCCTTGCGATTGATCTCCGAAGCAAACCCTCCCTCGTCAAGATAGATAGGAAAACCGGTTCGGCTATGGGGCGACCCGCCATCGTGAATGACGAGTTGCCAAAGAGCGTGATCCAGGCACGAGCGGAGATTGTGCAAAATCTCCCCAATAGTTACGCAGAACATAGGATTCGGTTGCTCACGCACTTCGATCCCAAAAACAATCTCCCGGCTTTCATCATGTATATCGATGAAAGACACATAGGGTATGCGATCGAGGAAAGCGCCGATTTCCGCGCTCAGGGCATTGACCTGTTTTCTTTCCCTGTCCAGCTTAAGCCTATACCCAGCGAATTTAGAGACCATGAGTAAAATTCTTTTCTATAGGTGGCTTCATCTCTTTGATAACCAGTTATTAGACAGTTACAAGACTATATCAAAAAGTTTTGATCCGGTCAACGGGCAAGGGAGGAACTGGGGAAGGTAATAGGATCAAATCATCACTATTCACAAAAGGACAGAATCAATGGGGGTGAATCCGATTTTCCGGGATTGAAGATATATTTCGAATTTTATAATATGTAACGATGTCAGGAGGTTTAATCGGTTTTAAGACAAGCGGATGACTAACTGTGGTCCTTGCGGTCCCCTTTTTCATAGTAAGGCAGGGTAATTTTCAAGGCATGATTGATTGCTTCCTGCTTTTCATTTTGTGAGAGAGATTCCCACAGGTTGGATTCCTGGACTATCTCTATAACTTCTTTTTCAGTCATGGTTAAATTATTTCCTGAAACTCTCTCCTGAAATTATACTTTTAGTGCTCTTATACTCTTTTTTATCATAAGCGGCTTTTTCTTTGCAATCTCAATAAGGTTGTAATTTAACAAGCAAAAGGTTGCTATAAAGATTACAACTTTAGTTGTAATCGAAGGCAGGCTCAGACTCTAATTAATCTTAAAGCCTTTTGTGAGACCTTTTAGTTCGAAGAGCAGCGTCATTGTAAAATCACCGGGCTTTTTTATGAATCCGAGGTTCATTCCCCAGCACTGGCTGATGTATTTAAGATGCAGAGAGACTTCCCTTGTTTCATGCTGTTCGGCGTCATGCCAGATTCTGCTTTCAAGATATAACGGCTTCAGGAAATTCAGGTCAAGCCCGGCAGTGTAGTATTTGATGCCGTCCACTCTGTTGTATCTCTCTCCTGCGGATATTGTTGCGATTGGAAATACCATCGAAATGTCCGAATTCACACTCTCAACTTTCCCTGTATTGACATCGTAACGGGTGTCGAGCCGGATGGAAAAGGGCCTTTTTATCCCGACTTCGAGGTGTAAAGGCAGGAACGGTCTGTCTCCCCCGTAAGTATCGAAGCCCTGGGCAATACGCACGACCATGAATTCGCCTTTATTGTCAATAAACCTGTTCATTAGTGAGAGTTCAAAAAGGGATGTCTTGTTGAAGATGTCCGCCGAGTCGAAGATGGGCGGATTGTTTTCCGAATTCGTAATCAGAGAATAGCTCAACGAGGGTTCCGCAATATGAGTAAAAGAGCCGTACTTTTTCATGAGGCGGGCGCTAAGACCTGCCGTATATTCAAGGGATTCCCTGTGCAGGGATTCTTCCTTGTCCCTGTCAAGAAAATAGGCGGTTTCCCTGAGACCGAGGGTCTGAAGCAATGTTAAGTCTTCGCCGGTCTTGTATGAAACCTTAGGATAAAGGTCCAGGCGTCTGCCCTCGGTATTTTCTTCACGCCAAAAGTTGGAAAATGCCGCAGTTGCAGAAATCCAGAACGGGCCGGTTTTTACCGGATTTAAGACGTAGCCTATTTCCGGTAATTTCTGTGCAGGGCTTTCTGCGCCTTGTTTCAGATCGATCCAGTACCGGGAAAGCAGATAGGCGCGGGACGAGTCAAAAGGGACCGATATTTCGCCGGTAGATTCGAGAAAACGGTTCGTTCGTATTTCAAGGCTTGTCTCGAATTCCCGGTAGAAATCTTTTTCATTGATAATATTGAGGTTCAGGAAACCGCCGATTCCGTCTGAAGACCTCTGGTCGTGGAGCCCTTTGACTTCAAAGAAGTTTTTGGACAGTTCGGTGTCCTTTAAATGGTAAATCCACCACTTGCCTTTGACGTCTCCGGGATAGAGATACCTGTACTCCAGTCCTTCTCCGACGCCCCTTTGTGTGTATATATCCAGAGATAATGTTGCGTCACGGTTTTCCGACATTGCCCAGAAAAATGGGATGTTCATGTAGACGCCCTTTGTATTGCTGTAACCGATGAACGGTATCAGCAGTCCCGTAGTTCTGTCGGCTTGAACAGGCGCCCATAAATATGGAGTATAAAAGACGGGGACATCCTTTATCCTGAACGTCACATTGTTTGCCTCTAACCTGTCTCCCACAAGCGCGTCAACATTTTTCCCTCTGAAACACCAGGCAGGGACAGGCGCGTCACAGGTTGTAAAGATCCCATCGGGAATGACGTAAGCGTTATCGCCTTTTTTCTCTATGAGCTTGCCGTAAATGTGGTAATTGTCTTTTTTTAAAAAAACCTCTGCGTCGTGGAGAAGTCCGGTCTTTTCGGCGAGGTTGAGGTCCGCTCTGCTTGCGGTAAACGAAAAATCTGCGTCGTTGAATTTTACGTTTCCGGCGGCTGTGGCTTCGGAGGACTCTTCGTTGTATGTTATTTCATCCGCCTCCATCAGCATATCCGCTTTTTTGATCTTTACGGCCCCTTTGGCAACATAGGTCGATGTTTCCTGGATATATTCAAGCGATTGGGCGTCTATGGACGTATCTTCCGAGGCAAAGGCATATCCGGTCAGGAAAACAAAGAGCAGAGAGCAAAAAGCAAAGAACGCAGGAAGGTTGTTTCCCTTTGCAATTCGTTCCGGTCCGCGCGGTTCCGCTGAGGCGGAAATCAGGCATGCCGTATTGTTTTTCAACATTCCCTTAACCTCGTAAGTATGCCTCTCCGTCCAAGCGCTTCCATTGCTTCTCCTATCGTATAAAATGAACCTGTAATCACGATAAGCGGAGAGTCCGGCATTTGACGACCATCCTTAATTGCCAGGTCGATAGCTTCTTTTACGGTTGATGAAATCCGGATATCGGAAAAACCGAGGGACGCCGCGACCTCTGCAAGACGGCCGGGTGAAGCGGCCCTTTCATAGGAAGGAGCAGTTACGATAATCTCTGATGCAAGAGGCAATAACGGTCCCATTATTCCTTTCATATCTTTGTCGCTCATAATGCCAAGTACCATTATAATCTTTTTATATTTATTAAGGAAAATTTTTTTTATGGTTTCGGATAAGACGCGTGCGGCAGCCGGATTGTGTGCGCCGTCTATCAGAATTGGAGGATTACTCTGAACAATTTCAAGCCTGCCGGGCCACTTTGTCGATGCAAGCCCGTCTCTGATATATTTATGAAGCCGGGACGACGAATCCTGACGTGGAGACGCGGAGACGCGGAGACGCGGAGAATTTAAAAAAAGATCGGCTGCTTTGACGGCTAACGAGGCATTCCGCATCTGGTGTTCTCCGGAGAGGGGAAGAGAAAGATCATTCAGTTTCATGAGTCCGTCGGAATAATCAAAACAGACCCCTGACGCATCCGATTTTTTCAGTAAAGCGGAAAAATCTTTCCCATACAAGTACAAAGGCGAACTTAGTTCCCGTGCTTTTTCCCTGACGACTTTCGCCGCTTCAGGCTCCTGGTCCGCGCTGACAACGGGAATGCCCTTTTTTATGATGCCGGCTTTCTCACCGGCTATTTCATTTAAGGTATTGCCGAGGAAATATTTATGATCGAAACTGATATCCGTTATGACCGATACCAGGGGCGTGACGATGTTTGTGGCGTCGAGCCTTCCACCCATGCCTGTTTCCATAACCACTGCATCCGCCTTTTGTCTCTGAAAATAGAGCAGGGCAATGGCGGTCACCACCTCGAAGAAGGTAGGGTGAAAGTCGTCAAAACGTGAAACGACAGCTCTTATCTCAGAAGCGAGTTCTATAACGCCGTCTTCGGATATCTCTTCGCCGTTGATCCTTATCCGTTCCGTAAAACTGATCAGGTGGGGAGAGGTGAAAAGCCCGACCCGGTGACCTGCAGCCTGAAGGACAGAAGCGATAACGGCCGCTGTCGAGCCTTTACCGTTTGTTCCTGCAACATGCGCACATGGGAAGGATTCATGGGGATTGCCGAGTGCGGCAGAGAGTTTGCCTATATTGTCGAGTCCGAACTTTATTCCGTATTTCTGAAGGCCGTATAGATACCCGATTGTTTCATCATAGCTCATAGGAGGTTGTTAAATATTTTTGCAAGGGTTTCCCTGAGGTTCTTTCTGTCTACCACCATATCAATAAGCCCGTGGTCAAGAAGAAACTCGGCCCTCTGGAAATCTTCGGGCAAGGCCTGTTTGATGGTTTGTTCTACAACTCTTGGGCCGGCAAACCCGATGAGGCTTTTAGGCTCGGCAATAATGACGTCGCCAAGGGAAGCAAAACTTGCGGTAACTCCTCCAAAGGTAGGGTCGCAGAGAATAGATATATAGAGTATACCGTTGTCCTTTAGCCTGCCTATAGCGGCAGAGACCTTTGCCATTTGCATCAGGGAGAAGATGCCTTCCTGCATCCTTGCTCCGCCGGAGGAAGAAACCGCTATAAGAGGCTGCTTCTTTTCCATGGCCCTTTCAGCCGCCCTGGATACTTTTTCACCGACTACGGACCCCATGCTGCCGCCCATAAAGGAAAAATCCATCAATACAATAGTTACAGGATGCCCTTTGATGATCGCTTCACCGGAAATGACGGCCTCTGTCAGGCCGGTTTTTTTTCGGTTCTCCTTCACCCTGTCTTTGTAGGAAATAGAGTCCTTGAAATGGAGGGGGTCCGCCGATGCAAGGGCCTCGTCAATCTCAACAAAGCTGCCTTCGTCAACAAGGAGCTTCAGGCGCTCCTGGGCGCTGATTCTGAAGTGGTAGTTGCATTTCGGGCATATCTTAAGGTTTTTCTCGATCTCTTTTTTATAGACGATTTCCTTGCAGCCGTCGCATTTCACCCACAACCCTTCAGGTATCTTTACCTTCTTGTCGGTCTTTAAATCTTTTGTCTTTTTAAACCATGCCATTTTTAATGCCTATTCCTTATAGATATAATATACCGTCGGGTCACTGTATGGCTTGACGGAGACCTTTAATAAACTCCTTCAGCTCATCAGGAGATTCATAAAGCTTTTTTACTATGGCGCTTCCCACAATTACGCCGTCGGATATTTTTGCGATTGCAAACGCATCTTCGGGAGTTGATATGCCAAACCCTACGGCTATAGGCTTCTCCGAATGCTTTCTAATGTTAGACAGTAGCGTCTCCATGGAACCGTCAAGCTGCAGACCGGACCCGGTAATGCCTGTTATCGAGACGTAATAGATAAATCCGCTTGCCGACCGCGCAACCTTTTTTATCCTTTCTTCCGTAGAAGTAGGCGCAAGCAGGAATATGGTGTCAAGGCCGGACTTCCTCGAAAGTTTCATAAGATCATCCGCCTCATCAGGGGGTAGATCGGGTATGATTACGCCGTCGACCCCTGCATTGACCGCGTCCGCAACAAAAGCATCCAGGCCGTATTTGAAAACAGGATTGTAATATGTCATGAGGACCAGTGGTATCTGCGTCAACTGCCGCATCTCCCGAACAAAATAGACCACCTTTCTTAATGTAACGCCGTTCTGCAGCGCCCTTTCCGCAGCCCGCTGGATCGTCGGGCCGTCAGCCAGAGGATCGGAAAACGGGACGCCGAGTTCAACGATATCGGCCCCGCACTCTTCAAACAGCAGTACGACCTCTTTTGTCTTTTCAAGAGAAGGATCGCCGGCCATTATATACGGGATAAAAGCCTTTCCGCCTTCCGTTTTCAATTTGCGGAATTTTAGCGAGATCCTCGTCTTCACAGTTCTATCCCCTTAATCCGCGCAACCTCCTGGACGTCTTTGTCGCCGCGGCCCGAGAGATTGACAATAATAATCCGGTCTCTTGAAAGAGAGGGAGCGAGTTTTGCAGCTTCGGCAACTGCATGCGCCGATTCGAGGGCAGGTATAATGCCTTCAAAATTTGATAAGAGTTCAAAGGCAGAGAGCGCTTCTTGATCCGTCGCATAAGTATATTGCACCCGGCCTGAATCCCTCAGAAAGGGATGCTCCGGCCCAATGGATGCATAATCAAGACCTGCCGATACGGAGTGTGTTCCGAGGACGTTTCCGTCTTCATCCTGAAGGAGATAGCTCTTGCAGCCCTGAAAGATGCCGACCGAGCCTCCTGCAAAACGCGCTGCATGTTCTCCCGAGGCGATGCCTTTGCCGCCTGCTTCAACGCCTGTCATTTTTACGTCGTCACCTATAAATTCATAAAAGAGTCCCATGGCATTGCTTCCGCCGCCGACACAGGCGATAAGATAATCCGGGAGCCTGCCTTCATCTTTCAATATCTGTTTCCTCGCCTCTTTCCCGATCACGGACTGAAAATCCCTGACCATTACAGGGAATGGATGAGGTCCGAAGACGGTGCCGAGGACATAATGTGTCGTATTGACATTAGTAGTCCAGTCGCGGAGGGCCTCATTGATTGCATCCTTCAATGTCCTTGAACCGACCGGCACTTCCGTGACCCTGGCGCCGAGAAGCCTCATTCTGAAGACGTTCAGCGACTGCCTGTGCATATCTTCCGTGCCCATATATATCTCACACTCAAGACCCAGCAGCGCCGCGCCTGTGGCGGTCGCAACTCCGTGCTGCCCGGCGCCGGTCTCTGCGATCACCCTCTGTTTCCCCATTTTCTTTGCAAGCAATACCTGGCCTACGGCATTGTTTATCTTGTGCGCCCCGGTATGCGCAAGGTCTTCACGTTTAAGGTATATTTTCGCGCCGCCAAGGTGTTCGGTCAGCCGTTTGGCAAAGTACAGAGGCGTGGGCCTTCCTATGTATGTTTTCCGCAGATGTTCAAGCTCTCGCTGGAAGGCCTTGTCTTTTTTAGAATGGTGATATGCTTCTCCAAGCTCTTTAAGCGCAGGCATAAGGGTTTCAGGGACAAAACGTCCGCCATACGCGCCGAAATAACCTTTATTGTCGGGTACTTTATTTATGTTATCCTCCTGATTATGCAAGTCTTTAAGTGATTATTATATCCCATATCATTTAAATATTACACGATCAGCGGAATAAAATCCCTTAAGTGTAAGGATTCACTAACGGGCATAAGTGTTCAAAAAATCCCCTCCTTTGCAAGGAGGGGAAGGGGAGGTTTTTTTATGTCTCATCAAAACCCCTCCAACCTCCACTTTCAAAGGGGAGGATTTAAATAAACACCCATAACTGAAGGGGTACCCTTTGGATCCTGTTTGACATAGTGAAGATGATATTTTTATACTTAACCTGTGTTGAAGATCGGTGTGATAGACGGCCAGGGCGGAGGCATAGGCAGCCTTATCGTCAAGAGGCTGAGGGACGAATTCGGAGACTCCATCGAGATCCTTGCACTCGGGACCAATGCCGTAGCAACAACTGCCATGATGAAATCAAGGGCCAACAAGGGAGCTACCGGTGAAAATGCGATCGTGTGGAATGCCGGCAGGGTAGACTTGATTACCGGCCCGCTGAGCATTGTTCTTCCCAATGCCATGCTCGGTGAACTTACGCCAAAAATAGCCGGGGCTATTGTATCGTCTAATATCAAAAAGATTTTACTGCCCCTCAATCAGGAAGGCATTGATGTAGCAGGCGTTGAAAAAGAGCCGCTCCCGCATATGGTAGAAAAGCTTATAGAGCGCATCAGGAAGGAGACCGGAAAGGAGAAGGAACATGTGTGAAGCGAATGCCTATGTTTATAAGGATGGGAAGGAAGAGATATACCTTGAAAGCGTTGATATCATGAGGCCGGAAGAAGGAAAGATTTATCTCAAAAATTTATTCGGAGAACAGAGGATATTCGACGGTCAAATCAAAGAGATATCTCTGTTGAAGCATAAGATAGTTCTCGAAAAAAAATAGCGGGTCAAAAATCCGAATAATTCAGAGAATTTATTGCAAATATATTTATTCGGTTATTCCTTACCATCTTCTGCAAAAAATAAAAGACAGACATGATAAAAAACCATTTCATAATAATGACTACATATATTCATAAAATCCCTCCTAACCTCCCTTTACCAAAGGGAGGAATAATCCCCCTCTTTGGCAAAGAGGGGTTAGGGGAGATTTTCTGATTTATATGAATTCAATTTTAAGACCCTTATTAAAATGTTTACCATCTCATCAAAAAAGATAACGAACTGTATGCGATGCGGGACCTGCTGCAAGAAGGGCGGGCCGGTTCTGCATCATGAAGACAAAAAAATCCTCCGTGAAGGGCATATCGGTTATCAGCATCTG
>Ga0315278_10006525_pt1 | contig 10601 bp, 12 predicted proteins | sample YL17G06_0_MG_FD_203880 | JGI IMG/M metagenome (GOLD analysis project Ga0315278, IMG submission 203880) | Sediment microbial communities from Yellowstone Lake, YNP, Wyoming, USA - YL17G06_0 | ecosystem: Environmental > Aquatic > Freshwater > Lake > Sediment | place: USA: Wyoming | collected... | reverse complement strand
CGTGTGACGGTCGAGTCGTTCCGGCGCCTCTGTCCGCCGCGCGACGTCATGGCGCGTGGGCGGCGCATCCGGTGCTACACCGTGGGCGCCGGCGAGCCGGTGATGCTGTTGAGCGGCTGGCCGCAATCGAGCTACCTGTGGCGCGGCGTGCTGCCCGGAATCGCCAAAGGACGCCGCATCATCGCTGTCGATCCGCCGGGGCTCGGCGACTCCGAGCCCCCGAGCGAGGGGTACGACGCGGCCAACATCGCCACGTGCATCGACGAGCTCGCGGACGCGCTCGGCCTCGCCCGATTCACGCTGGTCGGCTACGACATCGGTGCGTGGATCGGGTACGCGTACGCGGCGCGCTACCCGCACAAGCTGAAGCGGCTCGCGCTGATCGACGCCGCGATCCCCGGCATCGCGCCGGGCGAGCTCTATGCGCTCACGCCCGAGCGCGTGAAGATGACCTGGCACTTCTACTTTAACGCGCTCGCAGACCTGCCCGCGGCGCTCATCGCCGGGCGGGAGCGGCTCTACCTCGACTGGCTCTTTCGCGCGCGCACCACGCGCGAGGACGCGATCGATGCGGCCGCGCTCGACGAGTACGTGCGGATCTGTTCGGCGCCCGGCGCGATGGCCGCCGGCTTCGGTTACTACCGCGCGATCTTCGATACCGCCACGCAGAACCGGACCTACGCCGCGGCGGGGAAGCTTGCGATGCCGGTCCTGGCGATCGGCGGTGGTGACTGGTTGGGCCCGGCAATGGAGCGGATGCTCGGACCGGTCGCGTCCAACCTGCGCGTCGAAGTGATCCCGGAGTGCGGCCACTTCGTCCCGGAGGAAGCGCCGGAGCGACTGGCCACGCTGCTCGACGTGTTCCTGCCCGCCTCGTGAACGCGACCGCCGCGATTCCGCTAGGCGCCACCGCGACCTACGAGCTCGTGGTGCGCCCGGAGTTCACCGTCAAGCACCACCACGCTGAAATGCCGGTGGTGTTCGGCACCCCGTTCATGATCTACGCGATGGAAGTCGCGGCGACGCGCGCCATCGCGGCGTACCTGCCCGCCGGCTGGGTGTCGGTCGGTTACGAGGTCAGCGTACAGCACCTTGCCGCGACGCCGCTGGGGTGCACGGTCACGGCGACGGCGACGGTTACGGAAAAGACCGAACGGCTCGTGTCGTTCGCAGTGCAGGCGCACGACGGGGTCGAGCTGATCGGAACCGGCTCGCACGTGCGCGCGCCGGTCGACCTCGCACGGCTTGAGCGGCGTGCGAGCGCCAAGCGCCCCGGCTGACCGGGGCTCTCGCCTCAGCTCGTCAGCTCGCTCGCCTTCAGCTCCGGCTTGATGCCGTGCTGGAGCGCTTCGCTATTGGCGAAGTTGAGCTCGACTTTCACGCCGTTCGGGTCGTGCAGGAAGAGCTGGTAGAGCCCCTGGTCGCTCACCATCCGCTGCGTGAACGCGATGCCCTCGCGCTCGAGGTGCGCGAGCATGTCGGGCAGGCCCGTGGCGCGGAAGGCGACGTGATCCACCACGCCGCTGCCGTGCACGTCGGTGGACTGCTGGCCGAGGTACTTCTTGCGGTTCTCGGACACGTTCGCGCCGCCCTCGCAAAGGTGCAGCACGGGCTCCTCCCCGACGTACAACCAGACGACCGGAAACTTGAAGTCCGGATGCGGCCCCTCGCGCATGCCGAGCATGCGCACGTACCAGTCGCGCGTGGCCTGGAGGTCGGCGGTCTGGATCAGGAAGTGCTCGAGATGAGAGAGCGGCATGGCAGCCTCCGGAAGGAGCGTTACACGACTTTGAAGGTGATCGTCCCGACGCCGGCAACGCTGCCTTTCAGTGTGTCGCCCTTCTGCACCGGGCCGACGCCGGCGGGCGTGCCGGTGAAGATCAGATCGCCGGGCTTCAGCTCGAACAGCGTCGACAGGAACGCGATCATCTCCGGGATCTTCCAGATCAGCTCGGCGAGGTCGCCCTTCTGCTTCACCTGACCGTTCACCTCGAGGACCACCGCGCCCTTCGCGGGATGGCCGATCTTCGACGCCGGCACGATCGCCGAGCACGGGGCCGAGTGGTCGAACGCCTTGCCCGTGTCCCACGGCCGGCCCATCTTCTTCGCCTCGCCCTGCAGGTCGCGGCGCGTCATGTCGAGCCCGACCGCGTAGCCGTAGATATGCTCGAGCGCCTTCGCCTCGGGGATGTTCGCGCCGCCCTTGCCGAGCGCGACGACGAGCTCCATCTCGTGGTGCACGTCCTTGGTTTGCGAGGGATACGGGAAGTCCTTGCCCTCGAGGATGGCCGTGCCCGGCTTCATGAAGAAGAACGGCGGCTCGCGGTTCGGGTCGTGGCCCATCTCGCGCGCGTGCTCGGCGTAGTTGCGGCCGACGCAGAAGATGCGTCCGACGGGGAAGCGCGCGTTCGTGCCTTCGACGGAAAGCGAGGGGAGCTGGGGCGCGGGGAAGACGTACTCCATTGCGGATCCTTTCTGGTGTCGTGACTTGGTCTAGCGTGATGACTGGCTCTCAGCGCGGCGTAGCGTCGCCGCCATCGACGATGACGTTCTCCACGATGCCGCCGCCCGCTTTGCGAAACGCGGCGGCCTCCTGGTACTCCGGCGATTCGAAGCAGGCCACCGCCTGCTCGAAGGTGGGGAATTCTATGACGATGAAGCGCCGGAAGGTATCCGGGCCCTCCATGACGCGGAAATTTCCCCCGCGCGCGAGCACTTTCCCGCCGTGGCGCGCGATGATCGCCGGCACGAGGTCGGTGTACTTCTTGTACTGGACCGGATCGTCGATCCGGGAGCGGGCGACCCAGTAGGCGGGCATGGTTCGGCTCCGATAGCGTTGTGCGCCGGACCGTTCGCGGCACTCGACATGGTAACGCTCCCGCGCGATGATGCGCGCCCCGACCTACCGAGCCGCTCATGACCACGAAAGCACGCGTCGTACGCTTCGCCGCTCCCGGCGGCCCTGAAGTCCTGAAACTCGAGACCGTCGAGATCGCGGATCCCGGTCCGGGAGAGATTCTCGTCCGGCACCAGGCGATCGGCCTCAATTACCAGGACGTCTATCAGCGATCCGGCTTCTATCCGCTGCCGCTGCCGAGCGGCGTCGGGACGGAGGCGGCCGGCGTGGTCGAGAAGGTCGGGCCGGACGTAAAGGACGTGAAGATCGGCGACCGGATTGCTTACGCGGGCGGCGCGGTGGGCGCGTACGCCGACCGCCGTGTGGTGACGGCCGCGCGCGTTGTCAAGCTCCCCGACGGCATGCCCGAGGAGCAGGCGGCCGGGATGATGCTGAAGGCGATGACGGTGGAGTACCTGCTCAATCGCTGCTATGCGCTAAAGGCGGGCGAACACGCGCTGTTCTATGCCGCCGCGGGCGGCGTTGGCCTCTTCGCGGGCCAATGGGGGAAGCACCTCGGCGCGAAGATGATCGGCGTGACGGCGGGCGCGGAGAAGTGCCGGCTCGCGCGCGAGAACGGCTACGCCGAGGTCATCGACCGCACCAAGGAGGACGTCGTTGAGCGCGTCAAGGCGATCACCGGCGGCATCGGAGTGCCGGTCGTGTACGACTCGGTCGGCAAGGCAACGTTCGACGCGTCGCTGAAGTGCCTGCGGCCGCGCGGCTTCTTCGTCTCGTTCGGAACGACGACCGGCGCTCCGCCGCCCGTCGAGGCAGCGACGCTGCAAAAGCTCGGCTCGCTCTACTTCACCCGGCCCACGCTCGTGACCTACACCGCGGCGCGCGAGGAACTGGTCGCCTCCGCAACCGCGGTCTTCGACCTGTGGCGGCGTGGGGCGATCAATGTGAACATCGGGCAGCGCTATGCGCTCGCGGACGCCGTCAAGGCGCACTCCGATCTTGAGGCCGGTCGGACGACCGGCTCGTCGATACTCGTTCCCTGAGAGGCGCGCTCATGGCATCCACGGTGGGAGTGATCGGTCTCGGCATCATGGGCGGGGCGATGGCGTCGAACTTGCTCAAGGCAGGCTTCAAGGTAGTCGGCTACGACGTCGCACCGGCGGCGCGGCGGGCATTCGCCCGCGGCGGAGGCACGGCCGCACGCTCGAACGCGGACGTCGTCCGTCGTGCACCGATCGTGATCACCTCGCTGCCCTCGGTCGCCGCGCTCGCTGCGGTGAGCGCGGAGATCGCAAAGGCGAAGCACAAGGGCCTGATCGTCGTCGAAACGAGCACCATGCCGCTCGAGGCGAAGAAGGCCGCGCGCGACGTCGTTGAGCGCAGCGGTGCCACGCTCCTCGACTGCCCGCTCTCGGGCACGGGCGCGCAGGCGCGCACGAAGGACCTGCTCGTGTACGCCAGCGGAGTGCGCGCCGCCTACCGGCAGTGCGTGCCGGTGTTCGAGGGCATCGCGCGAGGGCACCACTACCTCGGTGCGTTCGGCAACGGGTCGAAGATGAAGTACGTCGCCAACCTGCTGGTGGCGATCCACAACGTCGCGGCGGCCGAGGCGATGGTGCTCGCGCGCAAGGCCGGACTTGACCCGGCGCAGACGCTGAAAGTGATCGGCGACGGCGCCGGCACCTCGAGGATGTTCCAGGTGCGCGGGCCGATGATGGTGGCCGACGACTACTCGGAAGCCACCATGAAGGTCGAGGTCTGGCAGAAGGACATGCACATCATCGGTGAGTACGCCACGAAGCTCGGCTGCCCGACGCCGCTCTTTGCCGCATCCGCGCCGATCTACACTGCTGCGATCGCCGAGGGCTTCGCAAAGGAAGACACTGGGTCGGTGTGCGCAGTGCTCGGCGCGATGGCCGGGCTGCCGCGCCGTTCCCGCAAGTCACGCCGCTGATCGAGACCGGACATGAAACCCACCTCCACGCTTACCCCCGGCGCGCGCGCCGATCAGACGCTCGCCTGGAACATGAAGCTCGTCGCGCATCACGAGCTGCAAGGGTTCGGTGGTCTCGGCGAAGGCATGGGCATGCAGCAGACGCGCGACGGGCGGCGCATCCTCTGGCTCGCGCACGAATCGGCGCCGAAGAACTTCACCGGCGTGGACGTGACCGACCCGCGCGCGCCGAAGGTGATCGTGCAGACCGATCTGCCGCACGCGAAGATGCGCTCGAACTCCCTCGACGTCGTCGGCGACGTGATGGCAGTGGCCTACCAGACAAGTGGTGTGAATATCCAGCCGGCGGGGTTCGACTTGTTCGACGTGAGCCAGCCCGAGCAGCCGAAGCGGATCGCGCATTTCGACGCCTCGGGCCCGCATTCGCGCGGCGTGCACGCGCTGTGGTTCGTCGACGGCGAGACCATCCATCTCTCGGGCGGCGCCGCCGACTTCAAGCCCCGCAACCCGAAGGACGATCAGTTCTACCGGATCATTGACGTGCGCAAGCCGGCGCAGCCCCGGGAGGTCGGACGCTGGTGGCTGCCGGGCACGCGCGAAGGCGACGACGCGCCCCCGCCCGCACGGCTGTCGACGCAGTTCGACGTGGGCTTCCGCGCGCACAACACCAACGTCTTCCCGCAGCGGCCGGACCGCGCCTACGTCGGCTACATCGACGGCGGGCTCGTGGTGCTCGACATCGCCGACAAGGCGCACCCGAAGCTCGTGACGCGCTGGAACCACTCGCCCCCGTTCAACGGGTTCCTGCACACGGTGCTGCCGCTGTTCTCGCGCAATCTCTGGATCGCGAGCGACGAGTGCGTGCGGGACGGCGGCGCCGACTGGCCGAAGCTGGTCTGGGTGCTCGACGCGCGCGTCGAGACGAACCCGGTCCCGATCGCGACCTTCCCGATGCCGCCCTACGATGCGTTTGCGAAGCGTGGCGGGCGCTTCGGGGCGCACAACCTGCACGAGAATCTGCCGGTGCCGAGCTCGTGGCACTCCGAGAACATCGTCATCGGCACGTTCTTCAACGCCGGCGTGCGCGCCTACGACGTTTCGAACCCGTATCAGCCGCAGGAGGTCGCGTACTTCGTCCCGGGTGCGCCGAAGCTGTCGCCGGCCGGGGCGATCCAGCTCAACGACGTGTATGTGGACGACCGCGGTCTCGTCTTCACGGTTGACCGCTTCATCGGCGGGCTGTACATCCTGGAGATGACGATCTGAGCGCACGCGACCCGCTCGCCGGCCGGCTCCCGGTCACCGTCGTCACCGGCTTCCTCGGCAGCGGCAAGACGACGCTGATCCGGCGGCTCCTTACGCATCCGGGCATGAACCGGGTCGCGGTGGTGATCAACGAGTTCGGCGAGGTCGGCATCGACAATGCGCTCGTCGCCGCGTCCTCCGAGAACATCACGCTCCTCGCGAACGGTTGCCTCTGCTGCACCGTGCGCACCGACCTGCAGGAGACGCTGCGGGAGCTCTTCGCGAAGCGCCGCGCCGGCGAGGTGATCGACTTCGACCGCGTCGTCGTCGAGACCACCGGCCTCGCCGATCCCGCGCCGGTGATCCAGACCTTCGCGGCCGACACGCTGCTCGCGGCACAGTACCGGCTTGACGGGGTGGTCACCCTGGTGGACGCGGTGAACGGCGAGCGCCAGCTCGACGCGCAGCCCGAGGCGGTCAAGCAGGCTGCCGTCGCGGATCGACTGCTGCTCACGAAGACCGATCTCGCGGGCGCGGCGGAGGTCGAAGGGTTGCGCGCACGGCTGCGCTCGCTCAATCCGGGCGCCGAGGTTGCCGTGGCGGTGCAGGGCGACATCGATCCGTCCTTCTTTCTCAATATCGGGCTGCGCACCGCGCGCGCCGACGGCGCTCAGCTCGACCGGTGGCTGGGCGGCCCGGGCGAGGGGGACGGCTATCTCGGCAAGCGACTCGCGACCGGCGTGCACGACCGCGCGATCCGGTCGTTCGTGCTCTGGTTCGACCAGCCGTTCTCGTGGCAGGCGTTCTCCGCCGCGATGGAGCTGCTCACCTCGCTGCGCGGTCCCGACCTGCTGCGGGTGAAGGGGCTCGTCAACGTCGAGGGGGAGCGCGGCCCGGTCGTCGTGCAGGGCGTGCAGCACATCTTCCATCCGCCGACCACGCTCGACGCGTGGCCGAGCGAGGATCGGCGCTCGCGACTGGTCTTCATCACGCGCAACATTCCGCAGGATGCGGTCGTCGCGCTGTTCGCGGCCGTCGGCGGACTCGGCGAGTAGCCGATCGCGCGCGGTCAGAAGACGCCGAGCTGCTGGGTCACGAGCTCGTCGTTGCCCCGCACGTCGTCCACGCTGCCGGCGAACACCACCCGACCCGTGTTCAGAATCACGACGTCATCGGCGAGTTCGAGCGCCAGCTTGACGTTCTGCTCGACGAGCACGATCGACTGGCCTGCGCTTTTCAGCCGTGCGATCGTGCGGCCGACCTCGGCGACGATGAGCGGCGCGAGCCCCTCGGAGGGCTCGTCCATCAGGAGCACGCGCGGGTTGCCCATCAGTGCGCGGCTGATCGCGAGCATCTGCTGCTCGCCGCCCGACAGCGAACCGGCGGTCTGGGCGTGTCGCTCGTGCAGGCGCGGGAACAGCTCGAAGACGCGCGCGACGGTCCAGGGTCGCTCGACCCCGGGACGCAGCTGCTCCGCGACCGTGAGGTTCTCCCGCACGGTCAGGGTCGGGAAGATCCGTCGCCCCTGCGGTACCAGGCCGATGCCCATGCGCGAGATCGCTTCCGGCGCAAGGCGCGTGACGGGCGCGCCGAACAGCCGCACTGCGCCGTCGCGCGGCGGCAGGAACCCGATCACCGCGCTCATGCAGGTCGTCTTGCCGGCGCCGTTCCTGCCGAGCAGCGCAAGCACGCGGCCCGGGGCGAGCCGGAAGGACACGTCGTAGAGCACCTGGCTGTCGCCGTAGAGGACGTTGATCCCCTCCACCGTCAGCGCGTCAGTGGCCAAGGTAGACCTCGCGCGTCTTCGGATCGGCCACCACTTCGGCGCGCGTGCCCTCGACGATCACGCTGCCGTAGTGCAGTACCGTGATTTGCTCCGCGAGCTCGAGCGCCGTGTCCATGTCGTGCTCGATCAGCACGACAGTCGTTGCGCGCGGGATCGAATCGATCAGCTGCTTCACGGCCGCGCGTTCGTCGCGCGATAGCCCGGCCAATGGCTCGTCGAGCAGCAGCAGCTTCGGCCGCTGCGCGAGCGCGAGCGCGATCTCGACGCGGCGCTTCTCGCCGTACGAGATCTCCCCGATGCTGCGCTTTGCCAGCGGCTCGAGTTGCACGAGCGCGAGCGCGCGGCGCGCCTCCTCGTAGAGCGCGGTATCGGCTGCGAGCCGCCGGAAGGCGTTCCAGCGAGACGGCTTCAAGCCGAGCAGCGCGAGCGCGACGTTGTGCTCGAGCGTGTCCTTCGGGAACAGCGTGATGATCTGGTAAGTGCGCGCGATCCCCAGCTGCGCGCGCTGGTGGGGCGCAAGCCGCGTGATGTCGCGCCCGAACAGGCGCACTTTTCCCGAGTCCGGCAGGAAGTCGCCGGTGATCTGGTTGAAGAGCGTCGTCTTGCCTGCGCCGTTCGGCCCGATGATCAGGCGGCGTTCGCCCGGCAGGACGCTCAAGCTTACGTGGTTCGTCGCCGGCAGCCCGCCGAAGGACTTGCAGAGGTCGTCGATCTCGAGCGCGGGCGTCACGCCTTGTCCCCCCGCAATCGCGTCCACGCGCGGCGCAGACCGGGCACCAGGCCGTCGGGCATGAACAGGATGATCGCGAGGAACACGAACCCGAGCAGCATGTTCCAGCGCTCGATATACGCGGACGCGTAGTTCTTGAGGATCAGGACGACGCCGGCGCCGACGATCGGTCCGGCGAGCGTGCCGGCGCCGCCGGCGATCACGCCGAGCAGTGCTTCGGCGGAGCTCGAGAGCGCGAGGGAGCTCGGGTGGATGTACTTGTGGTAGTAGACGTACAAGAGCCCCGACACGGCGCCCCAGAAGCCGGCGTAGACGAACGTGAGCCAGCGGACCCGCCAGACGTTGTAACCGAGGGCAGCCATGCGGCGCGGCTGGTCGCGCGTGCCGCGGAGGCCGGCGCCGAATGGCGAGGCGACGAGCCGCGCCATCAGCCAGATCGACGCGACCGTGACGATCAGCGCGAAGTAGTAGAACGCTATCGCACTTTCGAGGCTGATGCCGAACGGCGCGGGGCGCGTGAGGCTGGAGAGCCCGTTGTCGCCGTTCGTCACCGACACCCAGCGGTAGCCGAGTCCCCACAGCACCTGCGAGAGCGCGAGCGTGATCATCAGGAAGCCGAGCCCGGTGGCGCGCAGCGCGATCCAGCCGAAGACGCACGCCATCAGCGTCGTCGCCGCGAGCGCCGCGGGCGCGGTGATCCAGTGTTCCAGCCCGAACTTGAGCGACAGCCACGCCGAGACGTAGGCGGCCATGCCAAGGTACGAGGCGTGTCCCAGCGAAGGGAGCCCACCGTAGCCCACGAGCAGGTTCAGGCTCGCCGCGAAGATCGCCGCGATCAGGATCTGGCTCGACAGGTTGACGTAGTACTCGCCCGCGACCCAGGGCAGCGCCACGAGCGCGAGCGCGAGGACGATCCAGCCGGCGCGGCTCATGCGCCCGCTCGCCCGAAGAGCCCGCGCGGGCGAAAGGCGATCACGAAGATCATCGGCAGGAACAGGATCACGTACGCGAGGTCGGGCGCGAGCGCGATGCCGAACGTGTACACGAACCCGACGATGAAGCTGCCGACGAACGCGCCGACCAGGCTGCCGACGCCGCCGAGGATCACCACGATCAGCGCGAGCGGCAGCATGTCGGCATCGAGGCCGGGATAAGCCGACAGGATCGGGCCGCCCAGGATGCCGCCTGCCCCGGCGAGCGCGGAGCCGAGGCAGAACACCGTCGTGAACAGCCGCGACACCGGGATGCCGACCGCGCGCGCCATCTGCATGTCGTCGACGCCGGCGCGGATCATCGCGCCGAGCCGCGTGCGCTCCATCAGAAAATGGAGTGCGATGGCGACCACGACTGCGATCGCGAGGACGACGAGGCGATAGGTCGGGAACGGCACGCCCGCGATGACCATCGGCTTCTGCAGCGCCGGCGGCGTCGGCACCGGGATCGGGTCGCCGCCCCAGAGGATCAGGCAGAGGTCGGCAATGATGAACGAGATGCCGAGCGTAACGAGCACCTGCCCGAGCACGTTCCCGGGCAGCCGCCGCAGGATGAAACGTTCGACGAGCCCGCCGAAAGCGCCTACCACGACCCCGCCCAGGAGCGCCGCCACCCACAGGTTCGGAATGAACTTCAGGATCGTCACGCCGATGTAGGCGCCGAGCATGAACAGTGCGCCGTGCGTCAGGTTGGCGATCCGCATCAGCCCGAAGATCAGCGAGAAGCCCGAGGAGAGCAGGAACAGCAGCCCGCCTAAGGCAAGGCTGTTCAGCGTCTGGATGACCCAGAACTGCATGGGGGAGCGGGTGTGATCGAGGCGCGCGGCGAGAGTTTGCCCGCCGCGCGTGCCGTGCTTCAGGACTCGAGATACTTCGCCGGCGGCCAGTCGCGGGAGTAGACCGGGTTCGCCAGGAACGCCTTCGGATCGTAGGTCCAGAACTGGCTGACGTTCGGGTACGTGAACTGCACCGCATTCACCAGCCGTCCGTCCTTGCGCTCGACCGCGCGGATGAACACGTCGCCCACGACGTTGCCA
>Ga0315278_10006524_pt1 | contig 10602 bp, 6 predicted proteins | sample YL17G06_0_MG_FD_203880 | JGI IMG/M metagenome (GOLD analysis project Ga0315278, IMG submission 203880) | Sediment microbial communities from Yellowstone Lake, YNP, Wyoming, USA - YL17G06_0 | ecosystem: Environmental > Aquatic > Freshwater > Lake > Sediment | place: USA: Wyoming | collected... | reverse complement strand
TCGAGATCGCGATCCCGTGCCCGACGCGTTGGGCGGCATGGGCGAGAAACCGGCCGACCTGGTGCGGTTGTTCGGGGTGTCGGGGAGGCGGGAGTGCGATGGGCGGGCTGCTACCCCGCCTGCCAGCGTGTAGAACCCCCGTGCCGGTGCCGATCAACGTAGAATCGTAGTTCGGGCCGCCGCCGGGCGGTCGCTGCGAACGGCGTCACCGCCGTGCCGGCATGGGCCTTTCGTTCGAGCGGCAGATCGGAAGGGTGGCAGGATTGCCCGCCTCGCTTGGCTGCCGGGTTTGCGGAGACTTCAATGTCGTCACGGACCATTGCGAGGAACTCCGCGCTGACCGCGGTCGACATGACGCTCGGAACCGTCCTCGGCCTGGTGGCCTCCGTGCTGGTTGGACGCCTGCTCGGACCTGATAAGCTCGGGCACTTCAACTACATTCTCTGGATCGCGAGTTTCTCGCTCAGCCTGGCCACCTTCGGCGTGCCCGAGGCGGTAGGCAAGTACGCGGCGGAGTTCCTGGGAAGCGGCCAGCCCTTCCACGCAGCGGCCTGTATCCGCCTGGGGTTTCGGTACCAGGCCACCGCCGGCGTTGCGGTCCTCGTTCTCGGTTCGGTCGCGGCCTTGCTGACCGAGGCCCCCCCGCATCTGCCCTATGTCCTGCTGGTCGTCGCGAGCCTTCCGTTCGCGATGTCGATGTCGGTGTGCTCCTACGGCAACATGGCCATGGAGCGCTTCGACGCCAACGTGATACCTTCACTGGTCTCCTCGACGCTGAACGTAGCCGGCGTGTTCCTATCGCTCTGGCTCGGTTGGGACCTCGTCGGATTGGCGGCTTCACTCCTGGTGTCACGCATCGTCGATTTCTGCCTGCGCTACATTTTGTTCAGGCGCCTGTTCGGCGCCTACCTGAGAGAACATCCGGACCAGACCCGGGTGGAGCAAGCTGCGCTGCCGCCGGAGCTGAAACAGCGGTTCATCCGGTTCTGCATCCAGTCCACGGCGTTGATGCTGATCAACCTGGTCGTCTGGAACCGCTCAGAGTTCTTCTTCCTGAACCGGTTCTGGGACTCTACGCAGATCGCCTTCTACTCGATCTCGTTTGGCTTGGTGAAGGCCCTGCTGGTCGTGACAGAGCCTTTCTCCTCGGCCGTTGGAGCCTCGTTGATGATTGAGTATGCTCGTGACCGCCGAAAGGCCTGCGGGATCGCCGTGCAGTTCCTCCGTTACCAGGCACTCGCCGTCGTCCCGCTTGCCTTCGGGGTCGCGGCGCTGGGCCGGACGCTGCTGCTCCTCACCTATGGGCCCGCCTACCTGCCAGCCACACCCGTAGTCACTGTGGCGGCGCTGCTCGCCGTGCCTGCGGTTTTCGTAAGACCGGTTCACCGGCTGATCGCTGCCGCCGACCGCCAGTCGTTCCTGATCAGGTGGGGAGTGGTCGCTGCCATCGGCACGCTATCACTCGACTGGGTGCTGGTGAAGTGGGCTGCGGCCGTCGGCGCTGCCTGGGCAAACGGGCTGGCCCAGGGGGTCGCCGTCGTCGGGGCATGGGTGTTCGTCGTGCGGCGGTTTGGCGTTCGCCCGCCGTACAAGACGATCGCCGTGGCGCTGGCGGCGGGAACGTGCATGGCCCTCGTCGTTGGTTTGGCCTTCTCTGGTCTGCCGCCACTGCTCCATCTGCTTGTCGGCGTACCCGTGGGGGCGGGGGTGTACCTCGGGCTCGTCCGGTTGCTGGGCGCGATGAACGGCGAGGACTTCAGCGCGCTGAGTCGTCTGGCAGAGAGCCTGCCGGCATGGGCGGTGCCGGCATGGCTCGCCGCGCTCCGTTTCCTCGTGCCCGGCGGGCCGATGGCCGGGGAGTCGAAATCGTGAGGTGCCACGATCCGAAACAAGGGATTGGGCGCTGCTGGGCGGCTGTGGGCCGCAGACCCTGCGTGGCGGGGCCCGCGACCGGTGAGCCTGCTGTGGCCACCGACCAGCTTTGTCTCCCGGCAGGTTTCGGACCGCGGAAGTGACCGCATGCGGATCCTCCTGCTCACCAACGACTTTCCGAGCGAGCTCCAGCCGACCAGGGGAGTATTCAACGACCAGATGGCGTTGGCGCTTGGCGCCAGGCATCGGATCGAGGTGATCTCCCCCGTCTCGTGGGTCGATGCGAGGGCGGCGGACCCGGGCCGGAGACGCGATGCCGGCGTCAGGCTGGTCGAGGGCATGCGCGTGCACCACCCGCGGTACTACTACACGCCCGGGGTGCTGCGCCCGTGGTACGGGGCGTTCCTCCGGGCCTCGATTTCGACCGCCGTTCGCGCAGTGATCGCCGAGTCGCGTCCAGACATCGTCTTGAGCTACTGGCTGCACCCCGACGGCGACGCCGCGAACCGAGCGGCGAAGCTTGCCGGCGTGCCGAGCGTCGTCATGTCGGGCGGTCTGGCGGCGGTCAGATCGTCTGGATTGGCGACTGCCGCATGAGAAGCGAGGGGAACCCGTACAGGGCATCCCTCATGCCGTGCCGCGTCGGGCGAGCGGTACGCCGTGGCAGGCTGAACATTGAGTTTAAGTGGGCAGGGAACACGCTTCCCGCGCGCGTCGTGACCCCTGTGAGGTACCCGCTTTCACGAGCTGCCGAGAACTCCCGCACCCCGCACATCTTCGCCTGGCCGAATGGGTACGCAAGATGATTGACGGGTCGCCCGATCTCAACTTCGAGGAACCGTCTGCTCCCCGCCAGTTCATCCAGAAGTTCTGCGTCCGTCAGCATCGATAACGGCCGATGCGACACGGCGTGAGAACCCACAGTGACGAGGGGATCCTCGGCAAACGTGCGGAGTTGAGGGAGACGGATGATGTCGCGGTCGAGGCAGATCTTCGGGTCTACACCATGCCGCCTGAAGAGATCCCCGAAGACCTCTGGAACGCGCGTTGGCCAGAGGTGGGCCCAGGCATCACAGTAGTCGTAGGCGGCCCGTTTCTCCTCGAGACTGCGAGACGGCAGGTCGCAAGGCCCGCCCGTGCTGTCCGGCAGTTCAACCGGCAAGTGTTCGACCTTGAGGATCAATGCCTCCAGGGCTCCCCACCAATAGAACGAGTCTCGCTGCAACAAGCCACACGACACGTAGACGGCGAACGGAATACCGTGCCGCCGGAACACGGGCAGTCCGATCACATAGTTGTCCAAGTACCCGTCGTCGGCCGTGAAGCAGACGAACCGCCTTCCCGGGTGGGGTTCTTCGAGCCACCGCGGAATGTCGTCGAGCGACACCGGTGTCCATCCGCGCTGGAGGGCGATGATGATGGCCCGTTCCAGCCAGTCGACTGGCACCTCGAATCCCGGATAGAGACTCACCCTGTCTGGCGACGTGATCCGGTGGAGCATCACAATCAAGCCCGCGCCGGCGAATCTGGGTGCGACCAGCGTTCGCAGTGCGAGGTCTCCGGCGACGGCGACAACCGCGCGCCATGCCGCACGGCGGCCTTTCTCTCGAAGGCGGTCGAAGCTCATCTGCTTCATCGTGCATCCATGGATCGGTGGGCCGATTTCCTGGCTTTCGCGTTCGCTGCGTGTCTGCACCTTTGGCTCAGGGAGCCGGGCCCGCGGTGCGTCGAGGCCGCGCGAGCACCAGGAGGCAACGTACGGAGGACTTGCCGGCCAACGTCCAATGGCGGGCCGACCATGGCCACTCGGCAACGGCTTGCCAGAAGCGCGCGGCAGCAGCGAACGAATCACCCGCAGACAGATGCTCGTTGCCGGCGTCCCGGCGGATCGTGGCTCGGACCTGCCTCTCGACCCCCCCCCGCATCACTTCGGGCCACTGGTCTTTCGCCTTTCGATAGACCTGCCACTGGAACCGCTCTACCATCCTCGCATTCCGGAAGATGCTCGCGCGATGCACCAGAATCGTGACAAGGGGCTCACGGACGTTCTCGATCGCGTACTCAGCCGCGACTCTCATCCAGAGGTCCCAGTCCTCAGCAGCGCCCAACGTCTCGTCGAACCCGCCGACGTGATCGAGGACCGACCGGCGGATGAGCACGCCTGAATCGGACCCGCCGACCCAGAACTGCCTCCGGGCGACTGCGCCCAGTCGCTCGTTCCGGATGCCGGCGAATTCGCCGTAGTCGAGGGTCATCTTCAATCGACCTTCGGTATCGACCAACCTCGCGCCGCAGCCTACCGCGCCGGCCCGGGGGTTCGCCTCGAGGCGCGCCACCTGCTTGGCGATCTTCTCCGGTTCCCAACAGTCGTCAGCATCGAGGTAGGCGATGTACTCGCCCGTCCCGTGTCTCGCCCCGAAGTTGCGCGCGACCCCCGGTCCCTGCCGACGCTGATCGAGGACCTCGACACGGCCGGCGTATCGCGCCAGACGCTGCTTCGTATCGTCGGTCGATCCGTCGTCGACGACGATGCATTCGATAGGTTGGTAGGACTGGGCGAGGACGCTGTCAATCGCCCGCTCGATGTAGCGGCCGTAGTTGTAGCTGGGGATCACGGCCGTGACCAAGGGCTTGGGCATCCTAGTGTCCGGTCTGGCACTCGGTACGGGGTGTGTCAATTCCGGTTGGATTTGAGCACACTTGGTGTATCTTATCGTACCACCTCTCGTTGGGGGAGGGCGGGTCTGTCGGTTCCGACATACAACGATTTCGACTGGCGAATCTCGACAGGCTGCGGCGCCCACCAACCGACCCTGTGTCCCGGCAGGTTTCGGACCGCGGAAGTGACCGCATGCGGATCCTCCTGCTCACCAACGACTTTCCGAGCGAGCTCCAACCGACCAGGGGAGTATTCAACTACCAGATGGCGTTGGCGCTTGGCGCCAGGCATCGGATCGAGGTGATCTCCCCCGTCTCGTGGGTCGATGCGAGGGCGGCGGACCCGGGCCGGAGACGCGATGCCGGCGTCAGGCTGGTCGAGGGCATGCGCGTGCACCACCCGCGGTACTACTACACGCCCGGGGTGCTGCGCCCGTGGTACGGGGCGTTCCTCTGGGCCTCGATTTCGACCACCGTCCGCGCAGTGATCGCCGAGTCGCGTCCAGACATCGTCTTGAGCTACTGGCTGCACCCCGACGGCGATGCCGCGAACCGAGCGGCGAAGCTTGCCGGCGTGCCGAGCGTCGTCATGTCGGGCGGCTCAGACGTGCTCGTGATCGCACGGGAGCCGCGGCGGCGACGCCGAATCGTCGCCGTGATGCAAACGGCCGACGCGGTGGTGTGCGTCAGCCGGCACCTCAAGGCGGCGATCACAACCCTCGGAATCGACGCAAGTCGGGTGCACGTCATCACGCGGGGGGTTGACCGCGCGGCGTTTTCCCCGGGAGATGCCGCTCGCGCGAGGGAGTCGCTGGGCATTCGAGGCGACCGGCCGGTCCTCGTGTGGGTGGGGCGGATGAACCCGGTCAAGGGCCTCGAAACCCTGATCGGAGCCTGCGAGCGCCTGCGGAAGACCGGAACGCCGTGCCGTCTGTACTTGGTGGGGGACGGCCCTCTCCGGGAGAAACTGCAGGCGCAGGTCCGGCGGGGGAGCATCGAGGAGGACGTGGTGTTCGCGGGCCGGGTGGCTCACGCGGCATTGCCCGATTGGTATCGGGCTGCCGACCTCACCGTCTTGCCGAGCGTGTCGGAGGGGATTCCGAACGTGCTGCTCGAGTCGATCGCCTGCGGGACGCCATTTGTCGCGAGCGACGTGGGGGGCGTTGGCGAGATCGCCGACGCGCGCCTTGACCGGCTCGTTGCTCCCGGCGACCCTGAATTATTCGCCGGCGCCATCCGGTCCGCGCTGACCGGCCGGCCTGGTGGCGGTCGCGCGCTCGAGCCTCACACCTGGGCGGAATCTGTGGCAACATTGGGGGAGTTGCTGGAGTTGCTGGTCGCCCGGCTCCCGTGATTCGATACTCGGGACGTTCAGCCACGCGAGGTTCCGCCCGCCGGACGCCGGACGGGCTTGACAGCCGGTTCTCGGGATCGACCACGCACGTGAACCCGCCCGGGGAAACCCGCATTGGTGAAGAGGCACGCAATCTCCCAGTCGATGCTCCACCTGGAAATACTGCCGCGAATCACCGGGACGGGACAGGTTCATCGCGGTCATGACGTGACGGCGCGCGGCCGAGCATCTGGTGCCGGGCTGGCCAACAGTGTAACTACGTGCCCCGATTCCTAATTACGGCAACAGTGGTCCGCAGCGCGGCGCCCGGATCGCAAGGCGCGACGACCGAGAATATCGGGAATATTCGAGGAAGAAGCAACGCCGCGAGGCGGGGGCCCCCGACGCGGCAGCCGCGATGGGGTGGCAGGCCGGGGCCCCCGACGCGGCAGCCGCGATGGGGTGGCAGGCGGGATGCCCCGCCCGGAATACCTGGTCGTACTTGGGAATCGGGGCCCGTAGGAGGCCGAAGGCCGACATAGTCGTCTGGCGCTGCTACCGCCTGACGGGGGTGGCAGAGAGACTTGCTTACAGTTCTTGCCGATCTGGCTAGGGCACGATGTTTGCACGCTCAGAGAATGGATGTGGCTTGCGGGTTTCAAATGTCGCCCTGAAATTTACGGGGCTGTTTCAAGAACCCGACCGGGTACCCGAGCGCGGCCTGACGCTCGTCTGAGGCGGTTCGTCGGGGAGTGACCGGTGTGTCAGTCGACTGGAGGCGGGGTGTGAGAATGGCGAATCTCGCGTGTATCGGAGGACTGGTAGGGATCGCGTGCGTGCTGTCCGGCCCCGCCGTCGTGTCGGCGCAGACGACGGTCTACGGCCTGACTATTCCGGCGGGCCACCCGCGGATCTGGTGGAATGCCGAGCGGATCACGCGGGCGAGGGAGTGGTACCAGCGCAACCCATTCACGGCCCGCACCTACCCGCCGGAGGAGGGCGCGTTCGACAACGCGCTTCTCTACGTGCTGACCGGCAACGCCCAGTACTGCCGGACGGCCATCGGATACGCGAGCGGCATCTTGGTGACCAACCTTGCCGCGAACTCGCCGACTGAAGGAGTGGCGAGCGACGGCCTGAGGTGGTACGGCGAGCAGGTCATCGTGACCTACGATTGGTGCCACGCGCAGCTGACGCAGGAGGAGAAGGATTTACTGCTGAACAGATGGAATTTCTACCTGGACAATATCCGGCAGCATTCCTGGGGCAATGCGCTGATGTACGAGAGCAACTTCAACTGGGGATACATGCGCAACATGATCGAGTGGGGGATTGCGACCTACGGCGAGAATCCGATGGCCGACACTCTGCTTGCCGACGGGTTGATCAACCGGTGGCAGAACAATTTCGCCCCCTACGCGCGCACCGGCGGCGGCCGAGGCGGCGTGTGGCAGGAGGGCAGCAACTACGGCGGCGCCATCGGCGATTACGCCACGATACCATTCGTCACCGCCATGCTGCTCGGCCGAAACATCCTGGCTGAGACCAACCACCAGAAAGAGAACATCTACTACGTGATCTACGCGACGACGCCGGACCGCACCTTCCACCTTCCGAGCGGCAAGTCCTTCTACGAGATATTCCCGTTTGCCGACGACGGGCGCTTCCAGGATGGCGGGTTTATCACCTCGTCGGTCTGGGGGGACTTCATGGCCACGGTCTCCGACCACTGGCGGGACCAGCCCGCAGGACAGTACGCAAGGCGGTGGATCAACCTCGTGTCGTCGGTCAGTTCACCGCTCATCCAAGCGGTGGACCACGGCAGCGCCACGCTGGATTTTTCGAACCTGCCGCTTGACTACTACGCGGCTGGGCCCGCATTCCTCTACGGACGCAACCAGTGGGGTGCGCAGGCGACGACCTGGCAGTTGCAGCTTGGCCTCGCCCGCGACCCGGGCCACGGGCACAACGACCTCGGCAGCTGGCAGATCTGGCGCAACGGCCGGTGGCTGTCGAGAGAAACGACCGGCTACGTGGACACGATTCTCAACTACGCCGGTACGGGTGTCGTGGACAACGGCGAAGCTGTGGGCCACAACACTATTCTCATCAACGGCGACGGCAGTTCCGCGAAGCACGAGAAACCCGAGACCATGTATACGATGAGGCGGGTCGAAAGCCGGCCGCAGTATTCGTTTTCCGCCGTCGACCTGTCGCCTGGCTACAGCTCGCGCGCCAGTCACGTCGAGCGGGAGTTCCTCTTCATTCGGTCCCTGGAGACGATGCTGGTATTCGACCGGATCGACGCGGCCAGTACGAAGACGTTCCTGGCGCATTTCGAGCAAAGCCCGACCGTCGACCAAGCCAACAGGGTGGTGAATGCGGTGAACGGCACGCAGGCGCTGCGGCTGACGACACTGCTGCCGGCGGCGCCCACCTACACCGTGATCACGGAAGGCAGCCACGTCGGCCAGTATCGGCTGCAGGTCGATTCCCCGGGCGCTGGCCAGACGTATTTTCTCCACGTGCTTCAGGCGAAGGGCGCCAGCGACCCCAACGTCTCGGCGTCGCTCGTCGACGGCGGGTCATCATATACCGTGACGCTCACCCATCCGACCAAGGGCGCAGTGGTCGTCCTTCTCCAGAAGGGGATGACGTCGGCGGGAGGGAGCATTACCATGTCCGGCCAGACATACGCTCTCATCAACGGGATGCAGCCGATGACGGTGACGTCCAGCGGACCGGCGTGGGGCGATCCGCTGGCGCCGGCTGCTCCGACCGGAGTGCGGGTGATCAAGTAGGCGCCGGAGCGAATGGCTTCGCGGCGGTCCGTTAGCGGGGGATGCCGGCCGTCGGAGCGCGGCAAGGGGGAGGCGGGTAGCGGTAGTCTCGATGGACCGACGGGTTGCCCGACTCACCCGCCTCGGCGGCGTGGATCATGTTGACCATCTCGCGAGCCGTTACGTAGTGGAGACGGTACCGCTCGCCGTCGTTGTAGGCGGCGAGAAGGAGCCGGTGAAAGTCCCGCATCTGGGGGCCGAGCAGGACCGCAGCGTTATGCTCCAGCGCGCCGTGTGTGTGGGCCTTCACGAAGACCCAGTCCGGCCGTCCCTCGACCGAGATTCCGCGCGCCAGCCAATTGGCGAACCGTGACAGAGTCGCGGGGTGGCCGCCGTGCAGCGACCCGTTCTCGAGCCGCGGAACGACACCCCACTTGGCCCGCCTCCAGTCAAGCGAAAGTGGGCCTTGGACCATCAGCAGGCTGCCATCCCCGGGGCGACGGCCGACTGAGGCACGAATCCCGGTTTCGTGGGAGCGAGGCGCTGCCGGGTTGCCGGTCGCATAGTAGATCCGGTTGACGGTGCGCGTCTGAGCCGGCGAAGGCGCTGCGGGCATGGTGAAGTCAGCATAGCAACCGGTGTCCCGGAGCACAGTCAGCTCGTCGTTGACTCCGCAGCAGCTGCCGTCGGGCAGAGAGTTGTCGAGCGCCCAGTCGCCATGGATGAAACCGTAGCGGACCACGCCCTGTGGATCACGCGAGAGCAGCCCGTGGCGGGTGTGCAGCGTCTGCTTGAACCGCAGCAGCTCGCGTCGCAGATGGTCGGCCGTATCGCCTTCGTGGTGGAGGTGGATCTCGACCTCTCCGAGGCCTTGCGCCGCGAGGGCCGCCAGGATATCCAGGTGCGCCTCTGTGTACTGCTCTATGGGAAAGAAGAACGTGTGCTGGGGATGCCGCCCGTCGGCATCGACGAATTCGCGAGCGAGCAAGGGCAGTCGATCGCGCCAGGCGGCCACCCTGGCATCACCCACGGCGGCCGACGCGTGGTTGTGCATCGGCTCGTAGTGATCGGCGACGCAGAGCATGATGTCGGTGACGCCGCGGCGGTGCCTCCCCTCCCGGCGAGCCTCGACGGCGGCACGAAGGTAGCCTGGGAGCCAGATCTCGGCGTGTCGGGGAAGATGCATCACGTCACCGGCATCGGACAAGTTGTCTCTTCAGAGCCGACACACATCTTGTCGTACGACACCGGGTTCGGTCCGCTTGACGGTGTACGTCTCGGGCACATGAGTCTCCCCGCCGGGCCTTGGCGTTCGTCCTCGCGGCCCGCACCGCGGCCCGCCGTCGGCCAAGTGTATAGTACAAGAATGTTCAGGAGGAACGGCATTTCCAGACGGGTCTACGCTCTTGGCAGCGCCGCACTGGTTGGCTGCTGCCGGCGCTGGTGGAGGTTACCTCGAGCCTGCCGACCCGGATCTTCACGTTGCCAGCTGCACACATCAGCGATTCGCAGATCTTCTGGGAACAGGCCCCGCTTGGCCAGAGTGGCTCCGCGGAGTGCGATCAGAAGCCGTTGACGTACTACACGCGTATTGAGACAGTCGGGACCGCCGCGTGCGCAAACAGCGACCAATCCGACGATTCGATCACGGACATCGCGCCACACACGCGCGGGTTCTGGACCGAACGTGAGCCCGCCTTCGCGCTCATCGGAAGCCTGGCGCACGACGAAGCACCGGGCAACGCGGCCTATCCAGGCCGCGTGAAGGAACGCGTCGCCCTGCTCCACAAGATGCAGGTGGACAACGGCAACCGCGCGTGGGTTCACAACCTGTACGATCACGATCCCTCGGAAGGCTGCGCCCCGTCCTGCTGGGGGAGCTCGCCCCGGATGTCTGGGCTGTTGCTCGAAGCGATCATCAAGTACCACAAGCTGACCGACGACCCGATCGCCCGGCCT
>Ga0315278_10006521_pt1 | contig 10607 bp, 13 predicted proteins | sample YL17G06_0_MG_FD_203880 | JGI IMG/M metagenome (GOLD analysis project Ga0315278, IMG submission 203880) | Sediment microbial communities from Yellowstone Lake, YNP, Wyoming, USA - YL17G06_0 | ecosystem: Environmental > Aquatic > Freshwater > Lake > Sediment | place: USA: Wyoming | collected... | reverse complement strand
ACGCGAAGTGGCCCTGGTAGACGGCCTGCCGGGAGACGCCCGCCGCCCGGGCGATCTCCTCCATCCCGACCTGGTGATACCCGCGCTCGACCAGCAGCCGAGCCGCCGCGTCGAGGAGCCGGGTACGGGTGTCCGCTGATTCCACTCTTGACATGCTGTCAATCATCCTGCTAGTTTACACAATGTCAATTATACGCACGGGCGGGGCAGGGTGATGGGTCGACGAGATGAGTTCGAGCGGGCCGAGGACCGGCTCTACGCGGGGCTGGGGAGCGAGCGCCGCGAGTCCTGGGTGACGGTCGAAGCGCCCACGCCGCTCCGGGTCCGGTACGTCGAAACCGGCAACGGGCGGCCGGTCCTGTTCGTTCACGGTGGCGGGGCTCACGGAGCCGTGTTCGCGCCGCTCCTTCCGCATCTCCCCGGCGTCCGCGCGATCGTCGTGGACCGGCCAGGCTTCGGGCTGAGTGAGGGGCTCGGACACCGGCGGGTCGATCTCCGCCGCCACGCCGTGACCGTGCTCGAACAGGTGCTCGATGCCGCCGGCATCGAGCGGGCCGCGCTTGTCGGCAACTCGATGGGCGGCACCTGGGCGGCGTGGCTCGCCCTGGATCGCCCGGAACGTGTCGAGTCGCTTGCGCTCCTCGGATGTCCGGCTCTCGTCCTCGAGACGTCGGGCCCATTCGCGCTCCGGTTGATGGGCCTGCCCGTGCTCGGACCGCGCCTCGTGCGTGCCGCCGGCCAGGACCGCGCCGGGTTGTTGCGGGTCATGGAGCGGATGAACGAGAGCCGGGCGTCGCTCGAGCGGCAGCCCGCCGGGTTCGTGGAGCTCGCTGTGGCGGCCGGGTCGCAACCGGCGTTCGCGGAGAACTGGTCGGGCCTACTCTGGAACACGTTCGGGCTCCGCGGCCGCCGCTGGCACCTGGGAGAAGATGAGCTCCGCACCATTCGGGAGCCCGTGCTCCTGGCCTGGGGCGAGCGCGACCCGTTTGGCGGCCTCGACGTCGCCCGTCGCGTCGCGGCCGTCACCTCCGGCCGACTCGTGGAGGTGCCGACCGGCGGCCACCTGCCCTGGCTGGACGACCCGGCGCTCGTCGGTCGGACGATCACCGATCACGTCCTCGGGTCCACCCAGGAAGGAGTCGAGTCCGTCAACCCTCGGTCGCTCGCGGCGATCGGAGCGTAGCCATGGAGACAGCGTCGCCGTCCGAGCCCCGCGGCCTCACCCGTCTGGTTGGCGAGCCAGGAACAGCGCTCACCCTGTCGTGGGCGGCCCTGCTCGGCTTCTTCGGTCGCTCGATCATCGACTTCCGCTACGTGTATCCCGACGAGATCCCGGACCTGGCTTCGAACGCGGTCGCCCTCGCCGTGTATGTGGCGATCCTCGGGGGCTGGATCGCGGCGCTGATCGCCCTCGCCGGCGGGCGTCGCTCGGGCGGGATCGCCGGCCTCGGCTTCGCATTCCTGCCGATCCTGCTCGCTGCATCGACCGCCGCGGTGTTCTGCCCCACACCGTGTGCGACGGCGGCACCGCTGGCCGACATCACGAACTGGGTGTGTCTCGCCCTGGGCGTCCTGTCGGCGGTCAGCCTGGTCGCGTATCTCCGCTCGGGCAGGACGAGCGCCGCCGTCGGCTCGGGTTCGGAGGGTTAACGTGGACGCGGCGCACGTCGCCGGGTGGCTCCTGATCTCCGGCTCCATCACGTTCGGCATCGGAGCCGGGGATCCCTACCTGGTCCGGGCCTGGACGGCGCCGCAGGAGACCTTCCTGACGATCGTCGCTCGTCACCCGATAGCCTGGCGCGCCACGCACGTCCTGTTCATCGGGGGCACGGTCCTGACGACTGCGGGGCTCGTGGCTATGCCGAGCCTCCTGCCCGACGGATGGCCGCGCGCCCTGGCCCTCGCCGGGGCGGCGGCCTTCGCGATCGCGGCGGTCCTCTGGATCGTCTCGCTCATCTATCGCCTCGCGGTCACGCCGAGCACCGCCCGTGACTTCACCGAGACGGGCGCACTGGACCCGTCGGTCACGGCGCTCGACCGACTCAATGGGGGCCTGTTCAAGGCGTTCATCGTCATCGCCTTGGCCGGTCTAGCGGCGATCGGGATCGCGACGACGGCCGGCGGGCCGATCCCCGCTCCGCTCGGTTGGGGATCGGCAGCTTTGTCGGGTCTGCTCGTCGGCGGTCTCCTGCTCACCGGAGACATGCCGCCGTTCACGGTCTACATCGCCCCACTGGCGTTTGGCATCGCCCTGCTGGCGGGCGCGTAGCTCGGCGGGTCTGACGTTGCCTCGCGGGCACCGGCGAGCGCATCTGCTGGTTGTGGTCGGGGCGAGAGGAGACAAACCACGCTTAGGCACCTTAATGTCCCGGCTCGATTGCCCCTTCAGATCGAGATCACAGGCTCCGAACACTGGCTTCTGACCTCGACCGCCTAAGCGTAGATCAGGCGGTCGCGACTGCCGTGCGGCGGCTCGTCGTTCAGTCGAGGCTGATCATCCCGGCGGCGGAACGCCCGTGGCATTGCTTGACCTTGCGGCCGCTTCAACCTTACGAGTGACAAGGCCGCGTGACCGGGACGTCGACGCCCTCGCCCACGCGGGGCTGAACAGCTGCACGGCCGGAAGTACGACGCGAGCCGAGATTTGGTCGGGGCGAAAGGAGTTCACACCGCGGAACCTACCTCATCGTGGCACGTGGGCCATAGCGCCCGGGAGGCGGGACGGCGCGGACCTCCAGGCCTCGAGCCCGATGGAGCGGCAGGCCGTTGGCTATGGCCGTGGCCGCGATCGCCGCGTCGAAGGAGCGGGCGGCGGGCCTGCGCCCCGCCGCCGGTCCCGACGTCGGGCTCAGGCGTCGGCAGCCCGGCGCAGGCGCTCGAGCTCACGTCGGAGACGCTTGCTGGGTCGGCCCTCCCCACGCATCGGCATGATCTCTGGCCCGGCCTCCGGCACGACGGGTGGGCTGTGGTCCACGTAGCAGGTCGCGGCGACGGCGGCCCCGACACGCGACCCGATCGGAAGCGCGACCTCGACGATGCGCTTGCGATCGGCGATGAGCGCCTCCACCCGATCGCCCGCGCGAACCTTCGTCGACGGCTTTGCCGGCGATCCATTCACGAGGACGTGGCCGCCATCGCACAACCGGCTCGCTAGCAGGCGGGTCTTCACGAGGCGCACCGCGCAAAGCCAGCGATCGATACGCGTCTCGTCAGTAGCGGGGGGATCAGTCACGCGTTCTAGGATGGCACGACTCGCGGAGGCGTCGCGGCGATCACTGCCGCCGGCGCGCGGCGCGTGATCGATGGTGCATGCGATCGCATCGTGCCGCCGCTTCGAGGCCGGTGCTCCCTGCCTCCCCAGGGCGACGGCCGCGTCCTCGTCGGAAGCCCGTGTCACCATGCCCTGAGCCACGATTGCGGACCCTTCGGAGGAGCGGAGTGAAGACCACCACAGTCGAAACGGCGGAGCGGGGCCGTTCGCCCCTGGGGGCCTACATCCGCTTCCTGGTGGACGGGCCGCACGGCAACATGATCCACTCGACCGTGCCGCCGGGGATGGTGGGCCGCGCCTGCCGCTTCCGGATCGTCGACGAGTACTGGTTCGTGCTCGCCGGCGAGGGAGAGATCTGGCGCAGGGCGGCCGACGGCCGCGAGAGCCTCACCCCGCTCGTCCCCGGCGCGTGCGTCGACGTCCCGCTCGGCACGACGTTCCAGTAGCGGTGCACCGGGGACGTGCCCCTCGTCTTCACCTGCACCGCGATGCCGCCCTGGCCCGGCGACAACGAGGCGCTGCTCGTGGACGGGCCGTGGACGCCGTCGGTCGACGTGGAGCTGCCCGCGCATCCTCCTGACCCGGCTGGTTCTGAGCCGGAGGGGTGCTCGTCAGGCGCTCGCGGGCGTCGCTGCGCAAAGACGAGCATGGGCAGGGCCCACCTGGCCATCGGCGCCCGACTACGCGTTCGGGCTCACCGCCGGCGCGAAGGCTCGCGCTGGGACGCGGCCTTGGGGCCGGCGTCGTCCGCGTCAAAGAAGCTGGTCGGGGCGAGAGGATTTGAACCTCCTTAACTCAGCAATCCCTGCGCTCCGTGATGACCAACCGCACGCCGAGGGAGTCCTCCCCGGCAGCAGCGGCCCGAAGCGCATGAGGGACGGGTACCTGCGAGGCGCGATCTCCCAGTCAGCCACTCGAACCCAGATGAACGCCCTCACCGCTTACGTTGCCGCCGGCGGATCTGTCAGGGGCGCGGCTGACCTCCTGGGCATCCGGTCGAGCACGCTGAAACGCCACCTCGCCGACCTGCGTGCGAGGTCGGGCCTTACCACCGAACAGCTGATCTACACCGAAAGAGCTGTCGGATGGCTCGTCGTCCCGAGCTTGAAGCCCGGCTGAGGTGCCGCGCCCATGCCTGTCCGCCCGGTCGCGCGCATCGAGTCGAGCCACGCGATGGAGGCAGGCGATGGTGACGATCGGGGTCGACACGCACAAGGCGACCATCGCGGTGCGTGCGATCGATGAGGCCGGTCGCGAGCGCGGGGCGGAGACGTTCCCCAACGACGGCGAGGGACACGCTCAACTCCTGCGGCGGCGTCGAGTTCCCGCTCAGCCTTGCGGCGACCCCCCAGACGGTTAGCAGGTCCATCAGCTCGCGGTCGTCCACCGAGCCTTGCCTCCCTTCCTGGGCCGCGAAGCATGTGGCCTTGCGCCGCCCGACAGGTCGCAATCTGGTCAGGCCGTGCGGCGGGTGGCCAGCATCTCTTGCTCCATGCGCCAAGTCACTCCCCGGTCGGGCGACGTGAAGCCCTTCCAGTGGAAACGATCCGGCTCGATGTTGGTGAACGTCCACCGCAGCTGGCTCCCGTCGGTATCGGGGCCCTCGACCCAGATCTCGTCGCCGACCTGCCGTGCCCGCAACAGGATCGACTCCTTGCCGGCTGCGCTGACAAAGTAGACTCGCCAGGTGGAGGTGCCCGGCTCGAGCGTCCGGATCGAGGTGCCGATGCCTCGCTCGCCCGGCGCAGTTCCCCCCGTCCGGTAGTTCGGGCCGGTCAGCACGTCCTGGATGGCCCGGCCGTCGAGCACCCAGCCGAACGCCCATTCGGCGTCCTGGTCGTAGGTCGTGTTGCCGGACTCGTCGAACAGGTGGACGTGCATATCCCACACGCCGACGAACTGTCCGAAGAGCATGAGCTCGTCGCGGAGCGGCGGATACGGGCCAGCGGCGCGGAGTGCGTCGATCATCGGTGTGTCGGTTGTCACCGGGGTCGGGATGGTTTCCAAGGGTGCTCCTCCTCCTTCGTTAGGGATGAACCGGGGTGCGGCGGGCATCGGTCTGGGCGACCGGGTGGACCCGCCGCCACACGCCGGGTAGTCGATGACGATGCCGTCGGAGTCGACGTGCAGGTCGGCCTGGAAGGTGCCGGACTGGTAGCGGTACACCTCGCCGCCGAAACCTGACTCTCGGCGCGTGTAGCGCTGGTCGACGGCCGACAGCTTCAACTCGGGCAGGCGGACGTAGGCCACGCGGATGTCCGCGGACTGTCGCCGTCGGACGCGATTGTGACTGCCCGATCGGTCCGTGGCAGCTCAATCCGCAGCCTGCGGACCCGCCAGGCGAGATCGCACTGGATCTGATCCCAGCTCAGTGAAGAGGGTCAGCTGAAGACCAGCCGGTGCCTGCAGCCGGGAGCTGAGCGAGTTCCACGGCGTCGTGACCGGCTGGGCGATGACCGTCGCACCGGCGTCTGCCGATCGCTCGGTCATGCCGGCAGCATCGTCCACTTCGAAGGCGACGCGGATGTGCCCGGCGACCCGACGACCGACTTCCACCTGATCGACATGCCCGGCGTGGGCGGGGTCGGCGATCTCGAGGGTCGCCCGGCCGGCGTCGAGGATCGTCACGCGGCCACCCTCGGACGAGAAGGATTCCGCTTCGATCAGGCCGAGCACATCTCGATAGAAGTGCACCGCCTGGTCGTAATCGGTCGCGGTCACGACCAGGCGCAGCTGGCTGACGGTAGGCATGCTGGGCATCGGTTCCTCCACGTGATGGTCAGGGCCGCGTCCTGACCGGGCGTCATGATCACGACGGCCGAGATTCCGAGAGATGCCGCGAACGTGCGCTCCATCACCCAGAGCGAGGCAGACGAAGTGCTCTTGCAGTTCAAGAGCCAGGCGCCGAACCACGCTACGAGGTGTAGCGCGGGGGCCACGCGTCCGCGTCGGCTCGCTCGCCGAATACGACCTGGTCGACGGAGAAGTCGAACAGCCGATAGCCTTCGTCGACCCCAAACGACCAGGCCGCCGCGGCCGTGGCACGAAGCGCCGGATCTGTGACCTCCCGGGCGCGGCCGCGAATGAGGAACTCGTGCGGCGCGGCCGGGTCCTGGTGGGCATGGAGGGCATACCGCCCGTCGGCAGCGAGGTCGGCCACCTTCGCGGATCCGACGATGAGGAACGCAAGCAGCCGACCCTCGACAATCGCAACGTAGATCGGGTGGATCCGCGGCGCGGCATCGCCGCGGACGGTGGCCAGCAGGCCTTCGCCGATCCCCGACCGCTCGATGAGTTGCCGCCCGCTCGCGGCGAGCTGCGGGGCCGCAGTCGCAAACTCGTTCCAGACAACCATTTGTTCGTTCTCCGTTCGATTTCGTCCATCGTTCGGTCGTTCAGCCGAGTTCGGCGTCGGCGACAGCGGTCGGCGTCCGTCGGCGAAGCGTGATCCCGAAACCTTCTCGCCGGTTCACGAGCACGATCCCGCCGAGGATCAGTGCCGCGCCGGCCAACAAGCGGCCATCGATCGCCTCGTGGAGCATCGCTCCACCGAGGATGATCCCGACGACCGGAATCAGATACGCGACGAGTGCCGTGCGCGTCACGCCCCAGCGGTCGAGGAGCCGGAAGAAGGCGAGGTAGGCGATGCCGGAACCGAGGAGGCCGAGCCAGACGACGGCGAGCAGCGCGTCGGGGCGCATCGGCGTCTCGAGCGGGTGCTCGAAGAGGAATGCCAGGACCGTCACGATGGCCAGGGCGAACCCGACCTGGAAGACCGCGGGGATCATGGGCCGGAGGCCGTGGATGTTGCGTCGCGCGTAGACGCCACCGATCGCGTAGGAGATCGTGGCGGCGACGAGGGCGAGCTCGGCGTCGGGCTCGCGCTGGGCGAGCGTCGCCGGGTCCAACCCGACGAGGATCGCGACTCCGACGAAGCCAACCAACACCCCGATCACCTTGTTCGGGGTGATCGGCTCGGTCCGCAGCGTCACTGCTGCGACGGGAATCACGACGAGGGGGATGGCCGCGGCGAGCGTCGCCGCGAGCGCCGAATCAAGGGTCTGTTCGGCGCTCGTGATCAACACGAAGGGCAGCGCCATGTTCAAGACGCTCATCACGATCAGGTGACCGTACGTCCGAGCATCGCGGGGCAGCGGTTCGCGTGCTGCCGCAACGATCGTCGCCAGGAGCGCGAACCCGATCACGAGCCGGAGCATCACCAGCGTGAACGGAGACAGGCCGGCATCGAGACCGACCTTGATGAACAGATAACTACTGCCCCAGATGACGCCAAGGGCGAGAAACAACACCCAGTCGAGGCGCGACGAGGTCGTCACGATCGCAGCGATGGCCGGATGTGGTCGACGCCCGGGATCAGGCCAGTCATAGGGTTCACCTCGCGGGATGATCGGGTTCGATGCGACCATCGTGACCTATCGCCGGTCCTCTGGTAAGGTCCGGTCTGATGGCAAGAACGAGGACCAGTTCAGCACTCGAGCTTCTCGTCCAACTCCGGCGCGACGACCCGGACCCGCTCCACCGACAGCTCGAGCGCGTGCTCAGAGACACGGTCCGCGACGGCCGACTTGCGCCGACGACCATCCTCCCGTCGACCCGTGCCCTCGCCCGTCAGCTGGGCGTTTCGCGGGGGATCGTCGTCGAGGCCTACGAGCAGCTTGTCGCTGAGGGCTACCTGGCGAGCCGGCCCGGTGGTGTCACCCAGGTCGCCCGGACGTCCAGCGCGCCGGTGGCCCGCGCCACCGAACCGGCGCCGATCCATCTGGTGTTCGATTTCCGGCCGGGTCGGCCCGATCTCGACCATCTCCCGCGGCTCGTCTGGCTGCGCTCGATCCGCCGCGTCCTCAACGAGGCTCCGAGCGAACGCTTCGGTTACCTCGACGGGCGCGGCACAGTCGAGCTGCGACAAGCGATCGCCAGCTACCTGAACCGGGTGCGTGGCACTGCTGCCGATCCGGCAGACGTGGTGATCTGCTCGGGCTTTGCCCAGGGTCTGGCAATTGTCGCCCAGGTCCTGCACGCGACGGGCGCGCGGCGGATGGCCCTCGAGGACCCGTCGTATCCGGAGTACCGTTCGGCGGTTCGGGCGGCCGGGCTCGACGTTGTCGGGATCCCGGTCGATGAATCGGGGATTCGGGTCGATCTCCTCGCCCGCGCCGATGCCGATGTGGTCCTCGTGACCGCCGCCCACCAATACCCGACCGGCGCCGTCCTGCCCGCTGGTCGGCGGGCTGCGCTCATCGACTGGGCCGATCGGCGCGACGGCCTCATCGTCGAAGACGACTATGACGCGGAGTTCCGCTACGACCGGGAGCCGATCGGGACGGTTCAGGGCCTCTGCCCGGATCGCGTCGTCTACTCCGGCTCGGCCAGCAAGATCCTTGCCCCGGGGCTGCGACTCGGCTGGCTGGTCGCCCCGGCGCGCTTCGTCGACCGTCTGGCCGCCGCGAAGGTCGCCGCCGATATGGGCTCAGCCGCGCTCGAGCAGCTGGCCTTCGCCGACGTCGTCGAGCGCGGCGAGCTCGATCACCACCTCCGCCGGATGCGCCCGATCTATCGCCGCCGGCGCGACCGGCTGCTGGAAGCCCTGGCTCACCACCTGCCCGCTCTCCGGCCGACGGGCGTCTCGGCCGGGCTCCACGTGCTAGCCTGGCTACCGGCCGATCTCGACGAGCCGCGGATCGTCGCCGCGGCGCTGGAGGCAGGGATCGGCATCGCAGGGCTCGCCTCGCTGCGGTTCACGCCCGGTCCGGGCGGCCTCATCCTCGGCTATGGTGGGATCGTCGAGGACGCGATCGACGACGGCATCCATGCCCTGGCGAACGTGATCGCGGCGGTCGCCGACAAGGACACAACCATCGCGTCCAACCTGCCCGGCGATTGACCGGCGAGGGGTCGATAAAGGTGGGCAATCTGCCCGAAACGTTCGCGGGCCCGGCCAACCTCGGACGCTTGGCCACCGGCGAACTCGTACAGCCTGCCGAAGTCGATCTTCCACCCGTAGTCGCAGATCTTCGCGTCCTGGGCGCTCCAGATGTCGGGGGCGAGTCCGATCTGGGCGGCACTCACGTGCATGCCCTCGATCCACACGTTGGAGTTGTCGACGTAGAGGCAGTTCACGGGCCGTACCCCAATGGGCGCCTGTCCGTTCGCGCATCGTACCGGGCTGCTTCTCGTTCGGGGGCCCCCCGTAGACACGAACCTCCAACACGAAGGAGGGCGTTGGAGGTTGGCCCAGCAGGCGTAGCACCCCAAGCGAATAGACCGCGCCAGCCAGCCTACCGACGATTCACGGATGATGCTATGCACGGTTTGTGGTGTCGTCACCAGCCGCGGAGGTAGCCGCTGCACCGAGCACGCTCGGCAGTCCAGCCGGAGCCGCCACAACGCGCTCTACAGCACGCGGGCATGGCAACGCCTCAGTGCACGAGTGATCGCTCGACATCGCGGCCAAATACGGGGACTCGTGCCCGGGCTACGGGCGCGATCCCCACCCGGCCAGCGATCTGACCGCTGACCACGTCGTGCCGCTCGCCGCCGGAGGCGCACCACTCGACCCCGGCAACCTCGCCGTGCTCTGTCGATCCTGCAACTCGACCAAGAGCGCCTCCGAGCCCGACCGGGGGTACCCACACGCGGGTTCCGCCCTCGCGGAAGACCGCGCCCGCCAAATGCGCGCACGCGGCCGAGTTTCGCCCTGGCGACCGCGCTGTTCGCGCGCACGGACGTCCTTGGCTTCGAGCGGATGGAGTACGAACTCTCGCCCGATGCGATCGAACTGGGACTCGGCGCCGCCTTGCCGGCCGTGTTCGAGATCGGGAAAGAAGGTCAGTCTGTTCGGGGCGAGAGGAGACAAGCCACCCTTAGGCACCTTAATGTCCCGGCTAGTTTGCCGCTGGAGATCGTGCTAACGGGCGCGGAAGCGATGGGTCGGCGGCGCGACGAAATCGCCGGCGTGAACGAGGCAGAACGACGATGTCGGCGGGATCGCGCTGATCAGGAGCGCGATTCGTCGAGCGTGGCGAGAAACTCGGCAGGGGTGCGGATGGGCAGGCGATCCGCCAGGACCGTGAGGTGGCGGTCACCGGATACGAGGACGGCGCGCTCGGCCGTGGCAAGCGCCAGCAGGTAGTCGTCATTCGGGTCGGCCGAACGGATCGCCGGCGCGGCCATGGGATCCGCCGCGAGGATGGCCGAGCGTGCGATCCACGCCACGAAGGCGTCGGCATCGGCGGGCGGGATCAGGCGGGCGAGCTTCGGGTATCCAAGGGCACGCGCGAGCTCGGCAAGCAGCGCGGGCGACGCCACGAGTTCGAAG
>Ga0315278_10006517_pt1 | contig 10611 bp, 12 predicted proteins | sample YL17G06_0_MG_FD_203880 | JGI IMG/M metagenome (GOLD analysis project Ga0315278, IMG submission 203880) | Sediment microbial communities from Yellowstone Lake, YNP, Wyoming, USA - YL17G06_0 | ecosystem: Environmental > Aquatic > Freshwater > Lake > Sediment | place: USA: Wyoming | collected... | reverse complement strand
CGGCGTCGTGCGCGACCAGCACGGCGGATCCGCCGGTCAACAGGCCCGCGCGCCCGGGATCCCGGGCGAGGTTCTGCTCGATCAGGCCGCCGACCATCGAGGCGAGCCCGTTCGGCTCGTCGTCGAGGAAGACGACCCGCGGCGCCCGCGCGGGCCCGGCCGTCTTCCCCGTCACGGGGTGAGGACCACCTTCGTCGCCTCGCGCCGATCGAAGAGCTCGTATCCGCGCGGCGCGTCCTCGAGCGAGAGGCGATGGCTGATCAACGGGGCGGGGTCGATCGCGCCGGCCACCACCTGCGCGAGCGAGCGTTCCCACCAGGCGTGCACCGGACAGAGCCCCGCGAAACGCAGCTCGATCGCGCGCGCCCAATACACCCCGAGCTGGACCTCGACGGTCTCCCCCGCGTACATCCCGACCACGACGACGCGGCCGCCGCGCCGGACGACGTTCACGGCCGACTCGAACGCCGTGGGCGACCCCACGGCTTCGATCACGACGTCGGCGCCCCGGCCGTCGGTGACATCGGCGAGCGCGGTGGCAGGGTGCCGCGCCGAGACGTCCACGGGGATCGCGCCGGCCCGCTCCGCGAGCGCGAGCCGGTCGGCGTCGAGATCGAGCCCGTACACGGCCGAGGCGCCGAGCGCGCGAGCCGACTGCGCCGCGAAGAACCCGACGGGCCCCATCCCGATCACCGCGACGGCGTCGGCCGGGCCGATCGCCGCGAGCGAGGCCGCGTAGAAGCCCGTGGTCAGCACGTCGCCCACGAACAGCGCGCGCTCGTCGTCGAGCCCCTCGGGCATGCGCAGGAGGTTCACGTCCGCGGCGGGCACCCGCACGCGCTCGGCCTGCGTCCCGGGGAGGTCGCCTCCGAAGGTTCCCGCGCCCAGGACGGCCGCCTCGTCACAGAGCTGGGTCTGTCCGCGCCGGCAGAACCAGCATGCACCACACGCGATGTCGAACGCCACGATCACCCGGTCGCCGGGCCTGACCGAGGCCACCCCGTCACCGACCGATTCGACGACCCCCACGGCCTCGTGGCCGAGCACATCGCCCGGCGCCACCGGGGCCTTCAGGTGGTAGAAGTGCAGGTCGGAGCCGCAGATCGCCGCCCGCGTCACCCGCACGACGGCGTCGCCGGGCTCGAGTACCCGCGGCTCCGGGACGTCGGCGACCTGGACGACGCCCTCGTCCTCGAACACGACCGCGCGCACCCGATCAGGCCTCGTCGGGGAACGTGGTGTCGACCTCGCCGCACAGGTGCACGAGCTCGTTCGCGGCGCGCACGTACCTCACGATCGTGGGGAGGTCGCCCTGCACCCGGAGCTTGCCCTGCATCATCGCTCGCACCGGATCGAGGTCGCCGGTCACGACCTCCTTCCAGCGGGAGTATGGGGCGCGGATCACGTACGCCGATGCATAACCGCGCGCCTCGTCGACCACCCCACCGCCGCGGCACGCGCCGTGCCACAGGTCGAGCAGCCCCCACACGTCGACGGGGATGCCCTTGTCGGGCTCGGCCTCCACCAGGAACGTGATGTCGCCCTCCCAGGTTTCGGCGGCCTCCAGGTAGTCGGCAGACCCATTGATCTGGGCGATCAGGTCCTGGAACCAGGGGTCGGTCGGGAACATCGGCACGGTGCGGTTCCTCCTCGTCGCGCCCCAGCATACGGGCGCGGGCCTGGGCCTAGCGAACCGAAAGGATCAACAGCAGCCCGATCGTGTTGAACGCCATGTGCGCGCCGATGTTGGCCACGATCGTGCCCCGGCGCTCGTAGATCCAGCACAGGCCGAGCCCGGTGACGACCATCACGGCCTGCAGCAGCAGCGCGTCGCGCCAGGGCGAGCCCACGTAGTGCGCCAACCCGAACAGCAGCGACGACGAGCCCGCGCCCGTCCAGAACCCCCACCGATCCCGGACGCTCCGAAAGAGCATCCCCCGGAAGAAGAACTCCTCGGTGATCGGGGCGACGATGATGGCGAGGAACGCGGCTCCGACCTTCCCGAGGGTGGACAGGTTCGACGAGAGCTGCTCGGGGGCTTGCACATCCTCCCCGAAGAGCGCCCGGAACAGGAGCGTCAGCGCGGCCCCCACGCCGAAGGCGACGGCGAGGTAGAGCACGATCCCCATCCCGTACCCGACCCCCCACGCGCGCGCGCGTTCGCCCTTCGGCGGGACCCAGAGGAGGCGGAGCCAGCCCGGGTGCCGCCACCGGAGCCAGCCCGCCAGGCCCCCCAGGGTCACGAGGTCGATCACGATCGTGAGCGCGACGGCGGGCCCGTCGGCGGCGCCGGAGATGATGTCGATGCCGAAGATCGCGATGAGCGCGATCGCCACGACCCCCTGCGCGAGCACGAATCCGACGACGACGTATGCGAGGAGGGCCTCCCACACCGACCAGGTCACCTTCGGGCGGGCGTCGGCGCCCGCGGCGCTGTCGGGGCCGAACGGGAACTCGGGGAGGTCGGGGCGGGGCGGCGGCTGCAGCATCATCGCGGTCTCATCATCCCGGTGGGCCGGCCGCACGACATCAGTACCCGGCCGGCGTCTCGACCCGCTCGCGACGCACGGCGGCGCCAAGGGCTCCCAGCTTGGTCTCGAAGTCCTCGTAGCCGCGATCGATGTGATGGATGTCGGCCACCTCGGTCTCGCCGTCTGCGCAGAGCCCCGCGATCACCATCGCGGCGCCCGCACGGATGTCGAGCGCGTGCACGGGCGCGGCCGAGAGCCGCTCGACCCCCCGGATCACGGCGTGGTGACCCTCGGTCCTGATGTCGGCGCCCATCCGGCGCAGCTCGTCGACGTAGAGGAACCGGCTCTCGAAGACGTTCTCGGTCGCGATGCTCGTGCCCTCGGCCACCGAGAGCGCGGCCATCAGGATCGGCTGGAAGTCGGTGGCGACCCCCGGGTACGGAAGCGTCACGAAGTCGACGGCACGAGGGCGACCCTCCTGCCGGATCCGGAGGCCCTCCTGGGTGAGGTCGACCCGGGCACCCGCGTCGGAGAGCTTCGTCAGGAGCAGCTCGAGGTGGTCGGGCCGGGCCTCCGCGATCGTGACGTCGCCCCGGGTGGCGACGGCGGCCGCCGCCCAGGTGCCTGTCTCGATACGGTCGGCGATGACCCGGTGCTCGGCGGGCGCGAACGAGTCGACGCCGTGGACCTCGATCGTGCTCGTGCCCGCGCCCTCGATGCGCGCGCCCATCTCGTTCAGGAAGTCGGCGAGATCCGCGATCTCGGGCTCGCGCGCGGCGTTGTCGAGCACGGTGGTGCCCTTCGCCGCCACCGCCGCCATCAGCAGGTTCTCGGTGGCGCCCACGCTCGGGTAGTCCAGCGTGATCGAGGCGCCGCGCAGGCCGTCGGTCTCCGCGAACAGGAACCCGTGTTCGGAACGGATCTCGGCGCCCATCTTCTGGAGGCCGTTGACATGGAGGTCGATCGGGCGGGACCCGATGTTGTCCCCGCCGGGCATCGCGACCTGGGCGCGTCCCGCGCGGGCGAGCAGCGGGCCCAGCACGACGATCGAGGCGCGCATCTGCCGCACGAGGTCATAGGGCGCCTCGACCGACGTCAGGTCGGCCGCGTCGATCGTCACCGTGCCGCGCTGCCACGCCACGCCGGCCCCGAGGTGCTCGAGGACCTCGGCCATCAGGGTGCAGTCGTGGATCCGCGGCACGTTGTGCAGCACGCTGCGGCCGGGAGCGAGGAGCGCCGCGGCCATCAGCTTGAGCGCGGAGTTCTTCGCGCCGGAGGCGCGGATCGTGCCGGACAGGCGGGCACCGCCCGTGACGAGGAGTCGTTCCATGGGGGGTTCAGTGTAGGGCGCGAACGCCGCGGAAGGCCCAGCGGCGACGCATCTACCCGAGCAGCCTGATCCTCGCCGTGGCCTTCGCGATCTCGGCCTTCGCCGTCACGTCGTCGAGCTGCTGTGCGGTCTCGAGCCGCCGCTGCGCCCCGACGAGGTCGATCTCCGACGCGAGTTCGGCGTACGTGGCCATCACGTCGACGCGCGTGATGCCCTCGTTCGAGGCGACGTGCATGAACCCGCCGTCGATCACCGCCGCGAGCTCGGGCTGGTCGCCGCGAAGGATGTGCAGTGGGCCGATCGCGAGCTGCACCAGGAGCGGCGCGTGGCCGGCAAGGATGCCGACGTCGCCGTCGACGCCCCGCGCGGTGACCTGCTCGGCCTCGCCGACCCAGACCTCACGCTCGGGCGTGACGAGGTGCACCTCCACCGGCACCTACGCGGCCTCCATCTGCTTCGCGGCCGCGACCGCCTCCTCGATCCCGCCCACCAGCAGGAACGCCTGCTCGGGCAGGTGGTCGTACTCACCCTCGCAGAGCCCCTTGAACGACTCGATCGTCTCGTCGACCGGCACATACTTGCCCTCGATCCCCGTGAACTGCTCGGCCACGAAGAACGGCTGCGACAGGAACTTCTGGATCTTGCGGGCCCGGGCGACGATGACCTTGTCCTCCTCGGACAGCTCGTCGATACCCAGGATCGCGATGATGTCCTGAAGGTCCTTGTAGCGCTGCAGTATCTCCTGCACGCGTCGCGCCACCGCGTAATGTGCCTCGCCCACATAGCGGGCGTCGAGGATCCGCGAGGTCGAGTCGAGCGGGTCGACGGCGGGGTAGATGCCGAGCGACGCGATGTCACGCGAGAGCACCGTCGTGGCGTCCAGGTGGGCGAACGCGGTGTGCGGCGCGGGGTCGGTGATGTCGTCGGCGGGCACGTAGATCGCCTGCAGCGACGTGATCGAGCGGCCCTTCGTGGACGTGATCCGCTCCTGGAGCTCGCCCATCTCGTCGGCGAGGGTCGGCTGGTAGCCCACCGCCGATGGCATGCGCCCGAGGAGCGTCGAGACCTCGGAGCCCGCCTGGGTGAACCGGAAGATGTTGTCGACGAACAGGAGCACGTCCTTGCGCTCCACGTCGCGGAAGTACTCGGCCATCGTGAGCGCCGATAGCGCGACGCGCAGGCGGACGCCGGGCGGCTCGTCCATCTGCCCGAACACGAGCGCGGTGTTGGCGAGCACCCCGGACTCGGTCATCTCCAGGAACAGGTCGTTGCCCTCGCGGGTGCGCTCCCCCACGCCGGCGAACACCGACACGCCGCCGTGCTGCTGCGCCTGGCGGCGGATCATCTCCTGGATGATCACGGTCTTGCCCACGCCGGCGCCGCCGAACATCCCGATCTTGCCGCCCTGCACGTAGGGCTCGAGCAGGTCGATCACCTTGATGCCGGTCTCCAGCATCACCGACTTCGGCTCGAGCTCCTCGAAGGGCGGGCTGTCGCGGTGGATCGGCCAGCGGTCGGCGGCGTGGATCTGATCCATCGTGGTGTCCAGGGGCTCGCCGAGCACATTGTAGACGTGGCCGAGCACACCCTCGCCCACCGGCACGGTGATCGGGGAGCCCGTGTTGCGCACCGGCGTGCCGCGCACCAGGCCGTCGGTGGGCTTGAGGGCCACCGTGCGGACCTGCCTGTCGCCGATATGCTGAGCGACCTCGCAGGTGATCGTGGTGGTCTGGCCGCCCAACTCGACGTCGACCTGCAGGGCTGTGTGGATCTCGGGCAGCTCGGCCGGCGGGAACTCGACGTCCACCACCGGGCCGATCACCCGGACGACCCGTCCGTTCACGTTCTCGTGCTCAGCTGGCATCTCTCACTCTCCTGATGCGCCCGACAGGGCCTCGGCCCCGCCGACGATCTCCATGATCTCGGTGGTGATCTCGTCCTGACGGGCGCGGTTCGCCTGCCGGGTGAGGACCTTGATGATGTCCTCAGCGTTCTCGGTCGCAGCCTTCATCGCGCGCCGCCGCGCGGCGTTCTCCGACGCCGCCGACTCCAGCAGCGCCGCGTAGACCTTCGTGATTACATACTGCGGCAGCAGGTGATCGAGGATCTGGGTGGGATCGGGCTCGAACAGGTACTCGGCGTGGACGCCGCTGCCCGGCCCATTCATCTCCTCCGGCGCGATCGGCAGGAACCGCTGCGAGGTCGCCCGCAGGGTGAACGCCGACCGGAAGTCGGTGTAGGCGCAGTGCAGCTCGTCGATCTCGCCCTCGGCGAAGTCCTCCATCAGGTTGCGCCCGATCTCCTCCGCGATCTCGTAAGGCGGCACCTCGCTGTGGCCCTGCCATCCCGCGCGCATCGGCACCCCGCGGAAGCGGAAGTACCCGACGCCCTTCTTGCCGCAGACGTAGACGACCGGCTCGAGACCGCGCCGGCGGACGTCGCCGATCAGGTTCTCGGCTACCTTCAGCACGTTCGAGTTGTACGAGCCAGCGAGCCCGCGGTCCGAGGTCACCACGAACACGCCCACCCTCGTGGGGTGCGGGCGTGCCGCGAGCAGCGGGTGCCCGATCGACCCGGTCCGGCGGGCGACGTCCTCCATCGCGGCGGTGAGCTGGAGGGCGTAGGGACGCGCCTGCTCGACCCGCCTCTGGGCCTTGACGATGCGCGAGGAGGCGATGAGCTCCATCGCTCGCGTGATCTTCATCGTCGACTGGACCGAGCGGATCCTCCGACGGACGACGCGGATCTTGGCGCCCATGGGTTACCCGGGGAAGGGCGCGTCGGCCGAACCGGCCGGACCCGCCTTCTCCTCGTACTCCTCTCGGGCCTCCTCGGGCGTCGGCACGTGGCCGGCGGGCGCGTCCTCGTCGGCCGACGACATACGGTCCCATCCCACGTCGGGCTTGACCTCGTCTGGCGGTGTGGTCTCGCCGAGCGCGGCCTCGGAGCCAGGCCCCGGGGCCGTGGGCACGAACGTCGCGGCATAGGCGTTGATCGCGGCGTCGAGTGCGGTGATCGTCTCGTCGGAGAGGTTGCCGGTGGTCCTGATCGTCGACAAGATCTCGGGGTTCCGAGTGTCGAGGAACTCGCCGAGCCCCACCACGAACCGTTTCGCGTCGCCGACCGCGTAGTCGTCGAGCGCGCCGTTCGTGGCCGTGTACACGTACACCACCTGCTTCTCGACGGGCAGCGGCTCGTACTGCGGCTGCTTCAGCACCTCGATCACGCGGGCGCCTCGCGAGAGTTGCTGCTGGGACGCCTTGTCGAGCTCGGAGCCGAACTGCGCGAACGCCTCGAGGGCACGGTACTGCGCGAGGTCGATCCGCAGACGCCCGGCGACCTTCTTCATCGCCTTGATCTGCGCGTTCCCGCCGACCCGCGACACGGAGATGCCGACGTTGATCGCCGGACGCACGCCCGAGAAGAACAGCTCGGGCTCCAGGTAGATCTGGCCGTCGGTGATCGAGATCACGTTCGTCGGGATGTAGGCCGACACGTCGCCGCCCTTGGTCTCGATGATCGGCAGGGCCGTGAGGGACCCGCCGCCGAACTCGTCGGAGAGCTTCGCGGCGCGCTCCAGCAGGCGGGAGTGCAGGTAGAAGACGTCGCCGGGGAAGGCCTCGCGACCGGGGGGGCGCCGCAGGAGGAGCGACAGCGTGCGGTAGGCCGTGGCCTGCTTCGACAGGTCGTCGTACACGATCAGCGAGGACTCGCCCTTGTACATCCAGTACGCGCCCAGGGCCGCACCCGCATAGGGCGCGAGGTACTGGAACGGCGCAGGGTCCGAGGCCGCCGCGATCACGATCGTCGTGTATTCGAGTGCCCCGTTCTCGCGGAGGGTCTCGACGACCTCGGCCACGGTGGAGGCCTTCTGCCCGATCGCCACATAGATGCACTTGACCTGGCGGTCGGTGCCCCACAGCTCGCGCTGGGCGATGATCGCGTCGACCGCGACGGCCGTCTTGCCCGTCTGGCGGTCGCCGATGATCAGCTGTCGCTGGCCGCGCCCGATCGCCGTCATCGCGTCGATCGCCGTGATGCCGGTGTACAGCGGCTCCTTCACGGGCTGACGGCTCACGACGTTCGCGGCCTGCACCTCGAGGTTGCGCCGCTCGGTCGCGGCGATCGCGCCCTTGCCGTCGATCGGTCGCCCCAGGGCATCCACCACGCGGCCGAGGAACCCGTCCCCGACGGGGATCGAGAGGATCCGGCCGGTCTGCTTGACCGGGTCGCCCTCCTCGATGTGCGAGGACTCGCCGAGGATGACGCAGCCGATCTCGGCCTCGTCCAGGTTGAACGCGAGGCCGAGCACGCCGCCTGAGAACTCCAGGAGCTCGTTCGCCATGGCGCGCGGGAGCCCCGACACGCGCGCGATCCCGTCCCCGGTCTCGATCACGCGGCCGACCTCTTCGCGCTCGACGCTCGGCGACCAGCTCTCGACGTTCTTGCGGAGCGCCTCCGCGATGCTCGCGGGGTCGATGTTCAGTGCCATCTCGTCACACGCTCCCTAGTTGCTGCTTCGCGTCGTCCAGGCGGCTCGCGATCGAGCCATCGAAGACCTCATCGCCCACCTGGGCCACCACGCCGCCGACGATCGTCGGGTCGACGACGACCTTGACCTCGATCGAACGGCCGGTCGCCGTCGACAGGGCCTCGGCGAGCCGGGCGCGCTGCGCGTCGTCGAGCGGCACGGCGCTCCGTACCTCGGCCAGCTGGTGATCGCGGCGTCCCGCCGCGATCGCGCTCACCGCCTGGACGATCTTGCCCAGGTCCTTGGCGTGCCCCGACTCGACCGCGAACCCGATCAGGTTCACCGTGACGTCGTTGGCCCGATCGGTCAGGACATCGCGCACGACGGACTTGCGGTTCTCGGCCGGGATCGCGGCGTCGGTGAGCGCCTCGCGCAGCGCTGGCTGCTGCTCGAGCGCCTTGCCGAACGCGAAGAGCTCGTCCTCGACCTTGTCGAGCACGCCCTCCGCGTCGGCCACCGCGGCGAACGCCTCGGCGTAGCCGCGGATCGCGTCGTCCGTGAACGCCATGTCAGCTCTGCCCGTCCCCGCCCGAAGCCACCTGGTCGATGTACTCGTCGATCAGGCGCTCGTGCGCCGACTTGTCGAGCGACTGGCCCACGACACGACCGGCGAGCTCGACGGCGATGTCGCCGACCTGGCCGCGGAGCTCGGCGAAGACCCGGTCGCGCTCGGCGCGGATCTCCTCCTGTGCGCGGGCCACGGTGGCCTGCGACTCCTCCTCGGCTTTTGCCTGGACGTCGCGGCGCAGCTGCTCCGCGGTCTTGCGAGACTCCTCGATGATGCGGTTGGACTCGTCACGCGCACCGGCCAGGTTCTGGCGGTACTCCGCGAGCAGGGCGTCGGCCTCCGATCGGGTGGCCTCGGCCTTCTCCATCTCGCCCTGGATCTTGGCGGTGCGCTCGGCGAGCATCGTGTTCAGGGCCGGGAAGGCGAACTTCGCCAGCAGCCCGAACACGATCAGGAACGCGAGCGTGCCGTAGATCAGCTCGGCGATGTCCGGGAGGATCGGGTTCTTCTCCTCCGCGGCCAGCAGCACTACGTGCAGCATGCCGGGCCTCCTTACTTGATGATGAACGCGAGGACGAAGCCGAACAGCGCGAGCGCCTCGACGAACGCGATGCCCAGGAACATCGTGGTGCGGACCATGCCGGCGGCCTCGGGCTGGCGCGCCATGGCCTCGACCGACTTGCCGACCAGGAACCCGATGCCGATGCCGGGGCCGATCGCGGCCAGGCCGTAGACGAGGCCCTTACCGATCGAGCCGACGTCGCCGGACACGCCGGCGGCGGTGGCCTGCGCAAGGATGTGGAGCATTCGTTCTCCTCCTTCTAGTGCTCGGGGTGGATGGCCCCGGAGATGTAGACAGCGGTCAGGATCGTGAAGATGTACGCCTGCAGGACGGCCACGAGCACCTCGAACCCGGTGATGAAGACCCCGAGTCCGAAGGACATGACCGCGAACGGGATCGTGACGAGCTTCCACTGGAGGTACCAGGTCCCCAGGAAGAAGATCGTCAGGATCAGGTGACCCGCGATCATGTTGGCCGCGAGTCGAACGGACAGGGTCAGCGGCCGCACGATGAAGACCGACACGAACTCGATCGGCGTGACCAGCAGGTAGATCGCCGTGGGCACCCCGGGCGGGAAGAGCACTCCCTTCAGGTAGTGCCACCCCCCCTGCTTGACGATGCCCACGATGTTGAACGTGAACCACACGATGACCGCAAGCGCCGCGGGGATCGCCATCCGCGCTGTGGTCGGGAACTGGATGCCCGGGATGATCCCGTAGGTGTTGTTCACCCAGATGAAGACGAAGAGCGAGGTCAGGAAGGGCAGGAAGGGCAGGCCGTCGGGGCCCATGACCTCGAGCACGATGCTGTTGCGGATCAGCTCGATCAGGGACTCGACCGCGTTCTGGATCCCGCGGGGCACGAGCTTGGGCTTGCGGAGCGCGATGATGAAGATGGCTCCGATGATCACGGCGGACATCAGCATCCAGAACGAGACCTTCGTGATGCAGTAGTCGCCACTGCCGATCAGGCACTGCTTCGTGTAGTCGAAGATCTCGGTGCCCGGAGGCTCGAAGGCGTCGGGCGGCCTGCTGACGTTGGCGAGGACGGATGCGAGGGCGAACATCTCTTAGCGAGCCTCCCGAGCGGCCAGGGCGGCGCCCGCGCGAACCGCCGACGGATCGGCGGGGATCTGCAGGGAACCACCGAGCCCGCGGATCGCGAGCCGCGCCTCGTACGCGAGGAGCAGCATCGTGGCGGGTACCACCG
>Ga0315278_10006512_pt1 | contig 10615 bp, 9 predicted proteins | sample YL17G06_0_MG_FD_203880 | JGI IMG/M metagenome (GOLD analysis project Ga0315278, IMG submission 203880) | Sediment microbial communities from Yellowstone Lake, YNP, Wyoming, USA - YL17G06_0 | ecosystem: Environmental > Aquatic > Freshwater > Lake > Sediment | place: USA: Wyoming | collected... | reverse complement strand
TTGGCAACAGTCTCATTCAGGCCAACTGCCATATTTACAGTCAGCGAAGCTTTCTTCATTCCCGTTAAAAATTTAGTTGAATCAGGGTAATCATACAGAGGATTGACATTATACATCAGCAGGGCTCTGACCTTACCCGAATTCAAATCATCTGTAAGCAGGTTCATATTACTGTCAATACCTGAAGCAATATTCAGATTATTGTTAAGATCGATACATTCTGTATAATTACCGAGGAGAGAGTTTATACCATTCACTATGATTTGGATATCAACATTGTTGGTTCCTGAGACAATTATTGACCTTCCTTTTGAATTAACCAGATTATCTGCAAGCTCTGAGAGGTCCTCTTTATATGTTATGCTGTTTAATTTTGCGCCGCCGATTCTTTCTGAAATCTTATTATAGAGATCAGTGAGCACTATTTTTTCTTCAGAGGGTTTTATTTTTTTCCTTGTATCGGCATTGGCTCCGGTCAGGGTCATTCCTGATTCAAAATGAACATGGCGGAGCATTTTCTTTTCTCCGTTGTCCGGCTTTCGCCTGGAAACATATCCGGGGATAAAATGGACAGGGGCGATCCATGTACCAAGAAAGTCAGCATTAACAGAAACCACGAGCGAAGCATTCCTGAAGTTATAATCCGGAATTATTGCTTTCCCGAAACAAATTGAATTAGCTTCGATAACAGCAGAATATGAAATGGCATCATATTGCACCCATTTAAAGTTCTTAAATCCAGTTCCGAATTCATTAATTAATTTCCTTGTTGAAGGGGAAATAAGGCTGGAGGTCAGCAGGACAATTTCACCTCCTTCAGAATTGATTCTCCCGAGTTCGCTGATAATCTGCTGGTCAATAGTGTTCCACGATTCCTGTTTATTAAGAAGTGCAGGATATTTCAGGCGTGCATCATCATAAAGACTTAATACAGATGCCTGTACCCGTGCTGTAGTGCCCTCCCCGTTAAAAGCTGACAGAATATTGCCTTCTATTTTTATTGGACGTCCGTCTCTTGTTTTTACCAGTATTCCGGAGTATTCATGTCCGTCATAAAATCCGGTTGCATAGTATAAAGACTTTCCCGGAGTAATTTCAGGCGGCTGAAAAACATATGGTAAGGCTTTCTGAACCGGTCTTTTGCAACTCTCCATAACTGCAGCCGAAGCAAAGCTGAATCCGAGGACTTTTAAAAAATCTCTTCTGGAGGTACCCCTTTTTACGAAATCTCTTTCCTTTTTCATATATCAGCACCTTTCCAAAATTCTGTTATTAATAATGGCATTTCATGCATTCTCTGCCACCTACCATGCTAACAGTGACACTGTCAATCTCTCCTTTTTTTAACTTTTCAGCAAGATCCCTGTATTGTGAATAAAACTGATTGTCGTGAAAATCGATTTTCTTTGTTCTGTGACAATTGATGCACCATCCCATAGACAAATCTGATATCTGCTTAATTACATTCATCTCCTTCACATTGCCATGACATTCGGTACAATTGACTCCTCCTGCAGTGACATGCTGAGCATGACTGAAGAATACATGATCAGGAAGGTTGTGCACTTTTATCCATTCAAATGGCTTCTTATTTTCGTAGGAGCTGATTATCTTCGAAATCTCAAATACTCCTGAGCGTGTTCCGTTTCGAACCATAAGGTGACAATTCATGCATACATTCACAGGGGGAATTCCGGCAGACTTACTGAAGGGAGCAGAACTGTGACAATAAATACAATCAGTTCCATTCTGTCCGGCATGAACTGCATGTGAGAATTTAACAGGCTGAGTTGGAGAATAATCTCTGGAACGACCAAGTGAAAGAGCATTCACTACGAGAGTGTTGGTTATAAAAATAGTAGTCGTTAGCAGGATAACATAATTGATCCATCTTCTTTTTAATCTTTTGCTGATAGTAATATCGATAATTGAAAAGAGAAATAATATCGAAGCAATAATGAATAATAATAAATTTGTTATTTCCGGTTTGCTCGGTTTAAGTCCGATATCAACGAATTTATCCATATAGGCTTTAACCAGTACTATATCTTCAGGTGTAAGGTGAATGTTTTTGTGTACCCGGGCCATTTTCTGCCCGACAGGTTTGAGCAAGACCTTACTTAAATCACGCGCACTCTTATTCAGATATTTCTTAGAAATTTCCATTGCGTCGGGATTCCAGTTCAGGGTATCAGCAACAAGGGTATTGTGACAATCAGCGCAATTAACTGATTCCTCTTTCAGGTATACCAGACCATAAAAAAGTCGTTCCCCCCTGATCAGTTCCTCCCCTTTAAAGGCTCTCTCTTTATACAGAACTGAATCAGGTACTGGCTGATTAAGTGTATCTTTTCCGTTAACTTCAACTGAACCTTTTGCATGAAGCCTAATAGTATCAGCTACCTGAGGTATGTTAGAGTAACCCGGGGATACAAGAGAAAAAAGAAATACAATAGTGAGTAAATATTTAAATTTTCCTGCGGGAGAATACTTACACATTTATTTAAATTAAAGAGTATTTTATACTGAATCCTCAGAATTAAATCGACTCTCCCCTTCAAAATCCAACAAAGTCAAAAATATAAAAATGATTTATATAATCTAATCTTATGCAGGTTTTTCTTCTATTTAACTAAGATTATACAATTTTTAGATTTTGTCTTTATATCTTTGCAATTCATCTACAATTTATTTAGGCACTTATCGTTTACTTTTTAATGATTAACCAGTTAAACTATGAAAAAGCTCTTCTCACTTTCATTAATATTTATTCTTTCCACAGGTTTCTTTACAGGCTGCAAAAAGGATAAGGGAAATCCTCCGGTTTTGCCACCAGGGGAATCTATGTCAATTGATTTTTCCAATTTCGTTTCTGCGAAAAAGTCAGCAGAGTTTGTACCTGGTTCCAAAGGGACAGAAAACAGCAATTGGGAATATGCGGCAACTGTTGCCGGGGTCTGGAAATTAATAATAAATACAACTCTTGCTGTTCCGGTATTGGCCTTTAATAAAGCAGTTGACCAGGCTCCTGCATATCTATCTGAAAAAACATGGCAATGGAGTTATAACGTTACTTATTTAGCTTCAACATATAAGGCAAGACTTACAGGATTGATAAGGGCCAGCGATGTTCAATGGAAAATGTATATTGCAAAGGAGGGAACAGGTGGTTTTACAGAATTTCTCTGGTTTGAAGGTACTTCTAAGCTTGATGGTAATGGTGGACAATGGATTCTGTATCAAAGTGCCACGGCACCGGATGCTATCCTTCAGATTGACTGGACGAGAACTGCAGCAGCCATTGGAAACATAAAATATACTTACATTAAAAACGATTCGTTCAAAAACAGTTATATTGAGTATGGCCTGACAACCAATGCTTTAAATGCCTATTATATAATTCATTATTATAATGGCGTTAAGTTTTCAGATGTGAACGTCGAATGGAATACCACCACCCACAATGGTCATGTAAAATCCGTTGATTATCTGGGAGATTCCAACTGGTATTGCTGGGATGCAAATAAAATAAATATTACCTGTCCGTAAATTACATTATAAAGAAGACCCGGTCTGTCCGGGTTTTTTTATAATGTGTTTCATTTAAATTTCCAGTTTACAACCGGTTGTAATTATCTTCTGTTTATCTTAATTAAAATTTTTACTACTTTGCGCTCCTGTATTTTAATTATACCAAAATGACATTAGGGAAGAAATCTGTTTTACTTATACTGCTGATCCTACTGGCGGATCAGGTTCTGAAGATATGGGTCAAAACCCATATGGAGATCGGGCAGGAAATTCACCTGTTTGGTAACTGGGGTATTCTGCATTTCATAGAAAATAACGGGATGGCCTTCGGGATGGAAATGGGGGGCAAACCCGGGAAACTCATTCTTAGTGTCTTCAGAGTTGTAGCAATTTTCGGTATAGGATGGTTCCTTTCTTCCCTTGTCAGTAAAAAAGCAAACGCAGGACTGATTCTGGCTGTCAGTGCAATTATGGCAGGAGCAATAGGCAATATTATCGACAGCGCATTCTATGGTATGATTTTCAGTGAAAGTTTCAATCAGCATGCTGCTCTGTTTCCACAGGGAGGAGGATATTCCTCGTTCCTTCATGGAAAGGTGGTTGATATGTTCTACTTTCCCATAATTAACACTCACTGGCCTTTATGGTCGCCATTCAGACCCGGTGAATCACTTGTGTTTTTCAGACCGGTATTTAATCTCGCTGACTCGTCAATAACCTGTGGAGTAATAGCAATAGTTTTATTTCAGAAGAGAATGTTCCGGCACCTGTCCTGAACCTCCTTGAATTGAATATCTGGTTATGGTTGCTCACAACAACTACTGACACAATATAAAATTGTTTTCAGGTTTTCGTGCTTAAGATAATACCAGGTATTTTTCCCTTCTCTTTTTGAAGCGAGTACACCTTTGTCCTTCAGTATACCCAGATGATGTGAAGCAGTAGATTGTTCTATTCCCAGTTGTTTATGAATTTCGGTCACAGTCCTTTTTTTCCCGTCTTCGAGGCATCCTACTATTGTTATCCGAACAGGATGTGCTATGGCCTTAAGCATACTTGCTGCCCTTTCAAGACTTTCCGGACTAAGTTCTTTATATTCCATCCTGTAAAATTTCTTTCTGCAAATATATATAAATATGTTAATATGATGAAAGTTGCCAAAAACTTATCTCGAACCTCTGATTTTATTATATTTGACCGAAACAAATATTTATGCCTGCGCTCACAAGAATTAAGAAGCCTGTTGAAACTGAGATGGCTCAATTTGAAGCCTACTTCGGCAGAACTATGCGTAGTGATATTCCCTTATTAAATATCATACTGAACTATATTCTCCGTCGCAAAGGGAAACAAATGAGACCATTACTGGTCTTCCTTACTGCAAAGCTTAATGGTACTATTGCAGAGGCAACTTACATTGCCGCAACTTTTATTGAACTCCTGCATACTGCATCGCTTGTTCATGATGATGTTGTTGACGATGCCAGTGAAAGACGTGGAGCATTATCAATAAATGCCCTTTGGAATTCCAAAATTGCTGTTCTGGTCGGCGATTACATGCTCTCTAAGGGAATGCTGATAAGTGTCGAAAAGAACCGGTTCGATATGCTTGAAATTGTCTCCGATGCTGTTAAGTCTATGAGTGAAGGTGAGCTACTTCAGTTACAGAAAGCCAGAAAATTAAATATCAAAGAGGAAGATTATTTTAAGATCATAATTAGTAAAACGGCAGCGCTCCTGTCTGCCTGTACAGCCTGTGGTGCACGATCGGTAACTGATGATGCAGAGACAATTCTATTAATGAAAGACTTTGGAGAGAATATCGGAATCGCTTTTCAGATTAGAGATGATCTGCTTGATTATGAAGGTACAGGGTTAACAGGCAAAACAGCAGGAAATGATATTAAAGAAAAAAAGATAACTCTCCCGCTAATACATGCTCTTGAACAATCGGAAAATTCCAAAAGACGGCATATTCTCAGTATTGTTAAAAACAAAAAAAAGACAAAGTCGGAAATTAACGAAGTAATCAGTTTTGTTGCTGATTATGGTGGAATGGATTATGCCGAACTGAAAATGAATCAATACCGTGATAAAGCACTGGCAATTCTTGATACCTATCCAGAATCAGAAGTCAAAGAATCTCTCAGGGAATTCGTTCATTATACAACATCCAGGAAAAAATAAAATCATTCTGCTTCCAGCTCAATCTGTGCAACTTTCCCAAGATCCTTAACATAATGTTTTGAACCAAGCCAGAAGAGAAACGCTCCAACTAACAGGACGAATGGGAGAACCGATAATGCTGTCTGAATATTCGTCAGATCATAAATTTTGCCCATTACAACAGGTGCAGTTGAGGCTCCGAGAAGATTCTGTACAACAACAGCAATCGCATAAGATGATGCCCTCAATCCGGGGTGAATAACATCCTGAGTAACCGAAGCCGCACCGGAAATAAATGCAAGTACAAGTACCCCGAAAATTAAAAAAAGAACATATTGAATCGTTCCTTTGAACATGACAAGTGCAATAAAAAGTACAATTGCAGATATCAAGGTTGATAAAGCCGGGAAGAGAAGTCTGGCATTATCCTTTGATTTTCTCCAGAGGTCAGTCAGAAAGCCCCCCAACGGAGCTCCCACAAGAGCGAGCACCATAACAGAGCTTGCCATTTTCCCGGCTGTCTCCTGCGGAATATTCCTCATTTTTTCAAAATATGTCGGAAGCCAGGTCAGCATCGAAGTGGTGACGAAGACAACTGCAGCCATACCGAAATATGTAAAAAGAACAGAAGGTTTTGAGATAAACTCTTTAACCATATCTTTCTTTTCCATTTTAATTTTATTGCTGTTCTTGTCAAAGAATGAGAGGTCGACAGTCTTATAATCTTTCACAAAAAGAAAAAGAATTGCAACAATCATCCCTGGTATTGCAACAATTCCAAATGCATGTTTCCAGCCAAGTTTAACAGCAATAATCCCACCCAGAAGAACACCAATTGCAGAACCCAGTGGTATTGAAGCATTCCAGATACCCATCATTCTGGCCCTTCTGTCAATCGGATATAACCCTGATATCATTGCACTTCCACCAGGAGCGTAACCTGCTTCACCAACACCTATCAGCATCCTGGCCATAAAAAGCTGAACAAAATTACCTGTTAACGCACAGAGTGCTGTAGCAAGACTCCACATAATTGCCATTACTCCTATTGTTTTGGTTCTGCTCCACCTGTCTACAAGAATGGAGATTGGGAAAGTCAGCAGGACGATTGCCCAGTATACTGCAGATACCAGTAAACCACTTTGCGTATGTGTTATTCCCCAATCATGTTCAATAGATGTAAACATTGAAGTTACAACCATTCTGTCAATATAGTCGAACATATAAAGCAGGAAGAGTAGCATAAAAACATAATTTGTATTCCCCTTGGAAAACAGGTACCCGCTGCGGTCTTCTGACTTTTTCATTTTTTGTTTTTTTATAAAACCTCAATACCAAGTAAATAAAAAAAATATCAGTTGCTTTTTTTTATTGTATTTTTAAGTCTTTATACTTATGAAGAGGGGGGTTGGGGGGTAATACTCCAAGCACTTTAGGCACTCTAGGCACTTTAATAAAAATTTACTATTTTTCAAAGTCGAATTTTATAATTATTTAAGCTATGACAACATTAAAGCAAATTAATGAATTCCTTGACTCACAGCCCATTGCATTGGTAGGCGTGTCGCGTAATCCGAAAAAAATCGGTTATGCTGCTTTTAAAGAGTTAAAAGAAAAGGGAATGAAAATTATTCCTGTAAACCCACTGGCTGATGAAATAATGGGAGAAAAATCGTATCCTAATGTAAAAATGCTTCCACCGGAAGTTCAAAGCATTATTGTCTTTACAAAAAAGGATAAAACTGCAGCCGTGATCAGGGATGCAAAAGAAAAAGGGATAAAGAATATATGGATACAGCAGATGGCCGACAGCAAAGAAGCTCTTGATGAACTGAAGGGAACAGATATCCATTATATTACAGGTGAATGTGTCTTAATGCACTATAAGCCTCACAGTTTTCATAAATTTCACAGGGCAATTAATAAGTTTTTCGGCCGTTTTCCAAAGTAATGTCAGAAAACAATCCTCCATACAGTCTTAAATTTGTCGTAAGGGATTATGAATGCGATCTCCAGGGTGTTGTAAATAACGCTAATTACCAACATTATCTTGAGCACGCCAGACATCAATTCCTTATCTCAAAAGGAGTCAGTTTCGTTCAGCTTCATGAAGAGGGAATTGATCTGATAGTTACAAGAGTGGAAATTGATTATAAATATCCCCTGAAAAGCCGCGATGAATTTATAGTCACAGTGGACATTCAGAGAGAAGGAAATGTAAGAATCCTTTTCATTCAGGATATCTGCAGGTTGCCTGATTTAAAACTGATTGTCAAGGCAAAAGTAACCGGTGTGGCTACAAAAAAAGGCAGGCCGGTCCCTCCGGGAAACCTTATATCCAGGCTGGGATTAGAACAATAAACTTTAATCAGTAACTGTAAAAAAATGAAATTCAAATCTATCTGCAATGTCACTCTGGCAATAACTATCTTTGTGATAGCTGTTTCTTCCCCCTCCTATTCTCAATCAATTAATATTTTGAAACAGAGATATACTAAACAGGAGGTTTATATAACAATGAGAGATAGTGTGAAGCTGTTTACTTCAATATATATGCCAAAAAATAATTCGGTTGCTCATCCTGTTCTGTTAAACCGGACACCTTACGATATCGAACCCGAAGGGCCCGGAAGCTTTAATTTCCACATGCAGCTTTACAGCAGATATACTGAAGATGAATATATTATGGTATTTCAGGATGTCAGGGGGAAATATATGAGTGAGGGAGAATTCGAAGATATTCGCCCTGTAATTCCGGAAAAGAGGAGCAACAAAGACATTGATGAATCCACAGATACCTGGGATACAGTGGACTGGCTTATTAAAAATATACCAAATAACAATGGAAATGTAGGAATTTTCGGCATTTCATATCCGGGATTCTATTCCACAATGGGTATTATTAATGCACATCCTGCAGTTAAAGCAGTTTCTCCTCAGGCCCCTGTTACTGCATGGTTTACAGGTGATGATTTTCATCATAACGGGGCATTCTTTCTCCTCGACTGTTTCAGCTTTTTCTCCAGTAATGGTTATCCTCACCGGGCACTAACAAGAAAAGGTCACCCTGGGTTCAGGTGGCCAGTACCCGACAGCTATGAATTCCTGCTGTCTGTAGGAGCAATAAAAAATATTAGCCCGAAGTTTTTGGGAGACAGTGTTAAATTCTGGAATGATGCCTTTGCGCATCCTGATTATGATGATTTCTGGAAAGCCAGAGATCCACGACCATTTCTTAAAAATGTTGCACCGGCTGTTATGACCGTTGGCGGATGGTTCGATGCTGAAGATCTCTATGGCGCCCTGCATACTTATGATGCAATCGAAAAACAGAATTCTTCTTCCGTAAAGAATTTTCTTGTGATGGGTCCATGGTCTCATGGACAGTGGGCTTTTGGTAAAGGAACTAACGTTGGAAATATTTACTGGGGCATGGATGCCAATAAACAGTTCATCACCCAGGAAAAAGCCTTCTTCGATTTCTATCTGAAAGGCGACGGGGGTTCAGATATCCCTGAAGCAACAATCTTTGTGACAGGATCAAACGAATGGAGGAGCTTTGATACCTGGCCACCGAAAAATGTTATTGAAAAAAATCTTTATCTTCATCCATATGGAGCTATTTCATTTACTGCTCCTGTGGCAAAAAAAAGTTTTGATGAATATGTTTCAGATCCCATGAAACCTGTGCCTTATACAGAGGCTGTTCATTCTCACCGGACTACAGAATATATGACAGATGATCAGAGATTTGCTTCCTACCGTCCTGATGTCATGGTTTACCAGACAGATGCTCTAACCGATGATGTAACATTTACGGGACCGCTTACAGCTGATCTTTTTGTTTCAACAACAGGAACAGATGCTGATTATATTGTTAAATTAATTGATGTCCTGCCTCCCGATACGAAAACGGAAATATCAACAGGAACAAGGGTTACTTTGGGTGGATACCAGATGCTTGTCCGTGGTGAAGTATTCAGGGGAAAATATCGTAACAGTTTTGAAAATCCCGATCCTTTTGTGCCCGGAAAAGTGACTGAGGTCAGGTACTCAATACCCGATGTAGCACATACATTTAAAAAGGGGCATCGAATTATGATTCAAATACAGAATTCCTGGTTTCCACTTGTCGACAGAAATCCTCAAAAATTTGTTGATATTTATAAATGTTCAGATAATGATTTTCAAAAGGCTACGCAGAGAATATATCATGATGCCAGCCATGCATCAAATATTAAAGTCACCATCTTAAAGTAATTTAAAGTAATAAATTTTATGTTTTCATCTGATTTTTGTTGTTATTCCGTTTTTTAAGTAATAAGATTAATTGTTTTATCATAACCTGATATTCTAATTATGACCAAAAGAAATCTGACACGCAGACAATTTGTTGCCGCAACAATTGCAGCAGGGGCCGGGACATTTCTCCTCAGAAAAACGGCTCCGGGTTTTCCCTCCGGGTCCGCAGGATTTAATAAAGATCCCTTTCAGATCATAACCCTCGGAATGTCGGGAATAAAAACTACTCTCCTTGGGATGGGGACAGGATTCAGCGGATACAACCGGTCATCAAATATTACCCGGGCTGGCGTCGCTGAACCGCTTATCCGGCAGGCATATGAAAAAGGAATTCGTTTTTTTGACTGTGCTGACAGCTATGGAACACATCCATTTACAGCAGCAGCGCTTAAAGGTATTTCCAGAGAATCTTATACCCTTAGTTCCAAAATATGGGTAAGTCAGGGGGGTATTCCTGAAACTGAACGCCCTGATGCTGATGTGGTTATTGACCGTTTCCGGAAAGAACTAAACACAGACTACCTTGATCTGGTACAGATTCATTGCATGACTGATTCCCGGTGGACCGACAAGCAGGAAAAGCAAATGGATATTCTTGAAAACCTGAAGGCTAAGA
>Ga0315278_10006510_pt1 | contig 10615 bp, 8 predicted proteins | sample YL17G06_0_MG_FD_203880 | JGI IMG/M metagenome (GOLD analysis project Ga0315278, IMG submission 203880) | Sediment microbial communities from Yellowstone Lake, YNP, Wyoming, USA - YL17G06_0 | ecosystem: Environmental > Aquatic > Freshwater > Lake > Sediment | place: USA: Wyoming | collected... | reverse complement strand
GCTTCAGCCACTGTGTTACCACAGCAGCCGCATGACTCGGGGCCAATGTGATTTGCTATTTCTTCATTGTAAGGAACTTTCATCCTCTACCTCATGCCGATTTTTATCGGCGCTTTCGGCCTGTCCCGTATTTTCCCTCCCGGTACTATCCTACGAACGGGACCCCCAGCATGGGGTGGGGGTGTAAAAATAATAAAAAATCTGCTATAATTAAACCCTGGAGAAAACAAAAAATGAGCTTTTCAAACCCGGAAGCATTTTTGCTGTTCGCTGTGTTGGCCGCCTTTATCCTCATCGCTTTATACAACTTTCATAAGAAAAACAAGCTGCTGGAAGCCTTCATCTCTGCCGCCGCTTATAAACGCCTGGGCGTCCGCAGCGGCCGCGAAATCGATTTTTTCAAAACCTCCCTTATCACCCTGGCCCTGGCATTTTTCATCCTGGCCCTGGCCGGCCCCCAATGGGGAGAACAATTCGAAAACGTGGAGATTCGCGGCATCGAAATGGTCTTCCTGCTGGATACCTCCAATTCCATGAACGCCGAAGACCTCAAACCCAACCGCCTGGACGTGGCCAAACAACTGATCGGCAGCATCGTGGATAACCTGCAAACCGATTATGTCAGCCTGGTTAATTTCGCCGCCGTACCCTATGTCCAGTGCCCCCTTACCACGGATTACGAGGCGTTTAAAATGATGACCGACGCTTCCAATATCAGCCCGTCGGAAGAACAAGGCACCGATTTCGGACGGGGGATGCTGCTGGCCCTGAAATCCTTTGAAAAAACCCAGGGGGAACATAAAGTACTGGTCCTTATCACCGACGGCGAAGACCAGGAAAAAACCTGGCAGCAGGCTATCGGCGAAATTCACAAACAAAAGGCCATCATCTTTACCGTGGGCATCGGCGTCGCCTCCGGCGCACCCATCCCTATTAAAAACGAAAAAGGCGAAGTCACGGGCTGGAAAAAAGACAAAGAAGGAAATATCGTCAAAACCCGCCTGGATGAAAATACCTTGATCCAGATTGCCTCCCAAACCGGCGGCCGGTACTTCCGCCTCGCCGACCCCGCCTCCATCGATACCTTTATTAATTACCTCAAACACTATGAACGCTCCGTCCTGGCAAAAAAAGTTCAATTACATAAAATCAAACGGTTCCACTTCCCGCTGCTGATCGGTTTAATACTGCTCATAGTGGAATTCATGTTAAGTGAGAAGCGACTACAATGGAAAAAAAATTAATAATTATTTTAATAGTACCGCTTTTGTTGGCCTGGCATTGGTTCGAGCCGGCCGCCCGCAAGAACCTTGAAGGGATTAAAGCCTACGACGCCCAGAAATACGAAGAAGCGTTAAAAGAGTTCCTCTCGGCCAAAGGCATTAAACCCGATTCCGCCGAATTGAAAAACAATACCGCCTCGTCCCTCTACCAGATGAAAAAATACAAAGAAGCCCTGGAAGAATTCTCCCGGATCGACCCGGAAAAGGTCAAACTTGACAAAGCCGGTTTCTATTACAACATGGGCAATTCTTTTTTCCGGCTGGACCAGTTCGATAAAGCCCTTGATAGCTATAAAAAAAGCCTGGTTGCCGATTCCAGGGATATGGACGCCAAGAAAAATTACGAATTAACCCTGAAGAAACAAGAAGAACAAAAAAAGAAAGACCAACAAGACAAAGATAAACAACAAGAGCAGGATAAAAAAGATCAACAACAACAACAGCAACAACAACAGCCGCAGCAAAAACATGAAGACGTCATGCAGTACTTGCAGCAAAACGAGAAAGAACAGTTGAAAAACCAAAAACGACAGTTCGGCATTGTTAAAAAGGAAAAGGACTGGTAATAATGAAAAAGAGACTTTATTTTATTCTTTTAGGCTTCCTGGTATTACTGGCGGTTTCCCCCGGTTTGGCGGCGGAAGACGTGGAGGTCAACGCCGTTGTCAGCGCCAATAAAATCGGCGTCGACGATACATTGGTTTATACCGTCACGCTTAAAGGCATCAACAACCCCACCCAACCGGACCTGTCCGGCTTTAACGATTTTAGAATAACGCAGACCTCCCAGAGCACCGAGTTCCGGTTTGTCAACGGCGTTTCTTCCTATTACACCAATTTCATTTATTATTTAATGCCGGCAAAGACCGGGACATTAACCCTTCCGCCCGTGACCTACGAATACCAGGGAAAAGAGTATAAAACCCAGACCTTCAAAGTAGAAGTCGTACAGGGCAGTGCGTCCCCCCCGGGGCAGCAGACCCAACCGCGACGCCGCGTCCCCTCTATTTTCGATGACAGCGACAATTTTTTCAACTCCCCTTTTCGCCGCTCCCAGCCTCGGGAAATCGATATCCAATTAAAAGCCGAAGTATCCAAACGAAAGGCAGTTAAAGGCGAACCCCTGTTGTACCGCGTCCTGCTCTATGCCAGGAACAGGGTTCAATCCGTCAACATGGCTTCCAATCAATCCTTTCCCGGCTTCTGGCAGGAATGGTTCCCCGTGCCCCAGTCCATCAACAGCAAGGGCGGACAACTGGACGGTAAAACCTACCAGGTCTATGAAATCCGCAAAGCCGTACTCTTTCCCACCCAGGCCGGCAGCGTGACCATTCCCGCCATAAAATTCGAATTGGGGTTGGTGGATGATGGAGTTTCCTTATTTGCCGACCCCCGCCAGGTTTTCCGGTCCACGCCGGACATCACCCTCCAGGTAGCGGAGCCGCCCCCGCAGGCGTTGGGTTTGCCCGTGGGCGATTTCACTTTCGAAGTAGTCCCGGATAAAAAAGAAGTGGATGTCAACGATATATTAACCCTGCGCGTCAAAGTGACGGCCAGGAAAGGCAACATAAAAACCCTGGAGATTCCCCAATTCGAAAACACCGATTACTATAAAATCTATCCCGCCAAAATCACCCGGGATAACGGCTTCGATCAAAACACCTTATCCGGTACGGCGGAAGCCGAATTACCCGTGTCCTTTAAAAAAACCGGGCTTATTTCTTTTCCGGCGCTGGAGTTAAAATACTTTAACCCCGATGCCGGCATCGTGGTGACGCACAAAAGCAGCGCCTTTTCCATTAAAGTGGCGGGGGTCAAGGAGAAACAGGAAGGCGGCGTAACCTATGCCCAGGGCGAAATCATAAAGAAAGGCGAGGATATCGATTTCATAAAGAAAGGCGCTATTTACCACCAGGAAGATTACTATTACAAGACCGGGCTTTTTAACTTCCTGATGGCGATTTTCTTTATCTTCAATATATTATTCCTGTTGAAACTTTACGTCTTCGACCGGTACGTGGCCCGTCATCCCGCCCTGCTGAAAAAGAAACTCCTGAACCGGACCATCAACCGTTTGAACCTGGTCCGCGATTATGGAGAAATTTCTCCCATACTGGAGGATTATTTAAAAGAAAAAGCCGGGCTGGGGTTATCGGAAATCAATAGCCACAGCATCGAGGCGCTTTTCAGCAAACATCAAGTGAATGACATCGACATCAAGATATTCATCCGGATAAAATCCGCTTCGGAATTATCCCGTTTCGCTCCCCAGCTTGCCGCGGGCTCCGCGGGCGCAGCGCCCGGGGGAGATACGAATGATAAAGAGAACGGCAACACATTGGCCCACGATGTGAAACAACTCATCGAGATATTAAAACGAATCGACGGCAGGATAAAATGAACAAGCGATTTATATATATTATGGTATGTTTGGTTTTAGCGGTAACGGTAACCGGGGGTGCACGGGTTTTGGTCGCTGCCGGCGGTTTCCAGGAACGGTTCAACCAGGCCGAACAGATGTACGCGGAGGGCAAGTATGCGGGGGCCCTGGCCGTTTACCGGGACATCGAAAAATCCGCGGCCCACTGGAAACTATTTTACAACATGGGCAACTGTTACTATAAAACCGGTAATTTTGTCAGGGCCAAGATATATTACCTGAAGGCCGAGCGGTTAAACCCCTTTGAACCCTCCATTCAAAAAAATATCGATATCGTGGACAAACAGTTTAGCGACAAGATAGAAGGAGAGAAACCCGATTTCCTTACGCGGGTTGCGCTGCACATCGAGTCCGTGATCTCACTGAACGTCCTCTCCATGGTCCTGTTGCTCGTAGTGATAATCTTAAACATTTTCATTTTTCTTTTACTTAATAAAGGGAAAAACCGGTTCCGACTTTACGGCGTTTCTTTTTCATTGGTAATCGTGCTGGTGATTGGCGGTTACCATATATATAGGACCGGGAAGCAGGGCCTCAGGAACACGGCCGTGATCGTCAGGGCCGACAGCGAGCTTCGCAGCGGTCCCGGGGAAAACAACACCGTTCTATTTAAAGTGAACCCCGGGTTGAAGGTGAAGATCATCGAAAAAAGCAGGAGTTGGGTGCAGGTATCCGCCTCCTCGCAGGTGGCCGGTTGGGTGGAAGAGGACCGACTGGAAAGAATCTAATGAATTTATATTTACGCAATGAATTTTTAGAATTAGAAGAGCCGGTGGTAATGGGTATATTGAACATCACGCCGGATTCCTTTTCCGACGGCGGCGATTTTTTTACCGATGGGGCGGCGTTAAGGCAGGCCGAGCAAATGGTAAAGGATGGCGCCGCCATCATCGATGTGGGCGGCGAGAGTACCCGGCCCGGCGCCCAAACCGTGAGCACGGAGCAGGAGATCGACCGCGTGCTGCCCGTGATACAAGCCATTAAAACTCAATTTGAAGTCCTGGTGTCCGTGGACACTTACAAAGCGCCGGTGGCCCGCGCCGCCGTGCTGGATGGGGGGGCGGATATCGTTAACGATATTTCCGCCCTGGATTTCTGTGAAAACATGGCCGAAACTATTGCCGCCCTGGATGTGCCGGTGATATTAATGCATATCAAGGGAACCCCCGAGGATATGCAAAAAGACCCTTTTTATCGGAATGTGATCCCCGAATTGAAGCAGTATTTTGAAAACCGCATCGATTATGCCTACTCAAAGGGCATCAAGAAAAATAAACTCATTATCGATCCCGGCATCGGGTTTGGCAAGCGGGTGGAAGATAATGTAGAGATTATCAAACGGCTGAGGGAATTCAAGGAGTTCGATCTGCCCATATTAATCGGCATATCGAGGAAATCCTTCCTGGGCAAAATCGCCGGCGAAGGGGACCCCAAAGAACGCGAGATTGAAACCGTTACCGCCGGTTTGATTGCCATTTTGAATGGGGCCAACATCATCCGGGTTCACAATGTCAGGAATGCGGTCAAGTCCTTCAAAATCCTGAAAAAGCTGGTAGAATTCCCTTTTCCATAGGGCATTTCTATAGAGCAGGCAGCAGGTAACCGTTAATTAGGACCCGTTTTATAAAATAAATTTTCAGGCGGCGAAATAGGTCCTTTGAATTTTTGTGATGAGGGCCGGGAGGTTGCCGTCGTCCCCCGGGGTGTTCCAGAGTTTGGTTATCACATCTCTAGTAACCGTGATGGTTTTCCCCGGTTGGGCGTCCACAGCCCGGGCCCCGGCCTCGCCGAAATAGGCGCTTAATATTTCGTACGGTATGTCATGGCCTGCGCCGCCGCCGTAATACTCCGCCAGTATCTCGATGACCGATAGATCTTCCCAGAATAACCCGATGGGCATATTGCCTTGTACATCAGGGTATTCTTTGATGGCCCCGTTATCCAACTCCACCGTAATTTTTTTTACTTTCGGGCGAATTGCATTGTTCATAGTTTCTCCTTATTCCCGGTTATTCTCTCCTAAGGTCCGAAACAGCAACTGCCGCGGACCTTAATCTCAATCATAACCCATTATTTTTCTTTTTTCAAGGGGGTATTGGTAGAAAAAAAAATTTTTATTGATTGAAATGCATTTTTATTTTATAATTTCCCCGGTGCAGCGAAATTGTGTAAAATGAATTTTATAAATCGGATTGGGATAAGCTGAATGGCAGAGAACCAGCGAATATCGATGAAAAACGGTCAGAACGGATTGTCGGTGATGTCGGTGCTGAAGCGGGCGGTTGTTTTTTCCCTGGTCATCTCCGGTTATCTCTGGTTCCCCACGCCGCTGCCGGCCGTGGTAAAATTCGAAAGAATATCGATCGATCAGGGACTCTCGCAAAGTTCGGTATTTGCCATTATACAGGATAAAAAAGGATTTCTCTGGTTCGGTACGGAAGATGGCCTGAACCGCTGCGATGGGTATAATTTCAAAGTATATCGCCATGACCCCGATGACCCCGGCAGCTTAAGCAATAACGTGGTGCGCGCTATTTGCCAGGACCGGGAGGGTGGCATATGGATCGGGACGGAAGTGGGACTTAACCGGTTTGACCGGGAAAAGGAAAGATTTTCTCACGGCGTAGAATGGCCGGGGGCCAATTTTTTAAATGACCTGAATATATTGACTATTTATGAAGATAAAACCGGGGTGTTGTGGATCGGAACCCGTGGGGCCGGACTTATTGGCCTGGATCCGGGAAAAAAGGAATTTAAAATTTATAAAAATATTCCCGGGGACTCGTCCAGCCTGGGTGACAATAATGTCAAGGCAATTTATGAAGATCCTTCGGGCGTGTTGTGGATCGGCGCCGAGGCCGGGGGGCTTAATAAGTTCGCTAAAAAGGAAGGGAAATTTTCCCGGGGCCCGGGTAATGGCAATATCAGGGCCATCTGTAAAGACAGCAGCGGGACATTGTGGCTCGGGACGGCAAACGGGCTTAACCGGTATGACCGGGGAAAAATGATATCGATACCCTGGGAAAAGGATGTGAAAAATCCCGGCGGTTTGTTGGGCGCTTACATCAATTGTATTTATGAAGATGACGAAAAAAATTTATGGGTCGGCGCCTATGGCGGGGGATTATTTCGGCGGGACCGGGGCAAACAGGTATTCAACCAATGGCAGTACAGGCCCGAAATCCCCAGCAGCCTGGGTAACAATTTCGTTCATTCTATTTTCCAGGATAAGGGGGGGATATTATGGATCGGCGCCGAGGCCGGACTCAGCAAATACGATAGGGGGAAAGAAAAATTTTCCTGTCGGGATAATGAATGCAGCGATCCCGATACCCAGGGTATTAAACAGGTGTGGGCATTTTTGCAAGATGAAGATAAATCCCTCTGGGTGGGAACAGACAACGGCCTGGCCCGGGTGGGCAGGGACGCCGGCAATTATACTTCCTGGACCCATGACCCCGCGCGGCCGGGCAGCTTGAGCAACAACCGCGTTCATGCCGTCTATAAAGATAGGGAAGGAGCCCTGTGGCTGGGAACCCACGGCGGTGGACTGAACCGGTTTGACCCCCGGACAGGAATATTTAGCCATTACAAAAAAAACGATCCCGATCCCTTCAGCTTGAGCGACAATATCGTTTATACCATGCTTGAAGATCGAACCGGCGCGCTGTGGATCGGGACAAACAGCGGATTAAATCGCCTGGACCGTAAGACGCGGCGTTTTACCCATTGGCGCCATGATCCCAATGTCCCCGGCAGCTTGAGCAATGACGTCATCTACGCTCTTTATGAAGACCGCGCCGGGACGCTCTGGATCGGTACGGAAACCGGGTTAAATCGATTCGAAAGGGACAGCAACGCCTTTACCCATTGGGGAAAAAAACAAGAGGATTCCCCTGGGATAGGTATAAGCGATAACCTGGTTTTCTGTATTTATGAAGATAAAACCGGTGTTCTCTGGGTGGGAACCGGCTGGGGATTAAATAAATTTGACCGGGACAACCGAATATTTACCTATTACACCAGGAAAAACGGGTTGCCCAACGATAGGATTTATGGGATACTGGAAGATGATGACGGGCGATTGTGGCTCAGTACCAATGGGGGGCTGTCCAGGTTTGAGCCGCGGACAGGGAAGTGCAGGAATTACGATGCCCAGGATGGCCTGCAGGGCAATGAATTCAATGGCGGGGCCTCCTATAAAAGCCCCGATGGTGAAATGTTTTTCGGGGGCGTCAACGGTTATAACCGTTTTTACCCGGGGAAGATAACCGATAATCCCCACCGTCCCCCCATCGTGATAACCGATTTCCTGGTATTTAACGAGTCCGTGAAAATCGACGCCGGGGATGGGGATGCGGGGCTGCTTAAAAAATCCATTAGCGAGACCGCCGCGATTGTCCTTTCATATAAAGATTATTTGTTTGCCTTCGAGTTTGCGGCGTTGGATTTTGCCGTACCCATGAAAAACCGGTACCGGTATAAAATGGAAGGCTTTGATAAAGACTGGATAAAAAGGGACGCCAGGAAACGCTTTGCCCCCTATACCAACCTGGCCCCCGGGCAATACATCTTCAGGGTTATCGGTTCCAATAATGACGGGACCTGGAATGAAGACGGAACATCGATTCGCATAACCATTACCCCCCCTATCTGGCAGCAATGGTGGTTCCGGCCCCTGGCCGGGTTTTTTTTAATTTTATGTATTATCGGCGCGTATTTATGGAGAACCAGGTTGTTGAGAAAGAAACTGGCGGAACAGGTTCGGGTGCAGAAGCTCTTACAACAATCCAGGGATGAAATGGAGATATCAAGGGACCTGTTGGAATTCCGCAATGCAGAAAATGACAAATTGCTCTCCGCCATCTCGTCGATTCTTATAGCCGTGGATGGCGAGGGAAAGGTAAGCCAATGGAGCGAGCCGGCGGCCGCATTTTTCGGGATGACGCCGGCCGAGGTAAAAGGTCTTTTGTTTGCCGATCTTTTAAAGGACTACATTGCCGCCGATAAATTACAGGAAATCCTCCAGGCGGGCCTGCACCGGGACAAACCCTCCATTAACAGCGAAATTCCCGTTCATTTTGAAAAGCCCGGCGAAACCAGGTTACTGCTGGCCAATATCAATCCTATTATGGATAAAAGCAGGAAAAAGTTCGGTTTCCTTTTGCTGGCGGAAGATATTACCCACCGGAAGAGAGAGGAGATGCTGCGGGATATTTCCCAGAAATTGGAAGCCCTGGGGCAGATGGCCGCCGGGATTGCCCACGAGATCCGTTCTCCTCTCCAGTTTATCGGCGATAATGGACGATTTTTGCTGGAAGCTTTCGACAGTTTGACCGGTTACTGCCTGGAAGTCCGGGAGTTGGTAAAAGAAGGCGAAAAATCCGGGGCAAAAATGGACGTAGAAAAATTACGTCGGCGCCTCGATGAGGGCGATTTCGATTTTTATATGGGAGAAATTCCCAAAGCGGCGGAACAAATCGTTAGCGGCGTCGCCAGGATGTCGCAGATCGTTAAATCCATCAATGAATTTGCCTATACAGGGAATGATGTGGAGGAAAAATTCCACCTGGAGGAATTGCTGAAATCCACCCTGGTGGTGGCCCAAAGCCGGGTTCTCAAGGCGGCGGAACTGGAAACCGACTATGCCCCCGATTTGCCGGCCATTCGCTGCGGTATCGGCGAATTAAACCAGGTATTCCTCAACCTCCTTCTTAATGCCGCGGACGCCGTTGCGGAAACCGGCAGACGGGGGTTCATCAAAATCGTCACCCGGCGTCAGGGGGACGAGGTGGTTGTCGAGATCGCGGATAACGGCGTGGGCATCCCGGATGAGAATAAAAGCAAAATTTTCACTCCCTTTTTCACCACCAAGGAGGTGGGCAAGGGGACCGGTCAGGGGCTTTACTTTTCGTACCGCATTATCGTGGAAAAGCACAAAGGAAAACTCTATTTTAAAAGTAAAGTCGCTGAAGGTACCACCTTTTATGTCCACCTCCCGGTCGATGATGAAGAGAAAGCTGCAAATATACAAGTTTAACGATTAAGATTAAGGGTTATCCTCCAATATCGCAGCCGGGGTCTTTTGACATGACCCCCAGTAAAGTGGGTGGATTGGGCATATTCCAGATGGCTGTGACGACGTTTTTGTTAAGGTCCACCGAAGCGCCCGGACCGCCGGGGCAAGCGGCAATCGCTCTAACCGGGCCGAAGTGTTTTACTAAATTGTCGTAAGTCATCTTATGCGGGGTGTCAAGGCGATCATAGTATGGCCCCAAAATATTAGCCACCACATCATCGCTCCAAAAAAGGGCGACAGGCATATACCCATTATCGGGATATGTTTTTGTCGAGCCGTCCGCAAACCTCACCGTAATACCGGTAACCTGGGAACGTGTTCCATTACTCATTGTTTTCTTCCTCCTTTTATTTTCCTTAAAATTTTTTAATTCCTCTCCATGAATTTAAAATTTTAGACAAGTAAGATTATACACAATTATTATCTTTTTTTCAAGAGAAAGAAAAAAATAATTTTTTTCTCTAATAACATGGATGGGCAGCCGGGAAAATGTCCCGGCTGCCCGTTTCGCCCGTTTCTGCTGCCTGGAAAATACCGGTTATTTTCCTTTTTCCTTTTTATTATTGTTCGGGGCAGTTTGAACCGCGGGTGCCGCCGTTTGAGTTGTACCGCCGTCCGCGGGGGGTTGTTCTTCATCCTTTTTAGGTTTCGCTTTTACGTAACCTGGCGAATAGACCTTGATGCCGAGCTTTTCAAGCAATTGCGGGTGGTCTCTCAAGGCAATGCGGCAAATGGCGCGTAATCGTTTGACGTAAGTAGCCAGTTCCTTAAACACATCATCTCTTTGAACTACGGCGTCCTGGGCCGCGCCCA
>Ga0315278_10006508_pt1 | contig 10616 bp, 6 predicted proteins | sample YL17G06_0_MG_FD_203880 | JGI IMG/M metagenome (GOLD analysis project Ga0315278, IMG submission 203880) | Sediment microbial communities from Yellowstone Lake, YNP, Wyoming, USA - YL17G06_0 | ecosystem: Environmental > Aquatic > Freshwater > Lake > Sediment | place: USA: Wyoming | collected... | reverse complement strand
ACGATCACATCGGTCACGGGGAGATCGGATCGCTGGCCGATAAGGACGCGCAAAAAGAGATCCACAACGGCGCGGACGACAACGCGTCGGGGACGTCGCTCGTGATGGAAATCGCCGGCGCGCTCGCTGAGAAGCGGCGCTCCGACGCCGCGGCGCTCTCCAGGGGTGTTATCGTCGCCCTCTGGTCTGGAGAGGAGATCGGCGTGATCGGGTCGTCGCACTTCGCGGAGAATCCCCCCGTGCCCATGGACAAGGTCGTCGCGTACGTCAACTTCGACATGGTCGGGAGGCTCAGGGAGAACAAGCTCTCTCTCCAGGCGGTGGGGTCGTCGAAGGCGTGGCCCGAGCTCATCGAAAAACGAAACGTCGCCGCGGGGTTCAACGTGACGATGCAGGAAGACCCGTACCTCCCCACCGATGTGACGGCGTTCTACTCGAAGGGAATACCGGTGCTGAGTTTTTTCACCGGTGTTCACGACGACTACAACAAACCGACCGATGATCCCGAAACCCTCCAGTACGAAGAGATGGTGAGGATCGGGACCTTTGCCTTCTCTCTTGTCGAGGACCTCGCGAACCGCGCCGACAGGCCGGACTTTGTCACGGTCGAGAAATCGAAGTCGCAGACGGGGATGCGGGGGACGCTCTCCGCTTACTTGGGGACGGTCCCGGACTACGCCGCCGAAGACGTGGAGGGCGTCAAGCTCTCGGGTGTCCGGGGGAACGGGCCGGCCGACAGAGCGGGAGTCAAAGGCGGCGACGTGATCGTCGAGCTTGCGGGTCAGAAGATCACCAACATCTACGACTACACGTATGCGCTCGGCGGGTTGAAGATCGGGCAACCGGTGGAGATCGTGGTACTGAGAAACGGGGAGCGCGTCACGATTACCGTGATCCCCGAGCCGAGACCGTAGCCCCTGCGGGCTCCACGGCTTGACGCGGCGGGGTCCGCGAGTGTACAGTGGAGCAGTAAGTTGCGGCCCTTAGACCGGATCGGGCGACCCCTTGCCGCCCGGCGGTGCAGTGAATCGGGGGAGGGCGGTACCCCCCAGTGGAGAGGTGGGTTCAGTGGAGGCTCTGTTATGGCTGGCTCTCGGAGTGGCGGCCGGTCTTGCCCTGGGGACCCTCATCGCCCACCGGCGACAAAGGACCATCCAGACTCGCGCGGCGGATGTCCGTGACGCGTGCGACTACGCGCAGGCCCTGCTCGAGAAGAGCCCCGACGGTTTCATCGTTCTTGACGAAAAGTACACGATCCTCCAGGTGAACGAGGCGTACACCCGGATCACCGGCCGGACGGGCGAGGAGCTCATCGGGCTCCGTCCTCCCTTTCCCGGGTGGGATCCCGCGCAGCGCGAAAAGCTGGACGGCTATGCTTCAATGGCCGCTCGTGGAGAATTCGGAGCTTTCGAGCACACTTACATCAGAAAAGACGGGACGAAGTTTCCGGCTCTCTACAATTTGGGCGGTCTACTGACCACAGAAGGGAAGAGATACTTCTTCGCGACCGTCAGAGACCTCACCGAACAGAGGAAGTTCGAAGACAAGCTCAAGGAGAGCGAGGCGAACTTCCGGCGGATCGCCGAGACGACCACTGACACGATCTACCAGATCGATCTCAACGGCATCCTGATTTACGCTTCTCCGGCGGTGACGAGGATACTCGGATACTCGCCGGAGGAATTCGTGGGGACTCACTTCCAGACCCATTTCCTTCCGGAGGATTTTTTTGCCGCGCAGGACGCCTTTATCCGGAACCTCGCTGGAGAGGAGATCAGAAACACGGAGCTCCGGATCCTCGGCAAAAACGGAAAGCCGGTATCCATCGAGATCAACGCCACCCCGATGATGAAAGAGGGAAAGATCATCGGATCCCAAGGGCTGGCCCGTGATATCACCGAACGCAAGAGAGCCGACGAGTCGCTCCGGGCGAGCGAGGTCCGTCTGCGCACGGTGATCGAGAGCGTTCCGTTCGATCTCCTCCTCATCGACAGGGGCGGAAAGTACGTGATGCAGAACACCGAGAGTAAGAAGCAGTTTGGAAGCGTCATCGGGCTCAGACCCCAGGATGTCGCCACCGACGCCGCCACGCTCGCCCTCTGGCTCGACAACAACAGGCGCGCCTTCTCCGGGGAGATCGTAAGAGGGGAGGTGAGTTACAAGCACCATGGGAAGGAACGTTATCTCTACAATATCATTGCCCCCGTCAACGAATCCGGGGAGGTGCAAAGCATACTGATCGTGAATGTGGACATCACCGAGCGAATGCTCGCCGAGAAGGCGTTGAAGGAAAGCGAGGAGAAGTACCGGCTCCTCGTGGAGAACGCGGGGGCCGTGGTGAACGTGTTCGACGGAGAGGGAAGGATGTTGTTCACCAATCAGATCGGGGCGCGGTATCTCGACAGCGCGCCGGAGGATCTGGTTGGGAAGCTGCTCCACGAGATTTTCCCCAAGGATGTTGCCGACGAGTACGTGGCGCGTCACAGAAGAGTGATAGACTCCGGTACGCCCGAGCAGCACGAAGATCGCATCGACACGTCGACGGGGGTCCGGTGGTTCAGGTCGATTCTCGAGCCGGTGCGGGTCGCGGACGGACGTATCTCGAGCGTTCAGGTCGTGTCTCACGACATCACGGAGCTCGCGCAGGCGGAGCGGTCGCTCCGCGATCGCGACGCGCGTCTCCGTTTGATGATTTCCCAGGTGCCCGCCATTCTCTGGACGGTCGATCGGGATCTCCGGTTTACCTCGAGCATGGGGGCGGGTCTTCGGGCGTTGGCGCTCGCCCCCGGTCAAGTGGTGGGGAAGGACCTCTACGAGTTCTTCGGCACCGACGACCCCGATTTTCTTCCCATCGCCATGCACCGAAGATCCCTCGCGGGCGAGGCGATGACCTTCGAGTTGGTGTGGGACCATTCCGTCTGGGAAACCCACACCGAGCCCTTGCGGGACGAGTCGGGGCGGGTCATCGGCTGTCTGGCCATCGGCCTCGATATCTCGGCGCGCAAGATGGCCGAGGCGGAGCTCAAGGAATCCCGCGAAAAGCTCAGGGCCCTCGCGGTGAGATTACAGACCGTCCGCGAAGAGGAGAGCGCGAACATCGCCCGGGAGATCCACGACGAGCTCGGGCAATCGCTCATCGGTTTGAAATTCGACCTCTCGTACCTCAGACGCAGGCTCGGAGAGCCGGCGGAGCGCGCGAAGCTCGAAGAGAGAATCGCGGAAATGTACAAGGAGATCGACGCGACGATCAACAGCGTAAGAACAATAGCGACGCAGCTCAGACCGAAGATCCTCGACCACATGGGGTTGATCGGCGCGATAGAGTTCTTTACGCAGGAGTTTGACCGGCGGGCTGGTGTTCGCTGCGAAATCAACCAGTACGGCTCGGTGGGGCCCGGATCGAACCTCGATCCCGAACAGTCGACGGCGGTTTTCCGGATTTTCCAGGAGATCCTGCTCAACGTCCGCCGGCACGCCAGGGCCACACGGGTGTGGATCGATTTGCGCGGGGAAGACGGTTATTTTATTTTAGAAGTCCGGGACAACGGCAAAGGGATGCCTCGCGACCAGTTGAAAGAACTGGAGGGTCTGGGCATCCTCGGTATGCGCGAGCGGGCCTTGGTGTTTGGAGGGACCGTCTCGATCGAGAGCGAGCCCGGGCGGGGAACGCGTGTCGAAGTGAGGATCCCGTCCGTCGAGGCGCCGGAGGGTTGAAGAAACCCTTGCCACCCGACGTGTTTATCCCGGAGGGGAATGGACCATGCGGGTTTTGATCGTGGACGATCACGCGGTGGTGCGGCGGGGACTCGAACAGATCCTCGCCGATACCTACCCTGACATCGTGTGCGGAGAAGCAACCAATGCCGAGGACGCGATCCAACTCGTCGATCAGGGCGACTGGGACGTCGTGATTCTCGATGTCTCGATGCCCGGGCGGAGCGGGCTCGACGCGCTCAAAGAGATAAAAAAGATAAAGCCCGCTCTCCCCGTCCTGGTGCTGAGTATCCACCCGGAAGACCAGTACGCCACGCGGGTGTTGCGAGCGGGGGCGTCCGGATACATGACGAAGGAGACGGCGCCGGAGGAGCTCCTCAACGCGATCAACAAGGTGGTTGCGGGCGGGAAGTACGTGAGCGCGGCGCTCGCCGAGAAGCTCGCCGTCGATCTCGAGACGGACACCGGCGAGGTGCCGCCGCACAAGCGTCTGTCGGACCGCGAGTACGAGGTGCTGCTCTTCATCGCGTCGGGGCACACGATCTCCGAGATCGCGGAGAGGTTGTCGCTGAGCGTCAAGACTGTCAGCACCTACCGGTCACGGATCCTCGAGAAGACGGGTCTGAAGAGCAACGCCGCGCTCGTCCAGTACGCGATGACTTACGGGCTGGTCGATTGGCCCCCCGACAGGGGCCGGCGTTAACGAACGAGTAAAAATGGCGTACCGACAGGCGATTTGCCAACTTGTTGTCTTGAAAACGATTCCCGAAGCCGCCCGGCGGGACGCGGCTTAATGTAGGAATCGTCCTACAGCGCCCATGGTATTTGACTTACAACAAAATCAGGATTGACACCGATTGCGGAAGGCCGCCGCGTCGAGTATGATATTACCGAGATCGTTGGTAAGAGGCGGGAGGCTTCTGATTCCACACATATCAACCCCCCAACGCTGCACCAGCATTCCGCCTCTTACTTACGGTCTCAAAAAGCAACGGAATTAACGGCGCGTCTCCAACAGCTTCAGCGCGACCCACGAACGATGGAGACGCGTCGTTTTCTTTTCCCCCGCGCTCGTCCCCGGATCGCTCTCGAACTTACGTTGTCATGAACATTCGAATCGCCCAGTCCGCGGTTGATGTCGAACGGTGCGGTTCGGTTCTCCACGAGCTCCGTCCGCACGCGGCCGGTCTTTCGTCTTGACCGAACCCGCCATCACGCGGATCGGCGTCCACCCCGGAATCACTCGCGTCGGCGTCCACCCCGCGATCATGCGCGGCGGCTTCCGCCGGGGCCGCTCCCGGCGGGGCCGCTCCCGGCGGCCCACGGCCCAGGCCCACGGCCCTGCGCTGTGTACATCGATCGCGAAACAGGCTATAATCACACGGTTTTTCCGAGGCCCACGGGCTGGGGGTTTTCGATCCCGACGGGGGTGCGTCGTGCGCGTGTCTCATCCCTACAACGCCGCGGTGGATGGTTTGCGTTTTCAAAGGAGGCGCCGATGGAAAAGTTCGGTCGCGTGTCCGTTCTGTTGCTGTTCGTGTTTCTTGCCCTTGTCTTTTGTTCGCTCGAGATGACTCCGGTGAACGCAAAGGAAAAAACTCAAGCGCCGGCGTGGATGAAATCGTCGATCGCCAAGCTCGAAACAGAGCTCGTTGCCACCCACGGCGAGACCCAGCGGGATCGCGCCGGGAGCGGGCTCCTTCAAGTGGCGGAGTTCTGGCGGAAAGAAGACGGCGACGCGGCGGCGTTCGAGTCTTTCGTGCGGAGCGGTTTCGCGGGGGACCAGGCTACGCTCGACGAGATGTTCGAGCGGCTCGAGTTTCTCCTCGAGAAGCTCGATGGTCACATGCTCGAGATTGCGCTCGCGTGCCGCCGTCAGGCGGACCTCGATGTCGGGCCGATCATGCCTTTCGACGAGATCTTTGCCGGTTGGGATCCGTCGTCCCACGTCCTGGACGACTTTTTCGAGAACAAGCTCGCCTTTATGGTCCTGCTCAACTTCCCCCTCACAACGCTCGACGAGCGGCTGGGTGAGGGAGACAAGTGGACGCGGCGGCAGTGGGCGGAGGTCCGGCTCGCGCAACGCTTCGCCAAGCGGATCCCCGCCGAGGTCAACCAGGCGGTCGCCGAGGCGAGCGCCGAGTCGGATCAATACATTTCCGAATACAACATCTGGATGCACCACCTCCTGAACGACAAGGGCGAGAGGCTCTTCCCCGCGAAGATGCGGCTCCTTTCCCACTGGAACCTCCGGGATGAGCTCAAGGCGCAGTACGTCAATGCCGAGGGCGGCCTCCCTCGCCAGAGGATGATCCAACGCGTGATGGAACGGATCGTCGATCAGACGATACCCGAAATCGTCATCGATAACCCTCATGTGGATTGGAATCCGTCGACGAACCAGGTGACCCGCGCCGCGGTGAGCGACACCGACGAGCCGGCCCCCGCGGACTTGAAGATCTCCAATGCCGCCGAGCCGGACACGCGGTACAAAATCCTTCTGGACACGTTCCTCGCGGTCAAGAAGGTCGACCCGTATTCGCCCACGGCTCCCACGCACATCGCCAGACGCTTCGATGAAGATCGTGAGATCCCCGAAGCGCGCGTGAGGGAGATGTTTGAACAGATCCTCACGTCGCCGCTCGTACCCAAGATCGCAGCGCTCATCGAAGAACGGCTCGGCCGGCCCCTCGAGCCGTTCGACGTCTGGTACAACGGGTTCAGGCCGCGTTCGAAATACACCCCGGCCGAGCTCGACGAAATCGTGAGGAAGAAATACCCCGACGCCGCGGCATACGAGAAGGACATGCCGAACCTCCTCATGGGTCTCGGGTTCACCGAGGATCGCGCCCGCTACCTCGCGGGCAACATCGTCGTTGAACCCGCCCGGGGTTCGGGCCACGCCTGGGGGTCGGGGATGCGGGAGGCCCCCACGCGTCTTCGCACGCGCGTGGGAAAGGACGGGATGGACTACAAGGGGTTCAACATCGCCGTCCACGAGATGGGTCACAACGTGGAACAAACTCTCTCGCTCAACGACGTCGACCACACGCTTCTCCAGGGAGTGCCCAACACCGCGTTTACCGAGGCGATCGCGTTTCTTTTCCAGGCGCAGGATCTCCGCCTCCTCGGTCTCCAGTCCGCCGACGAGAAGACAGAGGCGATGAAAGCCCTCGACGAATTCTGGGGGACATACGAGATCGCCGGTGTCGCGCTCCTCGACATGGCCATCTGGCACTGGATGTACGACCATCCGAACGCGACACCCGCGGAGCTCAAGAACGCGACGATGCAGCTTGCGAGAGACGTATGGAACAAGTACTACGCTCCGGTTATCGGGAAGAAGGACGTGGTGCTTCTCGGGGTCTATTCGCACATCATCCATTCGTTCCTCTACCTCCCCGACTATCCGCTGGGGCATCTGATCGCGCTCCAGATCGAGGAACAGGTAAAAAAAGGGGGGAGTGTCGGTTCCGAGGTGGAGCGGATGGCCGTTGTGGGTAACGTCACCCCAGACGTCTGGATGAAGACGGCCACGGGGGAGGGCGTCGGCGCGGAGGCGATGGTCGCGGCGGCTGCGCGTGCGCTCGAGACGCTCGGCGCGAAGTAGAGGCCCGACGGCGGAAGGTTGTAACGCCCACGCCGTGAACGACTCGGGCCGGCCGAATCGAAGACCGGCCCGGCCGAGGAGAAGACATGGCCCAAGGGCGCGGCGAATCGGGAAGCTTCCACATGACGCCGGAGGAATTCCGCCGTCACGGCAGAGCCGTCATCGATTGGATCGCCGATTATTATTCCGAGGTTGAGCGTCTTCCGGTTCTCTCTCGCGTCTCGCCGGGCGAGGTGAGAGCGGCGCTGTCTCCGGATCCTCCGCTCCACGGAGAACCTTTCGAGCAGATCCTCGACGACGTTGGAAAATTGATACTCCCCGGCGTCACCCACTGGCAGTCGCCGAATTTCTTCGCCTTCTTTCCGGCAAACGCGTCGGGTCCCGCGATCCTCGGCGACCTCCTCTCTTCGGGGCTCGGAGTCCAGGGGATGTTGTGGACGACGAGCCCCGCGTGCACCGAACTCGAGACGCACGTCCTCGACTGGCTCGTCGACATGCTCGGTCTTCCGGAGAAGTTCCGCTCCACCGGCCCCGGCGGCGGGGTGATACAGGACACCGCCTCGAGCGCCGCGCTCTGCGCGCTTCTTGCCGGGCGCGAGCGGGCGACGCGTTTTGCCTCGAACGAGAGGGGTTGCGACGGGAGGCTCGTGGCGTACGCTTCGTCTCAAGCGCATTCCTCGATCGAGAAAGGGGTGAAGATCGCCGGGCTGGGGAAAAAGAACCTCCGCCTGATCGATACCGACCGAAATTACTCGATGCGCGCCGACGCTCTCGCCCGCGCGATCGAGAGAGACCTGCGGGAGGGTCTCGTCCCGTGTTTCGTTTGCGCCACGGTCGGGACCACTTCGTCGAACGCCATCGACCCGCTCCCCGAAATCGGCGAGATCTGCCGGAGCCACGGGGTCTGGTTCCACGTCGACGGCGCGATGTCGGGGACGGCGGCGGTATGTCCCGAGTTCCGCCACATCCACGCAGGGTTGGACTTCGCGGACAGCTATTGCTTCAACCCGCACAAGTGGATGTTCACCAACTTCGACTGCGACTGCTTTTATGTCGCCGATCGCAGCGAGCTGATCAAGACCCTGAGCATACTCCCCGAGTATCTCTTGAACGAGGCGACCAAGTCGGGCGCCGTCATCGATTACCGCGACTGGCACATCCCGCTCGGCCGGCGTTTTCGATCGCTCAAGCTATGGTTTGTGATTCGACACTACGGCGTCGAGGGTCTCCGTTATCACGTGAGGCGCCACGTCGCGCTCGCCCGCGAGTTCGCCGCCTGGGTCGCCGGCGACGACCGGTTCGAGCTCGCCGCGCCCGCACCGCTCAATCTCGTGTGTTTCCGTCATCGCGGAGGCGACGATGCAAACCAGGAGCTGATGGACCGTTTGAACAAGAGCGGGGATCTCTATCTCAGCCATACGAGACTCGATGGACGTCTTACGCTTCGTCTCTGCGTCGGACAAACCACGACGGAGGAAAAACACGTGAGGCGCGCGTGGGACCGGATCCAAGAGGAAACATCGAAGCTCGGCGGTTAGACCCGGCAACATGACCCGGACACCCCGCATACTCCTCACCGAAAAACGCGTCATTCAGATCGCCGGGATCAACGACGAAGATGAAGCCCGCATGCTCGTCGACTGCGGCGTCGATTTCCTCGGTTTTCCCCTGGGGCTCGTTCACCGCTCCGGGGACGCCGGCGAGAAAGCGGCGGCGAAGATCATCGGCGATACGCGGCCTCCCGCTTTCGGCGTTCCCATCACGTACCTCGGACTGTGCGATGAGGTGCTCTCGCTCTGTCGCCGCGTCCAGGCATACGCCGTCCAGCTCCACGGCGGGGTCGCTCTCGAAGAGATGCGTCGTCTGCGCGAAACGTCTCCGGATATCCTCATCGTAAAGACGCTCGTTGTCCGCGGTGGCGATCTTGCCCGTCTCGAGGGCGAAATCGACCGATTCACTCCCTACGTCGACGCGTTTCTCACGGATACGTTCGACGGGGCAAGCGGGAGGTGGGGCGCGACGGGGAAGACCCACGACTGGTCGATCAGCCGCGGCGTGGTCCTGCACTCCACGCGTCCCGTGATCCTCGCCGGCGGGCTCAACCCTTCCAACGTCGCGCGCGCGATACTCGAGGTCGGACCGGCCGGCGTGGATGTCCACACCGGCGTGGAGGACAACCGCGGACGGAAGGACCGCCGGCTCGTCGAGAGGTTCGTCGAAGAAGCCCGCAAGGCGTTCGATCGGGCTTGAGCGGGGGCGCGGCGGAAGGGGCTTTTCGACCCCGGCACCCCGGCGCCCGCTCCGCTCGGCTTCCCGCCGCGGGTGGCGCGGATGGGGCCCCCGCGCCGCGCTTGAGCTTGCGAGCACGGGCGGGGTAATACGCGACAGGACCCGCGGCGGGCGATCCTCGCTCGCTCCTGCGCAAGGGGTCGAAAAGCCCCTTCCGCCGCGCCAGACGGCCTCCCGACAAAGGGCCCGTAGAGGGGCCTCCTACCCGCCAAACGACCTTCCTGCGGCTTCCTGTACCATTTGACACGGCAGGCAAAACCACGTAGTCTCTCGGCTACCGCACAGGATAGACTTCACCTTTCTCCGCTGGAAAAACCGCGGGGGGGGCGTTTTATTGTCTTTAATGGAGGTCGAATCGATGCGCGACGCGGTCAAAAAGCTCTGGCCGGAGCTCGAATGGATCAAAAATCCCGAGCTTCGGGAGAGCGTGGCGAAAACCTGGGAGAAGGCTTTTGAAATGAGCCCTCTCGAACCGGCGGATCTCGAACGGATCCCCTTTACGCTCCTCGTACCCAATTGTCCCTCGACGTTTATGGAGCACAAGCGATGTGTGGTTCACATCGCCCGCCGGTCCGCCGAGGCGATGCAGGAGTATCTTGGCAAGGCCCTCAAAATCGACATGGACACGGTGATCGCGGGCGCGATTCTCGCCGACGTCGGCAAGCTCCTCGAGTACGAAAAGCAAGACGGTAAGGCGGTCCAGAGCGCGAGGGGCAAGTACCTCAGACATCCGTTCACCGGTGTGGCGCTCGCGATGGCGTGCGGGGTGCCGGATCCGGTTTGTCATATCATCGCGGCGCACGCCGATGAGGGAAACCTCGTCAAGCGGACCACCGAAGCGCTCATCGTCCATCACGCGGACTTTATGAGTTTTCTTCCGTTCAAGAATCTCTGAGCACACCACGACCGCCGATAGGGGTCGAGACACAGGGGAGGTCGAATCGGGATGGCCGAGACGATTACAGCCAAAATGGCCCAATGGGCCGCCGGCGTGAAATTCGAA
>Ga0315278_10006506_pt1 | contig 10617 bp, 8 predicted proteins | sample YL17G06_0_MG_FD_203880 | JGI IMG/M metagenome (GOLD analysis project Ga0315278, IMG submission 203880) | Sediment microbial communities from Yellowstone Lake, YNP, Wyoming, USA - YL17G06_0 | ecosystem: Environmental > Aquatic > Freshwater > Lake > Sediment | place: USA: Wyoming | collected... | reverse complement strand
GTCGATCGTCCTGTTCGGCGTGAAGATCGGGGACCTCGCCGTGGTCTCCGCGGGATCCGTGGTGACCAAGGACGTGCCGGAAGGCGCTTTCGTCGCGGGGAACCCCGCCAGGGACATCACGAAAATCGCCTCGCAGGCGTGGAAGAAGGACCGGGGCGCCGACGCGTGCTGACCGTCCTGACCCTCGTGGCCCTTTCAACGATCGTGCGGGTCGTCCCCGACGCCCGGTATCCTGGCCGCCCTCTCGGTCGTCATCACCCGGGGGGGCAGAACGGCGGAGAGGCCGTGGTGGACGACGGCTCCCGGGACGACACGCCGGACATCGTCCGTCAATACGCGAAAACGTTTCACAGGATCTGGAGGTGACCCTGTCCCCATGAAGATCTGCATCCTTGGTGCTGCGTTCAACACGGAAAACATGGGGATCGGCGCGCTCACCTGCGGCATCGTGCAGAGCATACTGAACAACCTTCCGGAATCCGAAATCATCCTCATGGATTATTCCCGGGAGCCCGCGGAATATCGGTTCCGGAACGGGAACGGAAACAGGATCGTCAAACTGGTCAATATGCGGTTCTCGAAGAACGTGTTGCTGGAAAACCATATCGGCAACATGTTCGTCGCCTCCACGCTCCGGAAACTCCTGAAACGTCTCGACCCCCGGCGCGATTTTCCCCGCAACGGCCCCCTGCGGGAGATGGTCACGTCCGACATCGTCGTGTCGATCGCCGGGGGGGACAGTTTCAGCGACATCTACGGGCCCGTCCGTTTTTACTATGTGTCCCTGCCGCAGATCGTCGCTCTCCTCCTCGGGAAAAAACTCGTCCTGCTCCCCCAGACCCTCGGGCCTTTCAAAAGAAGGACGACGAGAATCGTGGCGAAATACATCCTCAACCATGCCCACCTGGTCTATTCCCGCGACCGCGGCGGGATGGAGGAGATGAGGGAGTTTCTCGGAAACGGCGCGGGAGCCGGAAGATTGAAGTTCTGTTACGACGCCGGATTCCTGATGGAACCGGAAAAACCCGGAACCATCGGGCTTCCGGAACATGTCGTGGGACGGGGGAGCGGTCGTCCGCTCGTGGGCGTGAACGTGAGCGGATTGCTGTTCATGGGCGGGTACACGAAGGACAACATGTTTGGGTTGCGCACCGACTACCGGGCCCTCGTCCGCGACCTGATCGGCATGTTCGTCACGGAAATGGATACCGACGTTGTCCTGGTGCCCCACGTCTTCGGGGAGTCGCCGGATTCCGAGAGCGACCTGGTGGCGTGCAGGAAAATATTCCGGGAATTCGCGGGGAAGCACGGGGACAGGATCTTCTTCCCGGACGCCCGGTACGACCAGAACGGGATCAAGTACATCATCGGGCTGTGCGATTTCTTCGTCGGTTCCCGGATGCACGCCTGCATCGCGGCGCTTTCGCAAAACATCCCGGCCGTCTCGATCGCCTACAGCAAGAAGTTCCACGGCGTCCTGCAGACGATCGGGGCGGAAGACCTCGTCGCGGACCCGCGGACCATGGAGGAGGAGGAGATCCTCCGGATCGTCCGGGACGGGTTCCGGCGAAGGGAGGCGATCCGCAAGCACCTCGAGCGGGTCATCCCGTCCGTGAAATCGGCGGTAAACGGCCTGTTCGACCCGCGCGGCCCGCTTTTCCAATGAGGACCTTCAGAAACGTGATGGACGTCTCCGCCTGGAGGCTCTGCGTGGGCTGCGGTGCGTGCGCCTACATCTGCCCGGAGGAAAACGTGCGCATCGTCGACGTGACGGACGACGGGTTGCGGCCCCTCCTGGAGCAAGCGGCATGCAAGGGGTGCGCTTCCTGCCTGGCGGTCTGCCCCGGGTTGGACATCGAACATGCCGCAAAGGGCCGACCCGCGGGGGATGACACGGGGCGGAGCTGGGGGACCGTGCTGGAAACGTGGGAAGGGTTCAGCACGGACGAGGAGATACGGTACCGCGGCTCCTCCGCCGGGGTGGCCACCGCCATCGGCCTCTACTGCGTCGAGAAGGCGGGGATGCACGGGGTGCTGCACATCGGCGCCGACCCGGATGCGCCGGTGCGGAACCGCACTTTCCTCAGCGTGGATCGCGCCGGGTTGCTGGGCAGGACGGGATCCCGGTATTCCCCCGCCTCCCCGTGCGACGGGCTGGGGTGGATCGAAACGGCGCCGGCTCCCTGCGTCTTCATCGGGAAACCGTGCGACGTGGCGGGGTTGCGGAAAGCGCAATCCCTGAGGGAAACGCTGGACCGCCGGGTGGGGGTCGCGATCGGGATCTTCTGCGCGGGGACCCCATCGACCCGGGGAACCCTCGACCTCCTCCGCAAGGCGCGGATCGAGCCGCGCGAGGTCGCGGAAATCCGGTACCGGGGCAAAGGGTGGCCCGGCATGGCGGAGATGCGCAGGGAAGGGGAGGAGTCCCCCTCCTGCCGGATGAGCTACGAAGAGTCGTGGGGGTTCCTGCAGCAGTACAGGCCGTTCCGCTGCCACCTCTGCCCGGACGGGACCGGCGAGTTCTCCGACATTTCCTGCGGGGACCCGTGGTACAGGGAGCCCCGGGACGGGGAGGCCGGTTCCTCCCTGGTTCTGGTGAGGACGGAGCGCGGGAGGAAGATCCTCCAGGGGGCGATGACGGAGGGGTACGTGCAGCTGAGGCGGGTTCCCGACGGGCTGCTGGAGGCTTCCCAGCGGAACCTCCTGGGAAAAAGGAGGTCGGTGTGGGGGAGGATCCTGGCCATGAAGGCCATGCTCGTACCTTCCCCCGAAATGAAGGGTTTCCACCTTTTCTCCAACTGGCTCGACGGGGACCTCGGTACCAAGGCGAGAAGCGTCATCGGGACGGCCAAAAGGATCGTCATGCGCGGTTACCACAAGCCGTACCGATACGGGGATTTCTCCCTGTGACACCGCAAGGGATCCCAGGAAAATACGATCGCCGGAGGGGCTCCATGCGATCCCGGTTGGCGTTTGCCCTGCTCCCGCTCTTCCTACCACTCGTCTGGGGGTGCGACTTGCAGTCCGGGAAATCGGTGAAGGCGGTCCAGGCATTGGACGATATCAGCGACAAGGCGATCGAATCCTTCAGCCGGAAAACGATCTTTTTCGGACACGCCTCCGTCGGGCAGAACATCGTCCAGGGAATGAAGGAAATCGCCGAAACGGATCCCCGCTTCAAAAAAATCCGGATCGTCGAGGTCGATGAAACAACGGACATGAAAGAGCCCGGTTTCTATCATGCCGTCAACGGGAGAAACGGCTACCCGAAGACCAAATGCAATGCCTTCATCAACCTCTTGCTGAAAAACCGGATGGGGGATCAGCTGGACGTCGGATTGTTCAAATTCTGCTACGTGGACATCGAGAGGGATTCCAACGTGCAGGAGCTCTTCGATTATTACGTAACGACCATCGGGGACGTGAAAAAAGAGTTCCCGAAACTCAAGATCGTGCACGTCACGGTCCCGTTATACGTTCACCCGTCCGGCGTGAAGGGTTTCGTCAAAAACCTCCTCAGGCCGGACATGGCGAACATCAAGAGGAACCGGTTCAACGATCTTCTGAAGAGCCGATACTCCGGGACCGACCCCATATACGACCTGGCGAGGGCGGAATACGGGACGGGGCCGGGGGAAACCGCCCGGTTCACTCACGACGGGAAGGTCTATCACTCCCTCGCGGAAGCCTACACGGACGATGGGGGGCACCTGAACGAAACCGGAAGGTTCCTTGCGGCGAAAGAACTGATCAGGACCCTGTCGGGAATATGAAGACATTTATGAAATGGAACATGCCGAAATACCGAGGGAGCGTGAAAAAAACCGTAAAATACACAGGCAATGTCATTTTCCTGATCCTGGTGGCCGGACTTTTCTCTTGCAATAACGGGGCGAAAACCAAACTAAATCAAACCCAACCAAATCAAACCCAGCCAAATCTAACCCCGCCGGATCCAAATCGATCGTATAACCTGCAAAGAAGCGTCAAACAGAACGGCATCACCTGGACATTCGATCGTGATTACCCGGTCGGCCAATTTTACCTGGGCGACTGGTGGGTGATCGGACCCGTCACGATCGTTTCCGTATCGCCCGGCTGGGACGGCCAAAGAAACGGCTCCATGATCGACCCGGATGCCAGCACCGATACCCAAGGCTACAGGGCCGGATTGGATGTCCAATACGTCGATTCCCTGAATGTCGCTACCCGCTTGCCTTTGACCATCAACCCTGGCCAGGGTTCCCAAGGCGTCGTTTCGCTGATCTCGTCCATCGGCCGGGACTCGATCGAGCGCGGGGGATCGCACGAGGGCATAAGATCGGCCGCCGTCCTGACGGTCGTCAGCGGTGCGCCGCCTTCCGATGCGTTCCGGCCGGCGTACGCCAGGGGGGACAAAACCATCTATCGCACATCCCAGATGAACACGAATCTGCTTCCGGGCCTTCGAGCCCCGGGTTCGATCTCGGAAGCGCTCAGCCAATACGGGGATGCTTTCACCAAGGTTTATCTCGACCATGCGTCGCACGGAGGCAACTGGGGGGCTTCCATGCACCCCGTGGACAACGGATTTCCCTATGGAAGGGATTTTTCCAGAGGTGTTTTCAACGCGTCCTTGACCGCCTTGACCAAAAACAGCAAAGCGGTGGAATTCGCCAGAAGACTGACCCAGATGGGAATCGATTTCTATCCGATGTGGCTGGTCAATGATAAACGCATTGAGGGGGGCGGTTTTGGCTGGGGATACAAATGGACGATTCTTTTTGCAGGGATCCTGCTGAACCATGACGGGATGATGCACCCGCCTCTTTACAGAAATGGCACGATCAACAAATTTCCGGAAGACCGATTTACATCCTACGGCGCCCCTACTCCCGAATGGCCTCGGGGAAAGCCATTATGGGGAACCATCGATCCCGAATACAATGAATGCCCTCCGTCTCTTGTCGCAAACGCCGACTGTAATGACGGATATCGCATCTGCTGTTCCTCCTTTACATGGGTCGGCCAGGCACTGGCAGCCAGACTGATGGGCGCTGCAGGTTTATGGAATCATCCTGCCTATTTCGACTACGTGGACCGGTGGGTCGGCGAACCGAACAGTTGGCTTTATGGTGATACGGCCGACTATGGAGCCGTCTACGGTTTCGGCGGACAGTTCGTTCGGGATATGTGGGAAACGCATAGAAAAAGCCTTGGTACCCCGCAGGGATAAGTGCGGGCGACGGATGCGGAGTCATAGATGAAGATCCTGGTGGCAATCGCAAATCATGGTACGAAGAACACCGAATATGCGAGGAGACTGATTCGGGAATATCAAAACATGACATACGACTGCGATGTGGTTATCCTCTCCAACATACCGAAGGATTACGGGGAGAGCGTGGAAACCGTCGTCGGGATGCCGTCCAAAAACCCCTGGTCGCTCCCGTTCCTGTACAAGAAACTCTTCTTCGACAGGAAAGAGGATTACGACCTCTACATCTATTCAGAGGACGACACGCTGATCACGGAAGACAATATCCGGGCTTTCATGAAAATGTGCAAGCTGCTCGACGAAGACGAGATCCCCGGGTTCATGAGATACGAAGTAACTCCAGACAAGGAAAAATATATCGGAACAGTCCATACATGTTTCCACTGGCTTCCCGAAACATTGAAAAAGAAAGGGGAGCACGTTTTCGCAAGGTATACCAACGATCATTCGGCCTGTTTCGTGCTCACGAAAAATCATCTGCAGGCCGCGATCCGTTCGGGGGGATTCATGGTCGAACCCCACGAAGGACCCTACGACATGTTGTGTTCGGCGGCCACCGACCCGTACACCCGGTGCGGCCTGAAAAAATACATCTGCCTGAGCGACATCGACAATTTCCTTCTTCCCCACATGCCCAACAACTACTTCTGGAATCTCGGAATCCCGTACGGGAAATTCATTGCACAGGTAAACTGGATGATTTCGATCTCTGAAGACGATTGTCGTTTCGAGAAGTTGTATGCCAGGGAACCCTCTCTCCCGACGTTCCGCCTCAACAAAAATTATTACGGCGAACTGGTGGACATCAAGGAATTTATCCCAAGGTCGTCGAAACGTGTTTTATCGGTCGGGTGCGGGTCGGGGGATACCGAGCGGAAACTTGTGGAAACGGGGATGGAGGTCACCGCGATTCCCGTGGATCATGTCATGGCGGCCCTTGCCAAGGAAAAGGGTATCCGCGTATTAACCCCCACAATCGAGGGAGCCGTAAAGGAGCTGGGCGGTAGCCGATTCGACTGCATCCTGTTCGGCGACATTCTCCAGCACCTGGAAAATCCCGGGGAAGTCATCGATTCGTTCCTGGATTTTTTACTACCGGGCGGATCCCTGCTGATAGTGAACCAGAATTGCGGGATCGCAAATTCGCTGAAATATTTTATCAAGAAAGAAATTCCCGGCATTTTTAACATCCATTACGATAAGCATGGAATACACCTCGTGAACAGAAGAGTGTTGAGAAAATGGTTGAAATCATCAAGATTAAAGAATAAAGAGATCACGTTATTGGGAGATGGGAAAAAACCCAAGGGAAGCATGTTCAATTATTTTGTGATTCCGTATGTAATAGCAAAATGCCGGAAATGAAACTTCAATGAATATTCTCGAGTAATCTGTTTTAAAGAAAAACAACATGTCGAATTCTTTAAAATCATCGACCATCCATGCTGTTTCATGGAGTTTCATCGAATCTGGCGTTCTAAAGCTCAATCAATTTATCATCGGCATACTGCTTGCGCGGATTTTATTTCCCGAACAATTCGGATTGATCGGCATGTTGATGATTTTCGTGGAGGTTGCGCAAACCTTGATGTATGGAGGATTCAGTTCCGCTTTAATCCAGAAAAAAGATGTGACACAAACGGATATCTGTTCCGTATTTTATTTGAATATTGCAGTCGGGGTAATCACTTCAGGGTTACTGTGCCTGATCGCCCCATGGGTAGCGGAATTTTATAAACAGCCAATATTGAAAAATTTGCTCCGTGCGCTGTCGATTACTCTTGTCATAAACTCTTTGACCATGGTACATACGGCCATTCTTACGAAAGAAATCAACTTCAAGCTCATGACAAAAGTCAGCCTGATTTCCAATTCCGTGTCCGGAATTGTTGCGGTATTGTTCTCCGTTTACGGGTTCGGGGTATGGAGTCTGGTGATACAGCAGATCGCCAGTTCTGCTCTTCGCGCAATCAGTTACTGGTTTTTCCACTCATGGCGGCCATCGCTAATATTGAATGTGAAAGCTCTCAGGGAAATGTTTGGATTCGGTTCCAACCTGTTGTTTTCCAACTTGCTCCACACGGCATTCAACAACGGGTATTCCCTGGTAATCGGGAAATTGTTCTCGGCAAGAGATGTGGGCTTTTTTACGCGAGCGAAGTCCTTGCAGGAAATTTCCTCGCCGGCGGAGATATTATGGCGGGTAACTTTCCCGGTGTTTTCGAAAATACAGGATGATCCCACGAGAATGAAGCGAGGCATGAAAAAAGCCTTGACCGGGACCGCCCTGGTGTATTTTCCGACGATGATAGGACTCGCGGTTACAGCACGCCCCCTGATAATTTCCCTGTTGACGGAAAAGTGGGTCCAATCCATCCCCTATTTCCGGCTTTTTTGTCTTGCAGGTTTACTGATTCCATTGAATATATTCAACTTGAACATGTTAATGGCTTTAGGGAGATCGGAAATTTTCCTGCGGAATGGAATTATCAATAAAATCCTCGTTGTCATAGCTGTTACGCTAACATGGAGATATGGCATCACTTACATTATTTATGGCATTATCGCGACTGAAATCATATCGTGCTATCTCAACTGTTATTACGCGAAGATTCTTGTTGATTATTCGATACTTGAACAACTGTACGACTGTCTCTCATATTTAATAATATCTGCAGTCATGGGATGTATCGTATATATTGTCGGGCTATTGGATTTTAAAAGCGTACATGTCATGTTGGTAACTCAAATTTCAATTGGAGTAGCGGTATATATTTCCATATGCAGGATGTTTAAATTAAGAGCCTTTATGGAGGTATTGGAAGATAATCTGGGCAAATTGCCATATTTTGGAAGGGCCTCTTGATTTGTTAATGTCCCAATGATTTGTTTCTGAAAAGGAAATACCATGGATGAACCATTGGTCAGCGTCCTGATGATGGCATATGAAGTTCGCGCGTTAATCGAGAAATCCATCCAGAGCGTTTTGCAGCAAAAAACCTCGTTTCCCTACGAATTGGTCATCGGAGAGGATTTTTCCACGGATGGGACACGGGATATCGTATTCGAATATAAAAACAGATACCCGGAAATCATACGAGTTGTAACTTCGGATCATAATGTTGGAATGATTGAAAATTTCGTTCGTACCATGAAGGCTTGCAGAGGAAAATACATCGCGTATTGCGATGGCGACGATCAATGGAGCAAATCTTATAAATTGCAAAAACAGGCTGAATATTTAGAGGATAATCCGGAATGCGGTTTGGTTTATTCCAACTTTGATTTGTTTTATGTCGGATCCGGGAGGAATATACCAAATTACAATAATTATAACGGAAGGGATGTCCCGGGAAAACCTGAACTGAAGGATTTTTTTCTGGAACTGAAACCAAAAGGGGGGACAAGAATCGGCGTTCGCACTTGTACCGTTATGCTCCGAAGGGATCTCTGCATGCGGCTTGTGGAATCGGACCCTTTCCTGCATCAAAGCGATCATTTTCTGATGAACGATACCCAACTTTGGGCGGAGATGGCGGCCATATCGAAATTGCACTATATTCCCGAATCCATGGCGATATACAATGTTAGGGACGAGTCGGTTTCATGGAGTCGGAATAAAAATAAATCGTTGCGGTATTTAGTTTCCACCGCAGAAATGTTTATATATTTGTGTAATAAATATAATCTTCCCGAAAGCATTCGGAAAAGGCAGGAAAGAACATTTCATGATGCTTCCCTTCGACTGGCTTTCTACAATAAAAACAGAGAATTGGCGGACAACATCGTTTCCGGGATGCCATCCCTCGATTGGAAAAATTTCCTGTATTATTGGGGAATGCGGAACAAATACACACATACCCTGGTCGATACGATCATTCGGGTAAAGAATATATTCCGAAAATAATATTATTTTTCCCGACACGTCTGCCGTCCCAATGTCGGAGACCGGAAATTTTCATGTCCTTTCCAAGGGGGTTTCGCGAAAATGGAACACGATCCTGCGGTTTTCATAATCATCCTGCATTACAACCGATTGGACGATACGCTGGAATGCCTTGAATCCGTATATAAAAATAATTACACCAATTACAAGGTGGTGGTCGTAAACAATGTGCCATCCGACGACCCGGTAAACATCGTCCGTGAAAGATATCCGGAGGCGATAACAATTAATAACAAGAAAAACCTGGGCTTTACCGGCGGCAACAATGTGGGGATACGGTATGCGATCGAAAACGGGGCGGATTACGTCTGGTTGTTGAATAACGATACGGAGATCGGGGAAGATTGCCTTCGGAAAATGGTGGAGAAGGCGGAAAGTTCCGGTTCCATAGCGGTCGTGAGTCCGGCAGTTCATTATTTCGAGGATCCCGAAAGGATCCAGTTTTCCGGATGTTGTATGGACTGGCACCAATTCCGTCTCCTGTATCCCGATTTGAAAAAGCCGATCGACGCGAAGTTCGTATGCGGGGAGAATACCTGCTTGTGGGGTACGGCATTGCTGATCAAGGCGGGTGTAATCAAGAAGATCGGTTTATTGACCGAAGATTTTTTCGCCTATTGGGAAGGCATTGAATATTCCCTCCGGGTAATAAAAAACGGCATGCGAAATGTTGTCTGCGACGTCGCCAGAATTTATCATAAACGCCAATCTCCCATGGTAAGCGGAGAAAAAGGATTACATTACTATTACTTCATGAACAGGAATTTTTTGCTCCTGGGCGATCGGTACATCCGTGGAAAAATCCGTCGTCTGCGCTTCAAAATACGTGGCCTGGCAGAGGCGTCCGACCATGTCGGGAATCACCGGCGCAGCGATATTATCGATGCGTCCCTGGATGGAACGTGGCATGGTCTCAGGAATTTTAGAGGACCCTTGGTAATAAATGATGGAATGCCGAAATCACTGAAAAACATATTAAAGGCGATATCGGGTTGCCACCCGGTATTCATAAGCGACGTGATCACATTCAATTTCCGGCAAATAAGCAGCAAGATCTATAATAAATATAGAAGCGATTGAAACGGTTTTTTTCCTAAGGATTATTCCCCGAAAGATATCAAGACCACACAAGATTCCTTTTCCACCCGGGGAAGTAACGGATCAGGGGACGGCGTTAACGCGACGTGGAACAGGGATCTCGGCGGTCCGGAAGATCGCGTTGGCCGCAAAGCCATGCCCCGATATACGTCCCCAGGATGTTGTTCCCGAGATCCGTGAGCGAGGAGCCCCGGGTCGGGAGGTATACCTGAAGCAGTTCGATCAGGAGGCTGATCCCCGCGCCCATCAGGACCACCATGAACGGAACCGACAGGCGTTTCCGGCCGCCATCCACCCGCATCCAGGCGCACATGGC
>Ga0315278_10006505_pt1:0-5000 | contig 10619 bp, 4 predicted proteins | sample YL17G06_0_MG_FD_203880 | JGI IMG/M metagenome (GOLD analysis project Ga0315278, IMG submission 203880) | Sediment microbial communities from Yellowstone Lake, YNP, Wyoming, USA - YL17G06_0 | ecosystem: Environmental > Aquatic > Freshwater > Lake > Sediment | place: USA: Wyoming... | reverse complement strand
CCTTCTCCTATCCGTCGAGGTCTCACGTCGGAGTCCCACAACCCCAAGGGAATCTCTTCCCTTGGTTTGGGCTCTTCCCTTTTCGCTCGCCGCTACTGGGGGAATCTCGATTGATTTCTCTTCCTAGGGGTACTGAGATGTTTCACTTCCCCCCGTTCGCTTCCTGCAACTATGAATTCATCGCAGGATGACCCAGAATTACCCGGGCCAGGTTTCCCCATTCGGAGATCCTCGGATCAACGCCTGCTTAGCGGCTCCCCGAGGCTTATCGCAGCTGGCTACGTCCTTCATCGCCGTCTCGCGCCAAGGCATCCACCGTGCGCCCTTAGTAGCTTGACCATAATTGGCAAGACCAGAAGCGGATTCGCTTCTGGCTTTACCGAGTGAGCTACCACGCGCTTGCGCTACTTGCGGGGACAGACTTTAGTTCTGTCCCCTGTCTTGGTCACACGTTCGCTCTTCGCGAACGCGCGACGCCGGTTACCCATATGCAATTGTCAAAGAACTTCGCTCGGGACGGATTCACGCCTGTCCCACCGCGAGTCACCAAACTCGCTTCTCTAAGAGTCAGCCACGCTGGCTCTTAGACGAACGAGCTTGCCAGTCGTTCATCGAATCTACTTTTTCCCATGGAGCTGATGGGGATCGAACCCACGACCTCCGGCTTGCAAAACCGGCGCTCTCCCAGCTGAGCTACAGCCCCTCGAAGGACGTGGGCCTAGGTAGAGTCGAACTACCGACCTCGCCCTTATCAGGGGCGCGCTCTAGCCAGCTGAGCTATAGGCCCGTATCTCCATTTGTTCGCAAACCTCCTCCGTGAGTAGTCCCAGCAATTTGTTTGCTCCCGTGACCGGGCAGGTCTCTGAAGACTAGGCAGTAAACGCGACTGACGGACATTTTGAGTCGGAAAAACATTTCTGAGCCCGGGTTCCACCGCACCCGAGCATCAGCAATCCGTACGAGCCGAAGCTCGAGGATTCCTTAGAAAGGAGGTGATCCAGCCGCAGGTTCCCCTACGGCTACCTTGTTACGACTTCACCCCAGTCACCAGCCATACCATGAACGGCTACCTCCCTTGCGGGTTGGTGCACCGGCTTCCGGTACAACTGGCTTCCATGGTGTGACGGGCGGTGTGTACAAGGCCCGGGAACGTATTCACCGCGGCGTGCTGATCCGCGATTACTAGCGATTCCAGCTTCATGCAGTCGAGTTGCAGACTGCAATCCGAACTGAGAACGGTTTTTTGGGGTCCGCTTACTCTCGCGAGCTCGCATCCCTTTGTACCGTCCATTGTAGCACGTGTGTAGCCCTGGACATAAGGGCCATGAGGACTTGACGTCATCCCCACCTTCCTCCGGCTTAACGCCGGCAGTCTCCTTAGAGTGCCACGGCATGACCCGGGGGCAACTAAGGACAGGGGTTGCGCTCGTTGCGGGACTTAACCCAACATCTCACGACACGAGCTGACGACAGCCATGCAGCACCTGAACCGGCAGTCCCCGAAGGGAAAGCCCCATCTCTGGGGCGGTCCACCGTTGTCTAGCCCAGGTAAGGTTCTTCGCGTTGCGTCGAATTGAACCACATGCTCCACCGCTTGTGCGGGCCCCCGTCAATTCCTTTGAGTTTTAACCTTGCGGCCGTAATCCCCAGGCGGGGAACTTAATGCGTTAGCGGCGGCACGAGAGGATTTAACCTCTCACACCTAGTTCCCATCGTTTACAGCGTGGACTACCAGGGTATCTAATCCTGTTTGATCCCCACGCTTTCGCGCCTCAGCGTCAGTATCCGTCCAGAGGGCCGCCTTCGCCACCGGTGTTCCTCCTGATATCTACGCATTTCACCGCTACACCAGGAATTCCACCCTCCTCTCCGGTACTCTAGTCTGTCAGTTTTCGGTGCAGTTCCCCAGTTGAGCCAGGGGCTTTCACACCGAACTTAGCAGACCGCCTACGCGCCCTTTACGCCCAGTAATTCCGAACAACGCTTGCACCCTCCGTCTTACCGCGGCTGCTGGCACGGAGTTAGCCGGTGCTTCCTTAGGGGGTACCGTCAATCCTACCGATTGTTCACCGGCAGGAGTTTCTTCCCCCCCGACAGGGCTTTACGACCCGAAGGCCTTCATCACCCACGCGGCGTCGCTGGATCAGGGTTTCCCCCATTGTCCAAGATTCCCCACTGCTGCCTCCCGTAGGAGTCTGGGCCGTGTCTCAGTCCCAGTGTGGCTGATCATCCTCTCAGATCAGCTAACCATCTTAGCCTTGGTGAGCCGTTACCTCGCCAACTAGCTAATGGTGCGCAGGCCCATCTTCGAGTGGTAGCTTGCGAGCAGAGGCCACCTTTAACCCCAAAGCCGAAGCTTCGTGGTCTTATCCCGTATTAGCCATCCTTTCGGAAGGTTGTCCCGGTCTCGAAGGTAGGTTACCTACGTATTACTCACCCGTGCGCCGCTTTACTCGTGGAGTTGCCCCCACTTTCTCGCGCGACTTGCATGTGTTAGGCACGCCGCCAGCGTTCGTTCTGAGCCAGGATCAAACTCTCCACTTAAACTTGCCGATCCCCGCGAACCGAAGCGGAGATCGAGGTGGGTGATCCGACTCGAATTACCTGACCGTCAGTCTCGAAATCACTCAAAGGTGATCTCAAGGGTCGCTCCCTCTATCGAGAGAGCGTGCGCTACTGCCTAGTTTTCAAAGACCTACGTCCCCCTTGCGAGGGATCAACCTTATAAGCCTTGCGGTGCGCGACTGTCAATATCCGCGTCGGAAAAAGATTGCGCGACTTGAGCCACCCGAGCGCTCCGCATACGTCCCTCGGCGCTCACGGTCACGCACCGAGACTCAGCATTTTCAGTCGCTCTGCGGTCGGACGTCCGTCCGTGCCCCATCCGCGCTCGCGGTAGTACTCCTCAAGCATCACCTCGAGCGGCACGACGTGGCCCTTGCTCGGGCCCTCGACGAGCGGCTCCTTCAACATCCGCGGCGGAAGCGAATCGTCCTTCCGGGTGAGGCCGGCCGCGTTGTTGAACAAGCGCTCGAGATTCCAGATGCGCTCGCCGACGAGCAGCATGCTCGGTACGTCGAACTTGGTCCCGAGCACGCTGTTCAGCATGTCGGCGATCATGTCCGGCGGCATCGCCATGCTCGAGAAGAGACAGATGCCGGCGGCGTCGACCACGGCGGTGTTGTCCTGCAGCATCTTCATCCAGAATGCTTTCTGATCCGTGACGAACGGATCCAGCTTCACCGGGTTGCCGAAGTGCTCGACTGAGATCGAGTAGCCACGCAGATGACATGCGCCGCGATTCGAAGTTGCGTAGCCGAGGCCCATGCCGACCGCCCCGCGCGGATCGTAGGCCGCAAACGCCTGTTTCTTGGATCCGATGAAGAGCTCCGGATGCCCATATTTCTCGGCGATCCGGTAACCACCCTCCTGGAGCATCTTGCCGAAGCCTTCGCCGCTGCCCATGAGGTGCACCATGTCGATGACCGCATCGGCATCGCCGAAGCGGAGCGGTTGTCCGACGTCCTTCTCAGGCAGATAACCCTTCTCGAAGAGCTCCATCGCGGTCGCGATCGTGCAGCCCGCTTCGATCGTATCGACGCCGATCTCGTTGCAGAGATAGTTCGCTTTGATGACGGCGGCGAGATTGTCGACGCCGCACGACGTACCGAGGCCGAAGATCGTCTCGTACTCGGGGCCTTCCCCTCTGCCGTCGAATCTGCCGTGGCCCGTGATCTTGGTGACACGCCCGCAGTTGATCACGCAGGAATGACATCCGCGGTTGCGGGTCATGAAATCCTTTTTCACGCGCTCGCCGCTCACCTTCGATGCGCCGGCGAAGGTGCCTGCCTGGAAATTGTTCGTCGGCAGGCACCCGGCCATGTTCATGTACTCGACCGTCCCCGCCGTACCGAGCATGGTGAGGCCGCCCGCCACCGGCGATCCTCCGACGGCGCGGACCGCGTTGCCGGCAGCCTGGATGAAGCTCTTCACGTCTGGCACGCGGACGCCCTTCGTTCCCCAGCAGGCGATGGCCTTCAGGTTCTTCGCACCCATCACCCCGCCCACGCCGGAGCGGCCAGCCGCGCGGCCCTTGTCGTTCATCACGCAGGCGATGCGCGACCTTTGCTCGCCCGCGGGTCCGATCGAAGCGACCTTCACGTCGGGATGCGTCTCCTCACGGATCATGTTTTCGACGTCGTCGACGATCTTCCCCCAGAGATGCTTGGCGGGACGGATCTCGATGTGATCGTCGAGGATATAGAGATAGACCGGCTCCTTCGCTCGGCCTTCCACCAGGAGGTATTCATAGCCCGCGAAGCGGAGCGCGGGCCCCCAGAATCCTCCGGAGTTCGAGCAAGCGATGGCTCCGGTCAGCGGCGATTTCGTGATCACCATGTAGCGGCCGCCGGTCGGCGCATACGTTCCGGTGAGCGGCCCGGTCGCGAAGATCAACGGATTCGCCGGGTCGTACGCATCTATTTTCGGATCCTTGATGGCATCAAAGAGGAGCTTGCTCCCGAGGCCTCTACCGCCGACGAAAAGCTCCTGCATGGAGCTCGGGATCGGCTCCTTACTGATCTTTCCAGTCGATAGATTTACCCGAAGAAGCGTTGCACCAGTGTTTCCAGCCATCGTGGGTTCCTCCGTGCGAAGCCTCGTGATACCCGACTCACCAGCAACCTCATCTAACACCAAAGCCCGGGATCGACAAGAAAACGAAAGGCGTAGGGCAGATCACCCACCTTGCACCTGCTCTCGGATGATGGCCGCGACCGCCGGGAACGCACGCGTCAACATGGTGAGCCGCGCGGCACCATCGCCCACGTGGGTACGGAGGGCCGCTCGATACTCGGCGAGCGCCGCGCGCAGGCCGGGCTCCTTGGCGGGATCGATCACGTTGCCTGCGGCTAGGCAGCCGTTGATCGCTTCGGCGATCTCCTCGAGCTGCTTGGCGGCCTCCTCGGAGAGCTTCGCTCGTAGCAGCTCCTCCCAGAGCG
>Ga0315278_10006504_pt1 | contig 10619 bp, 9 predicted proteins | sample YL17G06_0_MG_FD_203880 | JGI IMG/M metagenome (GOLD analysis project Ga0315278, IMG submission 203880) | Sediment microbial communities from Yellowstone Lake, YNP, Wyoming, USA - YL17G06_0 | ecosystem: Environmental > Aquatic > Freshwater > Lake > Sediment | place: USA: Wyoming | collected... | reverse complement strand
TGGGGTTAGGGCCTGTGGGGTGGGGGGTGGGGGGAGGACATGGCATTCCGCGCCCACAGTGGTCGCGTCCCCGCCGCGCCGGGCGGAGTGACAACCCCGTCCGGGCGTGCAGCGCCAGTACCCGCTGGCCCGCAGGGGACAGGGGGGGGGGGGGGGGGGGGGGCCCCCCCGGGGGGGGGGGGCGCCGGGGGGGGGGGGGGGGGGGGGGGGGGGGGGGGGGGCGGGGCCTGGAGAAAACGGGTGGGGAGGCGGCCGGGGGCGCTCCCCCTCCCCCTCCTCCCACCCCCGCCCTCCGCCGGGTGTACGCCCCCAAAGTCGGCCAGCCCGTCCACATCCGCCACGCCCCGTCCCACGCGGCCCGGCTGGTGGGCAGCCTGGCCGAGAAGCCGCCCGCCCCCGGCGCGCGCGTGCGCGGCCTGCTGGTCCGCCGGGCGGCGGGAGGGCCGGGCGCGCCGCCCGCGGAAGCCGACGACGACGGCGCCTGCGTCATCGTGGCCCCCGGCGACCTGGGCACGTACACCCAGCTCGTCTCGGGCGCGGTCACCCACAGGCAGGCGCTCGCCCTGGCGCCCGGCGTCGCCTGGGCCGAGGTGCGGCTCGCCCTGGAACTCATGTTTGAGGGCGCGGGCGGGCGGGCCGAGTTAGGGGGGGTCACCTCGCCGCCGGCCCCCTCCAAGGCGCGGGCGGACTCCTCTGGGGCCGCCATCATCCGCGTGGGCGGGTGCGTGGACGTGGAGCACGCGCCCGGTGGCGGGCCGGGTGGCGGGGACCAAGTCGTCCTCACCTGGGCGGGCGGGCCGGGCGGCGACCTGGTGGCGGACGCAGTCGTCGCGGTCACCCTGGCCGCGGCGGGGGAGCCGCCCGCGGCGCGGGCGGCGGAGGGGGCGCGGTCCCGGGCGGCCGCGGCGGGCGATGCCGGGGGCGTGGCCGCCGCGGAGGCCGCCCTGCTGACCGCGCTCCTCGCCGCCCAGTTTGGCGACGCGCGTGCTGAGCCGCCCGCTGTTTCGGCCGCCCTCCCCTCCTCCATCACCGTCACCTGTGGCGGGTGCGCGGTGGCGGTGGACGTCAAGTCGGGTGTGGTGCGGGAGGCGAGTGGCGAGGAAGGAGGGGGAGCGGCGGCCGCCCTGGCGGACCGGGTGGGGCGGGCGGCCAAGCGGGTGCGGGCGGCGCTGCGCCCGCTCGCCGGGGCGGAGGAGGATGGGGATGGGGAATGAAGTGAGACAGATAGAGAGTGTGAGTTGTTGTTGTTGTTGTTTTTTGCTGTCCCCTCTCTTTCTACGTCGCCGGTTCACGGGCGACCACGCCGCCCAACAGGATGAGCGCCCCGCCCGCCAGGCCGACCGGCCCCAGGCGCTCCCCTAAAAACGCAGCCGCAAACGCTGCCGAAAAGACAGGGACCGCCGCAAAGAGGGTCTGCGCGCGGGCGGGCGGCACGGTCGCCTGGCCCCGCGTCTGGAGGAACGCAGCTGCAGCCCCCGGCCCTGCGGCTGTCCAGGCGAGGAGGGCGGCCTGGGTGGTGTGGTGGGCCGGGTCCGCCAAGCCACCCGCGGCGGTCGACAGGCCGGACGCCAGGCCGCCTGGCGCGCCCACGGCGGCCGCCACGACAAACACCGTCGCGGCGGCAGCCAGGGCCGCGCTCTTGCCCGCCGCCAGGGCGGCCGCATCAAAGCGGGGCGCGTGCTGGGACAGGCGGATGGTGGTGAGCGAGTAAAAGGCTGCGGCGGCGAGGACGAAAGCGTCCCCCACCAGGGCGGTTGGGTCGGGGGCGCCACCCCCACCCCCACCCCCGCCCGCCGAGTCCGCTGCCAGGATGGCCGCCCCGGCGAGGGCGACCCCACACCCCGCCCACACCCGGGCGCTCTGTCGCTCGCCCGTCGACGCCGCCAGGGCGGGCGTGAGGATGGCCGTCACGCACACGATGAATGAGGCGGCCGTCGCCGAAGTGCGCGCCAGCCCCGCCGCGTGCAGGGCGGCCGCCCCGAAGTTGAGGGCGCCCAGTTCAACGCCCGCCCACGCCGCGGACGGGGCGGGCGTAGTCAGGAGGGCGCCCAGCGGGTTGGTGGCGGCGGGCGGCGCGGCGGCGCGGGGCGGCGGCGGTGCTGCTGCTGCCTGGCCGTCGCCCCCACCCCCACCTCTCACAGCCGCCGCCAGCCCAAAGAGGAGCAGGGCTTGGAGCGTGCCCCGGGCCGCGGTCAGGGCGGCGGGCGAGGGCGCGGTCGCCGCGTCGGCCAGGATGAGCTTCAGGGCGGGCGCGTAGGTGCCCCAGAGGGCGGCGGTCAGCAGGAGGCCGGCCTCCGCTGTGAAGGCTGCTGTCGAAGCTGAGGTCGAAGGAGGCGCGCCTGATGCCTCCTCCTCCACTTCGTTGGGGCGGCCAATTGCGGCCGGGCGGCGGGGCGTGCCGCGTGGGCGGGCATGCGGCGCGCATGGGCGACAGGCACGTCCTCCCCTCGCACCGCCGCGGCGGAGGAGGAGTGGGCGGGCGTGGGGCAGCATACGTTGGAGAAATGACAGGGAAAAAAACAGGGTGCAAAGGTCTAGGCCACACGCCCTTCGCATCACGCAAGCTTGCCCTCCTCCTTTGTGCGCGTCCGCGTTTTCCATGGCGTCCACCCTGGCGGCCGCATGTTTCACTGGCACTTCTAGGCCAGCCCGCACGCGCGTGCCACGCGTGGGCGTGGGCGGCGCGGCGCGGAGGCCGCCCATGTTCAGCAGCGCCACCCCCCGAACCCGGCGCCCCCACCCTCTCCCTCCCCGCGCGGTTGGCGCTGGCGGCCCCGACGGCGACGGCGACAACGCCGGCGCCGACCCGTCGCCCCCCCCCTCCTCAGAGCCCGCCGACATCGCGGCCGCCCGAGCCCGCCTCGCCCTGGCCGCCTCCACCAGCGGCGCCTCAATCTCCGGGCCCCAACTGCGGGCGGCGGTCTTTGACAAGTGGGGCCGCGACTACGCGGTCCTCCTCGCCCGGCGGGGGCCCCGCATCTTCTTCCAGGTCCTGTGGAAGCATGCGGAGCAGGCGTCCTACCCGCTGAGCGAGGACGACCATGCGGCCACGTACGACGCGGTCGCCTCCTACCTGACCGACTGGGGGGCGGGTGGCACGGTGCGGGCAGGCATCAGGGCGGCCACCCGGCGGGGGCCCGGCTACACGGGCGGCGGGGCGGCCCGGGCGATCTCCATCCCGCTGGATGTGGACTTGAGCAGTGCGAGGGGGGCCGAGTTTTTGTGAGGGAGAGAGAGAGAGAGCGGGCGTTCCAGTCTTTTGCAGTGTGCTTCCTTTCCGCAGCCAGCTCGTCTCTCTCCGCTCACTTTTTTTGGGGAAAATAACACCCGCACCACCCATTGCCCTGGGAAGTCTCATCGCGCGCTCTTTGGGAGGCGCTAGACAGGGTTCCGAATGATCCGCCGAACGCGCAGGACCAGGCGCCCGCCGCGGCGCCCCACGCGCTCAAAGTCAACAACCTGCCCGGCTTCTAGGGCGTGCGCTCTCACAAACTGGATCCAGCCGCCTTGGAAGCCGTGCCGGATGCTAGTGCCTTAGCTGGCCCGATTGAACTCAGTGTGCGTGACGTCGAAAGTGAGTGGCGCAGCGCCGCCCGCGCCGCCCGCGCCGACCAGGGTGACTTTGTCACCGTGGTGCACGCCTGCGAGCATGTCGCTCACAAACTGGATGGTGAGATACTGATTGATACTGGCGACGCCTTCACCAACGCAGAGGCGTCCAGGGCGTGTCGGCGGCGCCTGGGGCACACCCGGATCATTGCCAGGAGGCGTGACATTACGGTTGATGCGGGTACCCAGGACCGCGCGGCCGCCGCGGCGGCGCTCAAAACGTTTAAAGGCAACCACTTGACCGACCTCCAGGCGGTGCGCTCTCAGAAAAGGAGATCCAACCGCCCACGTAAAAAGACTGGACCCCACCTGCTGAGCTGCTGTAGAGCCGGTACACCACGTCGAAAGTGCGCGGCGCGCCGGGCGCCGCACCGCCCTGGCTGACCAGGGTGACCGTGTCACCGTCGTTGACGCCCGCCAGCAGGTCGCGCACAAGCTCTTTGGGGAGGTTCTGCTACTTGCCCACGACAGATTTCTCGCCAATGCCGAGGTGAGCCGTGCATGGCGGCACCGCCCGGGCAGGGTGTGGCGGCGCCGCCTCGGGAGGCGCCGGGTTGCGCGCGGCCGGTGGTGGTGGTGGTGGAGGTGGCAGGTGTGGCCGCAGCTGACGCCGTTCAGGCGCGGCCGCGGCAGCCGGTGGTGGTAGTGGCCGTTGTGGCGTGACCAGTGACGGCCGGGCCGCCTCCGAACGCGTCCCAGCCTCCCCAGCAGAAGCCCGGGCCCCGCTCAGAGCCACGCCCAAGGTGAGCGCCGCCGACAAAAAAAAGCGTCGAGGAGCAGCAGCCCTCAACAACGACGCCAGCTGCCGCCCGGGCTGCGGCCAGGGTCGGTGGGGACGACAAGGCCCGCCGCTTCATTATCGCGGGCGCTGCCCTCGACGCCCTGCAAGCCCTGCTCCGCACCTGCGGCCCCGCACTGCCGTCTGCCCTGCGTGCCAAGGCAGACATGACTGCGAGCGCCGCGGCCGCCCGCCTGGAAACGGCGGCTGGGTCGGCCGCTTCCGCCTCAACGGCGGCCATAATGGACACCACCCGGGCGTCTGCCCTGCGCGCCCTGACCACCTCCCTCCTCTTCCCCAACCCCCACCGCCCGCCGCACCTGCCCCTGGCGCTCGCTCTGCTGGCGTCCGCCGCCCGGGTGGGCGGCCCCACCTCGGCCCTAAAGGCGTGCGCGCCCGGTGGGAAGGGCAGGTTGTGGGCCAGCATAGCAGTAGGCAAGGCTGGCTGCTCGGCCGGGGCCTTGCCCGCCATCGCGCCTGCTGTGATGATGTGGGTGTGACGGGCGCACCGCACACGCCGCTGTGGGGGTGGGTTCTCGGGCCTGTGGAGCGCGCGGGTGTGTGTGCACGCGCGCGCCGGGCGAAAAAGAAAAAGCATTGACTGAAAAACCCTCGTTTTTTTTGCAACCCCTTTTTTTTCCCTACCCCCCCCCGAACAGCGCGCCAAAGGGACGGGGGCCCAGGCTGGAGCCCCCACCCCCACCCCCACCCTCACCCCCACCCCGGGACGGCGGGCCCGCCGCGGCCGCCGCCGCCCCCACCGCCGCCTGGTGGACGGGCGCGGCCGGCACCATCCCCAGCCAGGAATCCCCGGGCGCGCCCAGCAGAGAGCCCAGCCCGTCCGCCGCCGCCGCCAGGGCGGCCGCATCCATGGTGGCCGACCCGGGGTGGCCGCCGGCCAGCGCGCCGCCGCCGGCCGCGAGGCCCAGGGCGGCCAGATGGGGCGGGGTCGGGCCGGCGCCGGGCGGGAGGGGCCCGCCCGGGTCGGGGAGGGGCCCACCTCCGCCACGCTGGTGGTGGGTCGGGGGTGGGGGGGGTGGCGCCCGGGGGCCCGCGGCGGCGGCCGCCGCGGGCCCGAAGAGCCCGCGGAAGCTGGTGGGGCCGACGGGGGCGGTGCCGGCGGCGCCGGACCGGGGCGGGGGCTGGGAGACGCCCTGGGCGGACGCGCCGCCGCCGTCGGGGGACGGGCGGCGGCGGGCGCTGGTGGGCGTCGCGTCGCTGGCGGCGGGGCCGCCGCCGCCGCCGCCCGGCAGTAGGGCCGAGCCGCCGCCCAGGTACTCCATGAAGGTGTCGGTGGGCTGGAGGATGTCGGCCAGGGCGGCCGCGGCCGCGGCGGCCGCGGACTCGGGGAGGGTGGGCGGGCGGTGGTGGTGGGGTGGGGGAGGCGCGTGCGGCAGGGCCGGCGCGCGGCCGCCACCGCCACCACCGCCTGACCGCCCGGGGGCGACACCGGCCTTGGGCGGGGAGGGGCGGCGGGGCGGGGCGGGCTCCGCGCCAGGCGGTGGGGCGGGGGCAGCGGGCGGAGGTGGCGGCCTCGGCGGCACCGCAGCAGGCACCGCAGCAGGCACCGCAGCGGGCACCGCAGCGGGCGCGCACGCACCCCCACCGCCCAGAAGGCTCACCCACGCGTACACCAGGCGGAAGGGGGCGGGCCGGCCCAGGGCGGCGTGCAGGGCGCCGACGGCCTGGCCGTAGTCCACCACGCGCAGGGCGCCGGGCGGGCCGCCGGGCGGGGCGGGCTGGGCGAGGACGAGCGAGCGGCCGCCCCCGCCGGGCCCGCCGCCCCCGCCGCCGCCGCCGCCATCCCCCGCCACGCGCGCCCACTTGGAGTACAGGTGGCCCAACACGGCCGCAAAAGGCTTGTGCGGGCGGAGGCGGAGCTCCAGGTAGGGCGACCCGCCGGCCGCCGCGACCGCCGCTTCGGACGCCTCGTCCGCGGGCACGAGCTGGAGGCGGACCTTGTGGGGCGCGGCCGGGGCGGCATGAGGGGCAGACAGGGGCGTGCCCGCGGTGGTGCCCGCCGCGGTGCCGGCGGCCGCCGCGCCGCCCGGGCGGGTTGCGCCGCCGCCGCCGCCGCCGCCGCCGCCGGGCTCACTGGCCGCCGCTTCCGTGGCGAGCGAGGAGCAGGGCGGGGTGCTGCCGGGCCCGCCGCCGCCGCCGGCGGGCGGCGCGGCCAGCGCCGCCGGCGGCTGCGGCGGGCACGCGCCGAAGGGCCCGTCGCCCTCGTTCTCCTTGCCTCCAGCACTGCCGCCCGTCACGGCGGCGGCCGCCAGGCCCCGGCACAGGGCGTGGCGGGTGGAGGCCTTGCGGGCGGCCGCGCCCGTCGTGCCCCCCCCCGCGGCCAGGCCGTGCCCCTTGAACGTCGCCCAGAAGGAGAGCAGCGTCCGGGCGGCGGTCGCCGGGTTGTCCCTGGCCACCCGGCGCCCGGGCGGTACCATGGTGTTGACCCGCTTGACCAGGCGGTAGTAGAAGAAGCGGACCTAGAGAAGGGGAAAAGGAAAGGCGGAGGGTGTTGAGCAGTGAGGCTGTTTTTTTGAAAATGATGGGGGGGATTGACAGCTCGAGATTCCCGCGTCTCTCGCGCGCGCCTCACCACTCCTCTCTCCCTCATCCACTCCCCTCACCTGAGACGCATCCTTGGTCCGCACGTGCCGGGCCAGCGCCTCCGCCATGGGCCGCACGGACGCGGGCTCCAGAGCGGCAAAGCCGGCGGGCGCGCTGCCGCCGCCGCTGTGCTGCGACGCCGCCGCCCGGCGGGCCGCGCTCCAGGCGGCCAGGCCCGTGAAGAAGCGTTCCTCTTCGGAGGAGGTCCAGGCGTGCTGGCGTGCGCGGGAGGAGGGTGGGCGGGCTGCGTTGGGTGGGTGGGTGAGGGAGTGTGAGCGAGTGAGAGGGGAGAGCCCCCCCCCCATTCGACCGCGCTCTGCTCTGTTCAACACACGCACCGTCCGCCCCGCTCGGCCCGGCCACCCCGCCGCGAGGGGCACCTGCGTCGACGGAACCGCCATCCCCCACTGAGGGGTGGGTGGGTGGGGCCGCGTAGGCGGGGTCCATCTGCTTGAGAGGAGCGTGCCACGCGCACCGGAGGAGAGCGGTTCGGGCGAGTGAGCGACATGATTTTTTCTTCTCTTCTTTTCCCCCGGTGGCGACTTGGGACGGGCGGGACACAACTACACAAACTACCCCACCACCACCACCACCACACACACCCACAACCCACACACCAATCACTTGCTCTTGTGCCGGACCAGCTTGCGCCGCTTGCGGTGCTTGTGCTTGTTCATCTTGTGCTTGCGCTTGCGGCGGACCGAGTCGCAGGACAGGGGGTGCCCGCCCGTGCTTGGTGGTGCCGGCGGTGGTGGCGGTGTCCTGAGGGGCGGTGGGGGGGTGGCGGCGCGGCGGTTCCAGGGCAGGGTGAGGGGCAGGGCGGTGGGCGGGGCGGCAGGCGTGGGCGCGGGCGTGAGGGAGGCGGCGAGGCCTGCGGGGGGGAGGTCGAGAGGGGAGAAAAGGTCGGGGGAGAGCGATTGAGGTTGGAGAGCCAAAAAAAAAAAATGGGGGGCGTGTGTGCGCGGCCTTCGCGACTCCCGCCACCCCCACCCAGCCCTTGCCACACCTCTCCAGGCACTGGTGGGCCGGACGGACCGGCCTGGGACGGCGGCCAGCAGCAAGGGCGCGCCGAACAGTGCAGCGGCCGCCGCCGGCGGCGACTGGCCGACGCTCACGCCTTGCGTGCTGAGGGCGCGGCGGGCGAGGGCAAACAGGCCACGGCGGGTGGACATGTGAGTGTGCGTGTGTGTGTGTGTGTGTGTGTGTGTGTGTGTGTGTGTGTGTGTGTGTGTGTGTATGCGTGTGAGGTGCGCGAGCGCTGAGGTGGGGTGGTGCGAGAGCGTGGGCGCCCTTTCTCTCCACTGTTTTCTTTCGCACACTTCTCTCCTAAACGCCCCCGAACGCCCCATTCCTGCCTATCCACCATGTCTGCCGCCCAAGGTGAGTGCTCATGCATACCGTAGCACCCTATTCAGTGCACGGACGCTGAGAATTGAGGCCGGCATGGTGACGCACCGGCGTCACCCGGCCTGTGCACCCCCCGCTCGGGCGCGCACCAGTGGCCTCCTAGCAAGCGGCCCCCGCGCACGGTCGCGCAATCCCCCCGCCCGCCCGAGTCACCCCCTGCAGGGCGGCCTAGCCTTGGTGTAGGGCCCCGCGTGCCATGCATTAATGGTGTAAGGCCCACGCTGGCCTTGGGCACACGCCTCGAGTCGGAAACTGTTTTTTGTGGATGTTCGGGGCCCTTGGCGCACCCCGTCCGCGGGGCGGCCGCGGGGGGGGGGGCTGGCTTGCTTCTTTCACTTAACCTGAGCATGCAAGTGTTCTCTGATTACCCTGGGCACGGCGCCTGAGCCCGGGGCTTGCCCGGAAGCCGGTTGTTGAGGGACGGCCGATTGCCGGCGCGCGTCTCTCTTGGACGCGTCAATGTAGATTGCTGCCCGCTCTCTCTCACTTCCCCGCCTCCCACGCCCCTCCACACACAGCCCCCGCCCTCGCCACCCGCCGGGCTAGCTCCCGCATTCCTACCCCCAAACGCATGATTGACTTGGGCTCCTCGCGTGACCGGACCAAGGTAAGCGAGAATAGAGGCGGAGAGAGAGAGACGCGTCTCGCGGCGCGTCGGGGGGGAGCAAAACCACAACCGCCCGCGCGGCCGCCCCAGGCGGGCGACGGGCGGCGGTATGCGCGCGGATGAAGAGCCCAGACACAGGCACACCCACGCATGCCCGCAGGCTCCAGTAAAAAAGGGTGGGGCGGGCGCGGGAGGGGGGCTCGGCAAAACCCGGCCATTTGGCTTGCTTGCTCGGTCGGTCGCGCTGCACTCACTCCACTCCCTTGCCCGCTCCCCCCTTTCTCCCTCTGTCCTTCCCCATCCAACCAGGACAAGAAGAAGGCCGGCGTCCGCAAGCCGGCCGCCACCCCCAAGACCAACACAAAGAGCCTGGCCCTGGCCATCAACCTGGTCGCCAAGGTCAAGCAAGCGGTGGAGAAGGTGGCCGCCGCCAAAAAGGGCGCCAAAAAGGGCGCCACCACCGCCACCCGGCCCCCCGTCCCGACGCCGGCGCCATCCACGCCGGTGCCCGTCGCGCCCGCCCGGGCCGGCCGCGTGCGCCGCGGCTTGCAGGCCTGCAAGGCCGGCCTGGCTCACGTCAAGACCAAGGTGGCGACGAAGGCCAAAGCCAAAGCTGGCGCCCCCCAAAAGGCGAAGCAGGCCGCCCCCCAAAAGGCGAAGCAGGCCGCCCCCCAAAAGGCGTCGCCGGCCGCGCCGTGGGCCTTTTGCGCGGCCCGCCCTGCCACGGCCGACACGGACGCGCTGAGTACCGTGGCGGGTGGTGCTGCCCCCGCCCCGGGTGGCGACGCGGCCGCCTGGGCCGCGGCCGCCCTGCTGGTCGGCATGGCCGTGGCCGCCCCGGCCGCCCCCACCTCCTCCTCCTCCACCGCCGCCACCAAAAAGCGCAAGCGGTGCGGTGTGGAGAAGGAGGCGGCAGCGGGGGAGGGGGATGAGGCAGCCCCGGCCAAGAAAGTCGCCCAGGCGGCGATGGTGCAGGACCGCGCGGCCGCGGGCGGCTTGCTCGCCCTCGCAGCCGCGCTGGCGGCCGCGCCCGCGCCCACGCCCGCCCCTATCCCGCTGGCCACTGCCCCGCCCGCGTGCGCCTACCCGCTCTTCGCGGGCTCGGCGGGCGCCCGCCTCCCCTCTCAGCTGCCCGCCTGCGCGGTGCCCCTGTTCACGGGCGTGCCCGCGGTCGGGGCGGCGTCTGTTGCCGCCTCTCCCCCCTCACTCCCGGCCGCCGCGGCCTGAAAAAAAAAAAAAAGGGAAGGGAGCGAGGGTTGCAGAGCTTGCTGCTGCTGGGCGCCGCCTGTGTTTGTTTTTTACTCTCTCCTGCTCTCTCTCTCTGAGCCGGTGTGTGTGCCGCCCGCGTGAGTGTGCTGCTTTACAAGTGAGTGCGTGTGTGTGCTTGCGCACCCTTCTCTCTCTCTTTCTCTCTCTCTCCCTTCCCAGCCCGGCCCAAAAAAAAGAAAACCTCCGCCTCTTCTTTTTGCGGTGTGACTGGAAAAGGAGAGAGAGGGGGGGGGGGGGGGGCCCCACCCACGGCCCCCACCACCACCCACCCCCACCCCCCCCGCCCACAGACGCCCGGGATGATGATGATGATGAGGGTGATTATTATGATAACACCCACCACAA
>Ga0315278_10006503_pt1 | contig 10620 bp, 7 predicted proteins | sample YL17G06_0_MG_FD_203880 | JGI IMG/M metagenome (GOLD analysis project Ga0315278, IMG submission 203880) | Sediment microbial communities from Yellowstone Lake, YNP, Wyoming, USA - YL17G06_0 | ecosystem: Environmental > Aquatic > Freshwater > Lake > Sediment | place: USA: Wyoming | collected... | reverse complement strand
GGGCAAGACCTACCTGGCTATGGCCATGGCCCTCGTCTTCCTGCAGAACAAGGCCGTCAACCGGATCATCCTCACCCGCCCGGCCGTCGAAGCCGGGGAAAAACTCGGCTTCCTGCCCGGCGACCTCATCCAGAAGGTCAACCCCTACCTGCGCCCCCTCTACGACGCCCTCTTCGACCTCTTCCAGTACGAGCAGGCCAACCGCCTCATCGAACGGGGGGTCATCGAGATCGCCCCGCTCGCCTTCATGCGCGGCCGGACCCTGAACAGCGCCTTCATCATCCTCGACGAGGCCCAGAACACGACCAGGGAACAGATGAAGATGATCCTGACCCGGGCAGGGTTCGATTCGAAGCTGGTCATCACCGCGGACGTCACGCAAATCGACCTGCCCCAGCCCCGGAAATCGGGCGTCCTCCAGGCCATGAAGATCCTCTCCCCGCTCGAGGAGATCGCCTTCGTTCATTTCAACGACAGGGACGTCGTCCGCCACCCCCTCGTCCAAAAGATCATCCAGGCCTACCAGAAGGACGAGTCCACGACGGACTGAGGACCCATGCCGACATCTTTTTTCGACAAGATCAAGCTCTTCAAAGGGGCCGAGATCCAGCCCAGGCGCCCCCCCGCGGAACCGGCCGAAGAGGAAAAGAAACTCCCTCTGGGCGAGAGGCTTCTCAAGGGCCCCTGGCCGTTCCTTGCCGTGACCACCGTCGTCATCGCCCTGTTCCTGACCGCACGCCCCTCCCGGAGCCTGTCGGCGCTCGTCCAGGGTGCCATCGCGCCGGCGGACGTCACGGCGCCCTTCGATCTCATCATCGAGGACCCGAAAGCGACGGCCCTGAAGATAAAAGAGGCCGCGGCCACGGTCCTTCCCGTCTACAGCTTCGATGCCAACGTCTTCGCCAACACGGAAGACAAGATCCGCCTACTCTTCGCCGAAGGTCGGGATTGGACCGCCCGCTACCCGGGGAACCACAAGCCCGACGAACTCCGGACCCTGCTCCTCGACAAGCTCAGCATCGACATCGAGCTCCAGGACCTCGCCTCGCTCGTCAAGCTGAGGTTCCCGGCCGAACTCGAAGAAGTCCTGGTCGGCCTGTCCGCGAAGATCTTCAGCCCGGGCATCATCCCGTCGAAGAACCTTTTCATCCACGGCGAGGCGGAGCGCGGCCTGACCCTCCGCGACCTCCAGGCCGCCGAAAGGACCGTCCGGGTCGGGGACATCTTGGACACCGGGGAAAGCGAGCGTCGCTTCGCCAACGAGCTGGAGAAGATCGAGATCCCGGCCCGGAGCCGGGCGCTTCTCTCGAATCTGGGCCAGCTCTTCCTGACCGCCAACGTCACCTACGACAAGATAGAGACGGAAAAAAGGAAGGCCCAGGCTCGCGCCGAAGTGGGCGCGGTCACCTTCACCGTCAAGAAGGACCGGGTCATCGTCCGGAAAGGCGATGAGGTCACGGCCCACACGCTCACGGTTCTGGAAGAGTATAACCGGCTGGTCCGCCGGAGGTCGAGCTGGCTCCCCAACTTCGTCGGCAGCTTCCTCCTCTATTTTTTCCTCCTCTCCACCCTCTGGCACTATCTCCGGACCGTCTTCAAGCCGCAGCCGGCCGAAACGCAGTTCCGGATGACGGGGACCGCCCTCGTCGGCAGCCTCGTCCTTTACAGGGTATTCCTATCCCTGGCCGCGACGATCGGCGGGGCGATCACCCTGCCGGCCCTCTCGCAGGTCGAGCTGTATTATTACGCCTTTCCCCTCCAAGCCGGCACACTGATCTTCGCCTTCCTCGTCCCGGACCCGATGACGTTCCTCTACATCATCCTCAACAGCCTGACCGTCGGGATCCTCCTCGGCGGGGATTTCCTCGTGACCGTCTTTTCCTTCGTCGGCGGCCTGGCCGCGCTCTACGGCGTCAAGCACTACAAGAAACGCTACCGGACCGCGACGCTGCGCGCGGGGTTCGTCATCCTGCCGGCCGTCAACGCCTTCGTCATCCTGGCCTTCCATCTCATCGGCAGGAGCTCGGACTTCGCCTTCTTCGCGTCTGAAGTCGCCATGGGCATCGTCGGCGGGGCGGCCAGCGCCGTCCTGGCCTTCCTCCTCCTGCCGCTCGTCGAGACGGCTTTCGGTTTCGTCACCGGCTCCAAGCTCCTCGAGCTGACGAATTCCGACCTGCCCATTTTCCGGCAGCTCTCCCTGGAGGCGCCCGGGTCGTACCACCACTCCCTCATCGTCGCCACGCTGGCCGAGAAGGCCGCCGAGGAACTGGGCCTCGACGCCCAGCTGGCCAAGGCCGGGGCCCTCTATCACGACATCGGCAAGTCCAAGATGCCCGAGTATTTCATCGAGAACCGGTCGCGGGAATTCGATCTGCACAAGGACCTGACGCCCTCCATGAGCACGCTGGTCATCAAGAACCACGTCAAGGAAGGCGTCGAGCTCGCCCGCAAACTCAAACTCCCCCGGCCCCTCCGGGACATCATCGAACAGCACCACGGCAGCTCGCTCGTCCGTTTTTTCTACGCCAAGGCCAAGCGGACATACGATCCCGAACAGCAGACCGTCGGCGAGGAGTCCTACCGATACGCCGGGCCGGCGCCGCAGACGAAGGAGGCCGGCCTGGTCATGCTGGCCGACGCCATCGAGGCCGCGTCCCGGAGCCTCAAATTCCCGACCAAGGACAACCTCAAGAGGGTCATCGCCGACATCGTCAACTCGACCCTCCAGGACGACCAGCTCGACGGTTGCGATTTTTCCATCCGGGAGCTCCGCTCCGTCGCCGCCTCCTTCCTGACCATCCTCTTCGCCATCTACCATCCCCGGGTCGAATACCCGGGCTTCGGCTTCAACGGCCGGAAGCCCAAAAAAACCGCCCCGGCCAGGAAAAAGAACAATGATCGAGATCATCAACCGCCAGAAAAAACACCCGGTCCGGACGAAGGCGTTTGAGCGCCTCCTCGGCGAGCTCAGCGCGCGTTACCGTCTCGCCGACCCGGAAGTCACCCTGGCTTTCGTGGGTGAGCGGGCCATCCGCACCCTCAACCGAAAGTTCTTGAAGAAGGACAGGCCCACCGACGTCCTGAGCTTCCCCCTGGGCGAAAAAGGGGCCGACGGCAAGTTCTATCTGGGCGATATCGTCATCGCCGTGCCCGTGGCCTTTCGCCAGAGCCGGGCCAAGGGCCACGGCCTCGACCGGGAGCTCCGCCTGCTCGCCATCCACGGCTTTCTCCACCTCCTCGGCTACGACCACTCCGCAGGCATCGAAGACGAGGAGCGGAAAGCCCACCGGCTCTACCTGACATGACCATGGTCTACGTCACCTGGACCGGATTGACCTTTGCTTTTATCGCCGCGTTCCTCCTGTCGCTGTTCCATATCTGCCTGGACTCGTACTCGAAGATATCACTGAGCCGGTTCCTCGAGAATTGGGACAAGGCCGCCCGGGCAAAGATCCTCGGGGACTTCGAGGAGACTCGGCTGGCCGTCGAGTTCCTGAGGATCGTCATCATCCTGGCCCTCGTCGTTTACGGCTTCATCGTCGTCCCCGGCTCCGCCCTGCGGCCCCTTTGGCTTCTCCTATCCGCCCTGGCCGTCTACGGGATCTTCCTCGATTTCGTCCCCCGCCTGCTGAACTCCTTCGGCAAGAACGTGCTCCTGCGGATGTTCCTGCCGGCCTTCCCCCTTGTCCGCTTCCTCGCCTCCCCCCTACTCCTCGTCTCCCGCAACCTCCTCGAGCGGGAGGAACAGCGGGAGGAGAAGGAGGAAGACCGCGAGGCCTCGGACGAGGAGATCGAGACGTTCATCGACGAGGCGACGGAGGAAGGGATCATCGACAAGGGCGAGGACGAGCTCCTGCGGAGCGTCGTCGAGTTCGCCGACACCGTAGTCCGGGAGGTCATGACGCCCCGGGTCAACATGGTCTGCCTCCGCAAGGACGCGACCATCGACAACCTCAAGGACCTCATCATTCGGGAGAAGTACTCGCGGATCCCCGTTTATAAGGACAGGCTCGACAACATGGAGGGGATCGTCATGGCCAAGGACATCCTCGAGTACTCCGACGAGAAGCACAAGGGCCAGCCTATCGAGGCCCTCATCCGGCCCATCGCCTTCGTCCCCGAGTCCATGCCCGTCTCCGGGCTCCTTCGCGAGCTCCAGAAGGTCAAGCAGAAGATGGCCATCGTCGTCGACGAGCACGGCGGAGTTTCCGGCCTGGTGACGATGGAGGACGTGGTCGAGGAGATCGTCGGGGAGATCCAGGACGAGTACGACACCGAAGAAGCCCAGATCACGGAGATCGGTCCACTCGACTTCATGGTTTCGGGGGCGACCGAGGTCGAGGAGCTCGAGGAGCTCTTCGACATCGAGCTGGCCGAGGACGACTTCATCACCGTCGGCGGCCTGATCACCCACGCCCTGGGCCGGCTGCCGGGCAAGGGCGAGACCCTGAACATCAAGGGCCTCCTCCTCGAGGTCCTCGATGCCGACCAGAAGAAAATTAAAAAACTGAGAATCCGGAAAGCCTAAGACGGGCCGAGGGGGAACGATGCCGAGGACGACGAAAACCAAGCCACCCGCCGAAAAGGCCGCGAAGCCGGCCGCTCCGAAAAAGCCGCGCGCGAAAAAGGCCGCGCCCAGAATAGCGGCGCCGAAGCCCGTCTTCAAGACGGGTTATGTAGCCCTCATCGGGCGGCCGAACACGGGGAAATCGACGCTCCTCAACGCCCTGCTCGGCCAGAAATTAGCCATCGTTTCGGACAAGCCCCAAACCACCCGGATCAGCATCCTGGGCATCAAGACGACCGACAAGGGGCAAACGGTCTTCATCGACAACCCGGGCATCCACAAGCCGCTCCACACGCTGAACAAGAGGATGATGAACTTCGTCTACTCCTCGCTCGAGACGTCCGACGTCGTCTGCCTCCTCGTCGATGCGACCGAGAAATTCGGCCACGGCGACGAGTATGTCCTGGAGATCCTCCGCCGGGTGAAAACGCCCGTCTTCCTGCTCATCAACAAGGTCGATATCGTCCGCAAGGACACGGTCCTGCCCATCATCGGCCGCTACAAGGACCTCTTCCCCTTCCGGGAGATCATCCCCATCTCGGCCCTCAAGGGCGTCAACCTCGACCTCCTGGAAAGGCTTCTCACGGCGGCCCTGCCCGAAGCGGAGAAGATCTACTCCGACGAGGAGATCTCCGACCAATCGGAACGCTTCCTCTTCGCCGAGATCATCCGCGAAAAGATCCTGAGCAAGGTCACCCAGGAATTGCCGTTCGTCACCGCCGTTTACGTCGAGGCCATCGAAAAGAAGGCGCAGGCAGACTGGAAGAAGAGGGACAGCCCCACTTCGGGGACAGTCCCTCTTGAAGACGGGGGGATAGAATTCGGCCGGACGAGGCCTGTGACGCTCGTCCGCGCTTCGATCTTCGTCGAAAAGGACAACCACCGCAAGATCGTCATCGGCCGACACGGCTCGCTCATCAAGCAGATCGGCATCGAGGCCCGCCAGGAGATCGTGGAGTACGTCGGTCACAAGGTCTATCTCGAACTCCAGGTCCGCGTCCGCGAGGACTGGCGCAACTCCGAGGACGTCCTCGACCTCATCGAGGGCCAGAAGGGCTAAGATTGTTGACTACTCTCCCCCGCCGTGCGATAATTTAGCCCCTATCGGACGGTGGGTGTAGCTCAACGGTTAGAGCATCGGACTGTGGATCCGAAGGTTGCGGGTTCGATTCCCGTCACTCACCCCACTTCCGCTCCCGAGCTAACCCCGACCCTTACTGTATCCTTCATCGTGGCTAACGGCTCTTTCCACTCCAGGTACTCATCTCCAGGCCGTAGCACTACCTTTTCCAGCATGATGCGGAGAATGCGGCGCTGCGTCTCAGGGTCAGCCTTTTTGCAAAGCGCGTTTTCACGTTACGTAGCAAACTGACCAGCTCTGAACGAGCCCAGGTTGCCGTTGCGGATATGGCCGGGGGCCTGCTTTTTCCCTTGACATTCTATCGGCCGATTCTTTAGTATCTTTAGCACGGGGATTGATTAAATATGGCGGCAGTTCCGTTCTGCCAAACCCGGGTCGCGATCCGAGCTTTCTCCGTCGTGCAAGGAGGTGTCACTTGAGAGAACTCCAAAAACGTTGGGTCTTCGGTCTCTTGGCCCTGGCCCTCTGTATCATGCTCGTGCCCATGCTCCGATCCCAGTATACGAGCCCCAAGGTCGAGAACTTCCTGAAATCGCTGCCGACCTTCGCCAACATCGACCTGACCCGAGCCGCCCTCCAGAATCTGCGCTTCACGGAGGCCGAGAACAGGGAACTCGAAGCCGCGCTCAGGAAACCTGCCTACAAGGCGGAGATCGAACGGCTTCTTAAGACGGCCAAGGTCCCGCCTGGCCCGACGATGCCTCCGCCGAAGAGCGTCGAGACCTTGAAGCAGGAGCAGCCTAGGAGGATCGCAAGCTCCAATCAGGCGCTCGAAGGCCAAGCTAAACAGATCATGGCGATATCCGCCAAAGTCTCCGGGAATCTCGAGGCGTTCATGGGTACGCCTCCGGTGATCACCTCCCTCGATCCCCCAGAGACGATCGAGCCCAGCCAGCTCCTCATGATAAGGGGTTCGAATTTCCTGCCCCAGGGAACGGTCGAGTTCACGTTCGGGTCCAGTGTTTTCCCGGGCTTGGTCCAATACTGGGCCAACGATTTTATCCTCGTGCGCTTGCAAGGCCAATTTGCCTTGCCTGAAACTGGAGGGAAAGTCACCGTCAGGAAGTCCGGCCCTCGACGGCTCTCCGTCGACCACGCCATCCGCTTCGTCCCTATATGGGATTACAGATACTTGACGTCGGACCAGATGACATATGATGATAATCCGTGGGATCCCGTTCTGGCCTTCTATCTCTACACCGTGAGAGGGCAGAGAGACTGGTGTTCCCGGTATAAAATCCCGTGGCCTTCCTGGGTTCCTCGGGCATTTCTAAATACCTGGCGAATCTGGGTCTATAGCATCAGTTCCGAAGAGCCCCTCGGATTCCGCTGGGGGACTGATAACCCTCAAAACTATATTAATTCCACGACCTTGCCGACGCTGACCGTGGGAACGCTCTGCCACAGGATGTTTAGCCCGCAAAAACTCCGCTGCGGCATCACCCTCATGGGACCGCTAGGTCTGCCCTGGTCGCCTAATTAAGGATGTCCCGCTGACGGGAAGGAGTCTGGGCGGAGCCTCAAGGCTGTTATCACCGGCCTCATCGACACACAGGGCGCACCGGAAGCAGCTTGGCTAGCTGGGCGAGCTGAGTAGTGATTGGACTACCCTGATAAAGAAGGTTAGCCCAGCCTTTACTCGCTAACCCCACCTGATTTTTCCCTGTTATCCCGAGAAGATCAACGACTTACGAGGGAAAGCCTCAGAAATCTCGCTTCAATACTTTTCCATCGTTTTCTACCGTTTTCAGCATAAATCCCGCAAGAAAGTCGAGAGCTTCATCCGGCTCGGCAAGAGGCTGGGCAAGGCCGAGGTCGGAGGATCCAGCTGAATAGGCGGCCTCCCCGTGCTCCTGCAGGTGCATAGGCCAAAGAACGTTCATCGATGAAAATTTTTCAAACGGAATTGGCTCCAAATATGGCACAAGCTTGAGATGGCTAGATTTTTTATTCTTATAGTAATATGCTTGCTATAAAATGTAGGAATGTTAGCCTAAAGGAGCGCCCAATGAAGAGAGCGATATTCAATTTCCTGGCTATGATGGCTATCTCGGGCACCGTGCTTTTTGCCCAGGTCCGCTCAGTTTATCTGAACGGTGCTGATTGGCAAAGCAGCGGTAATGAGGTATTTGCTTCTGGAATGAAGCTTGGCCTCCTCATGGGAATTCTTGAGGGCACGAAAGTAAGTGAGATGATCCTGTTTAGGATCTTTCCTAAAGAGGAAGCATTAAAAATCCTTCAAACACTCCGGTCAGCTCCGGAATTTGACCTTACGGGGACTCCTTATTCTCAGATAGTTGATAGTGTGGACAAGCTCTATGATGACCCTACTAACAAGCGTATCCCGATTTTCTTAATTGCGACTCTCGCGAACAGGAGAATAAGGGGACTTGTAAACGACCAAGCAATCGAAGATACACTTCAGAAGCTCCGCGGTGTTAATTGGAGTTACCAGCGCTAATAATGATGATAGCGTTCGGGCAACCGAAGAGCGGAAATTTGCTGTCTGCCTATGAATATCCGCTGCCGTGGACGCAAAGCCGAAGTCGGTCTTCCGAACGGGCTTAAACGCGTCGTTCCGGCCCTCGATGACGCGCTCCAGCTTCCGGTCCTTGAACACCGAGACCTCATACTTATGCGGGTTCAGGACAAAAATGCGTCCGTCCTTTGCGCAGTTGAACCGGAGAGGAGCACCGAACATCGGCATCTCCTTCATCGACTCGAACTTCTTGGGTGGCATGAATGTGTCGCCGAAAGAAGCGACGGGCTTGCCCTGGGCGTCGAAAACATGCAGGATCTTCCCATCGTGCGGCCCCAGGACGACCAGTTCTTCCGTGCCGGGGCAGCCGATCGAAGAGATCGTGAAACCGGCCAGAAAAGTCCGAACATATCGGCCGTCCGGCCCATAGACGATCACTTTCTGCGTATCGTTGATGAACATCGTCCCGCCGGGGGTCACGGCAATGCCGGGCATGTCCGTCGTTTCCTGCGGAACCTGCCCGGGCGCCGACGCCGGAGTACGGGCGGCCCAAACTGCCGCCACGGCGACAAGGCCCATGAGAAAGAAGGCTGCGCGGGGCCTGCTCATCTCGTTCGCTTTCCTTCTCTCATGATCAATGATGCTACTATTATTGAGTGATGCGTTCAATCCTGTTTTCCTGTTTTCTCTAGCGACCTGACCCCAGTCATGGCTCCAATTATCGGGCTCAACCTGTCAAGGGGGCGATAATCCGCTATAATCTATGTTCGTGTCCCCGGGACGCGGGGTGACAGAAGATAAAAAGGAGCCCTGTGCGCAGACAAGATATCCGCAACGTCGCCATCATCGCCCATGTCGATCATGGGAAAACGACGCTTATCGACGCGATGATGCGACAGTGCAAGCTGTTCCGTAATATCGACCAGATGGGCGATTGCATCCTCGATTCGGGCGATCTCGAGCGCGAGCGGGGCATCACCATCGTCGCCAAGAACATGTCGCTGACCTGGCAGGGCGTCAAGATCAACATCGTCGACACGCCCGGCCACTCGGACTTCGGCGGCGAGGTCGAACGCGTCCTCCGGATGGTCGACGGCGTCCTGCTGCTCATCGATGCGGCGGAAGGCCCGCTGCCGCAGACCCGTTTCGTGCTCAAAAAAGCCCTGGAGCTGGGCCTCCGGCCCATCGTCGTCATCAACAAGACCGACCGTCCGGACGCCCGGATCCACGAGGTCCTCGACGAGACCGTCGATCTCTTCATCGAGCTCGAAGCCGACGATGAGCAATGCAATTTCCCGGTTATCTACGCGTCGGGCCGGAACGGCACGTCGACGACGAACCTGGCCGATCCGGCGCGGGACCTGACCCCGCTCTTCCGCTCTATCCTGGATCATGTGCCGGCCCCGGAATACGATCCCGAGAGCCCGCTCTCCGGACTGATCACCAACATCAGCCATGACGATTATATCGGGCGCATCGGCATCGGCCGCCTTTTGGGAGGCCGGGTCCGGACCGGCGACCCGATCGCGGTCCTGACCGGGGGGGATAAGCAGGTCTTAGGCCAGGTCCAGAAATTGTTCGTTTTCGAAGGACTGGAACGGACGGTCGTGTCCGTCGTCGAGGCGGGCGAACTCTTCGCCTTCGCGGGCATCCCTTCCGTGACCATCGGCGATTCCATCGCCGACCCCGAGAGGCCCATCCGCCTCAACTTGCTGACCATCGAGCCGCCGACCGTTTCCATGATGTTCATGGTCAACAACAGCCCGTTCGGAGGCCGGGAAGGCAAACATGTCACCTCCAGCAAGTTGCGCGATCGCGTCGAAAAGGAGCTGAGGACGAACGTGTCCATCTCCGTCGAATGGGGCGATTCTCCGGACCGGTTCACGGTCGCCGGCCGCGGCGAGCTGCAGCTGGCCGTCCTCATCGAACAGATGCGCCGCGAAGGCTACGAATTCCAGGTTTCGATGCCCCAGGTCATCACGCAGACGGATGGAGGCACGGTGCTGGAGCCCTACGAAACCCTGGTCGCGGACATGCCGAAGGAGTGCGCCGGCACGGTCATCCGCATGCTGGGCGGGAAAAAAGGCGTGTTGGAAAAAATAATCGAGCTGAAGGGGACCTATACCCGCCTGACCTTCACCGTTCCCATGCGGGGGCTATTCGGTTTCCGGATGGAGTTCCTGAGCCAGACAAGGGGTAACGGCGTCATGGCCCACACCTATCTCGGCTACCGTGAGTGGGCCGGGAAGATCGGCGGCCGCAGGAACGGCGTTCTGGTCTCCGACCACACCGGGACCGTCGCCACCTATGCCGTGGCGAACATCCAGGACCGCGGCCGCCTTTTCGTGTCTGCCGGGGACATGGTCTACACCGGACAGATCGTCGGCGAAACCATGCACGCCCACGACCTGAAGGTCAATCCCACCAAGCAGA
>Ga0315278_10006502_pt1 | contig 10623 bp, 7 predicted proteins | sample YL17G06_0_MG_FD_203880 | JGI IMG/M metagenome (GOLD analysis project Ga0315278, IMG submission 203880) | Sediment microbial communities from Yellowstone Lake, YNP, Wyoming, USA - YL17G06_0 | ecosystem: Environmental > Aquatic > Freshwater > Lake > Sediment | place: USA: Wyoming | collected... | reverse complement strand
GGTCCACTCGTTCATGTTGCCAAGGCCGTTCAGGTGTGTATCGACGCCGCTCAGAAGCATCGATCGGGTGGGCGAGCAGCTCGCGTGCGTGTAGAAGTTCGTGAAGCGAACGCCTTCCTTGGCCAGCGAGTCGAGGTTCGGCGTCTTGATCTCGCCGCCGAACGAGCCCATGTCGGCGTAGCCGAGGTCGTCGCCGAGGATGATGACGATGTTCGGCCGCTTCGGCGGTGCCGCGGCCTGGGCGGGGGCGAGGGCGGGTGCGGCGAGCGCGGCGACCACGCCGACGATACCCATTCCCCTGGAGAAGCGGTCGAGGAAATCCGATCGTCCATTACCCTGGTGCGTCACGCGCTGCATCACGTCCTCCATAGTCGCCTTCGTTGGCTTCGGCTAACGCGATTCTATCCTCGCGCCCGCGCGGTGAGGGTTCGCAATGCGAATGCCCCGCCGGCGCCGCCTGGTCCCGACGGTCCAGAGCCGCTTCGCAGGCAGTCTGGATCGCCGGAAAATAGGTAGAATTCCCGGGTGGGAAAAGAACGTCTATCGGAAATCCGCAGGATCCGGCGCCGATGGAACCTCGCATTTTCGGCGCCCGTTCAAGCGGTTGCAGCCCGGACTCGACTCCGCCGCCCGACGGAATTCCGGAATCAGCCGAAATGAACAAACCCCCAGCCGCCGGCGACCACCCTTCGGTCACGGTGGTCGACGTCAGCGACCCCACCGCGGCCAATGCCGGTGTCGAGCTGCTCGACATGGACGCGGTGCAGCTTCAGTCGATGCCGCTACGAGTTCGGCGCGTGATCATTCGACTCGATTCCGCCGCGGTCGTGTTCCTTTCCACCAACCTTCGAGTCCGGACGCGTACTAGCGTCCGCAAGGGCTTCCTGGCCTACGTCACGTTCGGCCCGCAATCCCGCGGCACGGTCAGCGGGTTGCCGGTCCGCCCCGGCATGATGCTGGCAGCCGAACCGGAAGCCGAGGCCGCTTTTGTGGCCGACGGCGGCTGGGAAAGCATTACGTTCCTGCTCCCGCCCCAGGACATCCGTGCGCACCTGACGGCCCGCCAACGCGAGGGCGAGTTTCATTTGCCGAGGGGCATCGAACCGCTGCAGGTCGAAGCCGAGAGCGTTCGCGGGCTGTTCGAGTGGGGGAAGCGATTAGTGGACGCCGCCTTGCACCAGCCCTCCCTGTTCGACGATCAGGCGAAAGAGCGTGTCGCCGCCCAGAGCGAGTTGCTTGAGACGCTGCTGGCGACGCTCCGCGTAGCCGGCGATTTCGAGTCGACACGAAGCGACCGAACACGCCAGGCGCAGAGTCTCATCGTGAAGACCGCCGAGGACTACGCCATGGCGCAGTCCAGCGACCGTCTCTATGTGACCGAATTGTGCAAGGTTTCAGCGGTGAGCGAACGCACGCTGGAGTACGCGTTCAAGGAGATCATGGGGCTGACGCCCATGACCTATCTGACGCGCCTCAGGCTGCATCGCGTACGAGAGGCGCTGCTGGCGGCGAGCCAGGGATCGACCACGGTCTCGATCGAGGCGCTCAACTGGGGCTTCTGGCATTTCGGCGAGTTCTCGCGCGCCTACAAAGAGTGCTTCGGCGAACTACCGTCGGAAACGCTGCGACGAAAGTCCTGAGCGGGCGCTTCTCCGCGAACCAGCGCCAAGTGCGCTCCCCGCTCGCCTTCCAGCACGCCGCGCCGTGCTGCGAGGGAAAAGAAACTCGCACCGTGCGGAATTCCGATAGGCAGCTTCACTCCGTCGCTCGACACTGCGCTCCGCAAAATTGCAGAAGCACTCTGCAGGGGGAGCAACGTGACCACACAGATTGAAGTTCGTACGCACGTCACCGACCGGGCAATTATCCGTACCGAGAGCGCCACGATAGGGCGGGCAGTGCGAGCGATTCTGTTCGCTGCGCTGACTACCGCAACCGGAGCTGCGGTTGCACAGGATGCGGGCAGCCAGCAGATTGAAGAAGTCGTCGTGACAGCCGCTCGGCGTGAGCAGTCGTTCCAGGACGTGCCGATGGCAGTCAGCGCGCTCAGTTCACAGCGCCTGCTCGATGCCGGCGTCAATGAGTTCGACAAGATCGCTTCACAAGTGCCCTCGCTCGAAGTTGAGCCCAACACCAACCCGTTCACGACGTCGGTGCGCATCCGTGGCATGGGAAACTTGGCCAACATTCCGAATTTCGAGCCTGCCGTCGGACTGTTCATCGACGGCGCATATCGCTCGCGCTCCGGTGTCGCGATGGGCGACCTGCTCGACGTCGAGCGGATCGAGGTCCTGCGCGGGCCGCAGAGCGTGCTGTACCCGAAGAACGTCACGGCCGGCCTGATCAATGTGATCACGCAGCGTCCGACCGACCAGTTCAGTGCCTGGGGCGGTGCGAGTTTCGGCAACCTGAACTACTGGCAGCTGCAGGGCGGCATCAACGGCGCGCTGGCCGATGGCGTTCGTGGCCGCCTTGCGGCGGTGACGAGCGATCGCGACGGCAGCTTCAACGACGTCGTCAACGGCACCCACAGCGGCGGCTACTCGCGAACGGCCCTGCGCGGCCAACTCGAGTTCGACCTCGGCGAGCGCGCCACCCTGCGCCTCGTGGCCGGCTATTCCGACAAGCAAGGCGATTGCTGCTCACCGGATGTCCTTCCGGGTGCCATTTCGAAGCGATTCCTCGGTCTGCTCGGCCGGCCCGTGGACATCGACCCGCTCAATCGCAGGACGGCTTACAGCGACCCGTATCATTTTGATGGCAGCCAGTACGACCTGCTGGCCGATTTCAGCTACAAGTTCGACTGGGCCGTGCTGACCTCGACTACCAGCCTCGATCACTTCGACGTCAAGTCCCAGTTCGACGCCGAGCAGTCGGCGTTCACGGCCGCCGTATTCATCGATCGCCAGAAATCCGACGCCTTCGGCCAGGAGTTCCGCCTGACCTCCCAGGGCGATGGCCCGCTCAGCTGGATGACGGGAGCCTACTTCTACAACAACGATTTCACCCGCGGGTCGCTCAATCCCAACGAGCCCATGTTCGTGCTCGGCCCCGACGTCGTTCCGCTCCCCTCGCCGTTCAACGGCGCCGCCGGCGACCAGTCCAGTTTCCAGTCGAAGAACGACACGCGTCATTGGAGCCTGTTCGGCCAGCTCGACTGGCAGGCGACGGAGCGCACGAAGCTGTCCGCGGGCCTGCGCTACATCGACGAGAAGAAGTCCATCGACGTGCGTTCCACCTATCAGGTCGCCGCGCTGCCGAGCCTGGCGCTGAACATCACGGTGCCGACCCCCATCGTCGCCGACCGCAGCACCGATGGCCTGGCCTGGAACCTGAGCGCGCTGTTTGACGTCGCGGCAGGCACGACGCTCTATGCCACGGTCTCGGAGGGTTACAAGGCGGGCGGTTACAACGGCGACTGGGATCAATTCGGGCAATTGACGGCCGCCAAACGTGAGTTCAAGGACGAAACGGTTCTCAACCTGGAGACTGGCCTGAAGAGCCGCTTCTGGAACGACCAGGCGACGTTGAACCTGAGCGTATTCCGGTCTGAGTTCAATGACTTTCAGAACGCCTCGTTCCTCGGGCTCAGCTTCCTGGTGCGCAACGCGGAGAAGGTCATCAGCCAGGGCATCGAGCTGGACGGCAGCGTGCGCCCCGTTGCCGGGCTGACGCTCGATTATGCCGTCACCTACCTCGATGCCAAGTACGACAAATTCACGAACGGCGCCTGCTACTTCGGCCGCACGCCGACCAATGCGACGGAACGCACCTGCGACCTGAGCGGCTCGACCTTGCCGAACGCTCCGGACTGGCGCACGAACCTCGGTCTGCAATACGAGCACGCGCTGGCGGCCGGCACCGGGTTCTTCCGCACCGACTGGGCTTACGCCTCCGCGCAGAACGTCGACACGGCCCTCGACCCGCGTGCACAACAGGACGCTTACAGCCTGTGGTCGGCGCGCCTGGGCTGGCGCAACGGCCGGTACAGCGTGAGTCTGTGGGGCGAGAACCTGGCGGACGAGACGGTCAAGACCGCGGCGGGGCCGCAGACCATCTTCGGCGGCATCGACGGCGGAATGCAGATATTCCTCAACGAGCCGCGAACCTACGGCGTGACGTTCGACGTGCGCTTCTGATAAGCCTGCGGCGGAGTCCGGTCGTGTCCGACGTATTCGTCGCTGGCATCGGAATGACGGCATTCGGGCCGCAGCCCGGAGCGAGCATCAAGTCGCTGACCCGTGCCGCCGTCCTCGAGTGTCTCGCGGACGCCGGCGCCGACGCGAGCCAGGCCGAGCAGGCGTACTTCGCCAACGCGCTGCAGGGCATCGTCGAGAACCAGTCGTCGGTTCCGGGGCAGATCGCGCTGCTCGAGTGCGGCGTGTCGGGCGTCCCGATCGTCAACGTCGAAAATGCCTGCGCCGGAGGCAGTACCGCGTTCTGGCTCGCGGTCAACCAGGTCCGCGCTGGCGCTGCCGATCTCGTGCTCGCCGTGGGTGCGGAGAAGATGGTCTACGCACAGCCGGAGCGACGCGCGCGAGTTGCGGAAGCCTTCGGCGGCGGCGGCGATGTCGATAAGCTGCCGACGGCGCTCGAGGAACTGCGTCGCCTCGGAACGGGGATCCCGGACGATCCAGGCGAGGGTCATCGCACGGTCTTCATGGAGATCTACACGGCCATCTGCCGCGCGCACATGGCGCACTTCGGCACCACCCAGCGCCAGCTGGCGGCCGTGGCGTCAAAGAACCATGCGCATGCCGTCCACAACGAACGCTGCCACTACCGGCAGCCGATGTCGGTCGACGACGTTCTGGCTTCACGCCGTCTCGGCTATCCGCTGACGGTCGCGATGTGCTCGCCGTTGAGCGACGGCGCCGCGGCGACCTTGCTCGCCAGTCGCGCCGGGCTGGCGCGGCTGGCCCGTGCGCGGCCGCCCGTGCGGGTGCTCGCATCCGCGCTGCAGTCCGGCAAGGTGCGGGCCTGGGCGGATTTCGACCAGCACGTCATCCGCCGTGCGGCGGACGCCGCCTATCGCGATGCCAGCCTCGGTGCCGACGCAGTCGACCTGGCGGAAGTGCATGACGCCGCCGCGTTCGGCGAAGTCTTCGCCAGCGAACTGCTGGGCCTGTGTCCGCTCGGCGACGGGGGGCGATTTGCCGAATCCGGCGCGACCCGCGTGGGCGGATCCCTGCCGATCAACACGTCGGGCGGCCTGGAAAGCCGGGGCCATCCGATCTCGGCGACGGGCCTGGCCCAGATCTTCGAGCTGACGACACAGCTGCGCGGCGAAGCCGGCGCGCGCCAGGTGTCCGGCGCGCGAACCGCTATCCAGGAGAACGGGGGTGGCTTCATCGGGACCGAAGAAGCTGTAGCCGTCGTCAGCATCCTGCAACGCGACTGACCACAGAGGGAGCCCCCATGCGTTACACGCCCAATCTGCTGCAAAAGAAGCCCTTCGTCTTCCCGGAAGCCCCGCGCTGGTTCCGCGACACGTTCTATTTCTGCGACATCGACGCCGGGACCCTCTACCGGGTCAACTCGGACGGCGCCACGTGGGCCATTTACGTGCACGGCAGCCCGGTGTCGGGTTGGGTGCAGCTCGATGACGGATCGCTGCTGGTCGTCGCCGGACTCGAACGTCGAATCGTGTCGGTGCGCGACGGCGTCGCCACGACCTTCGCCGACGCCTCAGGCCTGGTCGGCTGGGCGCTGAACGACTTGCTGCGCGCGCCCGACGGGCACTGTTACGTAGGCGCGGTGGATTTCAACCTGTTCGCCGACCCGAGTAAGACCGGCCTGCCCAGCCCGCTGATGCACGTCGCGCCGGACGGTCTCACGACCGTCGCGACCCGCGAGATCGTGTTTCCCAACGGCATGACCATCCTGCCGAGTGGCGAATTGCTGGTAGCGGACTCCCTGACTGGCGAGCTGCTGGCGTTCACCCGCAAACCCAACGGCGACCTGTCGGACCGGCGGGTCTGGGCGGCGCTTCCGGGTGAGATGCCCGATGGCATCAGCCTCGATGCCGAGGGTGCGGTCTGGGTTGCCAGCCATCACCGCGTCTTGCGCGTTCGCGAGGGCGGCGAGATCACCGACGTCGTCGAGATGGGTTCCACGCGCGCAACCGCCTGCATGCTCGGCGGCGCCGACGGACGCACGCTGCTGATCACCGCATCGGACACACATGTCCGCGCGGAGATACGCGCGAATGGCCCAAGCGGCGCGCTGTTCACAGTGCGCGTGCCGGTTGCCGGCGCCGGCTTGCCTTCGGTCTACGGAGCCGCGCCGTGAACGCGCGCGGTCCAGACGAGACGAGCGCCCAGGCGTCGCGGCGACTCGACGGCAGGGTCGCGCTGATTACCGGCGGCACCAGTGGAATCGGCGCCGCAACGGTGCGCCGATTCGTCGCCGATGGAGCGTGGGTGGTGGCTTCCGGTCGATCGCCCGAGCGCGGTGCGGAACTGGTGCGGGAACTGGGCGAACGGGTCAAGTTCATCGCCGCCGACGTCACCCATGACGAACAGTTGGATGCCCTGATAGACGGCGCGGCCGCATGGCGTGGCCGGCTCGACATTCTGTTCAACAACGCGGGCGAGAGCCAGGTGCCGGCGTCGCTGTTAGCGCTGGAGCCGGCGGCGTTGCGCGCCGAGATCGACACGTTATTCGCCAGTGTCGTGCTGGCGACGCGCAAAGCGGCACTGGCGATGCGCGAGCACGGTGGCGTCATCCTCAACTGCAGCAGCACCGCCGCGCACCGCGCCGGTTCGCAGTCGGCGATGTACAGCGCGCTCAAGGCGGCCGTCAGCCATTTCACGCGCTGCGCTGCGCTGGAGTTGGCCGAGAGCCGGATACGCGTCAATGCGATCTCTCCTGGAGCGATCGTCACTCCGATCTTCCTGAAGGCGCTCGCCGTGCCGGCGCACCGCGAAGGCGAGGCCCTGGACCTGCTGCGAGAAGTGTTCGGCAAGGCGCTGCCGGCAGGTCGCGCCGGCGAGCCTGCGGACGTTGCGGCGGTTGCTGCCTTCCTCGCCAGCGACGACGGCAGCTACGTCACCGGCCAGGACTGGGTCGTCGACGGCGGGCTCACCGCCGGACTGTCGGCTGCGCAGCGACGCCAGCAGGAAGCCATGATCGTCGGCCATCTCACGTCGCGACTCACGGTGTGACGAGGTCGCACCATGGCCATCATCGACTTCTTCGATCGGGGCTGGCGCATCAACCCGAACGGGGCTGCCTATATCCAGGACGATCGTCACTACGGCTTCGCCGAAGTCGGTGAGTTGTCGTGTCGGATCGCCAACGGCCTGATCGCCGAAGGCTTTGCCAGGGAAACGAAGGGCGCGGTCTGGGCGCATAACGACGTGACGGCCTGGGCCTGCACGCTGGGTCTCTGGCGCGCAAACATGTGCTGGATCCCTGTCGGAGCGCGCAACCCGGCGGCGGAGAACCAGTTCATCCTGGCCGCGTTCGATTGCGAGATTCTCTTCTTCCAGAAGTATTTCGCGCCCGTCGTCGCGGGCCTGCACCCGCAGTTGCCGAAGGTGAAGACGTGGATCTGCATCGACGGCGACGCGCCCGAAGTCCCGGGAGCTCGCTCGCTGCAGGCCTGGGTCGCGAACCAGCCCGCCACGCGCCCCCAGGTGCCCGTCGACCTGGACGACGTGGTGATTCTGTCTGCGACCGGTGGAACGACGGGCTCACCGAAGGGCGTGATGAACACGCATCGCAGCGCGCAGACTTTCTGCGCGCATTTCATGATCGGCTGCCCTTATGAGGTGGATGAGAATCCAGTCAATCTTGCGGCGGCGCCGATCACCCACACGGCCGGGCTGCTGTCACTGCCCTGCACGGCACGCGGCGGCACGGTGGTGGTGCTGACCAAGCCGGATCCGGCACAACTGCTGGGAGCGATCCAGAAGCATCGCGTGACCGAGTTCTTCCTGCCACCGACGGTGATCTACCGGCTGCTGGACATCCCGAACCTGGCCCAGACCGTGGACTTTTCTTCGCTCAAGTATTTCCTGTACGGGGCTGCGCCCATGTCGGTCGAAAAGCTGAAGCGGGCCATCGAGGTCTTCGGGCCGGTGATGATGGGCGGCTATGGCCAGACCGAAGCGCCGACATCGATCTCTTTCCTGACGCCGGGCGAGCATTTCGTCTCGGGTAATCTCGTCCCGGACGAGCGCCTGTCGTCGGTCGGCCGACCCAACCCGCTGGTCCGAGTCGAGATCATGAGCGACGCCAACGAGATTCTGCCGCCCGGCGAGACCGGCGAAATCTGCGTCCGTGGCGACCTCGTGATGAAGGGCTACTACAAGGCGCCGGGCAAGACCGCGGAGACCATCGTCGATGGTTGGCTGCACACTGGCGACATCGGGCACCTCGATGCCGACGGCTACCTGCACATCACCGACCGCAAGAAAGACATGATCATCTCGGGCGGGTTCAACGTCTATCCCAGCGAGGTTGAACAGGTCATCTGGAGCCATCCGGCGGTTCAGGATTGCGCCGTGATCGGCGTGCCCGACGCGCAATGGGGCGAAGCTGTGAAGGCCGTCGTCGAACTCAATGCCGGACAACACGTCAGCGCGGGCGCACTCATCGCGCTGTGCAAGGACAGGCTTGGCTCGGTGAAGGCGCCCAAGACGGTCGAGTTCGTCGATTCGCTGCCGCGCAGCCCGGTCGGCAAGGTGCTCAAGAGGGACCTGCGGGCGAGGTATTGGCAGAACGAGACCCGCCGAATCTGAATACGACCGATCTACGTAGCATTACGGTGGCGAGCAACTGAGCGCTGACCTTCACTATAGGGGGCGCCAATCCCGGCCGCCCGTGAAGCAACGCATGAGCGCATCGCATCCGACACAGGCGTCGGGCCTCGACAAGTACAACGTCCCGGGCATGCTCGGGACGCGCGCCACGCGCCGCTTCCACGTCATGGCCAAGCCGGCCGGGTCGGCCTGCAACCTCGACTGCACGTACTGCTTTTACCTCAGCAAGCGGGAACTCCCAGAAGGGCCGGGCGCCGGCCGCATGACGGACCAGGTCCTCGAGCGCTTCGTCCGGGACTACATCCAGAGCGTGACCGGCGACGAGGTCGTGTTCTCGTGGCAGGGCGGTGAGCCGACGCTGCTGGGCCTTGGGTTCTTCGAGAAGGTAGTCGCGTTGCAGAAGAAGCATGCGAAGCCAGGACAGCGGGTAGAGAACGATCTGCAGACCAACGGCACGCTGATTGACGGGGACTGGGCCCGGTTTCTCAAGGAACACCGGTTCCTCATCGGCCTCAGTATCGACGGCCCCCGCGAGCTCCACGATCACTACCGGATCACGAAGCATGCCGAAACGACGTTCGATAAGGTGTTGACCGCGGCGACCGTGCTGCGCAAGAACGGCGTACGCTTCAACACGCTAACCTGTGTCCACCGTTACAACGCCTCGCGACCGCTCGACGTGTACCGATTCCTGCGGCGCGAGCTGGGCTCGACGTACCTGCAGTTCATCCCGATCGTCGAGATCAAAGGGTTCGAGAACATTGCGCCGGGAACCTGGGATAACGCCGGGCTGCCGGTCCTCGGCGATCCACGCTGCCATCCTGATCATCCAGATTCGGTGGTCACGCCCTGGTCGGTCGTGGCCGAGGAATACGGCGCGTTTCTCTGCAGGATCTGGGACGAGTGGCAGGCTCGCGACGTCGGCAAGGTGCTGGTCAATCTATGCGAGACGCTGGTCGCGCAGCACATGGGCCTGCCGTCGCAGGTCTGCGTTCACAGTGAATTCTGCGGCAAGGGCGTCGCGCTCGAGCACGACGGCGACGTCTACAGCTGCGACCACTACGTGTATCCGGAGTACCGGCTGGGCAGCATTCGCCGGCAATCCGTCGGCGACATGGTGTTCTCGCCGCGCCAGGTCAGATTCGGCTACGCAAAGTCGGAGCAGCTGCCGACGTATTGCCGGCAGTGCGAATTTCTCGGCGACTGCTGGGGTGAGTGTCCGAAGAACCGTCTGCTACGGACGCCCGATGGCGAGCCGGGGCTCAACTATCTCTGCGCGGGCCTCAAGCGATTCTTCGCGCATGCAGTGCCCACGGCGAAAAGAATGGCTGTTCGGCTTCGCGCCACAACGGCTCCTGCATAACGTGCAGTATCGGCGGCTTGTCCCGTTCAGGCGCACGTGAGGGCGCGGGAGGTCGGGCTGCTTAACGGCCTTGGCTGTAGAGCCGAGCGTCTGTTCTTGGCACCCCTTCCCCGGCGACTGCTTGTGGCCGGTCCCCGCCCGTGGGGATGGCGCCGCAAAGCAGCCATTCGCCTGCTGGCCGAGCTCGCTGGTTGGCTCTGCGTCAACCTGGTTCCGAGGAGCATCTGTTCCTGTCTGTCCCTTAGCGCTCAGTTCATGGGGCGCCGTACGGACTATATCTTCCCCAATCGCGCTGCTGATTCTCGTCGCTGCGACTACTCGACCGTCACACTCTTGGCGAGGTTACGCGGCTGATCGACATCCGTTCCCTTGAGGATCGCGCAGTGATACGCGAGCAGCTGCAGCGGGATCGTGTACACGGCCGGCGCCTGCAGGTAGCTCACATGCCGCGGCATCTTGATGACGTGAACCCCTTCGGATGACTCCATGCCC